>Ga0265327_10000033_pt1 | contig 317182 bp, 266 predicted proteins | sample 41621metaG_FD_202089 | JGI IMG/M metagenome (GOLD analysis project Ga0265327, IMG submission 202089) | Rhizosphere microbial communities from Carex aquatilis grown in University of Washington, Seatle, WA, United States - 4-16-21 metaG | ecosystem: Host-associated > Plants > Roots >...
AGTGATCCGGTGATCCCGAGTGGAAGGGTCATCGCTCAACGGATAAAAGGTACGCCGGGGATAACAGGCTGATCGCACCCAAGCGTCCATAGCGACGGTGCGGTTTGGCACCTCGATGTCGGCTCATCACATCCTGGGGCTGTAGCCGGTCCCAAGGGTATGGCTGTTCGCCATTTAAAGTGGTACGTGAGCTGGGTTTAGAACGTCGTGAGACAGTTCGGTCCCTATCTGCCGTGGGTGTTCGAAACTTGAGAGGACTTCTTCCTAGTACGAGAGGACCGGAAGGAACGTACCTCTGGTGGATCGGTTGTCACGCCAGTGGCACAGCCGAGTAGCTAAGTACGGTCGAGATAACCGCTGAAAGCATCTAAGCGGGAAACTCACCTCAAAACCAGGTTTCGCTTGAGAGCCGAGGAAGACTACCTCGTCGATAGGCCAGGTGTGTAAGCACAGCAATGTGTTGAGCTTACTGGTCCTAATAGCTCGATTGGCTTGAACGCCAGCACTCGTTCCATGTCTGGAAACAAGGCCAGACATAATTACAAATTCAGCTCTTCAAGTGTCGTATTGAAAACGTTCTGTCCTTTGCCGGACTGGTGGTCCTAGCGGGGGAATTCTACCCGATCCCATTCCGAACTCGGCCGTCAAAGCCCCCAGCGCCCATGGTACTGCGGCTCAAGCCGCGGGAGAGTAGGTCGCTGCCAGTCCTGCTAAGGACAGAACGAACTCCGCCAACACAATTCAACGAAACCCCGCGATCGAAAGATCGCGGGGTTTTTGTTTACCCGGCGCGCACGCTTTACTCGCTTTGCCACCCAGCCCAGACTTTGTTTCAGGCTGAACAGCGGGGCCGCACATGCGCCATTTCTCAGCGTTCGTCTTCGCCAGCATTCTTCTCGCAGGCACATCCGCACACGCCGCGGAACAACAAATCCCCGCCGCCATCCAGGCGAAAATCGCCGATGCGGTGAACGCCCAACTCAAAGCCTATGGCGGCAAAACGCCCGTGCCCGGTGCGGTGGTCGGCATCTGGGATCCGAAGCTCGGCGTCATGTTGCGCGGTTTCGGCTATGCCGATCTCGCCGCCAAACGCCCGATGGCTGTGGCCGACAAATTCCGCATCGGCAGCAACACCAAAACCTTCGTCAACACGGTGATCCTGCAACTCGCCGACGAGAAAAAGCTTTCCCTCGACGACACGCTCGACAAATTCAAACTGCCCGTGAAGGTGCCCAACGCCGGCCACATCACGCTTCGCCAGCTCGGTGAAATGCGCAGCGGCATCGTCGATCTTTATGCCTCACCCGAATTCCAGGCCTATCCATTCAAGATCGGCGACACATTCGACGTGCTGCCCTGGGTGCAAAAAGCGCTCGATCATCCAGCACTTTTTCCACCCGGCGCGCAGTTCAACTACAGCAACACCAATTACATCCTGCTCGGCATGGTGATCGAAGCCGTCACCGGCAAAAGCGCGGCATCCGAAGTCGAAACCCGCATCCTGAAGCCCTATCGCCTCTCCAACACGAGCTATCCGGTCGGCGATCCCGGCATGCCCGAACCCTATACCCACGGCTACACGCTCAACGCCAAAGGCGGCTGGGACGATGAAACCGTTTCGCTTCCGCCCACCGCCACGGGTGCTGCCGGCGTGATGATCTCCCATGCCGCCGACATGCGCCGCTGGGTCAAGCTTTATGTCACCGGCGCGGTCAACAGCGCAGCGGCGCAGAAAGATCGCCTGTCCTGCCGCGATACACCGCGCCGCGGCGTGCAATTCGGTTTCGGCGTCGGCTGTTCCGCCGGATGGTTCGGCTACACAGGCGGCATCACCGGCTACAACACATCGGCCTATTACCTGCGCGAACGCGATGTCACGGTCATCGCCTTCGTCAACAGCCAGCGCGAGCTCAAGGGCAAGCCCGATGTTTCCGGGGCCATCGTGCGGGCGATTGCGCGCATTCTCTATCCCCAAAATTTGCCGCAATAGGACCTTTAAGTTTCGCGCTCGTCCTTTCGGATTCGGTTTTTGATGGCTTCAACCCGGCGCACATTCCTGAGACGCGGCGCATCCGTGCTGGCTGCGGCGCCGATTGTGCCGCTGGTTCCCGCGCCGGTAAGCCCCGCGCCGGGCGCATCCATCCCCGGCCCCCGCACCGCCAATCTCACCCTTCTCCAATCGGCCATGGCCAAGGGCCGCTTCGTCACCTATCAGCCGACCGGCGTGAAGGTGATCAACGGCAAGCTCACGCAAGCCAGCGACGAAAGCATCCGCGCCGATCTGATGTGCCTGCGTCCGCATTTCGATTCCCTCATCACCTATGGCGCGCAAGGCGGTGCCGAACGCATCGCCGATATCGCGGCGAGCCTGGGCTTTCGCGCTGTCGTGATGGGCGTGTGGGATTTCTATAACGGCGCCGAACTTGCCAATGCGATTGCCGCCGCCAAACGCATGTCGCACATCGTGGCGGGCCTTTCGCTCGGCAACGAGATGATCCTGGCCAAACGCGCCGCCTGGGGCGATCTCGAATACATCCTCGACATCGTCCACCGCGAATTGCCGAACGTTCCGCTCACCGTCACCGAAACCTTCGCCGAATTCGTCGAACAGGCCGATGCCAAGCCGGTGCTCGCGAAGATGGATTTCCTGCTCACCAACATCCATCCGATTTTCGAAACGTGGTTTCGCACCGCGCAAGCGGCCAACTGGGCCGATTTCGTCGCCAAGGCATGCGATCTTCTCGCCGCCGCCTATCCCGGCCCCGTGCTGGTGAAGGAAACCGGTATCCCCACCGGCCCGCTCGCGCTCAACTACACCCCCGAAATGCAGCGCGAATTCTACCGCGCCCTCGAAAAGCGTTTCCCGCAAACCGCAACCCGCGCCTTTTCCTATTTCGCCGCGTTCGATGCACCCTGGCGCGTCAACGATGCCATCGTCGGCGGCGGCAAACATCCCGAAGAAGCCCATTGGGGCCTCTTCGATGCAGCCCGCGCCCCCAAAGACGTGATGCGCGATTTCCCGGCGCTGAGGCGGCTGTAGCGCTTTTTTTGCTTGCAATATCTGCTTTTTATTTTTCCGCGCGCGAATCAGTACTGTTTTTTTTGTTTACAATGCTGTGCCTTTCGGCTGCCTATTTTGCGCTATGCCATTGAAAGTCATCGGGTGGTCCCGGTTTTGCATAGTTAATCCAAAGGTCGCATTGCGACATATTTTGCGTTGTCGAAGGGCAAGCGGGAGGGGGCCTTCAATCCCTCCTTGATTCAGATGGAGTGAGGGATGGCAATCACAAAGAAATTCGCACTGGCCGCTGCGGTTGCGGGCGCAATGCTGGCAGCATCGGGCAGCGCATTGGCCGTCCCCGTCACCGGTACGGTGGTCACCACCGGCAACACCACCGGCACCGGTCCATGGAATCTGACGTCGACCGCCGGCACCTATAGCGATGTCGAAATCCACATCACTTCGCCGCTGCTCCTCAGCGAGCTGACCAGCCTCACGGCCACGTTTAACGACGTCACCGGCGGCTACAATGCCGGTTCGCCCAGATTGGCCATCGGCCTGTCGAACGGCGGTCCCGAAAAGTATGCCTTCGTTTATTTCGGCAGCGGAACGGGCATCGGCGCCAACGATGAAGCCGGCGTCAATGCGTTCAGCGGCGTGAACCTCGTGGGTCTTACCGATTCCTCGCGCTACGAATTCACCCAGCTCCTGGGCGGCGGAACGCATTACGGCGATTACGCCGATTTCCTGGCGGCCGGCGGCACGTGGACGGTCGAAGACATCTTCTTCGTCCTCGATGTCGGCGCGGTCGACGAACTCGATCTGGCCTCCGTCGAAGTCAACGGCACCACCTTCGGCGCTCAGGCGACTGGCGCTCCCGAACCGCTGACGCTGTCTTTGATGGGCGCGGGCCTTCTGGGCCTCGGCGCCGCGCGCAGGAAAAAGGCCAAGGCCTGATCCTTCCGCATCAAGCAAATGCAAAAGGCCCGGGATTTCCGTCCCGGGCCTTTTTGTTTGGCACGGCGATGTGAACGCGTCGCCCCGGCAGCCAGCGTGACCCCGCACCGCTTTGTCGCCTAAGCTTGGGGCAGCCGCTTTCGGAGATGCCGATGTCAACAAAGTTCGTGCTTGCCGCAGCGTTTGCCGCCATCGCAACGGTTGCCTTCGCCGCCGATCCGCTGGCCCCGCAAGGCGTCGGCGAACGGCCACCCGTCCCCAAGCCCGAACCCGTCACCGAAACGCTCTACGGCACCACGGTCACCGATCCCTATCGCCAGTTCGAGAAGATGGGCCCCGAAACGGTCGATTGGATGAAGGCCGAAGGCGTTTATACGCGGGAGCTCTTCGACGCCATCAAACCGCGCGCCGCGCTGGAAAAACGCATTGCCGATTTCAGCGGCAGCTTCGGCTTCGTGCAGATGTACCAGCGCTACGGTGTCCGCGCTTTTTATGAATATCGCGCCCCGGGTTCGGACAATTTCGATCTCATGGTGTCCGACCAAAAACGCACCCGCAAACTGATCGACATCGCCCAAATCCGCGCCAGGAACGGCAACAAGCCCTTCGCCATCAATTATTTCACGCCCTCGCCCGATGGCAGCAAAGTCGCCGCCGGAATCTCCGAAGGCGGTTCGGAAGAAGCCTCCGTCAGCATCTATGACGCCGCCACCGGCAAGGTGATCGCAGGCCCCATCGACCGCGCCGAGTTCGGCGCGCAAAGCTGGAGCGCCGATTCCCAAACGCTCTATTTCAACCGCCTCAAGCCGCTCGCCAAAGACGAACCCGAAACCGAAAAATACCGCGACGCCAATGTCGAAGCCTGGGATTTCAAACACGATCCGGTGCGCGTGCTCGGCAACGGCTCGCCCAACAAAACCGCGTTCGGCCACGACGAAGCCCCCGTCATCGTCATCATCCCCGGCGCGCATAGGGTGGCCGCGCTCGGCATCAACGGCGTGCAGAACGAATGGCGCATCGATCTGGCATCCGCCTCCAAACCCATCGACGCCAAAACGCAATGGCAGTCTTTCGTCACCCGCGACGACGGCGTGACCTCCGCCGATATGCGCGGCGGCGAAATCTTCCTCCTCTCCCACAAGGATGCGCCGACCTTTCAGGTGCTCAGCGTGAAAGCGGGCGCGCCGCTTTCATCCGCCAAGGTGCTGGTGGCCGTCAGCCCAGACCGTCTGGTGGAATCCATCCATGCCGCCAAAGATGCGCTCTATGTGCTGACCCGCGAGGGCCTTTATTCGCACTTGCTGCGCATTCCCGCAGGCACCGCGAAGATCGAAGATATCGCACTTCCCTATAAGGGCACGGTCTCCGACGTCTTCACCGATCCGCGCGTGGCGGGCGCAACTTTCGCGCTCGAAAGTTGGAACGTGGCGCCCACCCAATATGCCTACGATCCGAAAGGCGGAAAATTCACCGATCTCAATCTCGGCATCCATCCCGATTTCGATCCGAACGATTTCACCGTCAGCGATCTGAAAGCCAAAGCGCCGGACGGCACACTCATCCCGCTCAGCCTGCTGCAGCCGAAAGAGGCGAAAAACCCCGGCATCACCTTGATGCAGGCCTATGGCTCCTACGGCATTTCGTTGTGGCCTGCCTTCTCCCCGCGCGCGATGAGCGCGGTGCGCGAAGGCCTCAACTATGCCACCTGCCATGTGCGCGGCGGCGGCGAACTCGGCGAGCAATGGCGTCTGGCCGGCAAGGATGCGAACAAGCCCAACACCTGGCGCGATCTTATCGCCTGTGCCGAAGATCTCATTGCCCGCGGCATCACCACCAAAGACAAGCTCTTCATCTTCGGCGGCTCCGCCGGCGGCATCACCATGGGCATGTCGCTCACCGAACGGCCCGATCTCTTCGCGGGCGTGATCGATGCGGTGCCCGCCACCAACACCTTGCGCGACGAATTCACCCCCAACGGCCCGCCCAACATCCCCGAATTTGGCACTGTCACCACCGAACAGGGCTTCAAGAATCTCTATGCGATGGATTCTTATCAGCACGTCAAAGACGGTGTGACCTATCCCCCGGTGCTCATCACCACCGGCATCAACGATCCGCGCGTGGCCCCATGGGAGCCCGCCAAATTCGCCGCGCGTTTGCAAGCGTCGGGCACGCCCAATCCCGTGCTGTTGCGCGTTGATCTCGAAGCGGGCCATGGCATCGGCTCCACCAAAACCCAGAACGACGAACTCTATGCCGATGTGATCTCGTTCATTTTCTGGCGCGCGGGCCTTCCCGATTGGCAGCCGAAGAAATAGGGAGCGCAAAATGCCCGGATCGTTTCCGAACCGCTTTCTCTGGGGCACCGCCACCGCCGCCCATCAGGTCGAAGGCGGCAACACCGCCAGCGATCTCTGGCTGATGGAGATGATGAAGCCATCCCTCTTCGCCGATCCGTCCGGCGATGCCTGCGATCACTATCACCGCTACCCCGATGACATCGCACTGCTCGCGGGCCTCGGCTTTTCGACGTATCGCTTCTCCATCGAATGGGCCCGCATCGAACCCGAAGAAGGTTTCTTCTCCAAGGCAGCGCTGGATCACTACCGCCGCATGATCGCCGCCTGTCACGCGCAGCGCGTGACGCCGATGGTGACCTTCCACCATTTCACCGCGCCCTTGTGGTTCACCCGCGACGGCGGCTGGGAAAATCCCAAATCGGTCGATCGCTTCGCGAGATATTGCGAAGTCGCGGGCGATGCGCTGGGCGATCTCATCCCTTATGCCTGCACCATCAACGAAGCCAACATCCCCATCATGGTCACGATGATGCGCCGCGCGGTGGGCGTTGCAGGCGGCGGCAGCAAGCGCGAACGCGCTTTGGCCGAAGCCGCACGTCTCTCAGGCGGCGAGCCGGGAAAATTCTCGCCTTATCTATCCGGTGATGGCATCGCATCCGCGCCCAATCTCATCGCCGCGCACCGCAAAAGCTACGTTGTTCTGAAAGCGCGCGTGAAAGGCGAAGTCGGCATCACCCTTTCCCTCAACGCCTTCCAATGCGAACCCGGCGGCGAGGAAATCTTCAAACAGGCCGATGAAGCCATCAACAACCAGTTCCTGCGCTCGCTGAAGGGTGATGATTTCATCGGCGTGCAAACCTACACGCGCGTTTTGTTCGGCCCGTCCGGCGTGTTGCCGCCGCCCAACAGCGCCGAACGCACCCAGATGGGCTACGAATTCTATCCCGAAGCGCTCGAAGCTACGATCCGGCAAGCAGCAAAAGTGAGCGGCAGCCCCGTGATCGTCACCGAAAACGGTATCGGCACCGAAGATGATACGCGCCGCATCGAATACACGCGCCGCGCATTGGAAGGCGTGCTGCGCTGCCTGAAAGACGGTATAGACGTGCGCGGCTACATCCACTGGTCGATGATGGACAATTTCGAATGGCTGGAAGGCTACCGCCCCAAATTCGGCCTCGTCGAAGTGGATCGCACAACCCAAGCCCGCAAACCCAAACCATCGGCCTATTGGCTAGGCGAAATCGCGAAGAAGAACGCGCTTAGCTGACTTAATTACCCTCTCCCCCACCGGGGGAGAGGGCAGGGTGAGGGGGCGAATGCTTCCACAATTACAAATCCTAAAAGCACACGCGCCCACGTTAGACACCACCCCCTCACCCCAACCGTGCTTCGCTGGCGCTCAGCACCCCCCAATGGGGGAGAGGGAGTAAAGCGCGGTCTAATGCTGCGCCCAAGCCCAAGCCGCGATTTTCCATCCCGCCGCTCCCTTGTGCAGCGCCGCGGTGAGAACCGAACCGTCTTCGGTCAGCGGCTTGCCCTTTTCCTTCAAGGTCAGCTTCACAGGTATCACGGCATAGGCATTTTCGCCGTCCACCGTCACATGCCACGGCTTCGAAAACGTCACCCAAAGATCGGTATCGCCCTTCTTCTTGTTAAGGGCATCCAGCGCGCTTGCCCAATCGCTGCAGGCGTTGTTGCCGTGCCAGACATAGGGCGCGAACTCGTCGATGATGAAAGCCGGCGAGGCGCATGTCGCCGCCGCCGCTTTCACGTCTCCTTTGTTCATATTGTCGTTGAACGCATTCACCACCGCCATCACATCGGCCGATGCATCCGCCGCAAACGCAGGCGCAGCAAACGCCGTTATCGAAGAAACGATCAACGCAGCAAACGAAACGCGCATGTCTGCCTCCCGGGTTGAATGGAATATTCAAATGAACGCCGGCAACGTAGCGCCGCAAAACGCTGCCCCGCAAGCGAAGCTCCCAGCTATCGAACAGCTATCGAACACCTAACCCGTTGCGTGTTCTGAAAAATAAAAAATCGCCCAAAAGCTATCGAACACCCCCCAAACCGGCCTTACAATTCCGCCCATGATGACCGAAGGAGGGGCCGTGCCCGAAAACACGATGAACACCGAAACCGAAATCCTGCCGCCGCAGGATATGTTCGATCCCGATGCGCTGCTTGCCGAACAGATGCGGCGCTGCCACCACGCAGCGCTGGAATGTTTCAGCGTGCTCGATAGGGAAGGATTTGATGCGCACACACAGATGACAGCTGTCAGGCTTGGCGCGAAACTGGTGAACTCTTCGATGGCGCTGGCTGCTGCACTCGACAGGCGGACACACGGCGAAACGCGCCACCGCATGATCTACGAACATGTGACACCCCCTACCCCCCACCCAAAAAAACGCAAAACAAATAGTGGTGTCCAAAAGCTGGATCATCGCGATGGCTAGAGGCGCACCAATCGGCAACCGCAACGCGCTCAAACACGGCCGTTTCACCGGCCAGATGCGGGCCCTGCGCAGAGAAGTGCGGGACGCGTTTTCCACCGCCGCCATCCTGTTGCGCGCCCAAATTCATGGCGGCGCGGATAGTCAAAACCCCGCTTTGCCGCCCCAACCGGGATGTGATTTTATGTCATCAGACAAGCGCGGGCTGGGCGCCGGTCCCCCGTCAAAAATTTCGCCAAGGGAGAGCTAAGCCATGGAAAGTAAACTGCAATTCTACATCGACGGAAAATGGGTCGACCCCGTCACCCCCCAGACCTTGGAGGTCATCGACCCCTCCAACGAAGAACCCTTTGCCCGCATCTCGATGGGCTCCAAGGCCGACGTCGATAAAGCCGTCGCCGCCGCCCGCCGAGCCTTCGAAACCTTCTCGCGCACGAGCAAGGAAGAACGCCTGGCGCTGATGGGCAAGATCGTCGAGGTCTATCAGAAGCGTTACGGCGATATCGTTCAGGCGATCAGCCGCGAAATGGGTGCGCCGCTCGGCCTGTCGAAAAACGCGCAAGCCGCCATGGGCATCGCCCACTTCACCCAGGCGATGAAGATCCTGAAGGATTTCGAATTCGAAACCGTGCAGGGCTCCACCGCCATCGTGCGCGAACCTGTCGGTGTCGTCGGCATGATCACGCCGTGGAATTGGCCGATCAACCAGATCGCCTGCAAGGTGGCGCCTGCTCTGGCCGCCGGTTGCACGATGATCCTGAAGCCGTCCGAAGTGGCGCCGATGAACGCCATGCTGTTCGCCGAAGTGATGCACGAAGCGGGCGTTCCCGCCGGCGTGTTCAACCTCGTCAATGGCGATGGCCTTAACGTCGGTGAGGCGATGTCGTCTCACCCCGGCATCGACATGATGTCGTTCACCGGCTCGACGCGTGCGGGCATCGCGGTGGCGAAAGCTTCCGCCGATACGGTCAAGCGCGTGGCGCAGGAACTGGGCGGCAAATCCGCCAACATCGTGCTCGACGATGCCGATCTGCAAAAAGCGGTCGCCAGCGGCGTGATGAACATGATGACCAACACCGGCCAGTCGTGTAACGCGCCCAGCCGCATGTTCGTGCCGAAGGGCAAACACGATCAGGCCGCACAGATCGCCAAAACCGCCGCCGAAAAGGTGAAGGTCGGCGATCCGTTCGGCGAAGGCACGACCATGGGCCCCGTCGTCAGCGAGGTTCAGTTCAACAAGATCCAGGGCCTGATCAAGAAAGGCATCGACGAAGGCGCCACCTTGGTCACGGGCGGTCTCGGCCGTCCCGATGGTCTCAACCGCGGCTACTATGTGCGGCCCACGATCTTCGCCAACGTGACGAATGACATGACGATCGCGCGCGAAGAAATCTTCGGGCCTGTGCTGGCGATCCTGCCGTATGAAACCGAAGCGGACGCGATCAAGATGGCGAACGACACGGTCTATGGCCTTTCCGGCTACGTGCAGTCGGGCGACATCAACCACGCCCGCAAGGTCGCCTCGCAACTGCGCACCGGCAACGTGCATCTGAACGGCGCAGGCGTCGATCTCAACGCACCGTTCGGCGGCTACAAACAATCCGGAACCGGCCGCGAATGGGGCGAATTCGGCTTCGAAGAATTCCTCGAAGTCAAAGCCGTGTTGGGCTACGCGGCGTAAACGCCGCCAAGAAAAACAATGGCGCGTCCTTCACACGAAGGGCGCGCCATTTGTTTTAGAACAACCCGTTCAGATGGTCGTTCGGTTTGCCGGTGTTGACCATGAACACCACGTCCTTGCAGTTCTGCGTGCCCTGCAGCCAGCCTTCGCGATAATCGGAGTCCTTGTCGAACGTCTCCTTGTCGCGGCCCGATTGCTGACGCTGCCAGGTGTAATTCGCCACCTGGCAACCGTCGTTGTAGCCCATGCGATAACCGTTCGAATGCAGAACGCTTTCGCGATAGGCCTTTGACGTATCCTTATTGGGTCCCGTCGTGCATCCCACAAGCGTCGCACAGACGCCCGCAAGCACAATTGCTTTGATAACAGACATCGCTATTTCCTCCGTGGTTCAATGGGCCCCGCGCCCGCCACGAAGGACTGCGTCAGTCCTTCGCGCGTTCGACGTAGGATCCGTCTTCCGTCAGCACGACGATCCGCGTGCCGGTTACGATATGCGTCGGCACCATGGTGCGCACGCCGTTCACCAGCATGGCGGGCTTGAACGAGCCCGATGCCGTTTGTCCCTTGAGCACCGGTTCGGTGTCCGTCACTTCCAAGGTCACACGCGCCGGCAACTCGATGGAGATCGGCACGCCGTTGTGCGACGACAGGCGAACTTCCATGTTCTCCTGCAGATACGGCGCCATATCGCCCATCACATCCGAACCCACGTGAACTTGGTCGAATGTCTCCGGATCCATGAACACATAGTGTTCGCCGTCCTGATAGAGATAATTGTGCGTGCGCTCGTCGATGAACGCCTTTTCCAGGCTGTCGGTGGTCTTGTACCGCTCGTTGACCTTCACACCGTCCGAAATGCGCCGCATTTCCAGCTGCGTCACCGGCGTGCCCTTGCCGGGATGGATGTTCTCCGCCGTCAGCACGACGTAGAGCTTGCCGTCCTTCTCGACGACATGGCCCTTGCGGATATTGCTTGCGATGACGGAAACCACGCGGCACCTCTGGATAATGGAAGAGGCCGGGGTCATAGCAGCCGGGTCCCGCCCGGCCAAGGGGCGTTATCGAACACCCCAAAACTTGGGTTAGAATGGCCTGATGACGACCGAAATCCCTTGGTGGACGCCCCATACCCATGCCGACCGCCGCCCCGCGCTACTTGTCCGCAATCGCATCAAAAGCGCCTTTCGTGGCCATTTCGAGGCGGACGGCTTCACTGAGGTCGAATGCGGCGCCCTTGCCGCCTCCCCGGGCAACGAGGCTCATCTGCACGCCTTCGAAACCCGCCTGATCGAGCCGGGTGGAGAGGCCCACACCCTCTACCTCCACACCTCCCCCGAATTCGCTGCCAAGAAACTGCTCGCCGCCGGCGAAACCAAAATCTTCGATTTCGCGAGAGTCTTCCGAAACCGCGAGCGCACCCGCCTGCATGCCCCCGAATTCACCATGCTGGAATGGTATCGCGCGAACGAGCCGTATGAGCGCGTGATCGCAGACACGCTTGCTCTCATTCGTCTCGCCGCCGACACCAGCGGCATTGAACACTTCCATTTCCGCGACATCGCCTGCGATCCGCGCGCGGAAGCCGAGCGCCTCACCGTCGCGCAAGCCTTCACCATTCACGCCGGAATTGATCTGCTCGCAACCTTGTCGCCGGAAGGCGAGGGCGATCGCGACATGCTTTCCCGCAAAGCGCAGCGCAGCGGAATGGATGTCGCCGAAAACGACAATTGGGCCGATATCTTCAGCAAGCTCCTCGTCGCCCGCATCGAACCCAAACTCGGCCGCGGCAAGCCGACGGTGCTCTATGAATATCCACGCTGCGAAGCCGCGTTGGCGCGCGCCACCGCACACGACCCGCGCGTCGCCGAACGGTTCGAGGTCTATGCCTGCGGCGTGGAACTCGCCAACGGTTTCGGCGAGTTAACCGATCCCTCCGAACAACGCCGCCGCTTCACAGCCGAAATGGACGAAAAGCAACGTGTTTACGGTGAACGCTATCCGCTGGACGAAAATTTTCTTGCCGCCCTCCAGCACATGCCGCAAGCAAGCGGCGTGGCCTTGGGCTTCGACCGGCTGGTGATGCTGGCCACAGCCGCCCGCAAACTCGACGACGTGCTATGGACGCCACTTGCATGACTGCAATGCCAATAGATCGGTTGGCGAGCGCAAAGCGCCCCGCTATGCACAGCCCATGAACCAGACTGCCGCCATCAAAAGCCCCGCGCCCGAAACCACAACGTTCGCGATCCTTTTCGCCGTGTCGTTCTGCCACCTGCTCAACGACATGATGCAGGCGATGCTGCCGGCCATCTATCCTTCGCTGCAGATCCAGTTCCACCTCAACTTCACCCAGATCGGCCTCGTCACGCTGGTGTTTCAGTGCACGGCCTCGCTGTTGCAGCCGCTGGTCGGCCTCTATTCCGACCGCCGCCCCATGCCCTATTCGCTGGCCGCCGGAATGGTTTCGACCTTGATCGGCCTGCTCATTCTTTCCATCGCTTGGGATTATCCGGTGTTGCTCATCGCCGCCGCCTTCGTCGGCGTCGGCTCTTCCACCTTCCATCCGGAATCCTCGCGCGTCGCGCGCATGGCCTCCGGCGGCCGTCATGGTCTGGCGCAATCGCTGTTTCAGGTTGGCGGCAATCTCGGCTCGGCGTTGGGCCCGCTCTCGGCTGCCGCCATCGTTGCCAGCTACGGTCAGCACAGTGTCGCGCTCTATTCGTTGCTCGCGCTCATCGCGATCATCATCCTGTGGAATGTCGGCACCTGGTACAAACACCACGGCCTCAAGCGCATGCATCATGCACGCGCGGTGGTGGCGACAGGCCTGTCGCAAACGCGCGTCGTCACGTCGGTGGCGATCCTGCTGCTGCTGATCTTCTCGAAGTATTTTTATCTCGCCAGCATCACCAGCTATTACACCTTTTATCTGATCCACAAATTCCACGTCTCGGTGCAGACCTCGCAGATCCATCTGTTCCTGTTTCTTGCCGCGGTGGCAGCCGGAACGATTGCGGGCGGTCCGCTGGGTGATCGCTTCGGCCGCAAGATCGTGATCTGGCTGTCGATCCTCGGCCCGCTGCCGTTCACCTTGATGTTGCCGGAAGCCAATCTGTTCTGGACCAGCGTGCTCAGCGTCATCATCGGCGTCATTCTGGCGTCGGCCTTCTCCACCATCGTGGTCTACGGACAGGAACTGATGCCCGGCAAAGTCGGCATGGTTTCGGGCATGTTCTATGGCTTTTCCTTCGGCATGGGCGGGCTGGGCGCGGCCGTTCTGGGCTATGTCGCAGACCAGACAAGCATCGATTATGTCTATCGCCTCTGTTCCTTCCTGCCGCTTCTGGGACTTCTGACCGTCTTCCTTCCCAACATGCACGCTGCTAAAGCGCGGGCATGAACTTAAACGACCTCGTAGAAACCGGCCTGATCCCCGCGTCCCGGAAGAACTCTCTGGAACCCGTCGCCGCGCGCTACGCCGTCGCCATCTCTCCCACCATCGCCGATTTGATCGCCAAAGAAGGCGACGCAATCGCCCGCCAGTTCCTCCCCAGCGAAGCCGAACTCCTCACGCTCCCCGAAGAACGCCCCGATCCCATCGGCGATGCCGCCCATTCCCCTGTCGAAGGCATCGTGCATCGCCACAAAGACCGCGTGCTGTTCAAACCCGTCAGCGTCTGCCCGGTCTATTGCCGCTTCTGCTTCCGCCGCGAAATGCTGGGTGACGCCACGCTCTCAAGCGAAGCGATGGAGCGCGCGCTGACTTACATCGCAGAGCACAAAGAAATCTGGGAAGTGATCCTCACCGGCGGAGACCCGTTCATTTTGTCGCCGCGCCGCGCCGAAGAAATTACCCAACGCCTGGCCGCGATCCCGCATGTGAAGATCGTCCGCTGGCACACCCGCGTCCCCATCGTCGATCCGCCGCGCGTGACAGACGAATTCATCGGAGCCATCAAAGCAACAAACCTGACAACCTTCGTCGCGCTCCACGCCAATCACACAAGCGAATTCGGCGAAATCGCACGCGCAGCCATCGCGCGCCTGGTCGAGGCCGGCATCCCGATGCTGAGCCAAAGCGTGCTGCTGAACGGCATCAACGACAACGCCGATACGCTCGAATCCCTGATGCGCACCTTCATCGAAAACCGCATCAAGCCTTACTATCTGCATCACCCCGATCTGGCGCCCGGCACATCGCATTTCCGTGTATCAATCGCCCATGGCCAAAGCCTGATGCGCGAACTCCGCGCGCGCCTCTCGGGCATCGCGATGCCAACCTATGTGTTGGATATCCCAGGCGGCCACGCCAAAGTGCCGCTCAACTCAGACGATGTGATTGCTCTGGAAAACGGCCGCTATCGCATCCGCGATCACGCAGGCCTCTGGCACGAATACTAAGCGCGCAACCGTTTGAAGAACGCGCTTACCTTGTGCCGCGTCTGCTCGCGCCACACCACGCCTCTATCGGTAACCCAATTCAACTGAATCACCCGCCGCGGCCCTTCGAACGCCTCGAAACCGTGCCACGCATTGGGCTGGTTCTTGAACACCAGCAACGTTCCTTCATCCGGCGGCACTTCCGCGATCACATCGTTCAAATCGGTCGCCGACCGCAGCAAACGCAAACGCCCCTGCGGGCTTTCCCATTTGCCGTTCATATAAATCAGAACGGTGATCAGCTTGGTCGTGCTGTCGGTGTGAATTTGCCCGTCCTGCGCCCGGCTTGTGCCGCGCACGGTGATCATCGTCGGCCGGTCCGAAAGATCGATGCCGAACTTCTCCGCCACCGCGTCTGTGAAGTCTTCGCCGCGAATGGCATCCATGAATTCGGCAAATGCCTTGCCATAGGTCACGGTCGGCAGCGGAAAACTTCCCGGCAGCGGCACGTCCGGGAAATCGCGCTGGATAGCTTCCATCGCGCCCGCCCGCACGAACCCCGGCACGATCACATAAGGAAATGGCTCCCGCGTGAGCGGCGCGTTGCGGAAAGCCTCGACGTCGACCGGCAGCATGATCAGTGCGGCGAATAAACGGAGGTGACGATGCCGCCATCCACCGCCAGCACCTGCCCGGTGACGAAAGCCGACGCCTTGCTGCAAAAGAAGATCGCGGCTCCGATCATGTCGTCATCTTCGCCGATGCGCCCGCGCGGCATGCCGCCCACAATCGCGTCGCGCGCGGTGGCCAGAACCGGTGCCAGCATCTTGGTCTCGAACGGCCCCGGCGCAATCGCGTTCACGTTGATGTTCTCGCGCGCCAGATGCTTGGCAAGGTTGTGCGTCAGGTGATGCACCGCCGCCTTGCTCGCCGAATAGGCATAGGATTCCAAGGCGGGCTGCAAAATCCCATCGATGGAGCCGATGTTCACCACGCGTGCCGGATCGTCCTTCGTCGCCGCGGCGCGCAGCAGCGGCAGCAAGCCTTGCGTCAAAAAGAAGATCGCCTTCAGATTGACGTTCATCAGCTTGTCCCAGCCTTCTTCCGAGAATTTCTCGAAAGGCTCGGCCCAGGCGGCCCCCGCATTGTTGATCAGGAAATCGAGCTTCTTTTCGCGTGACTTGATGTCGGCGGCCAGCGCCTTCACCTCGTCCATCTTGCCCAGATCGCGCGCCACCGGAATGCAGGTGCCGTATTTCGAAAGCTCTTCTGCCGCGCGCTCGCAAGCGTCCGCCTTGCGCGAAGAGATATAAACCTTCACCCCGTTTTCCACGAAGCCGCGCGCGATCATCAGCCCGATGCCGCGCGAACCGCCGGTCACCAGCGCCGTTTTTCCGCTGATGTCGAAAAGTTTGGAAGTCATGGAAACGTCCTATCTGTAGGATGCGTTGAGCGCCGCCAATTTCGCCGAACCGGGGCAAAGTTCTTTTTCGCCCAGCCGGTTCAACGGCGTATCTACCGTATTCAGATTGGCGTGCAAATCCTCGGCCTCCGGGTCCACATAAAGCAGCCCCGTCACCACCTCGCCCGCCTTTTCCCGCTCCTGCAAATAAGCCAGCGCGGCAGCCCGGTTGGAGGGATCGTAAGTCGGATGCAGTTTCGCCAGCCGGATCACCGATCCGTCATGCTGCGTCACCACTTCCACCGTCCCCGGCTCGTGATCGATCACGATCTCCGCTTTCGGTGGCATGAAGTCGAGCCGGTTCACCGCCTCATTGTGCTCGCGCACGAAGTCATAGGATTTGGTGGAACCGGGATGATTGTTGAACTGCACGCAAGGCGAAACCACGTCCAGGATCGCAGGCCCCTTATGCGAGATCGCCGCTTTCAACAGCGGTACCAGCTGCTTCTTGTCGCCGGAAAAACTGCGCGCCACAAAACTCGCGCCCAGCACCAGCGCCATGCTGACCAGATCGATCGGCGAATCCGAATTGAACCCGCCGGCCTTGCTCTTCGATCCCTTGTCTGCGGTGGCCGAGAACTGCCCCTTGGTCAGCCCATACACGCCGTTGTTCTCGCAGATATAGACCATGTTCACGCCGCGCCGCACGCAATGCGCAAACTGCCCAAGCCCGATGGAAGCCGAATCCCCATCGCCCGAAACGCCCAGATAGATAAGGTCTTTGTTCGCTAGATTGGCGCCGGTCAAAACGCTCGGCATCCGCCCATGCACCGAATTGAAGCCGTGGCTATTGCCCAGGAAATAATCCGGCGTCTTCGACGAACAGCCGATGCCGGAAAGTTTGGCCACCCGGTGCGGTTCGATGGAAAGCTCGTAACAGGCCTGGATCAGCGCTGCGCTGATCGAGTCGTGTCCGCACCCGGCGCAAAGGGTCGAGATCGATCCTTCGTAATCGCGGTGCGTGAACCCCAGCTTGTTGGGCACAAGCCCTTTGTGATGCAGCTTCGGCTTGGCGATATAGGTCATCTGTCTACCTTACTCTGCGGCCTGTTTGCGGGTGGCGATGTTCATGCGTTCGGCAATCGCGCCCGTGATAAACCGCGCGGTGATCGGCGTGCCGTCATAATGCAGGATCGAAATGAACCGCGCCGGATCGATAGCGCATTCATTGACCATCAGCTTCAAAAGCTGCGCGTCGCGGTTCTGCTCCACCACAAACACCTGATCGTGCGCGTTGATGAAATCCACGATTTCTTCGGAGAACGGGAAAGCCCGCACCCGCAGTGTATCGAGATGAATCCCTTGCGCCTCCAATGCGGCCAGCGCCTCTTCCATCGCAACCGTGGTCGAGCCGTAAAAGATCACGCCATGGCGCGTCGCCGCCTTCGCGGTTTTCACGATGGGCGCGGGCACCAGCGATTTGGCCGTCTCGAACTTGCGCAGCAACCGCTGCATGTTGTCGACATAGACCGAGCCGTCCTCGCTATATTTCGCATAGCGGTCGCGGCTCGTCCCGCGGGTGAAAAACGCCCCGCGTGTCGGGTGCGTGCCGGGGAGGCTGCGATAGGGAATGGCATCGCCATCGACGTCCAGATAACGCCCGAATGTCTTGCCGCTCTCCAGCTCGTCGAACGACATCACCTTGCCGCGGTCATAAGGCTGCTTGTCGTCCCACGCGAACGGCTCGCACAGCCAGTCGTTCATCCCGATGTCCAGATCCATCATCACGAACACCGGCGCCTGCAACCGCTCCGCCAGGTCAAACGCTTCGGCCGCGAAATGGAACGACTCGCCCGGATCCTTCGGCATCAGCAGCACATGCTTGGTGTCGCCATGGCTCGCATAAGCCGCCGTCAGGATGTCGGATTGCTGCGTGCGCGTCGGCATGCCGGTCGAAGGCCCGCCGCGCTGAATGTCGAAAATCACTGCCGGAATTTCGGCGAAATAGGCAAGCCCGAAGAATTCCTGCATCAGCGAGATACCGGGCCCGCTGGTCGCGGTGAAACTGCGCGCCCCGTTCCAGCTCGCACCGATCACCATGCCGATGGCCGCGATCTCATCTTCGGCCTGCACGATGGCGTAGTTGTTCTTTTTCGTCTCGGGATCGACGCGAAGGGCCTTGCAATGCTTGGTGAACGCTTCGGCGACCGAGGTGGACGGCGTGATCGGATACCACGCGCAAACCGTTGCCCCGCCATAAACCGCGCCCAAACCGGCCGCATCATTGCCCGCGATGAAGATGCGCTCGCCCACGCCATCGGCATGTTCGACCTTCAGCCCGCAAGCTTCCGCCAAATTCGCTTTCGCATAATCATAGCCCAGCCGGAACGCTTTCACGTTCGATTGGATCAACTCGGGCTTCTTCTTGAATTGATCGCCCAGCAACTTCTCCACCACCGCCGCATCGATACCCAGCAAAGCGGCCAGCGCGCCCACATAGATGATGTTCTTGAACAGCTGCCGCTGGCGCGGATCGGTATAGGTGCGGTTGGTGATCTCGGTCAGCGGCACGCCGATGACGTTGATGTCCTCGCGGAATTTCGACGGCGGCAAAGGCTTGGTCGAATCGTAGAACAGATATCCACCCGTATCGATGGAAGCTACATCCTTGTCCCAGGTCTGCGGGTTCATCGCGACCATCATGTCCACGCCGCCGCGCCGCCCAAGCCAGCCCGCGCCCGACACGCGCACCTCATACCAGGTGGGCAAGCCTTGGATGTTCGACGGAAAGATGTTGCGCACCGCCACCGGCACGCCCATCCGAAGAATGCATTTGGCGAACAATTCGTTTGCGCTCGCCGAACCCGACCCGTTCACGTTGGCGAATTTGACGACGAAATCGTTCGCAGCGTTTATGCGGCTTTGCATGAGCCTGCCTGTGCCGTTTCAAGATAGAATTTCTTCATGTCCCATGCGCCCGTCGGGCAGCGCTCGGCGCAAAGCCCGCAGTGAAGGCAAACATCCTCGTCCTTCACCATCACGCGCGCCGTCGATTTCAGCGTATCGGACACATAAAGATCCTGCGTGCGGTTCAGGGCGGGCGCCGTCAAATGGTGGCGCAAATCCTCTTCCTCGCCATTGGGCGTGAAGGTGATGCAATCCATCGGGCAGATGTCCACGCACGCATCGCATTCGATGCACAGCTTGGTTTCGAACACCGTCTCGATGTCGCAGTTCAAGCACCGCTGCGCTTCGGCGAACGCCTGTTTCCGGTCGAACCCAAGCTCGACTTCCAGCAACACGTTCTTCAGCGCCTGTTCCTTCGGCGCATGCGGCACCTTGTAACGAAGATCGTTCGACACGTCGTTGTCGTAAGACCATTCGTGAATGCCCATCTTCTGGCTCGCCAGATTGGTCATCGCCGGCGGCCGGTCGCTCACGCTTTTGCCGTTGCAGAACAGATCGATGGAAACCGCCGCCTCATGGCCATGCGCCACGGCCCAGATGATGTTCTTGGGCCCAAACGCCGCGTCGCCGCCAAAGAACACGCGTGGATTGCTCGATTGATACGTCACCGTGTCGACCTTTGGCATATCCCAGCGATCGAATTCGATGCCGGTATCGCGCTCGATCCAGGGAAAGGCATTTTCCTGTCCCACCGCGACCAACACGTCGTCGCATTCCATGAGCACATCCGGCTCGCCCGTCGGCACCAGATTGCGCCGTCCCTTGGCGTCCTTTTTGGCTTTCACTTTCTCAAAGATCACGCCGGTCAGCTTGCCGTCCTTGTGCGTGAATTCCTTGGGCACCATGAAATTGTGGATCGGAATACCTTCGCCCAGCGCATCGTCCTTTTCCCAAGGCGAAGCTTTCATCTCTTCGAAGCCGGAACGCACGACCACATCCACCTGTTCGCCGCCAAGGCGGCGCGAGGTGCGGCAGCAATCCATCGCGGTGTTGCCGCCGCCCAGCACGATCACGCGCTTGCCGATCTTGGTGGTGTGGCCGAACGAAACGCTGGAAAGCCAGTCGATGCCGATGTGAACGTTCGCGGCCGCTTCCTCGCGTCCCGGAATCTCCAGATCGCGCCCGCGCGGCGCCCCGCAGCCCACAAAGATCGCGTCGTAATCTTCCGCCAGCAGCGCTTTCAAACTGTCGATGCGCTGGCCGAACTTCGTTTCCGGCTGAAGATTGAGAATGTAATTGCATTCCTCATCCAGCACGCTTTCCGGCAAGCGGAATTTCGGGATCTGCGTGCGCATCATCCCGCCCGCAAACGGATCGGCGTCGTAGATGGTGACGTGATAGCCAAGCGGCAGAAGATCGCGCGCCACCGTCAGCGAAGCCGGCCCCGCGCCGATCAGCGCGATGCGCTTGCCGTTCTTCTGCGAAGCCGGTTTGGGCATCCGCCCGGTTACGTCGTCCTTGTTGTCATAGGTGACGCGTTTCAACCGGCAGATCGCCACCGGCTCTTCTTCCACGCGTCCGCGCCGGCACGCCGGCTCGCAAGGGCGGTCGCAGGTGCGGCCCAGAACACCGGGAAACACGTTGGATCGCCAGTTGATCATGTAAGCGTCGGAATACCGCGCTTCGGCGATCAACCGAATGTATTCGGGCACAGGGGTGTGCGCCGGGCACGCCCATTGGCAATCGACGACCTTGTGGAAGTAGTTCGGATCGCTTGTGTCGGTTGGCTGCATGCCCCCCGGACGCTGAGGCTCGGCAACAGCCAGCCCATCAGCCGAGTTTTGACTCATCGGACGTTACGTATCTCCATGGCCGCATTCGCGTTTTGCGTTTCTCCCGAGGCCGCAAGCGGGCGCTTTTTGTATGGCGAATGCAAGGCGTTTCCCGTTGTTTGTTCATCATAATAGCTGTTCACTCGCGTGCAACCGGCGCATGGCTTCTATCGTCAATGTTTCCGGAATGTAACCTCCGGTTTTGCCGTAACGCTTTGACTCAAAACGATTTTGGGGAATTCCGTGGACATCGCCTATTCCGAACAGCAGCGCGCCATCGAAGAAAATGTCGGCAAGATTTGTGCGCGCTTCGGCGACGACTATTGGTCCACGCTGGATGAAGAAGCCCGCTTCCCCCACGAATTCCACAAAGCCATGGCCGATGGCGGCTGGCTCGGCATCGCGATGCCGCCCGAATTTGGCGGTGCGGGGCTGGGCGTCGCCGAAGCCGCCATCATGATGCACACGGTGGGCCGGGGCGGCGGCGGTTACGCGGCGGCCTCCGCCATCCACCTCAACATCTTCGGCCCTCACGCCATCGTGGTGCACGGCACCGAAGATCAGAAAGCCCGCTTCCTGCCGCCGCTGATCAAGGGCGAACAGAAAGCCTGTTTCGGTGTCACCGAACCGAATGCAGGCTTGGATACCACCAGCATCGAAACCTTCGCGCGCCGCACCAACGACGGCTACATCGTAAAAGGGCGCAAGATGTGGACGACCACCGCCCAGGTCGCCGACAAGATTTTGCTGCTGACCCGCACCACGCCGAAAGCCGACAGCAAAAAACCGACCGACGGCATGACGCTGTTTTATACAGACCTCGACCGCTCAAAGGTCGAAGTGCGCCGCATCCCCAAGATGGGCCGCGCCGCCGTGGATTCGAACGCGGTGTTCATCGACGACCTGCACGTGCCCGAAGAAGACCGCATCGGCGAAGAAGGCAAAGGCTTCCGTTATCTCTTGGACAGCCTCAACCCCGAACGCATCCTGATCGGCTCCGAAGCCATTGGATTGGGCCGCGATGCACTTCATCGCGCAGCCGTCTACGCAAAAGACCGCGTCGTCTTCGGCCGCCCCATCGGCCAGAACCAGGGCATCCAGCACCCGCTCGCCGAAAGCTGGACCTTTCTTGAAAGCGCATGGTGGATGTGCCTGCGTGCCGCCTCGTTATACGACTCCAAACAACCCTGCGGCGCCGAAGCCAACGCCGCCAAATTCCTGGCAGCCCGCGCAGCGTTCGATGCCTGCACAAGAAGCGTAATGACCCACGGCGGCATGGGTTACGCAAAGGAATATCAGGTGGAACGCCTGTTCCGCGAATCCATGCTCCCGCGTATAGCGCCTGTGACGGAGCAATTGATCCTGTCATTTATTGCCGAGAATGTTCTCGGTCTTCCCAAATCCTACTGAGAGAGAATATGCCCGGACTCTATTTCGACCAATTCCAGATCGGCCAGACATTCGATCATCCCATCCGCCGCACGGTGACCGAAGCCGACAACGTCTTCTTCACCGCGATGACGCACAACCCCGCCCAGCTCCATCTGGACGAGGAATATGCCAAGGGCACCGAATTCGGCACCCGCATCGTCAATTCGCTCTACACGCTCGGCCTGATGATCGGCATCTCGGTCGGCGAAACCACGCTCGGCACCACCGTCGCCAATCTCGGCATGGATGAAGTGCGCTTTCCCAAACCCGTCTTCCACGGCGACACCCTGCACGTCGAAACCGACGTGCTGGAAATGCGCGAAAGCAAATCGCGCCCCACCCAAGGCATCGTCGTGTTCCTCCACCGCGCGATCAATCAGCGCGGAGAAATCGTCGCCCAATGCAAACGCTCCGCCCTGATGTTGAAAAAGCCATGATCCTGCGCTCTTTCCTCTTCGTCCCCGCCGACAGCGAAAAGAAACTGGCCAAGGCGCAAACCTCGCCCGCCGACGCGCTGATCCTCGATCTCGAAGATTCGGTGGCCGCCCCCAACCGCCCCGCCGCGCGCAAGCTTACCCATGCCTATGTCAGCGAGCGCAAAGCGCGCGCCGCGTTGTGGGTGCGCATCAATCCCGTCGGTAGCAGCGATTACAGCGCCGATCTGGAAGCCATCGTCAGCGCCAAACCCGATGGCGTGCTCGTGCCCAAGCCCGATGGTCCGGAAGCGTTGCGCATCCTCGACAACGATCTGACCGCGCTCGAAGCCCGCCACGGTCTCACCCAGGGCGCGATCAAAACCTTGCCCGTCGCCACCGAAACGCCGGTCGCAGTGATGTCGCTGCAGGATTATCGCAGCCCGCCGCCGCGCGTCGTGGCGCTCAGCTGGGGCGCCGAAGATCTCTCCGCCGCCATGGGTGCCGCCACCAATCGCGACGAGAACGGCGAGTTTCTATTCACCTACAAGGTCGTGCGTTCGCTGGTGCTCATCGCCGCCAAAGCGGCAGGCATTTCGGCCATCGAAACCCTGCACGCCGATTTCCGCGATTCAAAGGGCCTGGATCGCGTCGCCCGCGCCGCCCAACGCGAAGGCTTCTCCGGCATGTTCGCCATCCACCCCGATCAGGTGGAGATCATCAACGCCGCCTTCACGCCGTCGCAAGACGATATCGCCCACGCCAAACGTGTAGTCGAAGCGTTCGCCTCCGGCGCCGGTGTCGCTTCGCTCGACGGCAAGATGCTCGATCAGCCGCATCTGGTTCAGGCGCGCCACGTGCTGGCGCTCGCCTCCGCCATCGCCAAATAAAAAGAGGGAGAACTTTCGTTCTCCCTCTCTTCGGCGCTGCCCGTTCGCCCCCGGCCAGCACCCTTAAGCGGATCGTTGCGCCTGGATCAGGGCGCCGTGGAGTAGTGCACGATCTGCGCGTTGTTGCCGATGGCGGTCGACGACACGCTGACATCCCCGGTCGCATTGGTGATGGTCGTGTTCGAGGTGGCAAACGTGCCCGCCTTGTTGACCTGATAATTCTGCACCGAAGCATTCGCCGCGTTGCTGTCTTCGGAGAAGGTGTTGCCCACCGCCGTCGTCGCCAGCGAAACGTTGCCGCCGATGTCCTTGAGGTTGGCAGTCATCGAAGCGGAAGGATCTTTCGCTTCGCATTCCTGATTGGAATAGACCTTGGTGGTCGTCGGATCGGTCGAAACATCGGCCGAGTTGCAGATCGCCTGCGAAACCAGGCTCGCGCTGCCCGCGCCTTCGATATCGGCATTGACCTTCGACGAGATCGAAACATCGCCGACGAACTGGTTGTTGGTGACGTTGGTGTTCTGCATCGTCACGACCGACAGCACGTTGCCCGCGCTCACCGCCTGGCCGGACACAGCGCCGGTGGCGTTGATGATGGTGGTGTTCAGGTTCGAGGCCTGCGAATTCAGGTCGACCTGACCGTTCAGGATGTCGCTGCCCTGATCGTGATGGGGCGGCGGCGGAGGCGGTGGATTATTGTCCACCGCGTAGGCCAAGCCCGGCAGGGTCATCAGAGCCGTAGTAGCGATAAGGATTTTCGATAGCCGCAACATGAGATTTCTCCTCAACTGACGTGTTTGCTGGTGTGATCTTCGCTGGAAGGGTCTTTGCCTCTGTGGAGACGGGTGGTTTGTCTCCGGGGCCTGCCAGCGGATCGTCCGCAGTCCCCAATCGCGCCGTACATGCGGTGGCGGGCACCTTGTACAGCCGCGAAACGATTTCGAGCGTCGCGCGCTCGATGACGCTGCGCACGGCAAGCTGGATCGGTTCCAGCGCGCTTTCGCCCACGCTCGCGTCGAAGAAATGTTGTCCAAGGAAATCGAACACGCCCGCCGAAAGCTGCCGCCCGATGATCTGCTTCTGGTAAGAGATCACGTCGACCACTTCGAGCGTGCTGGTGTCGACCATCCGCAAATCGAGCCCGACATTCATCACATAAAGATTCACACCCGCCGTCGCCTTGATGCCGTCGGTGGCGGTTTCCCCGCCATCCGCATTGGCGCCCATCGAGCGGATGTTGAAATTGAGTTCGGTGATGCCGCCGACGAGATAGTAGTCGGAGCCCGGAATCGACCCCGCATAGATCTTGCGATAATCCCCGCCGCCCAAACTGCCGCGCAAACCATCCGCCGAGATCAGCTTGTTGTTGGCGTATTTCAATTCCATTTCGGCGACAGACGTATCGAACCGTTCGACCAGCGGCACACCGGCTTTCGCCAGCGCCGACATCGCCATCAACGCCGCGCCTTGCGTCAGCTTGCGCCCGCCATTGTCGGCTTCGGTCTTGCCCGTGTAATCGGCGATCTGGCCCACCGCCACGCGCGTCGGCCGTGTGGAGGTGTAGCCGGCAAGGCAGCGCAAGGCCGCCGAATAAGGTGTCTCGTTGCTGATGACCGGCGCATTGCCGATGGGCGCGGTGTAACGGCCCGTCGTCTTGTCGGCGAACGGCGTTATGCAACCGGTAAGCGTCACCGCAGCCAGCGCGATGGCCACCGGTCGAGAGAAATATTTTCGTCCGCGCGAAGTCATTGGGCGTTTGAGCTTTCCTCAGTGACCGTTGGTGGTGACGGTCGCCGTCTGATTCCCGTTGTTCTCCTGATGCGAATTGACAATCACGGTGTTCCCCGAACCGACCGTGATGACGTTGAGCGAATTGCCGATGGCGGTCGCCTGCGATCCGCCCATGCCCACGCCCGACGACATGGTGTTGAGGCCCGATTGCTGGCTCATGGCGGAAGAGGTGAACTGCCCGTTCACGACGGTCAGATTGCCGTTGGCATCGCGAAGCGAAGCGTTGACCGGCTGGTTCTCCTGCCCCGCGGCCATGCCGTAGGGGTGGCTATAGTTTTCGTCGCTGGAGTAATCGACAGCCCACGCCGAAGAAAATGCGGTGAACGGCGCAACGAACGCGGCGCCGATCACCAAAAGCTTTGCGATGCCGTACGGCATGGGCGAAAAACCGACATTGATCCGTCGTTTTCGCAGCAACGCTTATGCCAACCGTAAACGTGTTTTAACTATGATTTCTGTGCCAGAGTGAAACGCTTGGGAACCGCACGAAGAGGCAAGAAAATGGCCGCCCTGGAGTTTTTCTTCGATTGTTCCTCGCCTTGGACGTATCTGGCCTTCACCCGCATCCATGCAATCGTTGAACGAACGCGGGCCGAGATCGTCTGGAAGCCCATTCTGGTGGGCGGCGTGTTCAATGCGGTTAACCAGGAGGTCTATGATCGCCGGGCCAATCCCGACAAACGCAAAGCGTCCTATTATGAGAAAGACCTGCAGGATTGGGCGCGTCTCGCCGGCATCCAAATCGGCCGCCCACCCGTCTTCCCTGTCCGCGCCGTAACCATGATGCGCGCGGCCTTGGCCGCACAGGAACAGGATGCCCTCATCCCGTTTTCCCGTGCCGCCTTCGAAACCTATTGGGGCGAACTGAAAGACGTGAGCCAGCGCGACGTGATGGAAGAAGTCTGCCGCAAAGCCGGTCTCGATGCGTCGGTCATCCTAACCCGCAGCGAAGCTCCAGAAATCAAGGAGCGCTTGAAGTCCAACACCGAAGACGTGATCGCCCGCGGCGGCTTCGGCTCCCCAACAATGTTCGTGAACAAAACCGACATGTATTTCGGCAACGACCGCCTGCCGCTGGTCGAAGCGGCGCTGATGAAATGAGTAGTGATGAAGTTGTTTCCCTCTCCCCCACCGGGGGAGAGGGTAGGGTGAGGGGGCGATGCTTCCACAATTGCAACTGCCGAAAACACAAACGCCCACGTTAGACACAACCCCCTCACCCCAACCCTCTCCCCCTGAGGGGAGAGGGAGAAGTTTTGAGCGCAACACCAACACAGCTAAACAACCCCCATGGCCTTCCTCCAAGATCCACATCCGCCCCGCCAACCGATGATCCTCGCGCCCTTCGTGGTGATCGCGATGATCGCGGTGCTCGTCGCGTCCTATCTCGTCTGGTCGTTCCTGCCGCTGAAACTCGGCGACCAGATTCTCTATGATTTCGCGCTCTGGCCGATCCGCTATTCGGGCAACTATCTCGCGGCCCATGGCGCGGCCGCGCAATCGCCGTTCGCCTTGGCGGTGCCGTTCGTCACTTACGCGTTCCTGCACGGCAGCATCAGCCATATCGCGATCAATGCCATCTGGCTGCTCGTTTCCGGTCCCATCGTCGCGCGCAGATGGGGCGGGCCGCTTTTCCTCGCGCTGTTCTTCCTCACAGCCATCGCCGCTGCGGCGGCGCATCTGGCGACCAATTGGGGTTCGGGCGATCCGGTGATCGGCGCATCGGGCGCGATCTCCGGCCTGATGGGCGCTGGCGTGCGCATGTTGTGGGGCAGGGTGTGGTTCGAAGGCGAACCCTTCCCGCGTCTGGCGCCGCTCTTCTCGCGCCAGATCCTCGTCTTTTCGGGCGTCTGGGTGCTGGGCAACGTGCTGGCGGGCTACACCGGCATCGGCACCGGCGGAGAGGTCGGGTTGGTGGCCTGGCAGGCCCATATCGGCGGCTTTTTCGCAGGCCTGCTGCTGGCCACGCCTTTCGATGCTCTGGCCCGCCGCCGCCTCTTGAACCAGGGTCTCCCGTGACTAGTTAAGGTGGGGCGCGACCCGCCCGTCCTTGGAGGGACCCAATGACCGACACCACCACTGGCGACAACGCGCACCCGCCGGCTGTTCGCAGCCCGTTTTCGGCCTCGCGCCTGCTTTATTCCGTGCTGTTTGCGGTCATCGCCTGGTTCACCTTCTGGGTGGTGCTGCTTCTGGCCGCCGTCCAGCTCGTGGCGATCCTGATCAACAACCGGGTCAGCGAGGAGCTGCGCCGCACCAGTCTCAACGTCATCCAGTATCTCTGGGAGTTGCTGGCCTACGTCTCCTTTGTCCGGGACGAACAGCCCTTCCCGGTCGGCCCCTTCCCCAGCTATGCCGCCGCCCCGCCAAGGACGTAAAATCCTACGGATTTAAGATTTTTGTCTTGACTTTTGGCGCTTAATTCCTATATGCTTTTCCTCCAGAGGAAAGGCAGGGAATGGTCACGGCAGAACGCGAGCGGCAAAAAGAGGGGGATACCCCCACCCCACCCCCTATTTTAAAAAACGCGAAAACAACCTCCGGGCGTTTTCCAAGCAAATCCAGAGGCTTGACAAAATCCAAGCCAAAAGGCGGCGCCCCGCTGGGCAATCGCAACGCGCTCAAGACCGGCTGCCACACCAGCCAGATCCGCCAATTGCGCCGCTCCGTGAGCGAAATCCTGCGCGGCTCGAAAGACCTGCTGGCAAGCCTCGGCAGCCCGCCCGGCAAGGCCTAGGCTCAAGCCCCCGCCACCAGGAAACCTCCTATGCAAAAGCGAAAACTCGGCACCTCCGGCCTCGATGTCTCCGTCGTCGGCCTCGGCTGCAACAATTTCGGCATGATCCCCAAAGATGCCGCGCAAGCCGTGATCGACCGCGCGATCGAAAAAGGCATCACCTTGTTCGACACCGCCGACATCTATGGCAATCGCGGCGGCTCGGAGACGGCGCTGGGCGAAATTCTCGGCGCGCGCAGAAAACAGATCGTGCTCGCCACCAAATTCGGCATGAAGATGGATGACGACGGCGCCAAATCGGGAGCGTCGCGGCGTTACATTCCCCAGGCGGTGGACGCGAGTTTGAAGCGGTTAAAGACCGATTGGATCGATCTCTATCAGCTTCACACGCCCGATCCGAAAACACCCATCGATGAAACCTTGCGCGCGCTCGAAGATCTTGTGACCTCAGGCAAGGTGCGCTTCATCGGCTGCTCCAACATGCCTGCGTGGCAGATCGTGGACTCGCTGTGGATCGCTGAGACCCAATCCTTTTCCAAATGGGTCACCGCGCAGGACGAATACAGTCTGGTGGTGCGCGGCGCCGAGCGCGATCTCATCCCCGCGCTGCATGCCAAACAGATGAGCCTGCTGCCCTATTTTCCGCTCGCCTCGGGATTGCTCACCGGCAAATACAAGGCGGGCGAGAAAGCGCCGTCCGGCACGCGCCTCTCCCAGATGACGTATCTCGCCAACCGCTACATGACCGAAAAGAATTTCGAGATCGTCGGACGGCTGAAGGATTTTGCCGAAAAGCGCAACCACACGCTGCTCGAACTCGCTTTCAGCTATTTGCTCTCGGAACAGACGGTGGCCAGCGTGATCGCAGGCGCAACCAAACCCGAACAGATCGACGCCAATGTTGTGGCCGCCAATTGGCAACTGACGCCGGAAGACATCGCGGAGGTGAAGAACATCACCGAGAAATAATCACTCCGCTGGGTGCGGCTGCGCGCGGCCGCGCCAATGCCGGATGCGTGTCCCCATCTCGTCGAGATAGATGTAAATCACCGGCGTGATGTAAAGCGTCAGAAGCTGCGAGACCACAAGCCCGCCGACCACCGCAAGACCAAGCGGCTGGCGCGCTTCGGAGCCCGCGCCCATTCCGATCGCGATGGGAAGCGTGCCCATGAACGCCGCCGCCGTCGTCATCATGATCGGGCGGAAGCGCACGATGGCCGCTTCGAAAATCGCTTCTTCCGGCTTGGCGTTTTCGTTGCGCTCGCGATGAAGTGCGAAGTCGATCATCATGATCGCGTTCTTCTTCACGATGCCGATCAGCATGATCATGCCGACAAAGGCATAAAGGCTGAGCGGCGTCTTGAAGACCATCAAGGTGAGCAGCGCGCCCACCGCCGCCGACGGCAAGCCCGAAAGGATCGTCAGCGGATGGATGAAGCTCTCATAGAGAATGCCCAGGATGATGTAGATCACGATCACCGCGATCACCAACAGTATCGTCATGCTGCTGGTCGATTCCTGAAATGCCTGCGCGGTGCCCTGGAACGAGGTCTGGATCGTTGCCGGCAGGTTGATCTCTTTCTGCGTCGCGGTGATCGTCTTCACCGCATCGGACAGCGCGTAACCGGGATCGAGGTTGAACGAAAGGGTGACCGCCGGAAGCTGTCCCAGATGGTTGACGGTCAGCGGCATCGTTCCGGGCCCGATCTTCGTCACCGCCGTCAGCGGCACCAATGTCGTGCCGTCCTGCGCGGTGACATAGAGCATGGAAAGCGCGCTCGGATCGGCACGGTATTGCGGCAGCAGCTCCAGGATCACCTGATAGGTATCGATGTCGGTGTAAATCTGCGAGATCTGCTCCGATCCGTAAGCAGCGCCCAGTGCGGTCTCGATGGAAGCGGGCGTTACGTTGAGCGCCGCGGCCTTGTCGCGGTCGATCTGGATGTCGACCGCCGGCGTCGAAAGGTCGAGGTCGCTCGTCACGTCCTCGAAGCCGGGCTTGTCGGACAGCGCATTCATCAGCTTGATGGCGCTTTCCTGCAATTGCGTCTGATCCAGCGCCTGCAACGTGTATTGATAGGACGATTTGGATGACGTGCCGCCGATACGGATCGCCGGCGGATTGGTCATGAAGACGTTGAGGCCCGGAATGTGTGAAAGCTTCGGCCGCAATTCCTGGATAATGTCGTCCGCATTCTTGCGCTCGCTGAACGGCTTGAGCTTCATGAACAGCGTGCCGACATTCGTCTTGGTGTTCGACCCGCCCGAAACCGACGACATCAGGCTTTCGACATTGGGGTCCTGCGCCACGATGGCCGCGGCCTGTTTCTGATAGATCACCATCTTGTCGAACGACGTCCGGGTGGACGCTTCGGTCGACCCAATGATCTGCCCGGAATCGGTGCTCGGGATGAAGTCGATACGCGACACCATGAACAGGGCAACCGTCGCCACAAGGCTTCCAATGAACGCCAGCGTGAGGATCCCGCGATGCTGCAGGCTCCATTTGAGCGTGCGCTCATAGCCGTGCTGCAGCCGGTCGAAGCTCTTTTCGCTCCATTCATAGAACTTGCCGTGATGGGCTTCCCGGCCCGGCTTCAAGAGGCGGCTCAGCATCATCGGCGTCAGCGTCACCGAAACGATGCCCGACACCACGATGGCCATCACGATGGTCACCGCGAACTCGTGCAACAGCCGCCCCACGATGCCGCCCATGAACAGCACCGGAATGAACACGGCCGCCAGCGAGATCGTCATCGAAAGGATGGTGAAACCTATTTCCTTCGATCCCTTCAGCGCTGCGTCATAGGGTTTCTCGCCTTCCTCGACATGCCGCACGATGTTTTCCAACATCACGATGGCATCATCGACCACGAAGCCTACCGAAAGCGTCAGCGCCATCAGCGACAGGTTGTCGAGGCTGTAACCGAGATAGGACATGCCGGCGAACGTGCCGACAATCGCGATGGGCAGCGCCAGCGAGGCGACGATGGTGGCTGACAATGTGCGCAGGAAGACGAAGATCACCGCCACGACCAGGGCGGCGGCAATCAGCAGCGTTACCTGCACATCGGCCACGGAGGCGCGGATGGAATCGCTGCGGTCGTACATCACGTCCAGCTTCAGCGATGCGGGCAGCTGTTCCTGGAACTTCGGCAGGATATTCTTGATCGAGTCTACGACGCCGATGGTGTTGGACCCCGGCTGGCGCTGGATGGCGAGCACGATCGCCGGCTTCCCGTTGAACCAGCTTGCCACCTTGTCGTTGGCCACGCTGTTGATCACCCGGCCGACGTCCTTCAGACGCACCGGCGCGCCATTGCGATACGCCACGATCTGCCGCTCGAACTGCGACGCATCGTTCATCTGCCCGGTAGCATGGATCAGGGTTGCTTGCGACGAGCCGCTGAACTGTCCGGTGGGCGCATTGGGATTGGCGTTGCTCGCCGCCGCCGACACTTGATCGATACCCACGCCGCGCGCCGCAAGCTCCGAAGGATCGACCTGCACGCGCACCGCGAATTGCTGCGAGCCATAAACGTTGACCTGCGCCACGCCTGCCACGGTGGAGATCTGCCGTGCCAGCAAGGTCTCGGCATATTTGTCCACTTCCTGCAGCGGAAGGGTGGGCGAATACATCGCCAGATAAAGGATCGGCGAGTCGGCCGGGTTCACCTTGCGCAAGGTGGGCGGGCTCGGCATTTCCGGCGGCAGCTTGCGGCCCGTGGCCGAGATCGCCGCCTGCACGTCCTGCGCGGCCCCATCGATGTTGCGGTCCAGGTCGAACTGGATGGTGATCGAGGTAGAGCCTTGCGTCGAGGTCGAGGTCATCGACGACACGCCGGCAATGGTGGTGAACTGGCTTTCGAGCGGGGTGGCGACCGCCGATGCCATGGTTTCCGGATCGGCGCCCGGCAGCGAAGCGGTGACGCGGATGGTTGGGAAGTCGACGTTCGGAAGTTCGCTGATCGGCAGCGTGAAATAACCGAAGCAGCCGAAGATCACGAGGGCCGCCATGACGAGGATCGTCATGACCGGGCGGCGGATGAACGGTTCGGAGATATTCATTTCTTCGGCTTGCCGCCTTTGGCGACGGCGACTTCGATATCCGGCGTCAGGCGCAACTGCCCTTCGGTCACCACGCGGTCACCCGCCTTCACTTTGCCGGAGATGGCGGCATGAACACCGTCGTCATAGAGCACGTCGACAGTGCGCAAGTCGGCCTTGTTGTCCTTCGTCACCACATAGACGAAGCGGTTGTCCGGCCCGACATTGACCGCGTCGTGCGGCACCACGATCGCTTTGGCCAGGTCTTTCAGTGCAACTTTCACATCGACCAATTGTCCCGGCACCAATGCATTGTCCGTGTTGGCATAGGTGGCGCGCATTTCGATGGTGCCCGTCTGGTCGCTCACCGCATTGCCCAGGAACGTCACGGGCGCATGCAGCTCCGGCCCGCCGCCGTCGTGTACTTTGATGGTGGCGGTCAACAGACCTTTGTTCATCTGTTCCTGAATCTGCGGCACGTCGCTTTGCGGCAGGTTGAACGAAACCTTGATCGGCCGGATTTGCGTGATCGTCACCAGCGGGTTCGTTCCGTTCGCCGGAACGATGTTTCCCGGCTGGATGGTGATCGCGCCCGTCTTGCCGTCTATCGGCGAACGGATCTGTGTGTAGACAAGATTCAATCTCGCAGCATCGACATTGGCCTTGTCGGCGGCGACCGTCGCATCCATCGCCTTCGCATTGGCCATGTATTGATCGGCCTGGCTGCGCGACACCGCCCCCTGCTGAACCAGCGCCGCATAGCGTTGCGCATCGTGCTCGGCGGCGGAGGCCTGTGCCTGGTCTTTGTTCTGGGTGGCGATTGCCTGTTGCAGCGCTGCCTGGAACGGGCGCGGATCGAGCTGGAAGAGAAGGTCGCCCTTCTTCACGAAGTCGCCTTCCTTGAACGCGGCAGAGACAAGCTGCCCCTCGACGCGCGAGGTCACCTGCACCGTCGAGTTGGCAACCACCGTCCCAATCGTGTGTTCGAACATCGTGACGGGTTGTTCGGTCGCCTCGCCCACGATCACCGGGGGCTTTGGTGCGGGTTTGGGCTTGCTGGAGCCGAAGCCGCCCAGCCACCAGACGAGACCGATGGCGATCAGCACGCCCGCGATCCCGAAGATCAGGCGCGTGCGCGAGCTGGCACGCTTTTGCATGCCCTGAAAACGCTCGAACGCGCTTGAAGATCGAAGTTCTTCCGGGAGGCTCATATTGCCCATGGTCGCCCTTGCGCCGGCCCATATCGGCCGCCGCCTTAAGATAATCGAACGCTCCCAAATTAATTCCTACACGCGAATCCGGCTGGGTGCGAGCCAAAGCGTGCAGCCTGCGACCTTTGCGCGGCCCCTTTGCGGGTGAAAAAGCGAGGCCGCACAATAAGTTCCGATGTTTCCCACGCGAACGTGAAGATCGTGTGATGGCGGTAAGAAAGCCGCGGGGTTTGAAATTGCTACGGGGCGCTCCTCCGTCTATAAGCCCGCGCTCTTCCGAACCGGCAGTATTATGGATATCCGAAACATCGCCATCATCGCCCATGTTGACCATGGCAAGACCACGCTTGTGGACCAGCTCCTCAAGCAGGCGGGCGCCGTGCGTGAAAACCAGCACATGGACGAACGCGCCATGGACTCCAACGATCTGGAGCGCGAGCGCGGCATTACCATCCTGGCCAAGTGCACAAGCGTCGAGTGGAACGACGTCCGCGTCAATATCGTGGACACCCCAGGCCACGCCGATTTCGGCGGCGAAGTCGAACGCATTCTTTCCATGGTCGACGGTGTGGTGCTGCTGGTCGATGCCGCCGAATCCGTGATGCCGCAGACGAAGTTCGTCTTGTCCAAGGCGCTGAAGCTCGGGCTGAAGCCGATCGTGGTGATCAACAAGATCGATCGCCATGATGCGCAACCCACGGAAACGCTGGAAAGCATCTTCGATCTTTTCCTCGCGCTCGAAGCCAATGACGATCAGCTCGACTTTCATCATCTCTATGCGTCGGGCCGCAGCGGCTGGGCGGTGAACGAGCTGGAAGACGAACGCAAAGATCTGACGCCGTTGTTCGAGCGCATCGTCGCCGACGTGCCCAAGCCCAAGCCCATCGCGAAAGCAGGCGAGGATCATCCGTTCACGATGCTCGTCACCACGCTCGAAGCCGATCCGTATCTGGGACGCATCCTTACGGGACGCATCGAGTCCGGCTCGATCAACGTCAACCGGGTGATCAAGGCGCTTGATCGCAACGGCAAAGAAGTCGAACGCGCGCGCGCGACCAAACTCTTGGCATTCCGCGGGCTTGCCCGTGTGCCGGAAGCTGTTGCCTATGCGGGCGACATCGTGGCCATCGCGGGCCTTCAGAATGCGACCGTCGCCGATACGTTGTGCGACGTGAACGTCGAGCAGCCGATTGCGGCAACGCCAATCGATCCGCCGACCTTGGCCATCACCATCTCCGTCAACGACTCCCCACTTGCCGGCCGTGAGGGTGACAAGGTGCAGAGCCGCGTCATTCGCGAGCGTCTGCTGCGCGAGGCCGAAGGCAACGTCGCCATCAAGTTCCGGGAGACGGGCGAGGGCGCGTTCGAGGTCGCGGGACGCGGCGAACTCCAGCTCGGCGTGCTGATCGAGACCATGCGGCGCGAAGGCTTCGAGCTTTCCATCTCGCGGCCGCGCGTGCTGTTCCAGACGGACCAGAACGGCGAGCGGGTGGAACCTATCGAGGAAATCACCATCGACGTCGACGATCCTTACACCGGCGTGGTCATCGAGAAGATCTCGCTGCGCAAGGGCGAGATGCAGGACATGCGCCCGACGGGCGCGGGCAAGACGCGTATCGTGTTCCTGGCGCCATCGCGCGGATTGATCGGCTATCACGGCGAATTCCTCACCGACACGCGCGGAACCGGCGTCATCAACCGGATGTTCCACGGCTATGCGCCGCACAAGGGCGCCATCGAAGGCCGCCGCAATGGCGTGCTGATCTCGACGGGCGACGGCGAAGCGGTTGCTTATGCGCTTTGGTATCTGGAAGAGCGTGGGCGACTGTTCATCACGCCCGGCACGAAGGTCTATCAGGGCATGATCATCGGGCAGAACGCCAAGGACAACGACCTCGACGTCAATCCGCTGCGCGCCAAGCAGCTCACCAACATTCGCACGACCAGCAAGGACGAAGCGGTGCGTTTGACGCCGGTGACGGCGCTGACGCTCGAACAATCCATCGCTTATCTGGAAGAAGACGAGCTGGTGGAAGTGACGCCGCAATCGATCCGCATCAGAAAAAGAGAGTTGCTGCCGCATATGCGCAAACGGGCGAAGGCCGAGGCGGAGTAAACCTACTTCCGCTTCAACCCCAATTGGTTTGCGACGGCCTTGTCGATGGCGCGTTTCGGTAAAACGCGAACGGCCAATCCCTGCAACTTTTCCGGGTTTTCGGTGTAGGCAACTTTGGGGCTTGCGGTGGTAAGCGCTTTCAATACCGCGCGGCCAATGCGTTCCGGCGGATAGCCGTTGTGGCCGCGTTCGATCATCACTTCTTTGATTTTCTTCAATGGTTCCAGATAAGGCGTGTTGGCGAAACGGTTCACGTCCACTTCGTCGGCCTTGTCCCAGATGGGCGTAGCCACCGCGCCGGGGCGGATCATGATCACGTCGATGCCGAAGATCATCAGTTCGCGGCGGAGCGATTCACCCAAACCTTCCAGACCGAATTTGCTCGCCGCATACGGCCCCATGAACGGAAACGCGTTCTTGCCGCCGATGGACGACATCATGACGATGCGTCCCGGCTTGCCGGTGCGTGATGTATCGGCGCCCAGCAATGATGCGAAGGCCTGTGTCACGCCCAATTGGGAAATGAGATTGACGTTGAGCTGCTGGCGCAGTTCGTCGAGATCCAGATAGAGCAGGGGCCCCGCCACCGCGACGCCCGCATTGTTGACGAGGCCGAACAAGGTCTCTCCGCCCAGCGCCTTCTCCACCGTGGCCGCGCCGCGTTTCACCGCTTCCTGATCGGTCACGTCGAAGATCAGCGGTGTGAAGTTGGCGCCGAACTCGGCCTGAAGCCGGTCCGCATCGGCTTGCTTGCGCACGCTGCCGAAGACGCGGAAGCCCTCGTTGATCAGAACCTTCACGCAAGCCTGGCCAATGCCGGTGGATGCACCCGTGACGACGACCGTTTTCATGAACCCCTCCTGGAAATGTTCTTTCAATATAGGGATGGTTTGCGAAGGCTTCCAACGCTGCTAGGGATGGGGCATGCCCATCGACCCCGCCACCATCGCTTTTGCTCACAAGCTCGCCGACCGGGCGGGCGAGGTGATCCGCCCCTATTTCCGCCAGCGCATCGCGATCGACGACAAGGGCGAGGTGGGCGGCAAGCCCATGTTCGACCCGGTCACCGCGGCCGACCGGGGCGCGGAAGAGGCTATCCGCAAGATCATCGATGCCGAACGGCCGGACGACGCGATCCTGGGCGAGGAATATGGGCACAAGCCCGGCACTTCGGGGCTGACCTGGGTGCTCGATCCGGTGGACGGCACGCGCGCCTTCATCACCGGGCGGCACACCTGGGGCACCTTGATCGCGTTGGAGGAAAACGGACAACGTATCCTTGGCATCATCGACCAGCCGGTGCTGCGCGAACGGTTCATCGGGTTCGATGGTTCGTCCGAACTGATCACGCCGGAGGGGCGCGAGCGATTGCGCACGCGGGAATGCGCCTCGCTTTCGCAAGCGGTGATTTCCACCACGCATCCTTGGGCGTTCTTCGATCAGGACGACCGGCGCGCGTTCCGCAACGTGTGTGCGGCGGCGCGCATGAGTTATTTCGGCGGGGATTGTTACGGCTATGCGCTGCTCGCCATGGGTTATATCGACGTGATCGTCGAGAGCATGTTGAAGCCTTGGGATGTGGCGGCGCTCATTCCCGTGGTCGCCAATGCGGGCGGGGTGTTCACCGATTGGAAGGGCGGCCCGGTTTCGCCGGAAGGCGGAAGCATTGTCGCCGCTGGCGATCCGCGTGTGCATGCGGAAGTGTTGAAGATTCTCAACGGTTGAAATCCGGTTTTGGTGGCGGCGTAACGCCAGTTCTTGTTCCGCTAGCTTGAGCAACTCGCGCGTCCGCGCCTTCCACGCCCGCACTCTTGCGTCGAACGCACGCATCTCTTTCGTATGCAGCCCGGTCTTGCGTGCGTTGCTGTTGCCCGGTTGGCCGCCGGGTTTGCGTTTGGCTTCCATCGGTTAGTCGTTTTTCGGAATCCGGACCTCCCCCTCCCCCTCGGCAGCGCGGACGATGCGTTCGACTGTGAACTTCTGGTGGATGGTGGGGCGTTCCTCCGGGCCGTGTTTCAGGCGGTGGACCATGGCGGCGACTTCGGCGCTGGCTTTCATCAGGCTCGTCGCCTGATCGACGTAGTGGACGCGCTCGTTGGGTTCGCGCGGTTGGACGCGATAGAGAAATGCCGCATCGCGCAGGATCAGCAGGCATTCGGCGAGCTGCGCGTTGAGCAACATCTCTGTGATGTTGGGATTGGTGATTTCCGCCGGCAGCACAATCGGCGTGGGCGGAAGCGGTTCTGCCGGATCGGCGCCGGTGCGCGTGGCTTCTTCGGTCATGGCCCTATTATCGGGCCGTTTCGGAGGTGTTCGATAGCAACGCTGCCATGCAGCAGACGCAATGAACTCTGTTCAATAGCTCAGTTTACCGGGCTATCGGGCACCTGATCGATGATGCGTTTGGCCTGGGTCGCCATCATGCTGGCCAGTTCGAGCGCCTGTTCCGGCGTCAGTGCGAACTGGATGGATTTGCCTTCGGTCTTCAATTGTTCGGGCGTTTCGGCGTAACGCACCTTCAGGAAGATCGACATCTCGGCGATGGGCGCGGACGAGAAGCCCATGATCGGACGGGTGATGATTTTGCCCTCGGCGTCTTTTTCGAGATCGTCGGTGTCGCTCATGGGCGTTATTCGTTTTCCTCTTCCACCGGGAACAGCTTGTTCGCGAACTCGTCGAACGCTTTCCAGAACTTCGTCCGCACGATGTCGTTTTCCATCAGGATCTCGTGTTCGGCGATTTCGAATTCGACATAGGTGCAGGCGGGCAAACGCTTGGCGAAGTCGCGGCAGGCGGTGGTTTGCACGATGCGGTCCTTGCCGGCGCCGAAGAGAAGCGTGGGCGTTTTGATTGCTTCGGCGAAGCCTTGCGTCATCACGCGCGTCATCGAAGCGAACGCTGCGGCGAGCCAGCTCCAGTCGGGGCCCGAGAGGCGGATTTCGGGATTGGCGGCGATCAGGTTTTGCGTGCGGTCGAAACGGATGCGGTCCGATGTGACGAGTTGATCCTTGAACGTCATGTTCAACGGATCGCGCGCGGCCATGCCGAAGACGAATTCGTTCTTCTTGCCGAACAGCATCATCAATCTGGTGATGATGGGCACCAGCCATTCGGGCTGGCCGCGGGTGGAGATGCGCAGCATCGGCGCGGTGAGAACCGCGCCTGCAATGCTCGCCGGATTGTTGTGCAGGGTGCGAAGAAGATTGTGCGCACCCATCGAGTGCGCAAGTGCCAGCACCGGCTGATCGGTCAGCGGTTTGACGATCTTTTCCAGGAAGGCGCGCAGGTCTTCGTCGTATTGCGAGAAATCTTCGACGTGGCAGATGCGCGTGTCGGGGAGTGCGCGGTCCGAGCCGCCCTGGCCGCGCCAGTCGAAGGCTGCGACCTTGAAACCGCGGATGCGCAGTTCGTCGATCACCTCGCAATATTTCTCGAGGAATTCGGTTTGGCCCTGCAACACAATGCAAACGCCGCGAAGGGGGCTTCCCTCCGCGGCGTTCCAAACGGCTGCGCGCAAGCGCACGCCGTCATTCGTGTCGAAGAAGCAGGGCTCGAAAGCCTCGAGCGCAGGCTTCATCGAATTGTCCTTATTAAGCGGGACGGGCTTTCTGCAGGATCGGCCCGAGCTTCATGGCAAGACCCATGTCGCCGGCGACGCGCAGCTTGCCCTGCATGAATGCAGAGGTGCCGTCGAGTTCACCCTTCACCATCTTTTCGAAGGTTTCGAGGGTGGTGCTGATCGTGCAGTCGGCAGTCTTGCCGTCGCCGTCGCTGACTGTGTTGGGGACGGACTTGCCGTCGATCAAGACCGAGCCGGGTTCGCCGAAATCGAATTTGAGCGTGCCGCCCAATCCCGAATTGCCGCCGAGCGCTGCGCCCATGCCTTCAACAATTTGTTTCACTGCATCTGAGCTCATGTGTAGTCCCTTCCGTGTTTTTGACGTCGAGCTCCCGCGGCCATTACCCCTGAGGCGGCTCGCTCACCCTTATATCGCCACGAGCGGCCTTAGGGAGCGGGGGGATTATGACCATTTGTCATTGCAATAAACAACTGTGTCGATTGTTCGCGCTTGAAAATCTTACCTCCCCAACGCGGGGGTCCGTAGCGACAGCGTGCGGACGGGCGCGCGTGAGCGCGACGGCGGGTGGGGTGGTGCAACGCGCACGATCTTCATCGTTTTGTCATTGAGCATGAAAGGCGTCGGTTGCGATTGTGGCAGCAGCCCCCCCACCCGCCATCGCTACGCGATGTCGACCGCCCCGCGTAGGGGGCGGTGAGGCGTGTTTGCAAAGACATGGGAAGAAGGTCACGCTTCTCGTCAGCGAAAATGGAGAACGAGGCATGTCGGTCAAAGACAGAGCACGGATCGCGGATTTCCTGGCGGCGAATGAAGGCGGTGTTCTGGACCTGCATGGACAGCGGGCGAGGCTCGACTCCCTGGTCGATTTTTTTCCCGTGCCCGACAATGTGAAAGTCGAACAGGCGCAGGTTGGCGGAATCAAGGGAGAGTGGGTCCGGGCGCCCCACACACGAAAGGATGCGGCGCTGCTCTTTCTCCATGGCGGCGGATATGCGTTGGGCTCGCCCAAATCGCATCGCCATCTGGCAGCACTTTTGAGCGAGGTCTCGGAGCTTCCCGTTTTCGTGCCGCATTACCGGCTGGCGCCGGAGCACCCCTTTCCCGCCGCGGTGGACGATGCGGTGGCGGCCTATGAGGGCCTCGTCCAATCCCAGATCGTGCCGCAGAAGATCGCCATCGCGGGCGACAGCGCGGGCGGCGGGCTGACCCTGGCCACCCTGATCGCGCTCAGGGACAAATCCGACACTTTGCCGGCCTGCGCGGTGGTGATTTCGCCATGGGCCGATCTTTCCCAAGGCGGCGAAAGCCATCGGGCGCGCAAGGAGCGCGATCCCATCGTGGGCAAGGAAGGGCTCGACGAGATGGCGGGCATGTATCTGGGCAGCACCGATCCGAAAGAGCCGCTGGCCTCGCCCGTCTATGCGGATTTTCAGGGGCTGCCGCCGCTGCTCATTCAGGTCGGTTCGGAGGAGGCGCTGCACAGCGATGCCGTGGAAGTGTGGCGGAAAGCGGAAGCGGCCGGTGTGGATGTGAGCTTCGAAAGCTGGGGCAAGATGATCCATGTCTGGCACATCTTCCATGTCGCGCTTGGCGAAGGGCGCGACGCGGTCAATAGAATAGGCGCATTCTTGAAGAACCATTTGGCATAGCGATCGCAATGGGGCTGGCGCAGGGGTCGGACGTTCACCCGAAAGGCGGGCGCGATGCGCTCGGCTGGTTTTGCTTTGTGCTGCATCTGGCGCTGGTGATCTTCGCGTTCCTGGGCTGGCTGATGCCGTGGCGTTCCGCGCTGATCTTTTACCTCTGCTACATCCCGGTGATGTTCGTGACCTGGCAGTTCAATGACGGGTCATGCGTGCTCAACAATATCGAGACCCTGATCCGCACCGGCAAATGGCGCAACCCGGCCAACCGGGAGGAAGGGGCGTTTCTCAAGACCTTGGTCGAGGACGTTACCGGGTTCCAGCCGACCAAGGGCCAGATGAATGCCGTAATCTATTGTTTGATCAGCGTTTTCTGGCTTCTGGGCGCAGGACACCTGGCCTGGCAATCGCAACCTTGAAGCGCCAAATGGTCCTCCCCACATAGGGGAGACGGGCACGGCCACAATGGCGTGCCCATTCCACAAGGCTCAAAGGAGGTTGTGACATGAGATTGGATTTTGCTCCCCTGTTCCGTTCCACCGTCGGCTATGACCGGCTGCTGGACTTGCTTGATGCGGCAGACACCGCGCAGGGCTATCCGCCCTACAATATCGAGCGCACCGAAGAGAACCGCTATCGCATCACCGTTGCGGTGGCCGGCTTCGGCGAGAAAGACCTGAACGTCGAAGTGCGCGATGGCGTGCTGCACGTCACGGGCAAGCGCGAGGACGCCGAAAAGTCCTCTTACCTCTATCACGGCATTGCGGGCCGCGCCTTCGAGCGCCGGTTCCAGCTTGCCGAGCATGTCGAGGTCAAAGGCGCCAAGCTCGAAAACGGTCTGCTTCACATCGAGCTGGAGCGTGTCGTCCCGGAGGAAAAGAAACCCCGCCGGATTTCGATCAATGCCCCGGAACTCAAGACCATCGAGGGCCAGGCGAAAGCCGCCTGATCGCTGGTTAGAGGAAGTTGTGAAGGGCGCGTTCCGGAAGGGGATGCGCCCTTTGCTTTTGGCCCTTTGCTTTTGGAATACGTTGCCTCATACGCCTCGATGAGTAGAGTCGGCCCGTGGGTTCGGGTGGGCCAGGATCGAGGGCTTGATGGCGCTGTTTCCGCGCACCGGACGCATGACCCGCTTCGGACCGCAATCGAGCATTGCGGAGCTCAGAGGCGCGTATGACGCGGTCTTCTCGCGTTTCGGCGAAATACCGCCCGGGGTGACGTTCGAGCCCGCGCAACTGGGCCTGGTCAAAGGCGAGTGGGTGCAGGCGCCGCGCGCGGTGCGGGGGCGGCTGATCCTTTATTTCCATGGCGGCGGGTTCATTGCCGGATCGCCGGAAAGCCATCGCCCGCTGGTTTCGAAACTCTGCCTGCAGGCGCAATCGCACGGGCTGGTGGTGCAGTATCGCCTCGCACCGGAATATCCGTTTCCGGCACCGGTGCGCGATGGGGTGGATATCTATCGCAATCTGTTGAAGGGCGGGCTGTCGCCGGATTCCGTGGTGCTGGCGGGCGATGGCGCGGGCGGGGGATTGGCGTTCGCCACCTTGCTTGCGATCCGGAACGGCAATCTGCCGATGCCCGCCGCGATTGTGGCGTTGTCGCCATGGGCCGATCTTTCGCTCTCCGGCATGTCGATGATGACGAATGCGGAGAACGACGAGAACCTGAGTTGGGAATTGCTGTTCCTCTCGGCGCGCAATTATCTGAAGAAGCTCAATCCCAACGATCCGTACGCGTCACCGGCATTCGCCAACTTCAAGGATTTCCCGCCGATCATGGTGCATGCCGGATCGAAGGAAGTGCTGCGCGACGACGCCAGCAAGCTGGGCGACCGGGCGGCGGAATCCAACGTGAAAGTGAACATCGAGATTTATGACGGGATGCAGCACCTGTTCCAGATGACGCCCGGATTGAAGGAAGCGAAGATATCGCTGGAACGGCTGGGCCAATTCATCCACGCGCGCACCCGCAATCCGATGAGCGCCTCGCGCGCGGCTGTGGCGGAATAGATTTTCCTTGTCTTTGCAATTGCAAGTTGGTATATCCCCGTGGGATATACGTGGGTGCACCATGGCCCGTTCGACCGTTTTCAAAAGCAATCGCAGCCAGGCTGTTCGCCTTCCGAAAGAGGTGGCGTTCCCTGAGGACGTGCATCAGGTCGAGATCGTCAAGGTCGGCCAGAGCCGCGTCATTAGTCCGGCCGGCAAGCGATGGGAGGATTACTTCGCCCGCAAATCGCGGCCGTCCGATGATTTCCTTACGACGCGGGAGCAGCCTCCCTTGGAGAAGCGTGAGGATTTCTGATGCTCCAATACATGTTGGACACAGACACCTGCATTTATGTGATGAGAGAAGTGAACCCCACGAAGCTGACTCAAAGAGTCGTTCGGCATTCGCAACAGCTTTGCATCTCCAGCATCACATTGAGCGAGCTGCACTATGGAGCGGAAAAATCTGCCAAGCGATTGCGCAATCTCCAGGAGATCGAAGAGTTCATCGCGCGTCTTGAGGTGCTGGCCTTTTCAGAAAAAGCGGCTTCCCACTATGGTCAGTTGCGGGTGGAATTGGAGCGAAAAGTCAAGCTCATCGGAGCCCATGACATGCTGATCGGCGCACATGCTCGCTCGGAAGGGTTGATCGTCGTAACCAACAATACGCGCGAATTCGGCCGTATGCCGGGCCTTCGCGTCGAAAACTGGGTATAGCGGGCCGAACGTCTTCGCTATTGCATGAACCAGCCGTGGCTGACGACGAGGGATTGGCCGGTCAGTGCGTTGGACGGGAACGACGCGAACAGCAGCGCCACTTCGGCGACATCGGCGGTGGTGGTGAATTCGCCGTCGACCGTGTCTTTCAGCATCACCTTCTTGATCACGTCGTCTTCGGAGATGCCGAGGGCTTTCGATTGCTCGGGAATCTGTTTGTCGACCAGCGGGGTTCGCACGAAGCCGGGACAGATCACATTGGCGCGCACGCCGTGTTTGGCGCCTTCCTTCGAAATCGTTTTGGCCAGACCGATGAGGCCGTGTTTCGCCGTGACGTAAGCCGATTTCAGAACTGAGGCTTCTTTGGAATGCACCGAGCCCATGTAGATGATGCTGCCGGTGCCCGCCTTGTACATGTGCGGGATGACGGCCTTGGTGGTGAGGAATGCGCCGTCCAGATGGATCGCCAGCATCTTCTTCCATTCGGCGAAGGGAAATTCCTCGATCGGATGGACGATCTGGATGCCGGCATTGCTGACGAGGATATCGATGCCGCCCCACGCTTTGACGACTTCGGCGACGCCCGCGTTCACCTGATCTTCGTTGGTGACGTCCATGGCAACGGCCATCGCCTGATAGCCCTGGCTTGTGATTTCTTCGGCGGCTGCTTTTGCAGGCCCGATGGCGAGATCGGCGATGGCGACTTTCGCGCCTTCCTGCGCGTATTTGAGCGCGATCTCTTTGCCGATGCCGCTGGCGGCGCCGGTGACGATGGCGATTTTGTTCTGAAGCTTCATAGGAACCTCGACGTTGGAGTTGCGTGCGAGGGCGTTTTCTCCGGTGCGGGGTTTAGCACGGATGGATGACGGCGATTAAGTGAAGAATGCTGTGCGGCGTCGCCCCCTCCACCGCTAACGCGGTCCCCCTCCCCCGCACGCGGGGGAGGATGAAGCGCATCGATGTCCGCCCCCGCTTGCGGGGGAGGAGGCGAACGTAGAGAGCCGGAGGGGGGAAGTGTTTTAAGCCGTGCCGCCCATCGCCATGGTGGCGAGGGTTTCGGATTGCAGGGCGGGGAGTTTGGTGCCGGCCAGCACTGCGCCTGCCAAATCTGCGTCGCGCAGGTCTGCTTCCGTCAGATTGGCGTAGGCGAAATCGGCGTTGGAGAGTTTGGCGCGGCGCATGTCGGCGCCGCGCAAGTCCGCGTAGCGCAGTTGTGCGCCGTCGAGGCGGGCGGGGAGCAGGCGGGATTCCGAAATAAGAAGTGGGCCCATGCGCACGTCGCGCAGGTCGGCGTAGTTGAGTTTCGCGCCCGCCAGATTTGCACCGCGCAGATCCGCGCCCATCAATTTGGCGGAACGCAGATCGGCACCGGCGAGATTGCTGCCTTGTAATGAACAGCCCGAAAGATCGAGGCCGTAGAGCGTGGCTTTGGGGGCGATCAGCGCGGTGAGCGCGCGATGCGACATATTCTTGAGACCGCGCAGATCCATGGCGGAGAAATCGGCGGGGCGGCCCTGGCGGCCGTCGGTTTCGGCCCAGCGGCTATGGGCTTCGAGCAGGTCTTCGATGGGTGTCGGCAATTCGGCGGGCGTGCGGCCTGCGGTTGCTTCGGTCAGCGCTTCGGAAAGATTGGCGCCGCTGGTGGTGACCAGATCCATCTTGGCGCCGATCAGGATCGCGCCTTTGAGATCGGCACCCGACAGATTGCAGCCCGACAGATCGGCGTTTTCCAGATTGGCACCCGCCAGCTTTGCCTGGCGCAGGTTGGCGCGCACCAGCTTGCAGCTTTTCATCATCGCGTCGGTGAAATCGGCCTGCACCGCCATGGTGCCGGTCATCTTGGCGCGTTCGAGATTGGCGTTGGCCATCAGCGCTTCGGGCATTTCGGAGGGGCCTACCTCGTGCTGCAGCACGCGCAGGTTTCCGTATTTGTCCTTCTGGGCGATGGTGCCTTCGCGCAGGTCGGCTTCGTAAAGATCCGCGCCGATCATGTTGGCGCCGCGCAAGGATGCCCCTCGCAGGTCGCAACGCCTGAGGCTCGCGCCCTCGCAATTGGCCCGGCGCAGGTCGGCGCCGAAGAAGCTGGCCGAATCGAGCTTGGCGCCGGAGAGGTTGGTTTCCTCAAGCACGGCCCCGGTGAAATCGGCGTCACCCAGGTTCCGGCCCGAGAGGTCCAGCCCCGAAAGATCGCAGAAGGCAAAGACGGCACGCGCCCCGCCCACCCGGCCCGAATACAGCATCTCGTGGCGGGCAGCCGCCTGCGAAACCTGTTTCTGGGTCAGCTTGGTAAAGCTGAGGCGGCGGGGGCTGCTGTCCATATGGCCCGGTACTTCTAATGTTGGCGTTGCGGCATTGTGGGCAAAAGCGGCTAACGCCTGATTAAAAAACAACAATCTTGGGGTAGGCGGCAAAGGGCCGCTATGTGCTTGAAACAAAATTGGTTAAGGTGCGCGCCGCAGCGGGTAAGGGCTTCGGGGGCGACCCCCGCGCATCATCGAGGTTTTCGCCGGGGCACCCGCCATGGCGGGCACGCCTCAGTGTTGGCTGTAGACAAAAAAGACGAGAGGCCCAGGTGAAGCGTTCGTTCCTGAAGCGTAGTTTGCTGCTCTCCGCCGCGAGCGTGGCCGTTCTGTCCGTTCCGGCTTTCGCCGACGACCTCACCATTTCGAGCGCCACCACCACGGCGGTGAAAACCTCGACCGCGGCCAACAACAGCCCCGGCGACATCACGATCAATTCCAACGGCAGCATCACCATCACCCAGGCCGGGCCTGCGGTGACGCTGAATTCGAGCAACGACGTCTCGATCCTGGGCAATCTGTCGAACAAGAACACGACGGGTGCGCAAGGCATTCTCATCGATACCGGCACGGCCGCGACCGCGGCGACGGAGACCGATCCGGACACGATCACCGGCACGCTTTCGGTCACACCGGTCAACAGCGACACGGTGACGAGCATCGACCTGTCCGGTTCGGGCACCGGCAAGACGGGTCTGTTGATCAGCGGCAACGGCAAGTTCGGCGGCAACATCAATTTCGGCAATGCGCTGATCGGCCCGGTGACGATGGCGATCCAGGGCGACGATTCCACCGGCATCGCGATGTTGTCCACCGCGATCCTCCACGGCAATCTCGACATCTCGTCGAGCATCAGCGTCACGCCCAGCACGGCCAACGAAACCACGACGACGGGAATATCGGTGGTCAACCTTGCCGGCACGATCACGGGCAATGTGACCATCGAAGCGGGCAGCAGTCTGGTTGCTTACGGCGATGGCTCTCTCGGCGTCGTCTCGACCGGTGTGATCGAGGGCAGCTTCGTCAATTCCGGCACGATCAGCGTGGAAAGCTTCCAGCAGAGCCAAAACCAGTCGACCGGCGCCTACACCTTGCCGAAAGGCTCGGGCGATCCGATCGGCGGACCGGCGGTGGAGATCGGCTCGTCGATCAAGGGCGGCTTCATGAACTCCGGCCCTACCGATCTGGACACGACAATAGCCCCTGGCGTCATCATCACGGATGGCGGCAGCGCCTCCGGGCCGATGCCGGTCCTCATCGTGTCGTCGGCCGGCAATGGCGCGCCGCTCGAGATCGGCGTGTACAATCCCACCACGGCCGATCCCAATCCCGGTTACAGCTTCTACAACCGCGGTATCATCGCAAACACCAGCGCGGCGGGTGGTGCCAATTCTCAGTCATTCACCGGCCCCATAGACCCCAACCTTTCGGTTGCCGGCGTGGAGTTCATGGGCTCTTCGACGGCGCATGTGACGCTCGACGGCAAGGGCCTGTTCAATTCCGGCAACATCGCGGCCGGGGGCCGCACGACAAGTTCGGGCAGCGCGCCCATCTCGGTGATCGGGCTGGCCATCGGCAGCCTCATCACCCAGGACGCGACCGGAGCCTCCAGCGGTTTCGTGTATGTCGGCGCCGGTAGCGATCCGACTTCGGGTATCTACAACAGGGGTACCATTACGGCGTCGGCATCGGGCGATCTGGGCGCCGCCGCCATGGCGATCAACATCGGCAAGACGTCGGTGGTCAACAGCCTGACCAACCTCGGCAGTATCAGCGCCACCGTGCAGACCAACAATCCGTCGACCGTGCAGACCGAAATCATGTACGCGATCAACGATCAGTCGGGCACGCTCAATACGATCACCAATTCGGGCACGATCTCGGCGGTTACGACCACGCCGCTTCTCGCGGCCGGTTCCAACACCACGACCATTGCGGCCTACCTCGGCAACAACACCACGGGCGTGACCTTCACCAACACCGGGCTGGTGCAGGGCGATGTCATCTTCGGCGACGGCACCGACACGCTGACGGTTGGAAATTCCACCGCAGCGGCACAGCTTATCGGCAACCTCAGTTTCGGCGGCGTCAACAGCAGCCTTTCCGGCACCGACAAGCTGATCATCACCGACAACGGTTTCGTCTCCGGCCAGATCCACGAGGCTTTCGCGGGGCAACTCGACATCTCGGTTTCGAGCGCGGCCACCCTGAGCGTGCAGAACAACACCGCAGCCTACGGCACGCTGCTGGTGAACAACCTCAATGTCGCTCAGAACGGCACCCTGAACATCGCGGTTTCGACCGTGCTGCCGAACAACACCTCGATCAGCGGCAACAACATCACATTGACCAATGCGGGCACCGATCCCAACCACCCGACGATCAATGTCATCTATTCGAGCTTCATTCCGGCGACGGGCCATTTCGTTCTGCTGCAGGCGCCGACCGGCCATCTCACCATCGACAATATCGCTCAAGTCGAGGCGAGCATAAATTCCGCCAAACCGTTTCTCTTCAACGGCAGCGCGGATTACCTGCAGAATCAGAGCGGCTTCGATCAGCTTGTGCTCGATCTTGCACCCAAGACCTCTGCGCAGCTCGGCCTTTCCGGTTACGCAGCGCAGGTGTTCCCTTACGCCAATGCGGCGCTCGAAAACGACGACACGCTGGGCGCAGCGATGATCAGGGCCATCAACTCCAACGCGACCGCGCAGACCGCCTATTCGCAATTCGCGCCCGATGCCTCCGGCGGCACGCGCGCCATCGCGATTTCGCTGACCGATCACGCGACCGGTCCGGTGGCTGCACGCCAGCGCGCTTTGCGCCTTTACGCGACGCAGCCGGGCGATCTGACGCTGTGGGGCCAGGAATTCGCGCAGCAGATCTCCGACAAGGGCTCCGACGGCCTGCCGGGCTTCAAGGATTCCGGTTTCGGCTTTGCGATGGGCGCCGATGGCGGCGATGCGCAGACCGGCTGGTATGGCGGCGCCTTCACCTTCTACACCGGCAATGTGGATCAGCGCGCGCCGGCTTCCAGCCGCGACAACACCCAATGGTACATGCTGTCGGGCTATTCGACGTGGCGCGGCAAGGGGCTGTTCCTCGATACGCAATTGACGGCGGGTTACGGCGATCTGTCGGAGCATCGGTTCATCACGCTGGTCGATCCGAGCAGCAACACGCTCTTGGCGGTGCGCCAGACCAACAGCAAGCGCTCCTCGGCTCTGGCCGCGCTTGGCATGACGACGGGCGCCAATCTCGTCTACGGCTCGACCACCATCACGCCCAACATCGCGCTCGACGGCCTGACCATGCGCGAAGAGGGCTACACCGAAACCGGCGGCGGCGGCACGACGGGCGATGCCTTCGACCTGCATGTCGATCCGGTGGTGATGAGTTCGATGCGCGCCTTCGTGGGCCTCAACGCGCGGCAGGACGTGAATTTCGGCAGCTTCTACATGCAGCCCGAATTGCGCGCCGGCTATCGCTACGATTTCCTGGCCGACCGCATCGACCTGACGGCCTATTTCCCCGGCGTGTCGCCGACCGCGACGGGACCGGGCACCGGACCGTTCACGGTCACCGGCCCCAAGCCGTCGAAGGGCAACCTGCTTGCGGGCGCCAGCATCTCGGCGACGACGGGCGCGTGGTCCATCGGCGTCAACTACGACATGCTGAGCGGACAGAACGGCAGCATGACCCAGGTGGGCTCGCTTTCCCTCGTCGGCAGAATCTAAATTGTCGCTCTTTCTGGCGCCGAACCGGTAGACGGTTCGGCGGAAAACGCTCTAACGCAGCGCTTCCTGCCAGCGTTGCAGGCGCGCGTTCGCCGCGCGCAGCGTGGCGATGGCCGTGGCGATGTTGGTTTCGTTGCGGCCGATGCCATAGCGCGGCAAGAGATAGCGGTTGGTGCTCGCATCCAGCGTGCCCGATAGCGTCGTGAACGCCGTGTGATATCCGGCATCGCGCACGGCGTGCCAGGCAAGGCGCGTGATGTCGTCGACATTGCCGAACGGATAGGCAAACGCCGTGCACGGGCCGATTTCGGTTTCGATCAGCCGTTTGGACAAGGCCGCCTGTTCGACAAGATGATCGTGCGATTGCCGCCCGTTCATCGGCCAGTGCCAATGGGCGTGCGCGCCGATGGTGACGCCGCGCGCGGCAAGCGCCTTCAACTGATCCCAATTGAGAAACGCATCCGAGGGAAAGAGCGTGTTCAGATCGGCGAGACCCGCGCCCGCGAGCACCGCATCCATGGCGGCAAGCGTTTCGCGCGCCTGTTCGGCGGGAAACGTTTTCAACAATGCGATGATGCGATCTTCTTCGGCATCGCGCGCCCGCGAGACGAAATCGATATGGCCGAGATGCGGCAATCTATATTGCCCGGTTTGCGCATAGCGCAGGAAGGCGCGGGCGCGAAACATCGGATTGCGCTCCGACGAGCCGATATGGGCGGTGGAGACGAACAGCGTCCACGGCAATCTCAGTTCTTCGAGGATGTCGGCGGCATCGAGCATGTTCGTGTAGCCGTCGTCGGCCATCAGGAACAATGCGCGCGAATGTTTGGACGGGTTCTTCAACACGTCATCGAGGGCCGCGAGCGGCAACACGTCGAACCGCGTGGCGATTGTCTTGGCGATGGCGATGAACGCATCGCGTTGGTGATGGTTGTGCTGCAATCCCGGATCGTCGAGCTTTGCTTCCACGCCGTGAAAGAACACGGCCGCGGGTCTGCTGAACGGCAGCACCACGGCACCCGGCACCAGCCGCTGCGCCTGGCGAAACGCGCGGGCGCCGAGCCCGGTCATGGAAGGATCGCTCGCAACATACCGGCCAGAGTCAGGCAGGAGTGTTTGTGGAATCGTTAAGCCGAGGTAAGATGTTCATATGACCGTGAAAATCGAAGTCGATGCTCCTCGGGCACCAGACGCAATCGCTGAAGATATGAGGCGATTTGAAGAATTTGAGCGCACTGGCATGGGTGTTCCGTTCGAAGAAGTCGCGCAATGGATGAGAAGCTGGGGCAAACCGGATGAATTACCGGTTCCCCGACCTCGCAGACTGTGAATGCAGTTGTCCTTCTCCTTCGTCATCGCCCGGCTTGTCCGGGCGATCTAATTTGTTTTCGGAAAAGAAAAATGGGTCGCCCGGACAAGCCGGGCGATGACGAAAGTTGGGTTGATTTATAAATTAACAGTCCTACCCCAACTGTTCCGGGCGGCTACTCTGATTGCGCTGTCGCGATGAAGCGGTTCACGGCTTCTTCCGGCGTTGCGAAGGAGAGAACGAGGCGGATCAAGGTCTTGCCGTTGGCAGGGGGCGTCCAGTCGTAGAAAACGGCGCCGGCTTTGCGCAAACGCGCCACGGTTGCATCGGGCAGGCGGACGAACAGGGCGTTGGCTTCGACCGGGCTTGCCAGTTCGGCGCCGGGGATTTGGGCGATGGCGTCTGCGAGTTTTTTGGCAGCTGCATTGGCGCGCGCAGCGGCTTTGAGCCAGCGGCCGTCTTCGAGATAGGCGTCGAGCTGCGCGGAAAGAAAACGCATCTTCGACAACAGGTGCCCCGATTTCTTGCGGCGGTATTCGAAATCGGCGACGTCTTTTTCATGGAAGAAGATCACCGCTTCGGCGCCGAGCGCGCCGTTCTTGGTGGCGCCGAACGACAGCGCATCGACACCGGCGCGCCAGGTGAGATCGGCGGGTGTTGCATTGAGGTGGACGAGCGCGTTGGCAAAACGTGCGCCGTCGATGTGCAGTTTGAGATCGCGGCTGCGCGCGACGTCGGCAATCGCGCCCAATTCGCTTCGCGAATAGACCGTGCCGCGTTCGCTTGCCTGCGTCAGGCTGATGGCGGTGGGTTGGGCGTGATGCACGAAGCCTTTCTGGAAATGGGCGAGCGCGTGTTCGATTGCTGGGGGAGAGATCTTGGCGTGCTCGCCTTCCAGCGTGATAAGCTTAGCGCCATGGCTGAAGAATTCCGGCGCGCCGCATTCATCGACCGCGATGTGGCTTTCGGCGTGACACACGATGGCGCCGTGCGGCGGCACCAGCGTGGCAAGGCAAAGCGCATTGGCAGCCGTGCCCGTGACGACCGGATAGACGAAAACCTCGTGTTCGAAGATGTCGCGCAAGCGCGCGCGGACGCGCGCGGTGATCTCGTCGCCGCCATAGGATTGCGCAGCGTTCTGATTTGCAGTTGCAAGAGCGGCCACGATTTCGGGCATCGCGCCATAGGCATTGTCGCTTGCGAAATTCACGCGGACGCTCCTCGGGTGGAACCATTTCGGCGGCGAAACGTTTGCGCCGGTAACACACCATTGCGAAGAAAAAATAGTCGAAGAGGAATACCAGGATGCATCGTTATCTGAAGGCCAGGTTGCTGGCCAGCGTATTGGTTTTGACGGCCGTTCCCGCAACGGTTGCGACAACGCCAAGTGCAGCGGCCGTCAGCGTTTCCATCGGCTTCAACTATTTCCACGACAATTTGTCGGACTATGGCGACTGGGTCTACAGCGGCCGCTGGGGCCGCGTCTGGCGTCCGGATGTCGATGCGGATTTCCGCCCCTATTCGCGCGGGCATTGGGTTTATACCGACGACTACGGATGGTTCTGGGATTCCGACGAACCGTTCGGCGACATCACCTATCATTATGGCCGTTGGGTGAATGATCCCGACGATGGCTGGCTGTGGATTCCCGGCTATGTGTGGAGTCCGGCGTGGGTCGTGTGGCGTTCCAACGGCGATTACACGGGCTGGATGCCGATGCCGCCCACCGAAGCGTTCCTCGCAGGCGACGAGACGAGTTACGATATCGGCGACGACTATGATTATGGCTATAGCCGCTGGTATCCCGGCTACAGCAGCCAGGCTTACGCGTCGCTCTGGGTGTTCGTCGGCAACCGCTACATCTCGGATCGCAATTATCGCAATTATGTCGTGCGCCGCCCGCGGGTGGGCGGCATCATTCGCCAGACGCGCAACGTCACCAGCTATCGGGTCGTCAACAACTACGTCGTCAACCGCGGCATCAACGTGAACATCGTGCAGCGCGCGGGCGGACGGGTGCAGCGTGTCAAGGCGTCTGCCGTCATCAAGCGTCCCGATCTTGTTACCCATGCCGACAGGGGCCGTGAGATACAATCGCGGATGCGCAGAGACGCGCCGCATGGAACGGGAATGGCGAACAGTGCGCCCAAGCCCACGGCGCAGCAGATTCAAACCTTGTCGCCAACCATCAGGGCGCGGGGCAACAAACCCAAAAATCTTCTGACGCGCGCCAAAGCGGAAGAACAGCAAAGGAGTGCTCCGGCCAATCCTGCTGGTGCCGTGCCGCAGACACCGGGAAAACCGGAGACGGCCAATCCGCCATCAACGCGCGAAGAGAGGCGCGAACGCGGCGGACGCCAACAGGGCGAACCTGCGAACACCGCTAAGCCCGCTGAAACGGCGCCCGTTGAAAACAGGATGAATGAAAACAGGCCTGGCGAAAACAGAGCCGGTGAAAACAAGCCCAATGAAAACGGCAACGGCCGTGAAGAACGCCGCAACAACGCGCGCGAGCGTCCGCAAAACAACACTGCGGCGCCAAACACGCCGCCGCCAACCAATCCACCGGCAGCGGAGCTGCCGCAAAATCCGATGCGGGAACAGCGTTTGCAGCAAAGGGAAAATGTGCCGGCCACGCTTCCTGCGGCCAAACCGGCAGAAGCGCCCGCACCGGCGCAACCGGCTCGTTCGCTGAGGGATGAAATGCGTCAGCGCATGCAGGACCGTGCGAATGAACGGGCGCGAGAAAACGTGCCGCCTGCAGCACCGCCTGCTGCCGAACGCCAACAGATGCCTGAGCAGGCCGCACCGCAGCGCGAACCGCAGCCGATGCGCGAGCGCGCAACACCCCCTGCTCAGCCGCCGGCTGCGGCGCCTGCTGCCGCCGCGCCTCAGCAGCGCGAAAGGCCCGCCGGCAACGAGCGGCGGGGCAATCGCGGCGACGATGGCGAAAAGAAAAAGGACGACGACAAAAACAAGAACCCGGATTGAACGAAAACGGGCCGGAAGCGGGCAATCGCGTTCCGGCCTATTTTCCGCCGATCGTCACCAGTTTCCGGTGTTCGGCATCGAGGCCCAGGGCTCCTGTGGCGGTTTTGCACCGCCTTCTTGCAACAGTTCTATCGAGATGCCGTCTGGCGAGCGCACGAACGCCATATGGCCGTCGCGCGGCGGGCGGTTGATTGTGACACCGCCCTGCATAAGTCTTTCGCATGTCGCGTAAATATCGTTCACGCGATAGGCCAGATGCCCAAAATTTCGGCCGCCCGCGTAATTTTGTTCGTCCCAATTGTGTGTCAGTTCCACCAGCGGCGCCTGATCGTGCTTGGCGCGTTCCAGATCGTCGGGGGCCGACAGGAACACCAAGGTGAAACGGCCGCCCTGATTGTCGATCCGGCGCACCTCCACCAAACCCAGCTTGTTGCAGTAAAAATCCAATGCCGCATCGAGATCTGCGACACGAACCATGGTGTGGAGATAGCGCATGGGTTCCCTCCTTTGACGCTTGTTATCAAGCTTATCGCATTTGCGAAGTGTGACAGCCGCAGAAGCGCGCGCTTTGACGCGGGGCCGCCGCAATGTTCAACGCAATTTCGCCATGATGTTGCCCCACCGTCTTCGCGGGCGTGATGGTTGGGGGACAATTCGCCGCATGAAATGGTCATGCGCGGCGCAATTTGAACCCTTCGTCCGTCAGCGCTTTTTCTGGTGAGGAAAGGGCCGTTCGGAGCTAACCGCGGAAACAGCGGAAGTCCGGCCACGGCAGACAAGAGGTCGTCAAAGCTATTCGTTTGTGTGTTTCGCCGCTGGCCGCGGCAGATTGACATGACCGTCAATTTTCACCAGCTACGGCGTCTGCTTTTGTAATCAGGAGGTTGAATGACGTTTCATTCCATGGTTACGATGGGTTCAAATAATAATAAGCGCGTTTCCGAATGGAACGTAGGGGGAGGGAGGCGCGTGAATTTGCTTCACAGTTTTCGCGCACCCGGCGTTTCCGCGCCGGGTTTCATTTTGTCCGGGTCACGTTGAACCATGCTCAAGCCTGAACACGTTACTGCGGCGCAGCTGCGCCACCAGCAGAATTCCCAGCGGCGGATGATCAGCGTCGCTGTCGTCGCTGTGATTCACATCGGTGTGATTTACGCGTTGGCCAGCGGCCTCGCGTCGAACATGACCGCGCATCTCATTCAGGACGTCGAAGTCGCCGTCGTGAAGGAGAAGCCGCCAGATGTGAAACCGCCGCCGCCCCCGCCACCGGATTTCAAGGTTCCGCCGCCGGACTTCGTTCCGCCGCCGGAAATCAGCATCCAGTCCGATGCGCCGACCAATGCGATCTCGCAGGTTCAAAAGCAGACCGCTACCGTTGCGCCGCCGCCGCCGGTCACTCAGATCACGGCACCGCGTACCGATGGACGCGCGCATGAATGCGAATCGCAATATCCGCCGCTGTCGCGGCGCTTGAGCGAGCAGGGCATCGTCACGATGAAGTTCTCGGTGATGACCGACGGTACGGTTGCCGGACCGAAGGTCGTGAAGTCGAGCGGCTTCCAGCGTCTCGACGATGCAGCGGTCCAATGCGTGGCGCGTTGGCGTTATCACCCTGCGATGTCGGGCGGCAAACCGATGGCCGTCTCGCTCGAGGCGAATGTTCGCTACCAGTTGAGATGAGTTCCCCGTCAAACGGGTTTTTAATTCCCACTTTTAATGGAGTAACGACGATATGATCTCGAAGAAGCTGGCGATTGCTGCTGCAGTCGTCTTCCTGGCAAGCGCCCCGGCGTTGGCCCAAGACGCAGCCCCCGCCCCTGCCGGCACCGCCGACCAGGCCGCTCCCGCGGCCGGTGCTGCCGATCAGCCCGCAACGCCTGCCAATGCCGAAACCCCGGCTGGCAGCAACCAGATGGCTGCACAGCCTGCCGCTCCGGCTGCTCCCGCAGCCCCTGCTGCCGACGCTGCCAAGCCCGCTGGCGAAAACCCCTACGGCCTCTATCAGCTGTGGGCCAACGGTGACCTCGTCGCGCGTGGCACGATCGTGCTTCTGGCGATCATGTCGATCGGTACCTGGTACATCTTCTTCATGAAGTTCTGGGAACAGGCTCGCATGCTCACCCAGGCCAAGATCGTCGAGAAGAAATTCTGGGCGTCTGCCAACCTCAACGAAGGCATCGACACGCTGCCGAAGAACTCGGTGTTCCGCGCGGTTGCCGAAAGCGGCGTCTCCGCTTCGTCGGGTCAGGGCACGGGCCTTGTGAACCTCAACGACTGGATCGGCATGTCGCTGACCCGCCAGGTCGAAGACACCAATGCGCGTCTGCAGGGTGGTATCGCGTTCCTTGCCTCGGTCGGTTCGACGGCGCCGTTCGTCGGTCTGTTCGGTACGGTGTGGGGTATCTATCACGCCCTCATCGCCATCGGCATCGCCGGTCAGGCCTCGATCGACAAGGTCGCCGGTCCCGTCGGTGAAGCTCTCATCATGACCGCAATCGGTCTTGGCGTGGCCGTTCCGGCAGTGCTGCTCTACAACTTCCTGGTTCGTCGCAATCGCGTCATCCTGGAAAAAGTGCGCGGCTTTGCGGGCGACCTGCAGACGTATCTCATCACGCGCGCGAAATAAGGCGTGAACAGCGGATCGCGGAGTCTGCCTAAATGAGCAAATTTAAAGACGTAATGTCGACGGAGCACGAGGAAGCCGACCTCAACACAGCCATCAACACGACTCCGCTCGTGGACGTGATGCTCGTGCTCCTCATCATCTTCCTCATCACCGTTCCGGTGGTGGTGAAGACGGTGAACCTGCAACTGCCGAAGGTCACCAACATCCCGACGCAGACCAAGCCTGAAAACATCATCATCGCGGTGGATACCAATGAGAATGTTTATTGGAACAACGCGCCGGTGAGCGACAACGCCGAGCTTCTTGCCCGGCTGAAGCAGAAGGCGGTCGTCAAGCCGCAGCCCGAAGTGCATGTCCGCGGCGACAAGGATGTGCGGTTCGAGGCGGTGGGCCGGGTGATTCTGGACTGTCAGCGTGCCGGCATTCTTAAAGTCGGCTTCCTGACCGAACCGGAACACGTCGGCACGGGCAGTTGAGCAATCTGATTCACTTTTCGAGGTAACTTGCCATGGCAATGAATGTCGGCAACGCCACAGGCGATAATGAGCCGATGGTCGAAATGAACACGACGCCGTTGATCGACGTCATGCTCGTTCTGCTCGTCATGCTCATCATCACCATTCCGATCCAGACGCACGCGGTGAAGCTCGACATGCCTGTCGGCACTCCGCCACCCCCGCTTACGCCGCCGGTGGTGGTGGAACTGGGTGTGGACTTCGACGGCACGCCGACCTGGAACGGCAACCCCGTTCCGTCGCGCACGCTGCTCGACCAGTATCTCCAGATTGCGGCCAATACCGATCCGCAACCGGAAATCCACTTGCGGCCCAACCGCTTGGCGAAGTACGGCGCGGTTGCCCGCGTGCTCGGCGACGCCCAGCGCATTGGCGTGACGAAGATTGGATTCGTCGGCCAAGAGCAATATATGGAATAGAGGGAGCACCCAACGAAGGTCGGCATAGTGGCGTCTGACGCCGCACGGGGCCGCGCTTTGAATTTGGAATGAGGTCTCGGGAATTATGACTATGGGTAAGCTTCGCGCGTTTTCGATTGCGCTTCTTCTTGGAACGGCGGCGCTCGCCAATCACAGCTATGTGATCGGTGCGGCCCAGGCCGCCGCTTCCGTCCGCTCCGTCGTGGGCAAGCCGCTGCAGCAGGCACAGGACCTCGCAGCCAAGGGCGACTACAAAGGCGCCCTTGCCGCTGTGAACCAGGCCGACTCCGCGGCGAACAAGACGGCCGATGAAACCAAGATCATCGACCAGATGCGCAACTACGTCATGGCCAAGTCGGGTAATGCCGCGGTCTATGAACAGCAGATCGCATCGGGCAAAGGCACCGCATCGGTCGCGCGCAACATGATCCGCGCGCACTACATGCAGAAGCAATATGCCAAGGTGATCGCCGACGCAGCCGTCGTGCGCAAGTTCGGCGCGATGGATGCGGCGACCGAAACGCTGATCGCGCAGGCCTATTTCCTGTCGGGCGATTATGCGGGCACCATCCGCTTCCTGAAGGGCCGCAGCGATCTGGACAGCCTCAAGCTGATCTACGGCGCCGCCTTCAAGCTGCACGATATGGATGCGATCCAGTCTTCGCTGGAACAGCTGATCCTGGCGACGGGCAACATCGACTACTGGCGCGGCGGCATCGACATTGCCGAGCATCAGCGTCCGCTCACCGATCACCAGACGCTGGATCTGCTGCGTCTTCGTCTTCTGACGGGCACGATGCGTCCGACCCCTGGCGGCGACGACGACTATTCGCAGCTCGCCCAGATCGCGATCCAGCTCGGCTTCCCCGGCGAAGCCCAGTCCGTGTTACAGAAGGGTATGGACGCGAAGATCGTGTCCGGCGAACGCTCCACCCGCCTGATGAACATGGCGTCCACGCAGGCCACCACGCAGAAGGCCGCCCTGGCGCAACAGGCAGCCGCCGCCAAGACGGGCGACGACATGGTGAAGGCCGGCGAGGCCTATGCGGGCTTCGGCGACACCGACAAGGCGCTGACGCTGATCCAGGCCGGTATCAAGGCCGGCGCCACCAAGGCTTATGACGCGCAGATGGCGCTGGGCCTGGCCTATCTGGCCAAGGGACAGCGCGATGCCGCCGCCAAGGCGTTCGCAGGCGTTCCCAAGGCCGACACCAAGGGCTGGAACATCGCCCATCTGTTCAACATCTACGCGCGCAGCAATTCGAGCGCACAGGCGAGCAACGCGCCGGCGCGCAAGAAGAAGCACTGACCGCTTCTGATCCCAACCATCGTCATCCCCCGGCTTGTCCGGGGGACCCATTTTCCTTTTAGAAGGAAGAAAATTGGGTCGCCCGCATGAAGCGGGCGATGACGAAATAGGTATTTCAATAAATAGAATTGTCCATCGATCGCTTTGGGCCCCGGTTCCGGGTTCGGTATAAGGCGGCGATGATGAGCCTCAGCGATGCCGAGATCCAAGCGCTGCTTTTGAGCCTGCGCGTGTCCTCGGCCGCGGTGATCGCGGCGCTGCCGTTCGCGTTTGCCGCCGCCCTTTTGCTGGCGCGGCGCAACTTTCCCGGAAAGGTGTTGGTCGATGCGGTGCTGCATGCGCCGCTGGTGCTGCCGCCGGTGGCGATGGGGTATCTGCTGCTGGTCGTGTTCGGCACGCGTGCGGGGTTGGGCGGATTCCTCTTCCAGAATTTCGGCATCCGGTTTGTCTTCAACTGGACGGGGGCGGTGCTGGCGGCCGCGATCCTGACCTTTCCGTTTCAGATGCGCGCGATCCGGCTGTCGCTCGAATCGGTGGATGCAGGGCTTGGCGATGCGGCGCGCACCCTGGGCGCAAAAGCGTTCGACCGTTTCCGCAATGTGACGTTGCCGTTGGCGCTTCCCGGCGTGGCGGCGGGCGCGATCACGGCGTTTGCCGCGAGCCTTGGCGAATTCGGCGCGATCATCACCTTTGTGTCCAACATCCCGGGGCAGACGCGCACCTTGCCGCTGGCGATCTACACCGCTTTGCAAACGCCGGGCGGGGAAGCTGCCGCCGCGCGGCTCGCCACGCTTTCGATACTGCTGGCGGTCGTGTTCATGGCCATGGCCGAATTCGTGCAGCGCCGGGCGCGCGCGCGGTTCACATGAGTGTCGATGTCCGCCTTCGCCAACGGCTGGGCGCGTTTGCGCTGGATGTTGCGTTTCGCAGCGATGCATCGGGCGTCACCGCACTGTTCGGGCCGTCGGGCGCGGGCAAATCGAGCATCGTGCATGCGATTGCCGGGCTGATGCGGCCCGATGAAGGGCGCATCGCGATCGATGGGCGGGTGCTGTTCGATTCCAACGCGCGGGTGAATTTGCCGGTCGAAGAACGGCGCGTGGGGTTGGTGTTTCAGGATGCGCGCCTCTTTCCGCATATGAGCGTGCGGGACAATCTGTTGTTCGGCTGGCGGCGCGCGAAGGACCGCAGCAGCGAGGCCGATATTTCCCAGATTGTCGAGATGTTGGGGTTGGGTCAGTTGCAATCGCGCAAGCCCGCACATCTTTCGGGCGGGGAGAAGAGCAGGGTGGCGTTGGGGCGCGCGCTTTTATCGTCGCCATCGCTGTTGCTGCTTGACGAGCCGCTGGCAGCCCTCGATGCGTCGCGCAAGGCCGAGATCTTTCCCTATCTCGAACGGCTGCGCGATGTGGCGCGGGTGCCGATCTTTTATGTGAGCCACACCGTCGACGAAGTGTTGCGGCTGGCGGATCGCGTGGTGATGTTGCGCGATGGGCGGGTGGATGGCGAAGGCTCGGTGTTCGATTTCGCGGCCGGCGAGATCGGCGAACTGCGCGCGGCAACCGGTGCGGTGATCGATGCGCGGGTGGAAGGCCATCGCCCAGATGGCTTGAGCGTGTTGTCGTTTCCGGGCGGGGTTCTTTCGGTGCCGCACACACCCGCGCTGCCGGGCTCGCGGTTGCGCGTGCGCATCCGCGCCGAAGACGTTTTGCTGGCCCGCGAAGAACCGCGTGCAATCAGCGCCAACAACGTGCTTGCCACGCAGATTTCCGCGCTTCGTGCCGAAGGGCCGTCGCAAGTGGATGTGCATCTGAGCTGCGGCGGCACCAAGCTGGTGGCGCGCATCACGCAGGCCTCCGCCGCGCGGCTTGGCCTGAAGGAAGGCGAGGCGGTGTTCGCGGTGGTGAAATCGGTGATCCTCGATCCGCACGCTTTACGGGGCATGGGCGCGCTGGAATGATGCGGGACCGATAACAAGGAGACGCCCCATGCCGCGCATCCCATACGCCGATCCCGCCAAACTGCCGGAGAAGACGCGGGAATCTTTGGACCGCTTGCCGCGCACCCTCAACATCTTTCGCATGTGGTCGAATGCGGCAACGATTTTTCCGGCGGGTGTGCGTTATGGCAACGCGATCCTGACCAAGCAGAAGCTTTCCGCGGCGCGGCGCGAACTGTTGATCCTCGCGGTGGGGCGCATCGAAGGCGGCATCTATGAATTCGCGCAGCACATTCCCATCGCGCTGGCCGCCGGTTGCCGCGAAGAGCAGGTGACGGCGCTGGAACATGCGCGGTTCGATGACAAGGCGTTTGACGATGCCGAGAAAGCGCTTTTGCGGCTCGTGCGCGAAGTCGTGCTGGATGTGAAGGCGAGCGACGGCGCGATGGAAGCGGCCAAGAAGCATTTCGATGCGCAGGAGATCGTGGAGATCGTCTGCACGGTTGGCTTCTACATGACCATCGCGCGGCTGACGGAAACCACCGGCATCGAAGTGGATGCCGAGCGCATTCCGCAGTTCGAAAAGATCAGGTAGCGGCGCGGAAGACCAGGCGCTTGGACATCGTGAAATTGAACACGAGGCCCACAGCGGTGCCCGCGACGAGCGCCAGATAGCGGTTGTCGAACGGGTGCGGCGCAAATGCGATGATCGCGGCGAAGGTGCCGTAGTTGAAAAGCGCGCCGATGGAATTGGTGGCGGCGAATTTCAGCCATTCGATGAAGATGGCGCCGATGCCTTTGGCAGCATGTTCGCTGAAGGTGAGCGTGCGATTGCCGAACCAGGTGCAGACCATCGCGGTCAGGATGGAAATGGGCCGCGCCGCATAAGGGCTCATCTGCGCCAAATCGTGCAGCAGGAAGAATACCGACACGTCGACGACGAAGCCGAAACCGCCCACCACCGAAAAGCGCAGGAAGCGCGATTGCGTGAGCGCGCGCACGAACGAGGCCAGTGCCGTCACGGAAGGATCAGATTGTGGGGGCTGGGGATGGCCAGATACGCCATGCGCTTGTTCTCCCAGCGCCCTTGGGTGACCGTGTCCAAGATCACGCCGCTCATCAGCGACAGGAAGCCCAGCAGCATCAAGCCCACCGCCAGCACCGCGCTCGGCAAGCGGGGGACGAGGCCGGTCTCGAAATATTCCTTGATCACCGGCACGCCGAAGAAAAGCGATGCGATGGCCAGCAAACCGAAGATGGAGGTGAAGAACAGCACCGGGCGCTCTTCGCGCACGAGGCCTGCGATGGTGAAGAGGATCTTGAACCCGTCGCGCCAGGTGTTGAGCTTGCTCACCGAACCGACGGGGCGTTCCTTATAGGGCGTGTCGACTTCGGCGAACGGCATCTTGAGACGCACGGCGTGAACCGAAAGCTCGGTCTCGATGCCGAAACCTTCCGCGGTGAAGGGGAAGGATTTGACAAAACGGCGCGACATCACGCGATAGCCCGTCAGCATGTCGAGCAGCTTCACCTGGAACAGCATGGCGGTGAGGCCGGTTAGCATGTGGTTGCCCCAGACGTGGCCGTGACGATAGGCATCCGTGGCGGTGGCAATGCGGCGGCCCGAAACGATGTCGAGACCTTCGTCGATCAGCTTGCGGGCGAGCTTGGGTGCGGCGCTCGCATCATAGGTGTCGTCGCCGTCGACGATAATGTAGATGTCGGCTTCGATGTCGGCGAACATGCGGCGCACGACATTGCCTTTGCCCTGCCGTTCCTCGCTGCGCACGACGGCGCCGGCTTCGCGGGCGCGTTCGACCGTCCCGTCCTTCGAATTGTTGTCGTAGACATAGATTTCCGCGTCGGGCAGGTGTTTGCGGAAATCGCGCACCACCGCGCCGATGGCGACTTCTTCGTTGTAGCAGGGCACAAGCACTGCGATGGTGGCGGTGCGGTCGGTCATTTTGCGCCTGGCGGTTTCGGTGCGAGCGGGCAGATGCGGTAAAGGCCCGTGAGATTGGACTCGAACACTGTGCATTCCAGCCAGCGGATGGCAAGCCGGTAGTCGGCCAGCGCCTCGCGCGCGCGGCCCATGTCATAGGCGTCGGCCACAAGGTAGATGTCGCCCTTCTTCTTGACCCAGGCGCGCACCTTGCCGCGCATCTTCTTGGTGAGCAGCGTGCCGTCATTGGGCTGCATCATCCAGCCGTCGATGCGCAGGATGGGGATCTGGTGCGGAATGAGCGGGGCCAGAAAGCCGAGCGGCGAATTGCCGGTCATCAGCACCAATGTTTTGTCGGGATGCGGGAAGGGCGGGATTTCCGCCTGAACATATGGATCGCCGAGCGGCACGCGTTCCAGATAATCGGCGCGGGCATAGACGAGCACGCCTAGGAACAACGCGCCCAACAAGATCAGGCGCGGGCGGAACGGAATCGGCAACAGCCCGACACCCGCCGCGATCACGATGGGGGCAAGCATTTCCAGGCCCACGATGTAGCGATAGATCGCGAACATCGAGATCCAGGCGAAAAAGGCGGTTGCCGCATAGGCAAAGATCACCCGCGTGGCCGACGGCGAGAAGAACGCATCCTTCGCGGTCAGCCGGATCGCGGAGAAGGCAAGTGCGATGAGGGTGACGGCATAGGCAACACCCACGCGCATGTCGCGGAACGGCAGATCGTCGGCCACCGCCCAGTTGAGCGTGAAGCGATAGGGGAGCAGCACCGTGTTCCAGAAACCGTGGGGGAGGAAACGCATGTCGCGATAAGGTTCGGCGAGCGCGAGCGGCGATTTGAAATATTCGTTGAAATAGGGAAACAGCGGATTGCCCGTCAGCGTTTCCATCTTCAGCATCCAGTAGCCCGCGAAAAGCGCAAAGCCCGCAGCACCGCCGATGCCGCCCGCAATGAGACGGGTGAGAAGATGTTTCCAGCTTCCGCCGAGCAACAGAACCGCGCCTGCGAACCCGACGGCGAACGGCGTTTCGGGAAGCTTCAGGCCCATCGAACTTCCGGCGAGCAATCCGGCGATCGCGGTGAGGATGGCGGTTTGCGCAAGCGAGCCGCGCGCGAGTGTTTCGCGTTTGGCGACGAGGATGGCCAGGCTCGACAGCCAGAACACGCTCATCACGTTGTCGTAATAGGTCGTGCCCAGCAGGCTCAGCGTCAGCGCGCCCGTCATGCCGAGCAATGTCAGAAGCGCGGCACCCAGAAACGGTTCGGGCGTGCGCAAGGATTGGCGCGCGATGATGTAGAGCGGGATGGAGTTCGCGCCCTGCACCGCACCCAGCACGCCGAGCGCGAACCACGACGTGGTGTGGCTGGCGAGCAGATAGAAGGGAACGTCGAGCAGCGGATTGTAATAGCTCGCCTGGTGGGCGACGGCGACGTCGAGACCCAGGCGGTCATTCAAGAGCGCGTAGGGGATGTACCAATGGTAATTGCGGAAATCCCACGACGTGTCCTTGCCGAGCGAGATCACGAACAGCGACCACCCCAGAACGCTCAAGGCGAGGAAGATCCATTCGTTGCGCGACAGGCGCAGGGACGGATCGGCGTCCCTCCACGTCCAGTCCCGCGCCGGGCCGGCAGCTCCCTGACCTGAAGAAGTCCTCATCGTGTGTTCTGTGCCGCCTCTAACGCCCCCCAAAAGCCCTCGGGCGCGCCGGGACCATTGCTGCGGCCCGCGAGCCGGTCAAGGGGCCGAAGCGCCCTCATCCTAGGCCGTTTTCGGGCTTTCCTGGATGCTGGGGGGCAGGTTGGCGAGGAACTCCTCGGTGCAGGCCCGCCAGGAGTTCTTGAGGGCAAAGGCGCGCGCTGCGTCTCCGGGGATTTCCAAGGCGTGCAGGCAGGCGTTGCGCAGGTCGTTGTCGAGCGCCGCCACGGGCGCGTCGCCCACCACGTCCTGCGGGCCTTGCACCGGATAGGCGGCCACCGGCGTGCCGCAGGCCAGCGCCTCCAGCACCACGAGGCCGAAGGTGTCGGTCTTGCTGGGGAAGACGAACACGTCGCTGGCGCTATAGGCGCGCACCAGATCTTCGCCCGTCTTCATGCCGAGGAAATGGGCGCCGGGATATTTGCGTTCCAGTTGGGCGCGTGCGGGGCCATCGCCCACCACGACCTTGCTGCCCGGAAGATCGAGGGAGAGAAACGCCTCGATATTTTTCTCCACCGAAACGCGGCCGACATTGAGCCAGATGGGTCTGGCAAACGGCATTTCGGCATCGGCAATGGGATGGAATTTTTCGACATCGACACCGCGCGACCAGATGGCGGTGTTGGTGAAGCCGTGCGATTTCAGCTCGTTTTGCAAGGATTGCGTGGCCACCATCATCGTGTAAGCGGGACCGTGAAACCAGCGCAGCAGGCTGTAAACCAGCGATTTCGGCACGAAGGGAAAACGCACATTCACATATTCGGGAAAGCGCGAATGAAACGCGGTGGTGAAGGCGAGCTTGCGGTCCACGCAGATGTTGCGTGCGGCCAGGCCGAGTGTTCCTTCGGTGGCGATGTGGATGTTGTCCGGCTCGAACTCGTCGATCAGTTTTTCGAGGCTGCGGCGCGGCAGGATGGAAAGCCGGATCTCGTTGTAGGTGGGAAGCGGCACGCTGAAGCGCCCCTCGGGGCTTGCATAGCGCACCTCGTGGCCCGCGGCCTGAAGTTCCTTGCCCAGCACTTCGAGCGTGCGGACGACGCCGTTGATCTGGGGCGCCCAGGCATCGGTGACGATCAGGATTTTCAGGGTGTGGGCCTCGGTTGGCGCGCCCGTAAGACGCAGGTGGAGAATCGTGCCATCCCCTTCATCTAGGGCCACCGCAGAACGGCTTTCAATCCGCTGGATGGCGGCTGGCTTTGGAGTGTGACAGAGCTCTGTGACAGGCTTGTTATTTCTGCACTGCAAAAAGCGCAAAACGGCTATTTCTTGGGCGCGCAGCCCAATAATTCTCCTTTGAAATCATGCGCTTCTGTGCGGCAGACGGGCGCAGTTGGTATCCGTTGGAGTGCTTGCGTTCGCAACTGCAATCTGATTTATTGTTGCAGCGCGGCATTGCGGACTTCGTTCGCGACGCCGCCGCCCTTCCTGGGCGTTTCCTCCCTGAACTTGGCCGCTCCGTCCCCCGGAGCGGCCATTTTTCTTTTGGAACAGGCGCTTTGCCCGGTTGACTCCAATGTTAGCGCAGTGACCATGCGGCCCATCACATGGAGGCTGGCAACGTGAAATACGCCATCGATTTTCGGTATTTGCCCAAGGGGGCTGACAAGCCCGTCGACAACACCAATCCGGTGGACGTTCAGGTCGACGAAACACAATTCGCGTTGATTCCGGCGGTGGGAGATCTCGTCGACATGCCGGGCGATGGCCCGAGCATGCGCAACGTGCCGCTCAAGGGCCGCGTGCGCAGCCGCATGTTCCGCTATGTGCTGGGCTTCTGCTACGTCACGGTCGTCGTTGAAGATTCAGACGACAGCTGGTCCAAAGCCGGCAAGAATTAAGTTTGTCGCGGTCCCGGACGGAAAACCGCTTCACACTTTTCCTGGGACCGCTTCAGATCACTCCGCCGCAAGCGGCGTTGCGCGCAGGCCGATCGCCGAAAGATCGGCCGACAGCAAAGTGCGCAACGCTTCGCTCACCCGCGACCGCAATGAAGCGAAATGCGCATTGGGCACAATGCGCTCTTCATCCAGATACAGCGCGCGGTTGATTTCGATCTGCAATGCCTGAACCGGTCCGCCGCGCCGCCCATGCATATGGGTGGTGTGGCCGCCCGCGTAGGGCGTGTTGCGCGCGACGGAAAATCCGTGCGTTTCGAAAGCATGTTCGGCAAGGCGCGTGAGCAGCGGCATCGACGAAACGCCGTAACGATCGCCCACAATCACATCGGGCACGGCGGCGGCCGACGGCATGGAATGGCAATCGATCAGGATTGCGAAGCCGAATGTCTCGCGTGTTTCCGCGATCAATTTCGCCAGCATGTCGTGATAGGGCCGATAGAGTTTGGCCAGACGCGTTTCGGCTTCGGCCGGTGACAGCTTTTCGCGATAGATCTCGGCCCCATCGCGCACCACGCGCGGAATGACGCCCAAACCTGCCGTCACGCGCGGGCTTTGCGAATCCACCGCGAAGGGAAGCGCGCCCGCGAACATCGTGTTGTCGAATTCGGACGGCGCGCGGTTGGCATCGAGAAACGCACGCGGGAATCTTGCGGCCAGAAAGGGCGCGCCCAGTTCGACCACGCCCGCGAAGATCTCGTCGATGAAGGCGTCTTCGGAACGGCGCAGCGCCAGCGGCTTCAGCCGGCTGCGGGCCACGAAACTGGCAGGATAATGCCGGCCCGAATGGGGCGAGGCGAAGACGAAGGGCCCGGTCTGTGTCTTGGGGCGCGTGACAGTGAACGGTTCCGCGTAGAGCGCGGCGGTATCCGGGTCGATATCTTTCTGACCTGCTTCGAGACGCGCCATGTCCTCTTTCCGAACGCCTGGCCGCAAATCAACGAACGGCCGACCGAAATTGGATCATCGAAAGGACGGTACGATCAAGCTCAGAGTCCGGATTCGAGGCCCCAATGATGGTCGTAACCGGACCAGACGTTGAACTTGCAGAAATCGGGCAACCCGCCGTCGTGATCGGGCGGACAGGGGCAGGGCGGGGGTGGTCCCCATGGGCGTGAGCCGACTTCGTAAGGCTTGCCATAACCGTCGTGCCAGACATGGCGGCGCGGGGGTGGAGGCGGCGGCGGGGCGGGGAGAGGCGCGTATTCTTCCTCGTAATAGCTGGGTTCTTCGTGATGTTTGCGGTGGTGAGACCGGTGCGGTTTGGCGGCGGCCTTGATCACCTTGGCCTTGGCGGGCGGGCAGTGATCCGGGGCGGCTTGGGCAGCCGAAAGCGGCAGTGCCAGCACCGCCACCCCAATCATCCACAGGAGCTTCATCGGGCCCTCCGGCCGCACCGAAACGGCACAGTATTTCCGGCTCGCGGGCTTTGGGGAATGCTGTATTTTAAGATTTGGTTAACCATTGGCGGCGGCACGCGTCCTGCATTTACCGAATGCGGCTGCTGCATTAAACGGGTTGCCGGGTAGGGGTTTGTCTCATGGCACATATTCTTCTGGCGGAAGACGACGAGGCGCTGCGGCGCTTCCTTTCGGCGGCTCTCGTCAAAGCGGGCCATGTGGTGGCCGATTTCGGCGACGGCGATTCCGCCCATGACTGCCTGAGGGCGCACCGTTTCGACATTCTGGTCACCGACATCGTGATGCCCGGCATGGATGGTATTGAACTGGCCAAACGCGCGGCCGAAGCCGACAGTTCGCTCAAGATCATGTTCATCACCGGTTTTGCGGCGGTGGCGCTTCATCCTTCGAGCCAGGCACCCAAACAGGCGAAGGTTCTTTCCAAGCCGTTCCACTTGCGCGAGATCGTGAACGAAGTCGAACGGATGATCGCCGCTTAAATCTTCACGGCGGGATCTGGTTTTTCGCGATCATCTCGCGCGCGTTCTGCGCGACCCTGAGATAAAGCTCCCAGTTTGTGCCGGCGGGCGCGCGCGCAATCACTTTCTTGAGCGTTTCTTCGGCAAGTGTGGCGTCGCGCAGCGCTTCTTCGTGCATGCCAAGGCGCGCTTCGGCGCGCGAGATATCTTCCAGCGCATTGCCGAGTTGCTGTTGCGCATTGGCGCTGCCGGGATCGACCTCGGCAAGCTGGCGGCGAATGGCGAGCGCGGCGGCGAAGCTTGCGAGCGCATCCTTGTCCTGTTTGAGCGCGATCTGGGTATCGCCGATGGAGGTTTCCCCCGACGCCACATTGTCGAACAACAATGCGTTGCCACGATCTTTTGCCGATTGAGCCTTGCGGATCTGCAAGGCTTGCCGATAGGCGGCCAATGCTTCCTCGTTTCGATTGAGACTGTGCAGGTGGTCGCCGATCATATCGTTTATCGCGGCGACGATCTGTTCGAGGCCCGCACGATCTTCTGCGCTTTCGGGCGTGACGGATTGCGCGATGGCAAGCGCTTTTTGTTCGTGTGATAGCGCTTTGGCGGTATCGCCCAGATGACTGTAAGTGTTGCCCATCGACATTTCGTCGACGATCAGCATGCGCCGCAGTTTGGGAATGCCGGGAAAGCGCGCCACCATTTGCCGGTCGAGATCGATGGTTTTTTCCTGCCAGGCCATCGCGTCCTTGCTGCGATTGAGGATGTTGTAGGACGCCACAAGCGCCTTTTGCGATGCGGACAAAACGGCCCACGCCGCTGGCGCATTGGGCACGGTCTCCACCAGATTTTGAGCGAGCTTTTCAGCCTTCTGGGCCGCTGCCAACTGGCGGGGGTAATCGCTCACCTGGCTATAGTAATTGCCAAAGGCAAAAAGGATTCGCAGCTGCTGCAATTGCAGTTGCGGGGTGTGCACACCGTTGGCGTAAAGCTTATCCAATTGCTGATCGGCGTGATTGAGATAATCCGCCGTCGCCTGACGCGAAACACCCATGCGGGTGGAGATGGCCATCGTGGTACCGATGGAATCGCTCGCGATCTCCAATGCGCTTTGCGCCATGCGCTGCGATTTGAGCGCATAGTGATAGGCAAGGATGCCGCCGCCCACCGCAAGAACCGAGAGCACCGCCATCGAAGCGGCGATCGCGCGATAGATGCGGGCGCGGCGATGGGCGGCCACCAGCTCGCGCTGCTTCAGCGCATCGAAGCCCACGCCCAGAAGACCGGCGGCGAGTTTGAGTTTGACGTTCTCGCGTCCATCACCTTCCGGCCGCAGATCAGCGGCGATGGGTTCGGTGCGCGCCGCGCCAAGCTCGCCGTTTTCGCCCAGCTCATAACGCAACGCTTTGGGAAAGCATTCGCTCGCCGCATCGCCGCCGGGAATTTCCGAGGTGTTGGGTTCGCCTGAGGCGATGACCGCCAGAATGCGGTTGGCGCGGCCCATGCGTTTGAAGGCGAGGATCTCTTCGTTCACCCAATGGCTCGCCGCGGCATGGGGCGAGCAGACCACGATCAGATAGGCCGATTGTTCGAGCGCGGCCTGTATCTGGGAATTGAGGTCGGACGAGGTGGGCAATTCCTCGCGATCCCGGAAGATCGGGAAGAGCTTGGCCGGCACCGGGCCATCGCGGCCCGGGGTGCCGATCAGGGGTTTGGGGATGCGATAGGTTTCGAGCGCGCGGTGCAGCCGGTCGGCCACCGCCTTGTCGCGGTGGCTATAGCTCAGGAACGCACGATAACGGAACGCCCCGGCCATAATCCCCACCCCGGAAGAGGCTGTTTTCCAGCCTATAACACGTCCGGGCGGGGCGAGCGAAAACGCGAGGAAAAGCGCCTTGCGCGCCGCCCCCCGGCAACGCTATACGACGCCTCCCACGTCTAAGGGGCGCGTAGCTCAGCGGGAGAGCACTACCTTGACATGGTAGGGGTCACAGGTTCGATCCCTGTCGCGCCCACCATCTTTTTCAATAGCTTGCTTCGTCTCGATCATCCGTGGACGGACGAATCTGGGATAACCCTGGGAAAACAACGAGCGGTTTGAGACCTTCCTCTGCAAGGAAAGCAGCCAGGCGTCGATGGCATTCGCGCAGTTCAACAGATAATCCGGTTCCCATTCTCCGTAGCCAGCCGTCGTTCGGGCCTGCGGCCGCTTATGGCCAAGCTGAAGAGAAATATCGTCCTCCGTCACACCATGCGAACGTTTGGAGCGACGCAAAACGGTCGTAACCAGATGTCTGAAGCTGTAGGCGGTGAGCTTCGGCAGATTGACTTGAGGGAGAACACGGATTCGGTCGATAGCGGTTTGAATGCCTTCGATCGAGCTGTAGCCGCAATAGTGCCAGCCTTCCGGTAAACACTCGTCCGACTGCTTGACGCGGGCCTCGAGTTCCCATCGGTCGAGCCATCCGCTCAACACTTTGGGCTCACGAACAGTCGCGCGATATTTTTTGTTTTGCCGGCGATTGGGCGGATTTAGATCGACTACGCCGGTCTGGCGATTGCGCATCTCGGGAGTCAAATCGAGTGCTGTTTGAGGACGGCCTGCGGTCGTCATCTGAATTAAGACCCAGCGCCAGAGATTTTCCGGCAGTTCGCAGTTGAGAAAGCGCGCGAGTTCATCGTCCGTCGGAACAAACCGCTTCCGGGCTGGCTTCGCATTGGGCAGCCACTTAGCGCAAATCGCGTTTGCGTTATAAACTATCTCCACGTCCAATTTTGCATGCGACAAAGCTGACGCCAGAACGCCAAAGGAGCGCGCAATGTAGGCGAGGCTATGTGAGCGTTTGTCTGACCAAAGCACGAATTCCTTCTGCTTTGCTTCATCTATCGCAGACACACGGACAAGCTTTCCCCAACATTCCAGGAAAAGTTTACCGGCGTTCCGCGCGGTAGCCCTGCTCGGCAACCGGTCGGTTCGCTCGGTGAAATAGTTCTCGAGAACGACAGAAAGGGGTAAATCCTTTGACTTCGGAGCGCCCTTGGCGACGATCTCGGCAAGCTTTAACTTCGCCTCCCCAAGATCCGATGTGCCGAGGCTAGCGCGACGTGTTCTTCCAGACTGGTTGTCATACCAGAAACGAAAGAGGACCTTACTGGGCGGCTCATAGGAGATCCATTGCTCTCCAAGTTCGAACAATGAATTGGTTCTTGGTCGAGACATTGAACTTCCTTGAAGGTTCGAATGTAAGCCTCAACAGCATGAGGCCGGTACCACGCTGAGCCGCGCTTGCCGCCAATCCATGCGATTCTCCCGGCTCTGCGCGCCGCACGCAAGCCCAATCGTGAAAGCATCGGCCATCTCTTCAGTACCTCCTTTTCCGAAATCGGGTCGTTTTCTCGCCTTTCGCAGATGGCTTCCGAATCCGACATAGCTCCTGCCCGAATTGCTAGCCCAGACAATTCAATTTGAGAGACGCCATCAGCATTCTAACGAGCAATTAAGGTGTCAACATGAACCGGAATGGAATGCGGTAGCCTGCAGTAACACGCGAAGTTTTGACCCAAACGCAGGGTGTAAATGCGCTAGGAGGAGCTCTCCCCCCACGCGCCATAGGTCGATATCGTCCACGCCCACGTCAACGCCAATAGAAAACGGCGACGAGCCCCAAAAAGAGTGCGATCATGACGCCCAGACGAGTTGCTGAAGTTCTTCCCAATGCTTGGTCACCTCTCGTGTCGCGATACCTTCAATAAAGAATTCGGCATCCCGACGACTTTTACCAAGGCTGCGTTGTAGCTAGGAAACTAGACGGTTCAGATATCGATGCCGCCTGCCATAAGCAAAGACAATGAATGGCGCTGACTCTGCCTGAATTTCCGCTGGTGGACCCATAGCGGATCTTGGGAAGGTCTAGGGAATTCGTGCTCACTCTGTCCTTTTCCTGCCGGAGAACGGCTTTTCCTCATCAATGAATTCAAAAGCTTAGAGGTCACTCGCACTTCTACGAGTCTGGGGGCAGGAGTTCGAATCTCTTCGAGCGCGCCCTAACATGCAGTTGAAGGAAGTATGGTTCATTTGATCGAACCTGCTGAATTCGCAGAGGGGGAACAGTTAGGGGCGCTACTGAGGTAGCTTCGGTTCCATTTCTTGCAAGCGCTCAGCTGCGATCAAATAAGATTGTCGTAGCTTCAGTAGTTCAGCCCTTAGAGTGTGATCGTTGGTCAAGCTTGCCAAGCGGGCACATTCCTCTGCGCGCGCGAGATAGCCAGAACTGGTGTATGTCACGGCGATACTCCCATTTAACGTGATTTGTCGTTTAAAGGCCTGAGGCAATATTGATCCGGATCAATCTACGCGGATGTGTTGCCCGTGGATGGGACGCAACCGCATAGCTCTGAACGTTTTCCGCATCAGCGTCATAGATCGCGCTTGGGCCAGTTGAGCGATTTGTTAATTGCCCGCGCTGTAGCGCCAAAACTTGCTATGCCAATACTCCATAGAGCTGGCCATGCAGCAACGGCGAGCAATGGGTATCCGGTGTATCGGCCAACAGCGAATAGCAATGCCGGCGGTTCTTCCAATGCCAATATCACAAATCCAAACGAGACAAGACATAGTTGAGAAAACAACGCAACCGCGGCGGAATTCGGCTTTGTTGCGGGCAAAGTGTGAAATGTACGCCGAACGTGATCCGCAGTTGCGTCCAGGAATCTGCTATCCGTGAATGCGACAGCGATGCTTGTCAGTGTATAGCCAGCCCTAAGGAATGGCGCAGCCACGGCCAAGAGGGCGGCGCTGCTGGTTGATGGTTCGCGAGGACTCCATCCTTGCTGCCAAAATAGCCATACCGCCGCGGTCAGCGAGGTTACAACTGCGGCCTGAAGTGCCGCGGCAAAGATTCCCGCGTGGAAAAGCCGTAACACCGATGCCTCTTCACGAGTTGGCGAAGACAAGCGTCTCCTTGATCGAGAGTATTTAAGAGTCGAATTGCGGTGCTGCCTGCAGCACGTCCTGGCCGACATGGTCTTCGAACTTCTTGAAGTTCTCGCGGAACATCGAGACAAGCTTCTTCGCCTGCGCGTCGTAGGCCGCCTTATCCGCCCAAGTGTCGCGCGGATTGAGGATGTTCGAATCCACGCCTGCTACCGCCACCGGAACACGGAAGCGGAAGTGCGGATCCACACGCATCTCGACGCTTGCAAGCGATCCGTCGAGAGCTGCCGCCAGCAAAGCGCGCGTCGCCTTGATCGGCATGCGCGAGCCCGTGCCGAAAGCGCCGCCCGTCCAGCCGGTGTTCACCAGCCAGCAATCGGCTTGATGTTCGGCGATGAGATCGCGCAACAGGTTGCCGTATTCGCTCGGGTGACGCGGCATGAAAGGTGCGCCGAAGCAGGTTGAAAAGGTCGGCTGCGGTTCCTTGCCGAGGCCTTTTTCAGTGCCGGCAACTTTCGCGGTGAAGCCCGAAAGGAAGTGATACATCGCCTGGCTCGGCGTGAGCTTGGCGATAGGCGGCAACACGCCGAAGGCATCGGCCGTCAACATGATGACGTTTTTCGGGTGACTGGCGCGGCCCGTGTCGCTGGCATTCGGGATGTAGTCGATCGGGTAGGCGGCGCGGGTGTTTTCCGCGTATTTCGCATCGTCGAGATCGAGTTCGCGGGTGACGGGATCCATCACCACGTTCTCAAGCACGGTGCCGAAGCGTTCGGTCGTCGCGTAGATTTCCGGTTCCGCTTCACGCGAGAGGCGGATCACCTTGGCGTAGCAGCCGCCTTCGAAATTGAAGACGCCGTGTTCGCTCCAGCCATGTTCGTCGTCGCCGACGAGCGTGCGTGACGCATCGGCCGAAAGCGTCGTCTTGCCGGTGCCGGAGAGACCGAAGAAGATCGCGGCTTTGCCGTCTTTGCCGACATTGGCGGAGCAATGCATGCCCATCACGCGCTTGGGCGGCAGGAGGTAGTTGAGGATCGTGAAGACGGATTTCTTCATTTCGCCGGCATAGGACGTGCCGCCGATCAGGACCATCTTCTTGGTGAAGTTGACCGCGATCACCGTTTTGCTGACCACACCGTGTTTGGCGGGATCGGCTTCGAAGCTCGGCAGGTCAATGATCGTGAATTCGGGATTGAAACCATTGAGCTGGTCGGCGGTCGGGCGGATCAGAAGCTGGTGCACGAACAGCGAGTGCCACGCATATTCGGTGACGACGCGCACCGGCAGGCGATGGCTGAGATCGGCACCCCCAAAAAGATCCTTCGCGAACAGTTCGCGGCCTTCGGCGAATTTCATCATGTCGGCGTGAAGCGCATCGAACTGCGCGGGCGTCATCGACTTGTTGTTGTCCCACCAGACGTTGGACTCGCTGGCCGCGTCGCGCACGACGAACTTATCATTGGCGGAACGGCCGGTGTGCTGGCCGGTGAGCACCACAAGCGGACCATTCTTCGCAGCATGGCCTTCGCCGCGAACAATCGCCAACTCGTAAAGCGCTGCGGCGGGAAGATTGCTATGAATTCTTTTCGCGGCGACCAATTGTGTGAAATGTTCGGGGACAGTCCCCGCAGCAAGCGATTGCGACATTAGTAGGCCCTTGGATGGAGATTTCGATCCCTGTGGAACGGTCGTATTATGCTTGACGCATGATAATTTATGTGAAAAACATAGATAACAGTATATCAGATTAAATAATTCGCGACAATATTGGAAACTGCCGCATGATCACCGCCGCCCAAATGCGTGCCGCCCGCGCCCTCGCCGGTGTCGATCAGCGCGAACTTGCCGAAAAATCGGGCCTTTCCGTCCCGACCATCCAGCGCATGGAAGCAAGCGACGGCGTGATCAGAGGCAACGTCGACTCCCTGATGAAATTGATCGTTGCCCTGGAAGCGTTCGGCATCGCGCTGATTGGCGATGGCGCGTCCAGCCCAGGCGGTGGGCGCGGCGTCCGCTTGAAGACCTGAAGGCTTGGTTCACCCGCGTTCGGAACCCGGCGACCGGGTTGCCCAAATGAGGGCAAGAAAAACACCTTTCGCGCGCGGCAGAACAGCGACTGCCAGAACGGCCGTTGCAGCCGGCCAGACCAGCATGGCCACCCAGACCGGGCACAGTGCCCAACCATCGATCACGAAGATCAGCGGAACGATGATGTGCCCAACCACCAGTATCGTCAGCCATGGCGGGCCGTCGTCGGCGCGGATATGCCTGTAGGCTTCGCCGCAAACCGCACAGTGATCGACCTGCTTCAAATAAGCCTTATACAGTGAACCTTTTCCGCATTTTGGACACTTCCCCATGAGGGCGCGACGGATGGCTGTCCACACAGGGTTGGCAGTTGACGCGGTTACCGGCATTGCAATCTCATCTATCATCCAGGCACACGGAGCAGCCGCTCGGGGCGAGGTGTCTGTGCAGCGAAGCGTGCCGGACTGTTGTTGCTATCCAGCGAGCCGTCACGCATCGACCTTGAGGAATTTCGCGGCTGCCAAAAGGGCATTCCGGCGTCTGCCGCCGACTGAAAGGGATGCTTCCTGCTCAAGCTGGACACAAAGCTTGTTCCGCAATTGTTGGGCGTTGGCCTGTTCCAGGCGCCCCATTTCGCTCTCAAACAATCTGACTGTGTGGCGCAGGTCGCCGATCCAATCAGCCGTCCATTCCGCTCGTGCGGCTATCGCTGCGCTGAGCACGCGATAGCGCCCGTAAATCTCCTGGGCTCGCATATGTCCACCCCCGCTCCGGCACGGTGATTTTTGAAAGGTCTGGTGTTCTCCTGATGCCGCATCCGCCGTCGGACGCCATAATTGATATTGAACCATTAATAAGCGAGGTGTAAACGCTATATATGGTCACATATATAGTATAATTGATGTATGAGACATGATTACAGCTTCTCAGCTGCGCGCCGCACGTGCCCTTCTCGGCCTCGATCAACGACGCCTTGCCGAACTGGCGGGACTCTCGCTTCCAACCATCCAGCGCATGGAAGCAAGCAGCGGGGTAATACGCGGCAATGTCGATTCCCTGACCAAGTTGATCACCGCCCTGGAGATCGCCGGTCTCGAACTTATCGAAGAAAATACGGTCAGCTATGAGGGTGGGCGTGGCGTTCGACTGAAGACAAAAAACACGCATGCCGGACGGACAGACAGATTCGTCAAGCTGACCCCAATCCCGACGGCTTGAAGGGCGACCCGATGCAAGTTGCGATCTTGCTGTGGTGCATTCTGGCGTTGTTGGCGACCGCCGTGCTTGCGGTTTTGCTTTCGCGGCGGTCGGGCGCCACGGCAACGATCTATGCGGCCTGCGCGATCGTTTCGGCCATCGCGTGCGCAACCGCTTTCACCGGCATCGGTGCCGTTCATTCGGACACCGTGCACCTGCCACTCGGCCTGCCGTGGATGGGCGCCAATTTTCGCGCGGATGCCTTGTCGTCGCTGTTTCTCCTCATCGTCAATCTCGGAGCGGCAGGCGCAAGCCTCTACGCAATCGGCTATGGGCGGCATGAATCGGCGCCCCAGCGCGTATTGCCGTTTTTTCCCGCCTTTCTGGCGGGCATGAATCTGGTTGTTCTTGCGGATGACGCTTTCAGCTTTTTGCTGGCATGGGAATTCATGTCGCTGACGTCGTGGGCACTGGTGATGACCCATCACCGCGCGGCGGACAATGCACGCGCCGGTTACGTCTATATCCTGATGGCGAGCTTCGGCACCTTCGCGCTTCTGCTCGCCTTCGGGTTGCTGGCCGGACCCGACGGCCATTACGGCTTCGAAGCGATCCGGGCGCATCACCCTTCCGCGCTCTACGCCGCGCTTGTGCTTCTGCTGGTCCTTGTCGGGGCGGGATCGAAGGCAGGGCTTGTGCCGCTGCACGTCTGGCTGCCGCTCGCCCATCCCGCGGCACCCAGCCATGTCTCCGCGCTGATGAGCGGCGTGATGACCAAGGTCGCGATCTACGCGTTCATCCGTATCGTGTTCGACCTGCTCGGTCCGCCGGTCTGGTGGTGGGGGATCGTGGTGCTGGCGCTGGGCGGCGCGACCGCTTTGATGGGCGTGCTCTACGCGCTGTTCCAGAACGATCTCAAGCGGGTACTCGCCTACAGCACGATCGAGAATATCGGGTTCATCTTCGTGGGCCTGGGTCTGGCGCTGGCGTTCGGCGCCGATCATTTCCAAACCGCCGCTGTGCTGGCCCTGACGGCGGCATTGTTCCACGCCTTCAACCATTCGATTTTCAAAAACCTGCTGTTCTTCGGTTCCGGCGCGGTGCTGACCGCAACCGGTGAGCGCGACATGGAAAAGCTGGGCGGCCTCATTCACCGCATGCCCGTCACGGCCTTCGCGGTTCTCATCGGTTGCGCGGCGATCTCGGCGCTGCCGCCGCTCAACGGCTTCGCCTCCGAATGGCTGACCTTTCAGGCGATTCTGCTCAGTCCGGAACTTCCGCAATGGGGATTGAAGCTCATCGTTCCGGCGGTGGGGGCGTTGCTGGCGCTGTCGGTGGCGCTGGCTGCTGCGTGCTTCGTCAGGATTTTCGGCATCGCCTTTCTCGGCCGCCCCCGCAGCGCCGCCGCAGAAGAGGCGCGGGAAACAGACAGGTTTTCGCTCGGCGTGATGCTCACGCTGGCCGCAATCTGCCTGCTCGCGGGCATTCTTCCCGGATTCTTCATCGACGCGATTGCGCCGGTGGTGCAGCACCTGCTTGGCGGCCACATGCCGCGACAATCCTCCATCGCCTGGCTGTCGATGGTTCCGATCACGAAAGATCGAAGCTCGTATAACGGGCTGCTTGTCTTCCTGTTCATCGTGGCATCGGCGTCGCTTGCCGCTCTGGCCATCCATCTGCTGGCGTCCAAAGCCGTACGCCGCGCCCCGGCATGGGATTGCGGTTACCCGAACGCAAGCCCGCTCACACAATACACGGCGGGAAGTTTTGCCCAGCCGATCCGTCGCGTCTTCGGAACGCTGCTTTTTCGCGCCCGTCTGAACATCGAGATCCCGCCGCCGGGCGATGTGCGGCCGGCGAAATTCAGCGTCCACCTTGAGGATATCGTCTGGAACGTCCTTTACGCGCCGCTGGAGGGCGCTGTCGGCTTCGTGGCCGGGCGGCTGGATGTACTGCAGTTCCTCACCATCCGGCGTTATCTCAGCCTCGTCTTCGTCACGCTTGTCGTGTTGCTTCTGGTGATCGCAATATGGCGCTGATCCACGATTTCGCCGTTCAGGGCGCACAGATGATCCTGGTGGTGCTTTTGGCGCCGCTGGTCACCGGCCTCGTGCGAAAGATGAAGGCGCGGCTGTTGCGCCGCAAGGGACCGCCGGTGCTGCAGCCCTATCGCGATTTGATCCGGCTCGCACGCAAGGAAGTCATCCTGGCCGATAATGCCTCGTGGCTGTTTCGCGCAAGCCCCTATCTGATCTTTGCCGCGACCTGGGTGGCGGCCGCGCTGGTGCCGACATTCGCCACGGGCCTGTTGTTCAGCTGGACGGCCGATCTTATCGCGATCGTGGCGCTGCTCGGCAGCGCGCGTTTCTTCCTGGCGCTTGCAGGCATGGACGTCGGCACCAGCTTCGGCGGTATCGGCTCCAGCCGGGAGGTAATGATCGCGTCGCTCGCGGAGCCCGCGATGATCATGATCGTGTTTTCGCTGGCACTGCTGGCAGGCTCGACGCAATTGTCGGCCATCGCACAATACATGGTATCACCCAATGTGGGGCTGCGCGTGACGCTAGGCCTTGCGTTGATCTCGCTCGTGATGGTGGGGATCGCCGAGAACGCGCGCATCCCGGTCGACAATCCCGCCACCCATCTCGAACTCACCATGGTGCATGAGGCCATGGTGCTGGAATATTCCGGCCGCCATCTGGCGCTGATCGAACTGGCCGCATCGCTCAAATTGCTTCTGTATCTCTCGCTTATCGGCTGCATCTTCCTGCCCTGGGGCATGGCGCCGATGCGCGCCGGATGGTCCGCCTATGCAATCGGCGGGGCCGCCTATGTACCCAAGCTGGCATTGGGCTGTTTCGCGCTTGCGATGTTCGAAACCGCCATCGCAAAGATGCGCGTGTTCCGCGTTCCGACCTTTCTGGGCGCGGCCTTGATGCTGGGCCTGTTGGGCGCGCTGCTCCTTTTCGTGTCGCGGGGCCTCTAGATGCACGGATTGGCCTTCGACATCGCACATCTTCTGGCCGGCGGGCTCGTGCTGGTGAGCTTCATGCTGCTCTACCAGGACCGGCTTTATGCGCTGCTCAACGTGTATGCCCTTCACGCCGTCGTGCTGTCGCTCTCGGTAGGCTGGCAGGCTTATATCCAGGACGCGCCACACCTTTATATAACGGCCCTCATTGCGCTGGTCTTCAAGGCCATCATCATCCCCGTCGTGCTTCATCGCATGATCGTGCAGCTCGGCATCCACCGTGAAATTGAAACGGTCACAAGCATCGGTCCGGTCATGCTTGTGGGGATCGGCCTCGTCGGGCTTTCCATGGCCGTGATGTTGCGGGTCACAACCGATGCGAGCCTGATCGCGCGCGAAGATCTCGCCTTCGCACTCTCCGTCCTCCTGCTGGGTCTGCTGATCATGGTCACAAGGCGCAACGCCGTGGGCCAGGTGGTCGGCTTCATGTCGCTGGAGAATGGTCTGGTCCTTGCCGCGACCGGCGCCAAGGGGATGCCGCTGGTGGTCGAGATCAGCGTCGCCTTTTCCGTTCTGATCGCTTTCATCGTGATCGGAATATTCCTGTTCCGCATTCGCGAACGCTTCGACACCGTGGACGTCCGCGCGCTCGACCGCTTCCGGGGGGATCGCCGATGAGCGGGATACTCAACGGCGTGACCCTGGTTCTGGCAATCCCGGCCGCAGCGGCCGCTCTGCTCGGCGTCCTTCCCGGTTACCGGCTCTCGGCGCGGCTCAACATGCTGGCGAGCCTGCTGACGCTTCTGGCCGCGCTCTCGCTCTTCGTCGCGCATCCAGCGGTCAACGCTTATTTCCTCGTCGACGACCTCAACATCGTCTTCATCGTGCTCAACACCTTCGTCGGCTTCACGACCAGCGTGTTCAGCGCGAGCTATATCGGCCATGAGTTGGAGACGGGGCGTTTGACACCGGCCTATCTGCGTTTCTATCACGCGATGTATCAGGTGATGATGTTCGGCATGAACCTCGCGCTGATCGCCAACAATATCGGCCTCATGTGGGTGGCGATCGAACTGGCGACGCTTGCAACCGTGGTGATGGTTGGCATCTATCGTACCCATGAGGCGCTAGAAGCCGCATGGAAATATTTCATTCTCGCGAGCGTCGGTATCGCCTTCGCGCTGTTCGGCACCATTCTCGTCTATATGGCGGCGCAGCCGGTGGTGGGGGAAGGGCTTCAGGCCATGACCTGGACCGTCCTTGTCGCGCGCGTCGCGGGCTTCGATCCGGCGCTCTTGAACGTCGCCTTTGTTTTCCTCTTCCTCGGTTACGGCACGAAAGTGGGCCTTGCCCCCCTGCACGCCTGGCTGCCGGACGCCCATGCCGAAGGACCGACGCCGATCTCCGCAGTGCTGTCGGGCCTTCTGCTGAACGTGGCGCTCTACGCCATCCTGCGATTCAAGATGCTGATGACGGCAAACCCGCTTGCCATCGCGCCGGGTCCGCTGATGGTAACGGCGGGGCTGATCTCGGTCCTGTTCGCCGCCTTCATGCTTTATCGCCGCCGCGATATCAAACGGCTGTTCGCCTATTCCTCGATCGAACATATGGGCATCATCGTGTTCGCCTTCGGCATGGGCGGACCGCTTGCGAATTTCGCCGGGCTTCTTCAGATGACGATGCACAGCCTCACCAAATCGGCGATTTTCTTCACCGTCGGTCATGTCGCGCAAGTCAAGGGAACGCAGCGGATATCCGAGATCAACGGCCTGACCGAAAGCCATCCCGTGCTCGGCTGGTCGCTGGTGCTGGGCGTCATCGCCATCGCGGGCATGCCACCCCTGGGCATCTTCATGAGCGAATTCCTGATCGTCAGTTCGACCTTCGCCCGCGAGCCGCTTCTCGCCATGGCGCTGGTTCTCGGCTTGCTGGTCGCGCTCGGCGCGCTGATGCTGCGCGTGCAGGGTTTCGCCTTCGGCGAACCGACCGGCAGCAGGCAGCCGGTACGCGCCTCTTATGTTCCGATCTTCGCGCATCTGGCGCTCGTGCTGGCGGCCGGCCTCTATCTGCCGCCCTTGCTCGTGGCATGGTTTCAGCATGTTGCGCAGATGTTGGGATAGGACGATGCAGAGCATCCCGACATTGGCCGACATCATCGGCGCCGGCCGCAAGGTAGCGAACCACGGGCCCTGTCCGCGCGCCGAGGTTGACGCGAATGTCTGGCAACGCGTCACTGGCCAACTCGCGGCGTCCCAATGGACATTATCGGGGCTTTGGGGCGACGCCGCAGCCGTTCACATGGCGCTTCTGGACGAACCCGCCGCCGAGATGATCGTCGTAAGCCTTGCTTGTCCGGACGGGCGCTTCCCTTCCGTCGCGCAACAGCATCCTCCCGCGATCCGTCTGGAGCGCACGATCCGCGATCTTTTCGGGCTTGAGCCCGAGAACGCGCCCGATCCGCGGCCGTGGCTGGATCACGGCCGATGGGGTGTGCGCCATCCGCTCGGCACGAAGACGATGGACGTGGAGGCGGAGCCTTACACATTTCTGTCCGCCGAAGGCGAAAGCCTGCATCAGATCGCGGTCGGCCCCGTTCACGCCGGCATCATTGAGCCGGGGCATTTCCGCTTCCACGCGAATGGCGAGGCCGTTGTCCGGCTCGAAGCCAGGTTCGGCTACGCGCACAAAGGCGTCGAGGCGCTCATGCGGGGAGCCGATCTTGAACACGCGGCGAAGCTAGCGGGCCGGGTGTGTGGCGACAGCACGGTTGCCTACACCGTCGCTTTTGCGCGCGCTGCCGAAGCAGCGCTTGGAGTGGACGTACCTTCACGCGCACATTGGTTGCGGGCGCTCATGGCCGAACTGGAACGTCTGGCCAATCATCTTGGCGACATCGGCGCCATCTGCAACGACGCATCGTTCGCGCTGATGCAGGCTCATTGCGCCGTTCTGCGCGAGCGCGTGCTGCGCGCGGCAGACTTATGTTTCGGCCATCGCCTGATGCGCGATTGCGTCGTGCCCGGCGGCGTTGCCCTGAATCTGAAGGACGATAGCATCCCCGTATTGCGCGAACTTCTCGCGGAGATCGGGCGGAGGTTTCCCGCCCTCGTCGAGCTGTATGACAACACGGCCTCGCTTCAGGACCGCACCGTCGCGACCGGGATTCTCAAGCCCGAGCTCGCGCAGCAATATGGTGCGAGCGGTTATGTGGGCCGCGCCTCGGGGCGCTCCTTCGACGCGCGCCGGGCGCTTGCCTATCCGCCTTACGACCAACTCGCGTTCGAAGTCCCCGTATTGCATGAGGGGGATGTCAACGCACGCGTCTGGATCCGCATCCACGAAGTCAAACAGAGCATGATGCTGATCGAACAAATTCTCGGCGGCCTCCCGAATGGAACGCTACGCGCCACGATTCCGAGCGGTGCGGGCGAGGGGCTTGCTATCATAGAAGGATTCCGGGGCGATGTTCTGGCGTGGCTGCGCCTCGATGTCGATGGGCGCGTCGCGCGTTGCCATTTGCGCGATCCGTCCTGGTTCCAGTGGCCGCTTCTGGAAGCCGCGATCGAAGGCAACATCGTGGCGGACTTCCCGTTGTGCAACAAATCGTTCAATTGCGCCTATTCCGGCTGCGACCTGTGAGGCCATGATGCGCAAATTGCTGTTCCAGGGACTTGTCCGCTCGCCGCTCACCGAGCCGCGGCCCTTTGCGGACGATGCGGAACTGATAGCGCTCGCGACCAAGCTGGACAGCGCGGCGCGCCGCCGCCTCGGTCGCAGCCTCTCCATCCGCGAAGTGGATGCGGGTTCCTGCAACGGCTGCGAATTGGAAATCCATGCGCTCAACAATGCGTTCTACGACCTCGAACGCTTCGGATTGAAATTCGTCGCGTCACCTCGCCACGCGGACGTGCTATTCGTCACAGGTCCCGTAACGAAGAACATGCGCGAGGCCCTGGAGCGCACCTATCGGGCTATGCCGTCGCCGAAATGGGTGGTGGCAGTGGGCGATTGCGCGCTCGACGGCGGAATGTTTGCCGGAAGTTACGCCGTGATGGGCGGAGTTTCGACGGTTCTGCCGGTGGACCTTCACATCAAGGGATGCCCGCCTCGACCTCAAGCCCTGCTTGCGGGACTCCTCGCGCTGATCGAGGCCCGGCGAGCAAACATCAATCAACACACAGCACAGGTTGACCCATGATCAGAGTGGACCAGCACATCTCGCCCTTCGGTACCGTCACGATCTTTCGAACGAAATCGACCGGGTCGCTTGTTTACAAGCAGGGCGGTTGTTGCCAGAGCGAAGCCGACAACAATGGTGTAAGCTTGGCATCTTACATCCACGCCATATTCGGTCTGATCCTTCAGACATCAGCTCAAAGCATACTCCTGATCGGTTGTGGCGGCGGCACGCTGGGCACAATGCTGGCGCGTAGAAACCGCGAGGTAACAGCCGTAGATGTGAACCCGGCCGCCTTTGCCTTTGCCCGGCAGTATTTCGATTTGCCGGAAAGCGTCGATTGCAGGGTGGCGGACGGCCGCAAATTCCTTTTGTCCGACAGCCGCCGCTACGATGCGATCGTGCTGGATGCGTTTCAGGGAGATCATGTTCCCTCCCACCTACAATCCCTGGACTTCTTTACTCTAGTACAGTCGCGTCTCACATCGCGTGGAGCGATGTTCGCCAACGTATATGTCACCCACGATCTCGACGACACGCCGGACAGGATCGTCAATTGCATGGCCAATGTCTGGCCAGATGTGCGCTTGTTAGACAGCCAGGGCTGGAGAAACCGCAATGCCATAGCGATGGCGGGCTACGTCTCGATATTGAAGGTACCCCTCCTTCTGGAACGGCCTCAGATTGATGCGGATGAGATTGAAGTGGAATTGGCAACGATGAGATTTCGCAATTGGAAAAGTTTGTAGCGCCTCTAATCCAAAATTCTACTCGCATGAGACAGGAAATTTCCACATGGAAGTGATGGCTGGCGATTGGTACAGGTATAGGGCGCAAAGGTTCTATATTCCCGGCGGCCACGGCGCGTCCTTGCATCGAGATCGGAAGTTGAGACTAGCGCCCTTGGCCTCCGAATTGTCGTTGCGGCCCGGGCTAATAACTAAAACTCCCTAAGAATCAATGGAATTGCTCCGCTTTCTGGTTCTGGGCGAGAGCAAAGTGAGAGCCAGACTGCGTACCGCACCATTCTCATTTCAATGACTTACGCGATTTCCGAAAACGTCACTTTTTTGGCGCGAAGCAGGCATCAATTGGCCGACGCCGATGAGGGCTTACCCTTGGCTGGCTTACTGATTTCCAGATATCAAATTCAAACCTGAGGTTGTTCGACCCAAGCATAGGCACCTTGTCGACTTGATTTTGGCTTTACGCCTTTCCACTCAAGCAGCGGAAAATGAGGCGGCGGAAGCAAGGGAATCCAGGCCACGGCTGTTCGCATCCAGGTGCCATCATCACAGTCCCACGTGCCCCGAAATTTCCTGCCTTCGGCAGTAACCCCGCCCGGGCTCCAATAAGCTCGAAACCAGCTCGGTTCGACAGGCTCCGACGGCAGAGTAGTTGCCGTCGCAATTCCGTACACGAAAATCCAGGTACCATCCCGCGGAGCGGATGCCATCCCATAAGCAGGTGTCGATATAGGAGATGAATTTGGAGATTTCACTTTCTTATTTGCCATCGGATATTCCGGTGAATTTTCGAGATTGGTGTTGGGCGCCATCAGACAATCAATGCTGTGTGTTCAATGATTTTCGTTGAGCCAGTTTTCCACCAGCTCCAATTGTTGGCGCACGATAGCAAGTGTGCCCAAGTTCAGTTCGAACACTACTGGCCCTTCTTCAACAGATTCGAGTGCCAAGCCTGCTCGCCCGTCCGGGCGCTTCACCACCCATGACGACTTCACCTTGATTGTCGGAAAAAGCGTAAGAACAATATCTTCATCGACATCCGTTGTTCCTTCGGTCTCTTTGGAATTTTGCATTCTGTTCCCCTAATAGCAGGCAACAACCGTCGGCAAATCTGGATCCGTTCGCCTATAGCCAAGCCGCGGCGCAAGGGAGCGCTTGTTGATCAATTCGCAACTCTCAATTTGACTGAAGGACAAGAGCTTCCATCCCGATCCGGTCACATCAAATGTGCCGGGTTGCGACGTTTGCCAGACGCGTATCGCCATTTCTCCGCTCTCCGTGGTTCCGAGCGCGTGTACCTCGACGGTACAAAGCATCCCTTCGAATCGGATCCGGAGGCATAAGCTCCTTGCGAGCGCTTCCCGGGCTAGTTGTTCGATATTCATGGATTCCAATGGCTATTTCGCTGACACGTTGCCGACCAAAAGGGTGTCGAACTATCCCCCTAACTAAGGGGGTTGCATCGCCACTTGTTTGATCCCCACCCGCTAGCCGTTGCCCGGCGGCAACGAAAGGCTGCACCCTGCTGAACAGCACCCTGACGCCAAAGCGCCGTTTAGTGGCGCTTCCCATTTATCAAGGACTCTGAAGCACTTCACAAACTGGTCGCTCTGAACCGGTTGTTTGCCCAGCCAAAATGCAAGAGATAGCCACTCGGTCCAAAGACACCGCCTCCTTCGAGCACCCGACGGTTCAACCCAAATCTTCAAATTCGCGGCCAAGGCCCAATCTCAAAGCTGTTGATGAGTGCCAGCTTTCAAGAAACTCCGACGCATCCGCGGCGAGTTTCGTTTGTTCGCTACGGCGACTCTTGTTAACCTTGTTGGGTAGTGCGGTGGGGGCTATACGCATGCTACTGCTCGCGACCGCTCTCGCTCCATCATCGTTCCCAACATCGGCGGTTTTGCCGGCGTCTCGCTGAAGTTCCAAAAAGCCAAAATCAGTCTGGGCTATCGTGGAGACTTCTTCTTCAATGCCACCGACGACGGTATAGATACGCGCAATATCGCCAATCAGGATTTCTACGGCCCGTTCGCCACAATTAGCATTGGCCTGGGGGGCTAGCGAGGAGAGCATTCTCTCCCTGAAGGGCGGCGGAGCAATCCGCCGCCTTTTCCTTTGCCTGTGCGTAGCGGTGTCTTGAAATAATATTGCACCCAAACTCCAATTTTTCTCTGCCTGCGGTCATCCCTTTTTCGATCTGGTTCGTCAGACAAGGTGAAGTCCCGAGTATTTGCCCTCGAAAGGCAGCATGCTTGGGGGGATGACCGAGACATTGGACACCGATCGTGAAAGCGCCGAGACGCGCAGGCCGGGCGTGGCTGTAGACGCAGCCCAGTTGCGCGCGTGGTTCATGCACGAGGTCGTGCCGTTGGAGCCCGCCTTGACGCAATATCTGCAGCACAACTGGCGCAACAAGGCCGACATCGCCGACCTTCGGCAGGAAGTTTATGTGCGTGTGTTCGAGGCGGCGCGCGCGGGGCTGCCGGAGCGGCCCAAGCAATTCGTCTTCGCCACCGCCCGCAATCTGCTCATAGATCGTGTGCGCCGTGAGCAGATCGTCCCCATTGAGGCGGCTGCCGATCTCGATGCATTGGAGATCGCCAAGGATCTACCGGGGCCAGATCGCAATGCGATTGCGCGGGATGAATTGCGCAAGCTTCAGTCCGCACTCGATCATCTGCCGCCCAGATGCCGCGAAGCCATCGTGCTGCAGAAGGTCGAAGGTTTTTCCATTCGCGAAATCGCCGAACGGATGGGTGTTGCCGAGCCTACCGTGAAAACGCATCTGGCTGACGGGATGCGCGCCCTTGCCAACATGGTCTATGGCTCGACTGATCGGCAGGGTAAGCCATGAGCGACACCCGCGAACACTCCGCGTTACCCCCGTATACGATGGACATCGAAGCCGTAGCTGCAGAATGGATTGCCGCACGCAGCGACACCGCAAGTTGGAACGATGCCGAAAGTGCCAAGCTTGAAGCTTGGCTCGCGGAATCCGCCACTCATGAAGTGGCCTATCTGAGATTGCTGTCCTTGTGGAATAGCGCCGATCGCTTGGCTGTTCTGCGTCGCCCGATGCGTTCCGAATTCTCAGCACCTGTGAGCGCACGCAAAGGACCGTTCTTGCGCGTGGCTGCGGTCATCCTTGCGATCTTGGCGGTGGGCAGCACTGCTTATTTCTATTCGCATACGCCGACCGAACGCGCCTATGCGACGCGGGTGGGCGGCAGTGAAACGATCATGCTCGCCGATGGATCGCGGATCGAGCTGAACACCAACACGGTATTGCGCACAAGGATCACGCCGGCCCAGCGTTGGGTCGCGCTGGTGCAAGGCGAGGCGTTTTTCCAGATACGGCATGATGCAGCGCACCCATTTGTCGTCGAAACGAATGGGCACCGCATCACCGACCTCGGCACAAAATTCTTAGTGAGAAACCAGGGTGAGCGCGTGGAAGTTGCGTTGATGGAAGGTCGCGCGCAGTTCGACTTTTCCGACAGACGGACACAGGCACACCCGACAGTTCTTGTGCCAGGCGACGTGGCCGTGGCAACCGCCAGCGCGATTTCGGTAACACGGAAAACGACCCAAGCGCTTTCCAACGAGTTGGCATGGCGCCGCGGCGTGCTGATCTTCGATCGGACATCGCTTGCCGACGTGGCCAACGAGGTCAATCGATACAGCGGCAAGAAGCTGGTCATAGCCGATCCCGAAGCGGCACGGCTCACAATCGGCGGCACGTTCCCGACGCGTAACGTGCGCACCATCGCTGAGGCGGCACAGGATTTCTATGGGCTTCATTTCGAAGATCACGGGGATGAAATCGTGATCTCGCGTTGAGGGGTGAGCGCGGGCTTCGCTCGCGCTCTAGCACGCGGTTGTCTACAATAGAGGGGGAAAAATGTTGAAAGCAAAACTTTTAAGCACGGCATTTCTGGGGGCGCTTGCCGTGGGCATGGTATCGGGCGTCCAAGCTTCAGATTTCAATATTCCCGGCGGTGATTTGAAAGCGGCGCTGGAATCCTATGCCCGTCAGACGGGCGTAGCCGTCCTTTATCCGGGCGATGCGATGGAAGGCGTGCACACGACGGGTGCGAAGGGAAATCTGTCGCCTGACGACGCGCTGACGCGCATTCTTTCAGGCACCGGTTTCACAATGCGCCGTCATTCCGATGGCGCCATTTCGGTGATGCGCAGCCGCTCCTCATCCATTGATGTTTCGCCCCTGCAACTTGCCCAGGCTGCACCGCCACCTCGCACTGCCGTTGAAACGGTCACGGTCACCTCATCCAAGCTAGGGGGTGCCGATGTCCAGAGCATTCCCATCGCGATCACAGCCTTGAGCCAGGAACAACTGACCTCCACACAAACTGCTGGTGGCCCCGATTTGGTGAAACAGGTTCCCAATCTCAACTTCACCAAAACGAATTTCTCTGGCTATTCGATTCAGATTCGCGGCATTGGCACGCAAGCCATTTCTGTTACTACCGATCCCGCAGTGGCCGTCGCGTTCAACGACACACCATTCATTCGCAATCACTTTTTCGAACAGGAATTCTACGACGTCAGCCAGGTCGAAGTTCTGCGCGGTCCGCAAGGAACGCTCTATGGGCGCAATGCGACGGCGGGTGTCATCAATCTCACCTCGGCCAAACCAAGCGATCAGTTTGAAGCCATGGCGAGCGCGGAGTTCGGCAACTACGGCGACAAGCGCTTCGAGGGGATGATCAACCTCCCGATCCTCGATGATCGTATCGATCTGCGCATTGCGGGTGAATGGACCAAACGAAACGGCTTTTCCTACAATGCACTGACGGACAATCGCATCGATGGCCGCGACTTGTGGTCCGGTCGCGTCACGCTCGGTTGGAAACCTCTGGAGCATTTACAGGCTTATCTCGTCTGGGAACACTTTTCCGAAGATGATGATCGGTTGAGGAGCGCCAAACAACTTTGCAAGAACACACCGTTGCCTCTATCGGTGGGCGGGGTGTCGACGGGGTTCGACCCCAATCATCCCAGCACCGTTATCGGCCAACAGTTCGGCATTTATCTGGCGCAGGGTTGCGGGCCGGTTTCTCTTTATTCTCCCGAAGCTTTCGAAGTCCCCAACGGTTACACGCTCCCTTATTACGCCGGTGTTTCATATCTAAACGCGGTAACATCTGTGAATCCTTATCGGAGTGCGACGCAATCGACAAATTTGCGCGTCATCGAATCCCAGATAGAGCCCACCTACAAAGCCAAGAATGATGTCATCGAACTGAACGCGGATTACGACATTTCACCTGCACTTACTTTCAGCTCCGCAACCGGATTCAATCAGGACTTCCTGTGGTCGACGGAAGATTACAACCGCTTCGAAGCATCGCCCGGCCTGTTCGTGCCCAATCTCGGCGGCGATCTCACCGGTGGTACATCCAGCGACGGCACATTGACCAGTCCGACAGGTGTGTTCTGTGATCCACAGCTTGGCTGCAGTGACAAGCTTCTAGCTGAAGATTTGAATCAGGAACATTCCTGGCAGCTGTCGCAGGAGTTCCGCCTGGCCTCGCATTTTTCAGGCCCTTTCAATTTCAGCGTCGGCGGAAATTACATGCACTACGAGACGCTCGAAGATTATTACGTCTTTATCAACTCACTTACTGTCTTCACCTATGAGGAGGCTCGCGGCATTGTCAACAACGTCAATGGAAACGCGCGCCCGCCATGGGTGCCTGGCGTCTCCGACAATAGCCAGTGTCTGCAGCAAAGTGCCGGTGGTTTTATATTGCACGATCCAACCCAGGGCGGCGGCAGTGTGGCTAGCGCTCTTTGTTCCTATATCGATCCCAATTCGATCGATAACCTCAACGGCAATGGCCACAACTATTTCCGTAGCATCAATCCTTACGCGCTGAATTCCTATGCAGCCTTCGGTGAGGGCTATGTCGATCTTTTTAAGAACTTAAAGCTCACCACAGGCTTGCGCTGGACGGAAGATCAGAAGCATTTCACCGATATTCCGAGCGAACTTTTGGCCGAGGGGTGGGGTTACCCTTCGACCGGCGTCGTCAATCAACAATGGGACGCAATCACTGGGCGTGCTGCGCTCAACTGGACGCCGCGCCTGAGCTTTACTGACCAAACCCTTATGTATGGTTCCTATGCGCATGGCTACAAAGCAGGCGGCGCCAATCCACCCGGCGCGGTGCTGCTTACGCTCGGCGACTTCACAACGGGTCTTCCAATCCACCCGCTCACATTCAAGCCGGAATATGTCGACGCTTTCGAATTAGGCACCAAGAACACGCTGCTCGACGGCTCGCTGACGCTCAATGGCAACCTTTTCTACTACAACTACGAGAATTACCAGATTTCGGAAATCGTTGACCGGACCTCGATTAACAACAATTTCGACGCCCATGTGAAAGGCGCGGAATTCGAGGCCACCTGGGAACCAATCCCAGGGCTTCGGTTCAATGCGAGTGGCGGCTATGAAGATGCTCGTGCCGCCAATGGCGAAAAAGCAATCGACCTAATGGATCGTACCGACAGTGCGAACCATCCCGATTGGATGGTCATCAAACCATTCCTCACCCAACCATCGAATTGCATCTTCCCCATATGGGAGGTGGCTTATCTCATCGATCTTTCCACGGCGAACAAGACCGTCGAACCAAATCCTGCTTCAAAAGCTTGCGGTGTGGCATATGGCCAAGGCTTCGATCCACTCACGAATACCACTTACACTCCCTCTCCCAGCGGTACCGATGGCTTCATCCTTCACAAACCTCTTCCTGTGGGCTATCCCGGTTACAATCCGGCAACTGCGCCAAACGATGGCGAAGGCTTCGACAAAGATCTAAGCCACAACACCTTGCCGAATGCGCCGCCATTCACTTTTTCGGCTGGCGCACAATATTCGATGCCGCTGACGTCTGATTGGGCAGGAACGCTGCGAACTGACTTTTACTGGCAAGACGATAGCTGGGCGCGCATTTTTAACGACAACCCTTATGACCGATTACACGGTTACACCAATCTCAATTTCTCACTGATCCTGACCAACCAGAACGGCTGGCAGGCGATGGGCTTCATCAAGAACGTGATGAACACCACGGCGATCACCGGCGCGTTCCTCAACTCGGACGACAGTGGGCTGACAACCAACGTATTCCTCACCGATCCGCGCCTCTTTGGCGTGCGCATCACGAAGAATTGGTAAGGGGGAACCAATGAGCGAACTGATAAATGTCGCCAATCGCCGCAACGACCTGCATTGGAAATTGCTGAGCACCGTGTCTGCCGCAACCTTGGCGATTGTTGTAGGATCGCCGAGAGACACCGCGTCAGCACAAACGGACGATCGGCCCACCCTATGGATCGAGCTCGGTGGCCAGTTAGAGTCGCTGCGAGGCAAGGAGGAAACCTACGCGCCGCCTTTTGTCTTTACCAATCTGGATGCCCCGCTCAATTCGGTTTTACCGACGAGCGCCCAACAGCCGCCGCCCCGTTCGTTCGGCGGCGAAGGTAGACTCACCTTTCAACCCGAGCACACGGATTGGGTTTTCTCTGCCGGTGTGCGCTATGGCCGTTCGAACGGCAAAAAGACGTTGCACCAGCAATCTCAAACGCAATACACAATCAAGACCTTTAAATATGGCAAGACTTACAACGGCAGGCGTTATCACGGCCACAACACGTATTCCCGTGCCGTCTTTAATCACTCGGACACCGCTTATTCCGAAACGCATGCCATTCTGGATTTCAAAGCCGGAAAGGATGTCGGGCTCGGCATTTTCGGCAAAACGACCTCTGTTCTGAGCGGTGGTATCCGCATTGCCCAATTCGAACAGCATTCCGATGTCATTTTGCGGTCTCAGCCCGCCGAGCACTTGGCAAATCACCACACCTACTACGCCCATCTGTCAGCGGGCCGCAGCTTTCACGGCATTGGTCCCTCGATTTCATGGGAGGGATCGTCGCCCTTCTTAGGACATGCCGATAGCGCGCAAGTGAGTTTCGATTGGGGTGCCAGCGGTGCCGTGTTATTCGGCCGTCAGAAAACAAAAGGGTCGCACCAAACAATAGGCCGACTTTTTTACCCCGGCACTGGCTTCAACAATAATGAGCTCAAGAGCACGCACTATCAGCGCACCATCCCGACAGACCGTTCCCATTCCGTCGTTGTCCCCAATGTTGGAGGTTTGGTGGGCGTATCGGTGAAATATCCCAATGCGAAGTTCAGTCTCGGCTACCGCGCCGATTTTTTCTTCGGCGCGATAGATCAGGGCATCGGCGTCCGAAATTCCAAGACGCAGGGTTTTTTCGGCCCTTATGCGAGTTTTGCCATCGGTCTAGGGGGCTAGAGGAGAGCGGCTATCGCAACGATTTTTTCTTCGGAACAATGGATGGTGGCATCGACGCATATAAATCCCACGACCGTAATTTCTACGGACCTTACGCCACCATAAGTATCGAATTGAACGGTTAGTAAGGAGATCCCGGGGGCGCGGCCAGGCGGCGGAGAGATCCGCCGCCTTTGCCGCGTATCGATATGCCCAACGAAGCAGGGCAGAGGCATTGCGCCTACCGCGAAAGTCATTCGACCAGCTTGCAACCGGCCTGTGTCGGTACCGTCCAGCGGCAACACGGGCATCGAACCCCCTACAACGCTTCTGGATCGGGCCGCGCCGAGGCAATAAGCTCCGTATCCCGCTGATGCAAAATATTCATCAGGGCAAGGCGGCAGCCGATCTCGTATGCCTTTGGGCGCATGTGCAAATCGAGGGAAGAATACCATGGCATCTTACACCGAAACGGGACTGCAGCTGCGTTCGATTGTGAAGAAAACCGGCGAGCTCGAGCTGTCGCTGGTCGAGGAAGCCGTGCGCGAACCCGGGCCTGACCAGGTCCTGGTTCGCGTCGAAGCGACGCCGATCAATCCCTCCGACCTTGGTATGCTGACCGGCCCGGCCGATCTGAAGACGGCGAAGGCTACCGGCACGAAACAGCGCCCGATAATTACGGCAACCGTGCCCCCAAATTTGATGCGCGGTGTTGCGGCAAGGCTCGACCAGTCGATGCAAGTGGGCAATGAAGGTGCCGGCACCGTCGTTGCTGCGGGCGCTTCGCCGGAAGCGCAGGCGCTGATGGGCAAAAAGGTCGCGATGTTCGGCGGTGCCATGTATGCGCAGTACCGCACGATCAACGCCGCAGAAGTGTTGACCCTGCCGGATGGCGCCACCGCCGTTGACGGTGCGTCGTGCTTCGTCAATCCGCTTACCGCGCTCGCCATGGTCGAGACCATGCGCATGGAAGGGCACAGCGCGCTCGTCCACACTGCGGCGGCCTCAAATCTTGGCCAGATGCTGCAGAAGATCTGCATCGCCGACGGCGTCCCGCTCGTGAATATTGTGCGCAGCGATGAGCAGGCCGCTATCCTGAAGAGGATCGGCGCCACGCATATCGTGAATTCCACCGACGGCAACTTCATGGACGCGTTGGCCGAAGCGGCAGCGCAAACCGGCGCCACAATCGGCTTCGACGCGACCGGCGGCGGCAAACTCGCGAGCCAGATCCTGACCGCAATGGAACTGGCCGCCCAGCGCAAGATGACCGGATTCAGCCGGTACGGCTCGAATGTCTTCAAGCAGGTTTATATCTATGGCGCGCTCGACACCGGCCCGACAGAACTCACACGATCTTTTGGCTTCTCCTGGTCGCTGGGCGGTTTCCTGCTGACGTCCGCGCTGCAGAAAATCGGCCCCGCCGGCGCACACAAACTGCGTGAGCGCGTGCGCAACGAACTGAAAACGACGTTCGCGAGCCACTATACCCGCACGATCTCGATGGCCGAGGCGCTCGACCTCGACACCCTATTGGCCTACAGCCGCAAAGCGACCGGCGAAAAATTCCTCATCGATCCAACCCTGGAACGATAGGCACCACCGGCATCGATCTGCAATTTCCGCTTCGCGCCAACGGCCGAATCAGCTCGCCATCAGCAAGTTCGCCCCGGGTGTTTTTGGCAGTCGCACTGTTGCGACGGTGCCCTGGCCCGGTTCGCTGGAAAGACTGAAGGTTCCGCCATGCATCTCGACCAGCCGTTTGGTGAGCGGCAGACCCAGGCCGGTGCCATCATATTTCCGCGATAGCGCCCCTTCGATTTGACCAAAAGGCGACATCGCCACATCCATTTTGTCTTTCGCGATGCCGATTCCAGTGTCGGTGATGCGGAATTCGAGCCCGCCATCCGGCGTTGCCACCGCCGACAGCGAAACCTTGCCGCCGCTGGGGGTGAACTTCACCGCGTTGCCGAGCAGGTTGATAAGAATCTGGCTCATCCGGCTGGAATCGGCGCGCACATGCGGCAGCACCTCAGCCAGCGTCACATCGTAATCGACGCCCGCTTTTTCGGCCATCTCGCGAACGATGGTGCTGGATAGCGCCACCACCCGCGCGATGTCGACATCTTCTTCGCGCAATTCCAGCTTGTCGGATTCCGCTTTGGCGAGGTCGAGAATGTTGTTGATGATGGCCAGCAGATGCGTGCCGCTATCGCAGACCATGCCGGCATATTCGGCATATCGCGCATTCAACTGACCGAACGTGCCTTGGTGCATGATGGTGGAGAAGCCAATGATGGCGTTGAGCGGTGTGCGCAGCTCATGGCTCATATTGGCAAGAAAATCGCTCTTGGCACGATTGGCAGCTTCGGCCGCGTCTTTTGCAGCGATCAATGCTTCCTGGTTGTGGCGCAATGCCTCGAAGACACGTGCCGAGCGCAGCATATAGCGCACGCGATATTTGAGGATGGTCCATTGCAGCGGCTTGCCGATGAAATCCGTCGCGCCGGCCTCATAGGCCTTCTCGATCGAGGCCACGTCGTCCAGCGCCGTTGCCTGCAGGATAGGAACGAATTGCGATACGGGATTGGCGCGCAGCTCCCGGCACAAGGTAAAGCCGTCCATGCGGGGCATGATGACGTCGGCGATGACCAGATCGGGAAGCTGCGACCAGCAGCTCTGACAGGCTTCAATGCCATCACCGGCTTCCGATACCTGAAAACCATCGGCTTCCAGTTCGGCGCGCATGATGGCGCGCACGATATCGTCGTCATCGACGATCAGGATCGAGGCCTTTCTATCCTCGCTGAACGGCAGCAAACTCATAAGTTTCTCCAGTCATGGTCGAAAAGCTCCGCAGAGCCGCAGAAAGTTCGTGATCCAAATTGACGAGCAACGGTTGCACGGCGTCAAGGCCGTGCTTGCGCGCGGTGTGTTCGATTTCGCTGGCGCGGGCCGCCAGGCGATGAACGCCCAGCGCCGCGGCACTCGACTTCAGACTGTGAGCGGTGCGCCACAATTCTTCGGCATTGCCCAAGGTAAATTGCTCGTGCAGCGACACGACAAGATTGGGTGCGGTACCGGCAAAGCGCGACACGACACGCTTGAACAACGCTTCGCCGGCCGGCCCTTTGAAGGAACTGACATTGTCCAGCACCGCATGGTCGATCGGCGAGCTTTCCGCTGCGGGTTGGGCGCCGGCGGACAGGTTGGCGGGCGCAGGTTCGGCGGGCTCGTCATTCGCAGGTACATATTCGAGTTGGCCGATCCAGCGGCGCAACGCCTCGCTCATTTGGGTTTCGTCGAACGGCTTGGTCAGGTAATCGTCCATGCCGACGTCTAGGCATTTGCGGCGGATATCGGCCAGCGCATGGGCGGTGAGCGCAACGATGGGCGTGCGCTTAGACTTGTTGTTACCGGCTTCGCGTTCGCGGATGCTTCGCGTCGCCTCGAAACCGTCCAGTTCGGGCATTTCGCAATCCATGAGCACTAGATCGAATTCTTCCTGCGCCATCAGGCGCACGGCTGCGGCACCGTTGGATGCGGTGACGACACGACAGCCCATATTTTCAAGAATGCCGGTGGCAACGTCCTGGTTCACCAGATTGTCTTCGGCGACCAGTATGCGGGCGTTGAAATGACCTTTCTGTCCCCGCGCGCAGTGGCTGACATAAAAGGGCGCGACCCCGCGTGCCGCCGAATCCGATGCGACGGCGATGAGGCTGTTGAACAGTTCGGATGGGCGCACCGGTTTGGTGAGGATCGCCGCCGCACCGACGGCTTCAACACTCTTTTCGGCGACGAAACGATCCATGCCGACCAGGAAGATCACTTCCGTGGCGCCGCCATCGGCGCGCATCTGGCGACCGAGCGCAATGCCAGCCTCCGCAAGTCCCTTGATGTCGAGAATGGCGACATCGAAACCATTTCCGCTTTTTGCGGCATGTTCCCAAGCCTTCCGTGCTTCCTCCACCGTGTTGGTGAAGACGGGCTCGAGGCCCCAAGACGCCAGATAGGACGACAGAACATGCGCGTTGACGGAATTGGACTCCGCCACCAGCAGGCGTAATCCTCTCCCCAAATGACGCGGTCTGGAGTTGGTATCCGCGCTGGAACGTTTGCAGCCGACGGTGAAATGAAAGCGCGAGCCATCGCCCAATTCGCTGTCCACGCCAATCGTGCCACCCATAAGCTCTGTGAGTTGGCGCGATATCGCGAGCCCCAGCCCGGTGCCGCCTTTGGCGCGCGTCATGGAACCATCGACCTGACGGAAAGCCTGGAACAGCAGCGGATGCTTTTCCGCGGAAATGCCGATGCCGGTGTCTTTGACCGAAAAGGAAAGCAGGACGTCGCTTTCGTGCTCCGCTGTGACGCCCAGTTCGATGAGGATCGAGCCCTGTTCGGTGAATTTCATCGCGTTGCCGACCAGATTGATCAGAATCTGACGGACGCGCACGGGATCGCCCTTCACCCAAAGAGGCACGTCTTCCGAAACGAAATAGACCAGCTCAAGGCCTTTGACGGCACATTGCTCGGAGAAGAGATCGGCAACGTCGGCAACCGTTTCCCGAGGTTCGAAATCGGCCTCGAACAGCTCCAGCCGGCCGGCTTCGATCTTCGAGAAATCCAAAATGTCGCTGATGATGGCGAGCAGTGCGTGGCCGGAACGCGACAGGTTCGTAACAAGACGGGCCTGGCGGGGATCGAGCGAGGTGGACGCCAGCAGGCTGGCTATCCCGATCACGCCGTTGAGCGGTGTTCTGATTTCATGACTCATCGTGGCCAGAAATTGCGACTTCGCGGCATTGGCCGCCTCGGCCTCTTCGCGGGCGCGAATGAGATCCTGCTGAATATTCTCGCGGCGCGCGATTTCGGCCAGAAGCGATGCGGTCAGTTCGCTGCGCCCGACGAGAGACGCGACGCCAAGCGTCACAAGCCCCACGCTCACCGAAACAAAGCCGATGATCAGCGCCAACGTCGTGGAGGAATAAATCGAGCCGGAAATGCTGATCCCCGTCATGGGGTAGAAGATCGAAGCTTCCATGGCGACGTAATGCATGCCCGCGATGGCAAGACCCATGACTGTCGCGGGCAGAAGTGTGCGCATGACGCGATGATCGTTGAAATGCTTCAGCCGCGCGCGGATGACAAGCGCGAGATAAGCCAATGCCACCGCCACCACGACCGACAACAACACGATGCGAATGTCGTAACGCAGCAGCGCCGCCGGCTCCATCGCCGCCATGCCGGAATAATGCATCGCGCCGATACCGGCCCCCATCAACAAGGCGCAGACGAAAAGCAATTTTTGCGAAGGCCTCTCGCGGCGGCTCAATACGAACAGCGCCACGCCGCTTGCCAGCACCCCGGGCAGAATCGAGATGAGAGTAAGGAAGGGATCGTAGCCGACGCCGCAGGGCAGCGAAAAAGCCAGCATGCCGATGAAATGCATCGACCAGATGCCGCCGCCCATGACGATTGCACCGACAGCCGTCCAAATCAGAGCCACCGATCTGCGCGACGACGCGACAACGCGATCGGCCACCGACAGCGCCACATACATTGACAACACCGCGACGCCGACCGAAAGAGCAACGAACGGCAGGTCGTAGGTGCCTGTGTACGGCGCAATGTCGAGCAATCTCAAAAAAGAGAGAAGCTTCACGCTGATCCCCGGCATGGAAAAGTCGCTTCAGAAATCCCCTGGCCGCATTTTCCAGTATTACCGGTTAATGGCCCGTCACAGCTCGCGCGGTTGCAATTCCAGGGCAACTGGGGCTTCGAAAAATATGGTAAGTGATCGATTAAGATAAAACCGCCGGTCAGCTTTGCGCCAAAAGCGGGCTTTTCAACAAATGCCGTCGGTATATGAGCACCATAGTTGCGCGCGCCAACTGGGTCTTCTGAAAATTCTCAGCGCGGTTGCATCTTCCACATGCGGATTGAAGGTAATCCAGCTGGCATAGGCGTATCGCGGCCCGCAACAATATTTCTCCGCGCAAAAATTTTGCCGACGCTTTGTTCGGCTTTTGAAGGCCCAAGCGTCTTTGTAAGCGCAGTAGATTGGAACCCTCGAACATCAGGGCGTGACGGGGGATGTCGGACGCATCGGAAACCAGTCGTGACGGCGCTGATCGGCTGCGCGCAGGCGCAGGCATGACTCCGCACGCCCTCAAGGATTGGTTTCAACGCGAGGTGTTGCCGCTGGAGGCGATTTTGGTAACCTATCTCCGCCAGAACTGGCGCGATCAGAGCAACATCGAGGACCTGCTCCACGATGTGTATCTACAGGTCTATCGCGGCGCGCGCGAGCGGCTGCCGGAAAATCCCCGTGCGTTCGTTTTCACCACCGCACGCAATCTTCTCATCAGCCGCGTGCGCCGCCACAACATCGTGCCGATCGAAACGGTGGCCGATCTGGATGCGTTGGGCGTGGCCATCGACACGCCTGATCAGGAACGCAGCACCATCGCACGCGACGAATTGCGCCGCCTGCAAACCGCGATGGATCGCCTGCCGCCCAAATATCGCGACGTGGTGGTCATGCGCCGTCTCGACGATCTGTCCCGTGCCGAAATTGCGGTGCGTTTGGGTTTAAGCGAAGAAACCGTCACCACCTATTTGCGCCGTGGCATGTGCGCGCTCGCCGACATGCTTTACGCCGGTCAATCGTCCCTCACGAAGGGTGAGCCATGAGCGGCGCATCTGACGAACTGCTCACCGCTGGCGCACAGGCGTTGCGTGAACGCGCGGGCGACTGGCTGGAACGCAAAGACCGCCCGGATTGGACTGCGCAAGACCAGGCCGAACTCGACGCCTGGCTTGAAGAAGATCCGGCCCATCTCATCGCCTATTGGCGCGTCGAGGGCGCGTGGGAACGTTCGTTGCGCCTACGCGTGATGCGCCCGTCCGTATCTGCCGCGCGCCCCTCGCGTTTCAAAAGCGAAAACTGGCTGAAACGCATTGCCGTTCCTTTCGCCGCGGTGGCAGCGGCGGGTGTGTTAGCCGCCTTCCTTCTGGCCAAACCCAACGAGCGCCTCATCTCCACCGGCATCGGTGAACACAAAATCGTTTCGCTGGGGGATGGTTCGCGCGTCGAACTCAACACCGACACGGTGTTGAAGGTCGATGTTTCACCCGAGCGCCGTCTCGCCTCCATCCAAAAGGGCGAGGCCTATTTCCAGATCGCGCACGATCCCGAACATCCCTTCGTGGTCAGCGCGGGCGATCACCGCATCACCGTACTTGGCACAAAATTCACCGTGCATCGCGAAGCCGGCAAGCTTGAAGTCGCGCTCCTCGAAGGCCGCATCTGGCTTGATGAGAACGCGAACGAGCATGGTGGCCACGGCATGCTGCTCACGCCGGGCGACAAGGTGGTCTCGCAAGGCGCCAAACTCGTCAAGCTCGAAGAACGGCCCGACACGCTGCAGAACGAACTGGGCTGGCGCAGCGGCATGCTGATCTTCAAATTCACCACGCTTGCGGACGCCGCCGCGCAATTCAATCGTTACAACCGCCAGAAGCTTGTGGTGGCTGATGCCGCCGCAGCCAAGCTCAAGATCATCGGCAGCTTTCCAACCAACGACGTGAACATGTTCGTTCGCGCCAGCAAACAATTGTTCGGCCTGCACGCCGAACACCGGGGAAATCAGATCGTGCTGTCCCGCTGATTTTGAGCGGATGGAGCACGGGACAAAAGGGGGGATCATGTTGAATTTCCGAACATCGCTTCTAATGGGAACCGCGCTTGCGGCGAGCGTGGCACAAGTGGCCTGCGCCGAAAGCTTCAACATCCCCGCCGGCGATCTTGCCGGCGCGCTCGACAGTTATATGCGCCAAACCGGTTCGGCGCTGATCGTTTCGGGCGACGATGTGAAAGCCAGCCGCACCAAAGGCGCCCATGGCAACCTCACACCCGACGAAGCTCTTTCCCAGATCCTCGCCGGAACCGGCTTTGTGATCCGCAAGGATTCTGGCGCCCTTGTCATCACCCGCGGCCGCCAATCGAGCGAAGCTGTCAGCGTACAACCCTTACAACTGGCCCAAGCCACGCCCACCCGCGCGGCGGTTGAAACCGTCACCGTCACATCTTCCAAACTCGGCGGCGCTGACGTTCAAAGTATACCGATCGCCATTACCGCGTTGAGCCAGGAACAACTCACCGCCACGCAAACCGCGGGCGGCCCGGATCTCGTGAAACAGGTGCCGAATCTCACCTTCACCAAGACGAACTTCACCGGCTACAGCATCAATATCCGCGGTATTGGTACACAAGCGATTTCGGTCACCACCGATCCTGCCGTGGCGGTTGCTTTCAACGACACGCCTTTCATCCGCAACCATTTCTTCGAGCAGGAATTCTATGACGTCGGTCAGGTCGAAGTCCTGCGGGGCCCGCAAGGCACGTTGTACGGGCGCAACGCTACCGCAGGCGTTGTCAATCTAATTTCTGCAAAGCCCACTGATCAATTCGAAGCTATGGCATCCGGCGAAATTGGCAATTATGGCCAGCGGCGTTTCGAAGGCATGATCAACGTTCCGTTGGTCGATGACGAACTCGACGTGCGCCTTGCCGGCGAATGGACCAAGCGGCAAGGTTATAGCTTCAACGAAAGCACTGATCAGCGCATCGATGGCCGCGACCTGTGGTCGGGCCGTCTCAGTATCGCATGGAAACCGTTCGATAAACTCCAAACAACTTTCATCTGGGAACATTTCTCGGAAGATGACGATCGCATCCGTTCCAGCAAGCAGCTTTGCAAAACGGCGCCGCTCCCCGATGAAATCAATGGCACTCCGCTTACACAGCTACACTTCTACAACACTGGGGTGGGTGCCGGCGGATACAGCGGGCAGCAAGTTAGCGGCCTTAGTCAAGGATGTTTGCCCGCGTCGCTCTATTCGCCGGAATCGTTTGAGGTGGTGAATGGCTATCCTCTGCCTTATGTCGAAGCGTTGACGGCGGACGTGACGCTTGCAAGCGGGCAGGTCAACCCATACGCATCGGTGGCGCAATCTCCCAATCTGCGCGTGATCCAATCGGAACTGGCGCCGAAATATAAAGCCAAGAACGACATCGTCGAATTGAATGCCGACTACAACATCACGCCTCAACTGACGTTCACCTCGCAAACCGGCTACAATCACGACTTTCTTTATAGCGCGGAGGATTATAATCGTTTCAACACTTCACCGGATATATTCATAGCATCGCCGGACCTGGTTCTTGGTGGTAATCAGCGTGGCCAGATCATACCAGATGGAAATTACCGCTGCAGCGCCGACGGTTCATTGAGCATAGGTGGTAATTTTTGTAACACCGACCTCGGCAATGGCGGCCAGCCAACGGGATATTTCTGCGATCCGCAATTGGGCTGCAGCAACAAACTGTTGGCCGAAGATTTATCCACCGAACATTCCTGGCAATTTAGCCAGGAGTTTCGGTTGGCGTCGAATTTCAGCGGCCCGCTCAACTTCAGCGTTGGCGGCAATTTTCTTCACTACGAGACGGAAGAGAATTACTACGTCTTTTTCAATTCATTGACGCTCTTTGCGTCTGTTGGACCTGTCCTGGGTCAGAGAATACAAACGCCATGGGTGCCGAGCGTTTCCAACAACTCCGAGTGCGTTCAGGTCGGCGGCTTTGTATATGGCAGTGCCGAAACGGCATATGGTGCTGGTGGTTGCGAGTACATCGATCCCAACCCCATCAGCAACCTCGACGATGACGGCCATAACTATTTCCTGAGCCAGAACCCCTACATTCTCAATTCTTATGCTGGGTTCGGAGAGGCTTACTATAATGTCTTGAGCAATCTTAAGCTGACAGCGGGCCTGCGCTGGACGGAAGACCGAAAACACTTCGTCGTCATCCCCAGCCAATTGCTGGTGCAAGGCTATGGCTATCCGATCCGGGGCACGGTCGATCAGCAGTGGGATCAGTTTACCGGCCGCTTGAACGCCACGTGGACGCCAAAACTTAACTTCACCGATCAAACATTATTCTATGGTTCTTATGCGCATGGCTACAAAGCCGGCGGAGCCAATCCTCCGGGCGCCGTCATTCTGACCGGTGCGGAATTTCAGCCAATCCATCCACTGACGTTCAAACCGGAATTTGTGGATGCCTTCGAACTTGGCACCAAGAACACATTGTTCGATGGTGCGATGACGTTCAACGGCGATCTGTTCTACTACAATTATCAAAATTATCAGATTTCCGAGATCGTGGATCGGACCTCGGTCAATCTCAACTTCGATGCTCACATCAAGGGCGCGGAGCTCGAGGTCACTTACGAACCGACGCCCGGACTGCGCTTCAATCTTTCCGGCGGTTACGAAGATGCGCGTCTTGCGAAGGGTAGCAAGGCCATCGATTTGATGGACCGCACGGCTGGCAATTCCAACTGGATGGTCATCCGCCCCGATATAACGACGGCATCCAACTGCATCATGCCGACTTATGTGGTGGCGCTGGTGGGTGCATCCGGCAGAACGCTTGGCGCGGGATGGTGCCAGATGGGTTATGTGCAGGGGATAGATCCTGTTACTGGCCAGCTTTATCAGGCCGATCCGCCACCTTCCACTCCCGGTATAATTTATCCGTATGTTCCGGTCGGTTATCCCGGCTTCGATCCGCTCGCCGGAACGGCAGCAGATCCTTATCACGGTCAGAACATTTCCAATGGCATCGACTATGGCCCCGCGCCCAACAAGGGCGAAGGTTTCGACAAGGACCTGAGCCACAATCAGATGCCCAACGCACCGCCGTTCACGCTCTCGGTCGGCGCGCAGTATTCACTGCCGGTTACTTCCGATTGGGCCGCCACGCTTCGCAGCGATCTGTATTGGCAAGATGCATCTTACTGGCGCGTCTTCAATGACCTGTCTTACGACAAGCTGCATGCCTATTCGAACTTGAACCTGACATTGATCCTGACAAATCAGAACGGCTGGCAGGTGATGCTTTACGACAAGAACGTGTTCAACACGACAGCAATCACCGGAGCATTCCTCAACAGTGACGATAGCGGATTAACCACCAACGTGTTCCTGACCGATCCGAAGCTGATCGGCATCCGCATAACGAAGAACTGGTAAGGGGGAAACGATGAGCGAACTTATAGATCAAAACCGTTGCCGCAAGATGCGCTGGCAATTGTTGACCTCCGTTTCGGCGTTGTCGCTGACGGTCATCCTGTCTGCGAACGCCGAAACAGCCGACAGGTCAACGGTGTGGATTGAACTTGGAGGGCAACTCGAACGCATCGAAGGGCTGGACGATCCCAATTTGCCTGCGTTTACGGCAAAGGGCGGCCCCTTCGACGTGATGCCCGCCTGGCTGGCCCAGAAGCCGGCGATTTACAGCTACGGTGTCGAAGGCCGGATCACTCTTCAACCTGAAGATTCGCGCTGGAGTTTCTCTGCGGGTGTTCGTTATGGGCGTTCAAACAACAACAAGCGCGTCCACCAGCAATCTGAAGTCTCCAGCCAATACGCGAACACCAAATATCATGGAACAGCGGGCGTTCCCGCATTCAAGACGGTTTCAGATAACATCTATGCCGATTTCCACGTAAAAAACCACGAAAGTCACGCCGTTATAGATTTCATGGCGGGTCGCGATGTGGGGTTGGGCTGGCTTTCGTCGGTTGCGAGTTTCGGCGTTCGTATGGTCGATTTCGCTTCGGGATCGCATGTGAGCATGCGCGGCCGCCCGCAGGTTGGTTTCGCGTTACAGAACTTCTACGGCAAATATTTACATCGTCCATTCGGGACCAGGTTCGCATCAGTTTCGGACAATGAGCATAGTTTTCAGGGTATAGGCCCGTCGTTGTCTCTGGAGGGGCATATCCCGGTCGTTGGTGGAGAAAAGCGCACCATCACCTTCGATTGGGGTGCGAATGCTGCTGTGTTGTTCGGTCGGCAAGCTGCAAAAGGATCGCATCAAACGACGGCACTCTTTTATAGTCAGGCCGTGGGCGCGGCTGGTGGAAGCCCGCCCTATTACGGGCAGGTCTTGCTCTACCGCCACTCGATCCCGCACGACCGCTCGCATTCTGTTGCCGTCCCCAATGTCGGCGGCATGGCGGGAGTCTCCTTCCGCTACGTCGCGGCCAAAATGAGCCTCGGCTATCGGGCGGATTTCTTCTTCGGCGCGATGGATGATGGCGTCGATGCCCGCCACACAGAGGGTCGAAACTTCTACGGCCCGTTCGCGACGATCAGTATCGGTCTCGGCGACTAATCTCTTCTCGGGGGCGGTTCGGAAAGGCGGCGGAGAAATCCGTCGCCTTTTGTTTTGGCTGCCGCAGGATTTCCTCCCGCGTCGTAAGGCCGGGCAATTTTATGTCCCGATAACGCAGTCGACCGACCGGCAAATATTTTTCGTCAAGGCGCCGGGGCGACTAATCCTGGAACGGGTCCGTTTCGTCTTAAGCTGAGTAAGACCGAATTCTAACCCCAAAACGGCGGAGGCCGGCGGGGGAATGACGGATACGTCGGAAACCGATCGTGACAATGCTGGCGCGCGCAGTCAGGCCATGACCGCACGCGAAGAGGATTTGCACGCCTGGTTCGTGCGCGAGGTTCTGCCTTTGGAAGCTGCTCTCACAAATTTCTTGCGGCACAACTGGCGCAACAGGTCCGACATCTCCGACTTGCTGCAGGATGTCTATGTCCGCGTGTTCGATGCGGCACGAAAATCCATTCCGTCTTCCACCCGCGCGTTCGTCTTCACCACCGCACACAATCTTTTGGTGGATAAGCTCCGGCGGGAGCAGGTGATTCCCCTGCAAGCCATCGAAAATCTTGAAGCCTTGGGCATTGCAGCCGATGCGCCCGGCCCGGACGAGCACACGATTGCCCGCGAAGAGTTACGCCGCGTGCAGGCTGCACTCGATCTTCTGCCGCCGCGCGCGCGCGAAGCCGTGGTGCTCTTTCAGCTACACGGTCTTTCGCGGCAAGAGATCGCCCAGCGCATGGGCATCGCGGAGAAAACCGTCACGTCGCATTTGAATGCGGGCATGCGGGCCCTGGCCGATCTCCTTTATGGCGGCGCGAAACAGGGGCGGCCCATCCCATGAGCGGTCCTTCGCAAGAAGCTGTAGCCGAACCCACCTCCGAAGCCATCCGTACCGAGGCTGCCGACTGGATTCTCAAACGAAGAATGGCAAAGGCGTGGCCGGAGAAGGAGCAACAGGCGCTCCAGGACTGGCAGTCGCAATCGACCGCGCATCTTCTGGCTTATCTGAGGCTCGAAGCCGCCTGGAAGCAGACCGACAGATTGGCCGCCTTGCGTAGCCCGATGCGTTTGCCCGCTCCGCAGGCGAACCCGCGCCGCAAATATTTGCTCCGCGTTGCCGCCGTATCCGCCGCGGCGGCAGTGCTCGCAGCGGCCGGCATGAATTATCTGCTTCCCAGCCATGGGCGTGTGTTTGCAACTGGTATCGGCGGTCACCAGCGCGTCACCCTCACCGATGGTTCGCTGGTGGAACTCAACACCAACACCACCTTGCGCCTGGCCGCGGATGGTTCGGCGCGCACCGTTTATCTGGAGAAAGGCGAAGCCTATTTCCGCATTGCGCACGATGCGGCGCATCCGTTTGTCGTGATCGCCGGAAACCGTCGCATTATAGATGTGGGAACGGCCTTCGTCGTGCGGCGCGAACCGAAGCAATTGTCGGTGGCGCTAGTCGAGGGCAGGGCGCGTTTCGATACGCCGACGGATCAAGCAGCGCAGGTCATCGAACTCAAACCCGGCGACGAGGTGATCGCCACGGCTAATCGCGTGATGCGCCGCACGAAATCCATCAGCAAATTGAGTGATGAACTCGGCTGGCGGCACGGCAATCTCGTGTTCTACGGCACCACGCTTTCCGATGCTGCCGCGGAATTCAACCGTTACAACATCGTGCGCCTCGTCGTCGCCGATCCGAAAGCCGGACGATTGAAGATCAACGGAACGTTCGCCGCCAACAACGCGCGCGCGTTCATCGACGCCACGCAAGTCGTTTTGGGCCTGAAAGTCGAAGACCGCAACAACGAGATCGTGATCTCGAAATAAGCCGCGCCATGGGGGGAAGCATGTCATCAGTCAAATCCTTGAAAACGATACTGGCGGCCAGCGCCGCTGCCACAGCCCTTTCGGTGAGCGCTCACGCAGCCGATTTCAACATCCCAAGCGGCGATTTGAATGCCGCCCTCAGTTCCTTCTCCGCCCAAACCGGTGTTCAGATCGTGATGTCGTACGACGCGGTCAGGGGCGTTCAAAGCCATGGTGCGAAAGGCAATTTCACACCTGACGAGGCGCTTACCCGCCTTCTTTCCGATACTGGCTTTGCCATGCAGCGCAGGCCATCGGGCGCCATCGCGATCGTTCGCAACCGTTCGTCTTTGAACACCATCGAGGCCGGCGCTAGCGGCGACCTCGGCTCAAATTTTATCCTCGCTCAAGCCACACCTGCGCGTGCCGCAGTGGAAACGGTGACGGTCACTTCGTCTAAGCTCGGCGGCGCCGACGTGCAGAGCATTCCCATCGCCATTACCGCGCTATCGCAAGAGCAGCTTACCGCCACTCAAACGGCAGGCGGCCCGGACCTGATCAAACAGGTACCGAACATGACCTTCACGAAGACAAACTTTAGCGGCTATAGCATCCAATTGCGTGGCATCGGCACGCAGGCCATCTCGGTGACAACCGATCCTGCGGTGGCCGTCACGTTCAACGACATGCCTTTCATCAGAAATCACTTCTTCGAGCAGGAGTTCTACGACGTCAGCCAGGTCGAAGTTCTACGCGGGCCGCAAGGCACCCTCTACGGCCGTAACGCAACGGCTGGCGTGGTGAACCTCACCTCTGCCAAGCCGACCGATCAGTTCGAAGCCATGGCCAGCGCCGATATCGGCAACTACAAGAACCGCCGCTTCGAAGGCATGATCAACGTTCCCATCGTCGATGACCGCCTTGACATCCGCGTGGCAGGCGAGTGGACGAAACGCGACGGCTATTCCTTCAACGCGCTGACCGACGATCCAATCGATGGCCGCGATCTCTGGTCCGGTCGGGTCACTATCGGCTTCAAACCGATGGAACGACTGAAAGTAGATTTCGTGTGGGAGCACTTTCAGGAAGATGATGATCGTCTGCGTTCGAGCAAGCAGCTTTGCAAGCGCGACAACGGACCTGCGACCGTTGATGGAAATTCGACGACTACTGGAACCAATCATCAATTGGGCCAAGAATTCTTAAGTCAAGGTTGCTTGCCGGTTTCGCTTTACAGCCCAGAAGCGTTCCAAGTGCCGAATGCTTTGGCATTGCCCTACTACGGAGGGTTGATTGGTGCGGGATTCGGTCTAGCCATCGGCAATCCGCTGACAGAAATCCCTGGGCTTCGCGATCCCTATGCAAATACCACGCAATCAACTGATTTGCGTGTGATCGAATCGGCGTTGAATCCAGTCTATCGAGCAAAAAATAATGTTTTCGAATTGAATGCCGACTATTCCGTAACGCCTGCTCTGACGCTGACGTCTAACACGGGCTATAACAATGACTTCCTGTGGTCGACGGAAGACTATAACCGCTTCAATACGCAACCGGGAATATTTGGATACTATCCTCCGCAGTTTGGCACACTGATACAACCAGATGGGAATTATGCCTGTGCCGACGGCACGCTCAGCATCGGTAACAACAACTGCTCCAACCCATCTGCCGCGATGCCAACCGGATACTTCTGCGACCCGCAACTTGGTTGCAGCAATCGCCTTGTCGCAGAGGATCTGAATGAGGAGCACTCTTGGCAATTCAACCAAGAGTTTCGTCTTGCGTCGAACTTCGGTGGTCCCATCAACTTCAGCCTTGGCGGAAATTTTATGCATTACGAGACGGAAGAAAATTATTTCGTCTTCATCAACACCTTGACGATGTACAACGCCAAGTTCTTAGGGGGGTGGAATCTCAGCGATCCCAGCACCATGCAGTGCTCGGATAGCGCGAGCTATATACACAAGCCGATAGACCCTTCTAATCCCGGTCCTGCAGGATGGGCTTGCGGTTGGACCGATACGGGACCGATTGATGATTTGGATCAGCAGGGCCACAACTATTTTCTGAGCCAGAACCCTTATGTTCTCAATTCTTATGCTGGGTTCGGCGAGGTCTATTACAATGTTCTGAGCGATCTCAAGTTAACCGGTGGCTTACGCTGGACGGATGACCGCAAGCACTTTGTCGATATTCCGAGCGAACTTCTCGCATGGGGCTACGGTTACATCGTAACCAATGTCGTCGATCAAGAATGGAGCGAGTGGACAGGACGTTTCGCCGCCAACTGGACTCCGAAATTGACGTTCACCGATCAATCGCTTGTTTATGCCACATTTGCTCACGGCTATAAGGCAGGGGGCGCCAATCCACCGGGAGCTTTGTTTGTAACTTTTGGTAGTAGCGATGTCGCCAGCGTGACGCATCCGCTCACTTTCGCGCCGGAATTCATCAACGCCTACGAATTGGGTACCAAAAATACGCTTCTCGATGGCGCGTTGACTTTGAATGGTGACATCTTCTTCTATGATTACAAAGGTTATCAGATATCGGAGATCATCGACCGCACGTCGATCAATCTCAATTTTGACACCACCGTGAAGGGGGCGGAGCTCGAAACCACCTGGGAGCCGGCGCCGGGTCTCAAATTCACTTTCGCAGGTGGATATGAAGATACTCGCCTCGCAAACGGCTCTAAAGCCATTGACCTGATGGACCGCACAGCAGGTAATCCGGATTGGGTTGTGGTCAAGCCGTTCGTAACACAAGCCTCGAACTGTATTCTGCCGGCGTATGTGATCGGCTATCAGCTTTCAGATCCACAAGTTGCTTACGCAATCACAGACGATTGTGGTGTGGCATATAGCTCTCAACTGGATCCGGTAACGGGTAAGCCTTATACTTCCAATCTCGGTGGCGCCACGGCACGCCACGGTGGGGCTGTTTCGGGCACTACTCCGATATCTTTAGGCGCTTATACAGGGTTCAATCCGCTTACCGCTCCCAACAACGGCAGTGGATTCGACAAGGATTTAAGCGGCAACGAATTGCCGAATGCTCCTCACTTCACCACGTCTTTCACAGCAGAGTATTCATTGCCGGTAACCGCAGATTGGGCGGCCACGGTGCATGGCGATTTCTACTGGCAATCGAGTTCATGGGCGCGCGTTTTCAATGACGACCCATATGACAGATTACACGGCTACAAGAATGTAAATCTGGCGTTGATCCTGACCAACCAAAATGGCTGGCAGATGGTTGGCTATCTCAAGAACGTCTTCAACACCACAGCGATCACCGGCACGTTTCTGAACTCCGACGACAGCGGACTCACGACCAATATCTTCCTCACCGATCCGCGGCTGTTCGGCGTCCGCATAACGAAGAATTGGTAAGGGGGAGCGAAAATGAGTGAACTTCACAACGTCCAAAATAAAAAAAATGATATTCGGCTTGGATTGCTGGCGACAACGTCAGCCTTTGTTCTGGCGGCTTGTGTAACCTCTGGACAGGAAGCAGTTGCCGCCGACAGGCCGGTGATGTGGTTGGAAGGCGGATGGCAGTTCGAAAGCATGACCGGTCAGAACGATTTGCTTGTTCCGCCGCTCGACGGCTTAGCCACGACTGGCTTTCAAGCTACACCCACTGCCGCGAACTTCCTGGGCCAAGGCGCCGGCGGGTTTCCTTCGTTCACGGATATAGAAAATGTGCTTGGCCACAGTTCAGGCGCCGAAGGCAACATTTCATTCCAACCGAAGGAATCGAGTTGGGTTTTCAATATCTCGGCTCGCTACGGCCGAACCCGCAGCCAAAAAAGCTTTCTCGGTCGCCAGGAGATTGATGGCGAGCCGGCTTTCGTCACCACCGCTCTCTTTAACAATCGTTATCTCAAAACACCTCACTATACCAACTACGATGTGCAAAGCATCAGCAATACCGAATCCCACATCATTGTCGATTTCAAAGTTGGCAGAGATGTTGGCTTGGGGTTATTCGGCGAGAAAACAGAGTCGGTTATCAGCGTTGGTGCCAGATATGTGCAGATGAGCTCTGCTTCCAAAGGACATTCATATGCGGTTCCAGCTGTCGCCTTCTATCATGTAAAAACATCTATTGCCGGTCTGAAATACGCGATCGGTGCCTATCATCAGTCCTCGGTAACCCTTCTCCAGCGATCCAGCAGCTTTCAGGCGTTAGGTCCTTCTCTTTCTTGGAGCAACACCACCGACCTGGTGGGTCATCCGGAAGACGGGCAAATCGGGCTCGATTGGGGGGCCAACGTCGCCGTTCTTTTTGGGCGGCAAAAAGTGAAGATCAATTACAGCACTGAGGCAAACCTGTTTCACGGTGGAACGGCGCCCTATCGTTCTCAACACAAAACTATCGACCGGACGCAATCCCACAATGTCGCGGTGCCCAATCTCGGCGGCTTCGCCGCGCTCTCCTATCGCTTCACCAACGCGAAACTCAGCATGGGCTACCGCGCCGACTTCTTCTTCGGCGCAATGGACGGCGGTCTCGATACGCATCGTTCCATGACCACGGGCTATCACGGCCCATACGCCACCATCAGCATCGGCCTGGGGGGCTAGCGAGGGAACGGTATATCATTCCCTCTTCGAGGCGGCGGAGCGATCCGCCGCCTTTTCTTTTTGCTTCGATAATCGCCAGGCCCGGCAAACGCCTCGTCCTCGCAACAAAATTTCTCACGCTATCACTCTAATTTTCTCCGCCGAGTTCGTTGTTTGGAGTGAAATCCTGGCTTCGGCCGAAGAACGGCGGGAAGTGGGCGGGATGACAGACAGGTTTGAACCAAGTCGTGAGAGCACCGGCGTCGCTGGCCAGGGTGAGCCAATGACCGTGCCCGATCTTGCCACATGGTTCGGCCGCGAGGTGTTGCCTTTGGAAGCGGTGCTGACTCAATTTCTGTCCCGGAACTGGCGCAACGAAAGCGACATCGTCGATCTGCGCCAGGAAGTCTATGTCCGCATTTGCGAGATGGCGCAGAAGGAATTCCCCCATCCGGTTCGCCCGCTGCTGTTTTCCATCGCGCGCAATCTGTTGATCGACCGCATCCGTAAAACCAACGTCGTCCCCATTGAGGCCGTTGCCGATCTGGATGCCCTGGGCATCGCCATCGAACCTCTGACGCCCGATCGCACCGTCGCTGCGCGTGAGGAGATCCGCCGGCTTCAAGACGCGATGGATCGCCTGCCGCCGCGTTGCCGGGAGGTTGTCACACTTGCACGCCTCGAAGGTCTTTCGGGCAAGGAGATCGCGGCGCGCATGAATATCAGCGAAGCCACAGCCTCCTATCACCTGAACCACGGCGTCCGACTATTGGCGAACATGCTCTACGGCGAGCCGACCGATCACCGGAGGCAGAAATGACGGCGCAATACGACTCGATGCCTGTCACGGATGGCGAAGCGCAGGCAATCGAAGCCGCCGCCGCGGAATGGTTCGGCCGGCGCCATTTCTGGAACTGGACGCAGGATGAGGAAGCAGCACTCGATGCCTGGCTCAACCAGTCGCTCGCGCACAAGGTCGCTTATTGGCGTCTGGCCGCAGCGTGGCAGCGCACGGATCGCTTGAAGGCCATTCCCCATGCCGTTGCGCAACGTTCTTCGCCGGTAGTAGAGCGCCGTTCGCCGCGCTTGCTGCGGCTTGGATTGGTGGCTGCCGCCCTGATTGTGATGGCCACAAGCGTTGGCACTTACCTATCGTTCGGCGACAACACCAAGCTGTATTCGACAGGTATCGGCGAAAGCCGGACCATCAATCTCGCAGATGGCTCGCGCGTCGAACTTAACACCGACACCGTGCTTGAGACCGATCTCACGCCGTATGCACGTAACATCACGCTGGAAAAAGGCGAGGCCTATTTCCAAGTCCGCCATGATGCGTCCCATCCTTTTGTGGTGAAGGTTGCCGGACACCGGATTACCGATCTCGGAACGAAATTCACAATCCGCCGCGATGGCGACCGCATTCAGGTTGTTCTGGTCGAAGGGAAGGCTCGCCTCGAAACCGCGCCGTCAGATGGCATCGCACGCGCGGCAACTCTTTCTCCCGGTGAAATCGCCAACGCCGCCCCGGGCACACTTTCGATTCGCAAACCAGCGCCCGCGAAAATCTCCAACATCCTTGCCTGGCGCAGCGGTGTGCTTGTTTTCGACGACAAGACGCTGGGCCAGGCGGCCGCGGAGTTCAATCGCTACAACAGAATCAAACTCGTCATCGACGATCCGTCGGTCGCGCGCACGCAGGTCGCCGGAAAATTTCCGACCGATGGCGTTGATCGTTTCGCCGACGTCGTGCGGCATGTCTTCGGTCTTCGTGTGCGAACGGAACGCGACACCATGGTGATCACGCGATAACCGGCAACTGCGCCGCAATGCTCGTTCAATGTCTGGGGGGAAAATGTTCGGCTTAAAGAATTTCCTGCTTTCAACGGTCCTGGTCTCAGCCGCGTTTTCGGCTGCCGCGGCGCAAGACTTCGATGTGCCCGGCGGAGATTTGCGCGCAGCGCTCAACTCCTACATGAGCCAGTCCGGTGTCACGGTGATCTATTCGCCCGAAGCCGTTGCCGGCAAACGCACCAAAGGCATCAAGGGTGCCGCTGCTCCGGATGTCGCGCTATCCCGGATCCTTTCCGGCACAGGATTAACCGAGTATCGCACTTCGCAGGGCGAGGTGGGCATCGTACGCGACGTCTCGTCCCAGCTCGAACAGATTCAACCCATCACGCTGGCCCAGGCAACGCCTGCGCGCGCCGCGGTCGAAACGGTCACCGTCACGTCGTCCAAACTCGGCGGTGCGGATGTGCAAAGCATCCCCATCGCCATCACCGCATTGAGCCAGGAGCAACTCACGTCCACACAAACGGCGGGCGGCCCCGATCTTGTTAAGCAGGTGCCCAACCTCAACTTCACCAAAACGAATTTCAGCGGTTACAGCATCCAGATTCGCGGCATCGGCACCCAAGCCATCTCGGTCACCACCGATCCCGCCGTCGCGGTCGCGTTCAATGACATGCCCTTCATCCGCAACCACTTCTTCGAGCAGGAATTCTTCGACGTGGGGCAAGTGGAAGTACTGCGCGGGCCGCAAGGCACGCTTTACGGCCGCAATGCCACAGCCGGTGTGGTGAACCTGTCTTCCGCCAAACCGACAGATCAGTTCGAAGCGATGGCAAGCGGCGAATTCGGCAATTATGGCGACCGCCGTTTCGAAGGCATGATCAATATCCCCATCCTCGATGATCGCATCGACCTGCGCGTCGCCGGCGAATGGACCAAGCGAGACGGCTATAGCTTCAACGCACTCACCGACCAACGCATCGACGGCCGCGACCTGTGGTCCGGCCGCGTCACGCTCGGCTGGCATCCGGTGGAGAATCTTCACGCTTTTCTCGTCTGGGAACATTTCTCCGAAGACGACGACCGCCTGCGAAGCGCCAAGCAGCTTTGCAAGAACACGCCGCTGCCGACGGAAGTCGGCGGGGTTCCGGTGCCGCCACTTTCCCAAGGTATCATCGGGGGAAATTTCGGCATCTATCTCGCGCAAGGCTGCGGCCCGGTCTCGCTCTATTCGCCGGAAGCCTTCGAGGTGCCCAACGGCTACACGCTGCCTTATTACGGCGGCCTGAGCTATAGCGGCAGTGTGACGGGCGCAGACCCGTATCGCAACAAAACGCAATCTCCGAACCTGCGCGTCATCGAAAGCCAGCTTGAGCCCAGCTATAAAGCCAAGAACGATGTGATCGAACTGAATGTGGATTACGATCTCTCGTCATCGCTTACCTTCACCTCGCAAACCGGCTTCAATCAAGATTTCCTGTGGTCCACGGAAGATTATAACCGCTTCGAGGCTGCGCCGGGTGTCTTCGTGCCCAACACGGGTGCTCCGCTCGGTTCCATTCCGCACTCGATCACCGATGCAAACGGCGTGTTCTGCGATCCGCAGTTGGGTTGCAGCGACAAGATTCTGGCCGAAGATCTCAACACCGAACATGCCTGGCAGTTGAGCCAGGAGTTCCGACTCGCATCGCATTTCTCCGGCCCGTTCAATTTCAGCGTCGGCGGCAACTATCTGCACTATGAAACGAACGAAGACTATTACGTCTTCATCAACACGCTTACACGGTTTGGTTATAACAACCTCACCTATCCGTGGATTCCCGGTGTGTCGGATAACGTCTCCGGCCCGAACAACGCCAACGGGTGCGTTCGCGCTCTTGACACGTTCGTATACCACGATCCGTTGAAAGGCGGCGGCGGAGCGTCGACGCCCTGCGTCTATATCGATCCCAACCCGATCACCAGCCTCAACGGCAACGGTCACAATTATTTCCGCAGTCAGAATCCTTATAGTCTGAATTCCTACGCCGCGTTCGGCGAAAGCTATTACAACATCTTCAAAGATCTGAAGCTCACCGCAGGCCTGCGCTGGACCGAGGACCAGAAGCATTTCATCGACATTCCCAGCGAGGTGTTGACCCATGGCTGGGGCTATCCCTCTACCGCCGTTGTGGACCAGCAATGGGATGCGATCACGGGGCGCGCCGCGCTCAACTGGACGCCGCAACTGAGCTTCACCGACCAGACGCTGGTCTATGGCTCCTATGCGCATGGTTACAAGGCTGGCGGCGCCAATCCGCCGGGCGCCACGCTGCTTACGCTAAACGAGAGCAATTCCGCTGGTTTCCCGATTCATCCGCTCACCTTCAAACCGGAATTCATCGATGCCTTCGAACTCGGCAGCAAGAACACATTGCTGGATGGTGCGCTCACGCTGAATGGCAGCGTCTTCTATTATAATTACGAGCACTACCAGATTTCGGAAATTGTAGATCGCACCGCGATCAACAACAATTTCGACGCTCATGTGAAAGGGGCGGAAGTGGAAGCCGCGTGGGAGCCGATCCCCGGCCTGCGTTTCAACATGAGCGGCGGCTACGAAGATGCCCGCGCCGCAAAGGGCGAAAAGGCCATCGACCTGATGGATCGCGCCGATGTCGCCAATCATCCCAACTGGATGGTGATAAAGCCGTTCCTCACCGAAGCGTCGAACTGTGTCTTCCCCGTTTCGGAAGTGGCCGAACTGGTCAAGTGGGCTACCATCCTCAACGGCATAGGCACCTTCGAACCCAATCCGGCGTCGCAAGCCTGCGGCAATGCTTATACGGCGGATTGGGATCCGATCACCTGGCGGCCTTATTCCACCAATGTCGGCACGACGTCCAATGCCGTAGGCACGCCGCCTATTCCCGCCGATTATACCGGTTACAATCCGGCAAGCGCGCCCAACAACGGCGAGGGCTTCGACAAGGACTTAAGTCATCACACTCTGCCGAACGCGCCGCCGTTCACGTTCTCGGCGGGCGCGCAATATTCCATGCCGCTCACACCCAACTGGGCCGGAACCCTGCGCGCCGACTTCTACTGGCAGGACGATAGCTGGGCTCGAATCTTCAACGACAACCCGTATGACCGCATCCACGGATATTCGAATTTAAATCTCACCCTGATCCTGACCAATCAGAACGGCTGGCAGGCGATGGGCTTCATCAAGAATGTGTTCAACACCACGGCGATCACCGGCGCGTTCCTGAATTCGGACGACAGCGGCCTGACGACCAACGTGTTCCTCACCGATCCGCGCCTGTTCGGCGTGCGCATCACGAAGAATTGGTGAGCGCGATGAGAAAGAAAGCGAACGCAAGCACTATTTCTTACCTCCCCCTTGTGGGGAGGTCGGAGAGCGAAGCGATCCGGGTGGGGGGCGGTGCCCGTCACGGTGATCGGCCCCCCACCCGAAAAATGCGTTGCATTTTTCGACCTCCCCACAAGGGGGAGGTGAGTAACATCACCATCACGGGGGGAACAAACCAATGAGCGAACTTGCAAAAACCAACCGCAGGGATTTCCGCTGGGAACTGCTGACCACCGCATCGGCGCTCGCGCTGATAACCCATGTCTCGTCAACCGCCGCCAATGCCGAAACCACCGACCGCCCAACCGTCTGGCTCGAACTCGGCGGACAGTTGGAAACGGTGCAGGGCCGCGAAGATATCTATGCCGCGCCCTTCATCCTCAGAAACCTCGATATGCCGGTGAACGCCGTCTCGCCGACAACCGCGCAACATCCGCCTCTTCACGCCTTCGATGGCGAGGGAAAGCTTCTCTTCGAGCCAACCGACTCCGACTGGGTGTTCTCTGCCGCCGTCCGCTTCGGCCGCTCCAATGGCAAGAAGACGCTGCACCAGCAAACCCACACCTCGTTCAGCGCGAAGTCGGCCAAATATTCATCTCCTTTGGGGCTGCATAGGATCTTCCACTTCACCCCGTCGCGCGCCAACCATTCCGAAACGAAAAATTCCGAAACCCATGTGATCGCGGATTTCGTGGCCGGCAGGGATGTGGGGCTCGGTCTTGTCGGCAAGGGCGGCTCGTCGATTCTGAACTTCGGCGTGCGCATGGCCCAGTTCACGCGGCATGCCGATGTTATTTTCCGTTCTCAGCCCGATAACTATTTTCTTGCCAAGGCAGTGGGTAAATCGAGCTTTGCCACCAATAGGCACCATCACTCTTATTACGCCCATGCCTGGTCCGGCCGCAGTTTTCACGGCATAGGACCATCGCTTTCGTGGGAAGGATCGGCGCCGTTTGCCGGGCATCCCGATGCCGCCGAACTTACCTTCGATTGGGGTGCCAATGCGGCCGTGCTGTTCGGCCGCCAGAGGGTGCAAGGCGGCCATATGACCACCGGCCATTACTTCAGAGGTCTGGCCACCACGCACTACACACACACTGTCCCTCCCATCGAACGCTCTCGTTCCGTCGTCGTGCCCAATGTTGGCGGCATGGCGGGCATCTCGGTGAAATATCCCAACGCGAAGTTCAGCCTCGGCTATCGCGCCGATTTCTTCTTCAATGCGATGGATCAGGGTCTCGATACCCGCGATACCAAAACACAAGGCTTCTTTGGCCCTTACGTGAATTTCGCAGTGGGCCTCTAGTCCAAAAGGGGGCGGGCACAAAAGGCGGCGGAGCAATCCGCCGCCTTTTTCTTTTGTTTGAGCAATAAAATTTTTCTGATCGTCGAACCACACCAACCGGCGTCTGTCTTGTCCTAGTCTACAGGCAGCAACGCGGACCCTCGAAAGGCGGGAAGCTGGCGGGGGATGGTTGGCACATCGAACTTCAGTCGGCCGCCCGGCGGCGCGAGCACATCGGATTCGGCCATGACGGCATCCGGCGTGAAGGCTTGGTTCGTGCGCGAAGTGCTGCCGTTGGAGCCGATTTTGATGCACTTCCTACGGCAGAACTGGCGCAATCGGGCAGACCTCGAAGATCTGAGGCAGGAAGTCTATGCCCGCGTGCTGGAAGCCGCCGAGCACGGGCTTCCAGATAAGCCCAAGCCCTTTGTGCTTGTGACAGCACGCAATCTTCTCATCAACCGTGTGCTGCGCGAACGGATCGTGCCGTTCGATGCCAAAGCCGATCTCGACGATCTCGAAGTGGCCAGCGATGCCCCCGGACCGGATCGCGCCGCAATCGCGCGTGATGAATTGCGCAAGCTGAATGCGGCGCTCGATCGCCTGCCACCGCGGGCGCGAGAGGCCGTTGTTCTGCGGCGGATTGAAGGTCTGTCCCGCCGCGAAATCGCCGAACGCATGGGCGTGACCGAAAACACCGTCGCCGATCACATCCGTACCGGCATGAATGCACTTGCCGACGTTCTCTTTGGCGAACCGTCCGAACTTACGAGGCGGTCATGAACGATCTGCCAGCCATGAGCGAAATCAATGCCCGCGCCACGGCGTTTCTGGAACGTCGCGAATTCGAGAACTGGGACGAGGCCGATGAACGTGAATTGTCCGCATGGCTATCAGAGTCCAAAGCGCATTGCGCCGCCTTCTGGCGTCTCGAAGCAGCGTGGGAACGTACCCATCGCCTCGCTGCGCTGAAACAGGAACATGTCAGCCACGCCGGGCCGTTACGTACCGCGCGTCGTTTGCCTGGTTGGTCGCGCATCGCCGCGGCCTCCATTGCTATCGCGGTCATCGTCGCCGGCTTTTATGCGTTCCAGCCGCAAGACACCGTTTATCGCACGCCGCTTGGCGGCCGACAGACCGTTACACTTGCCGACGGATCGGAAATCGAACTCAACACCGACACCGTGCTCAGCACCCGGCTGACATCCACATCGCGCAGCGCTGTTTTGGTTCAGGGCGAAGTCTATTTCCGCATCCGCCACGACGCGAAACGCCCATTCGTCGTCACGGCAAATGGCAAGACGATCACCGATCTCGGGACTGTGTTCACCGTGCGCAACGATGCGGGCCGTGTGCGGGTTGCGCTGTTCGAAGGCAAAGCTCGCGTGGATATGGGCGGAAAGCCAATCATCCTTTCGCCTGGCGACAAGCTTATAGCCACTGCAAGCCGCACCGTCGTCTCGCACGAACAGCCGCAGACATTGTCGACCGATCTCGGTTGGCGGCGTGGCATTGTGATCTTCAAGCGCACGACGCTTGCCGAAGTGGCGGCCGAGTTCAACCGCTACAACCAGACCAAGCTTGTGATCGCCGATCCGCAAACAGCCCGGCTCACCGTCGGCGGAACATTCCCCGCCGACAATGTGGAGCTCTTTGGACGAATGGCATCCGAAATCTTGGGACTACGTGTGACGCGGCGAGGAACCCAGATCGTGATCTCGCGTTGAACCGCGATTTTGATGTCTTGAAGCCGCATATATCAGGGGGGAAAATGACAAACGGAAAATGGAAGTTAGCAGCTGCTGCAAGCAGCCTATTATGGGTGCTCGCAAACAGCGCATCCGCCGGAACGATTAACGTTCCGCCCGGCAGTCTCGAAAGTGCACTGGATGCCTACTCCGCGCAAACTGGTGTTCAGTTGCTCTACGCACAATCCGTTCTCAAAGGCGCACAAACCCGTGGCGTGAAGGGCAACTTGTCCGCCGAAGACGCCCTCGTACGCATCCTTTCGGGCACCGGCTTTTCCATCAAGCGCGATTCCGGCGTCGTTGCCATCGTCCCGGACAGATCGTCCGAAACCCAACCTGTCGTGCCGCAGCCGCTGCAACTTGCCCAAGCCACGCCTGCGCGCGCCGCTGTGGAAACGGTCACCGTCACATCATCGAAACTCGGCGGAGCGGATGTGCAAAGCATTCCGATTGCGATCACAGCCCTATCGCAAGAGCAGCTCACTGCCACCCAAACCGCCGGCGGCCCAGACCTGATCAAGCAGGTCCCGAACATGACGTTCACGAAAACGAACTTCAGCGGCTACAGCATTCAGCTACGCGGCATCGGCACCCAAGCCATCTCGGTCACAACCGATCCGGCGGTGGCTGTCGCCTTCAACGACATGCCGTTCATTCGCAATCACTTCTTCGAGCAGGAATTCTACGACGTCAGCCAGGTCGAAGTCCTTCGCGGCCCGCAAGGAACGCTTTATGGGCGCAATGCAACGGCAGGTGTGGTCAATCTCACTTCCGCCAGACCGACCGACCAATTCGAAGCGATGGCTTCCGCCGACATCGGCAACTACAAGAATCGCCGCTTCGAAGGCATGATAAATTTGCCCATCGTGGATGATCGTCTCGACATCCGCGTGGCAGGCGAATGGACGAAGCGCGACGGCTATTCGTTCAACGCCCTGACCGACGATCCGATAGACGGCCGCGATCTATGGTCTGGACGGGTCACCATCGGCTTCCATCCTATCGAAAAGTTAAAGATCGATCTCATCTGGGAACATTTCCAGGAAGACGACGATCGTCTGCGTTCCAGCAAGCAGCTTTGCAAGCGTGACAACGGACCGGCGACAATCATGGGGAAAACAACGGCAGTTGGCCCCGACAAGAAGCTGGGCCAAGAATTTCTGGCGCAAGGTTGCGCGCCGGTTTCGTTGTACAGCCCTGATGCATTTGAAACGCCGAACGGTCTTGCGCTGGGTTACTACGGTGGATTGATCGGTGCAGCCTACTCAGGCCGCATCGGCAGTCCATTGACATCCATACCGGGCAAAAGCGATCCCTATGCCAGCACAACACAATCCACCAATCTGCGCGTCATCGAATCGGCGCTCGATCCGGTCTATCGTGCGAAGAACAACGTTTTCCAACTGAATGCCGATTATGAAATCGCGCCAACGGTGACCCTCACCTCAAGCACCGGATATAACAATGACTTCCTTTGGTCGACCGAAGATTACAATCGCTTCAATACAGCGCCGGGCATTTTCGGTTATCAGCCTGACACGTTTGGCACGCTCACTTCGCCTGATGGTAACTACGCCTGCGCTGACGGCACGCTAAGCATCGCCGGCAACAATTGCACCAACCCGAGCACCGCTGTAGCGACCGGATATTTCTGCGATCCGCAGCTAGGCTGCAGCAATCGCCTCGTCGCCGAAGATCTGAACGAAGAACATGCTTGGCAATTCAATCAAGAGGTCCGGCTGGCATCACATCTCTCCGGCCCGTTCAACTTCAGTGTGGGTGGAAATTACATGCACTACGAGACGGAGGAAAATTACTACGTCTTTTTCAATACGCTAACAATGTATGTCGCAAAAAATCAGAAAAACTGGAATTTGTCGGACCCCAGCACGATGGAGTGCCTGACAAAGAAAACGCCGACCAATCCGGCGGATCCGGGAAATGGTGGGTTTGGTTGCAGTTGGATCGATCCCAACCCGATCGATGATCTCGACGGACAGGGGCACAATTATTTTCTGAGTCAGAATCCTTATAAGCTCGATTCCTATGCGGGCTTTGGCGAAGCCTATTTGGATGTCTTCAAGAATCTCAAATTGACTGGCGGGCTGCGCTGGACCGACGACCAAAAGCATTTTGTTGATATACCGAGCGAGTTGCTCACCGATGGTTATGGGTATGTTGCAACCGGCGTGGTCGATCAGGAATGGAAAGAACTGACGGGCCGGTTCGCCGCAAATTGGACGCCAAAACTCAATTTTACCGATCAAACCCTCGTCTACGGGTCATTCGCCCACGGCTATAAGGCCGGGGGCGCAAACCCGCCCGGCGCGATCTTGCAGGTTTACGGGTATGGCGATGCTCCGAGTATCGCGCACCCGTTAACCTTTGCTCCCGAATTCATCAACGCTTACGAACTTGGCACAAAAAACACGCTGCTTGACGGCGCGCTCACTTTGAACGGGGACATCTTCTATTACGATTACAAAGGCTACCAGATTTCCGAGATCGTCGATCGTACATCCATCAATTTCAATTTCGATGCGACGGTGAAGGGTGCCGAGCTTGAATCCGTTTGGGAACCGGCACCCGGTCTCAAATTTACCTTCGCGGGCGGCTACGAGAAAACGCGTCTCGCCAATGGATCAAAAGCCATCGACTTGATGGATCGCACGGCGGGTAATTCAAACTGGGTGCTCGTCAAGCCCTTCGTGACACAGGCGTCAAACTGCATCCTGCCTGCCTATGTGATCGCGAATGCGCTTCCCCAGGCCGGAGATCCGTCCGGCCTCCAGTCTGGTGATCCACAAGGCATCCTTTTCTATTGTGCTCAAGCTTACAACGCTCATCTCGACCCAGCAAAATGGCAGACCTACACCCCGTATCCGGGCGGAAATTTCGGATTTAGCGGGAGGTCAGTCCCCGCCGATTATCCGGGCTTCGATCCACTAGCCGGCACGCCAGGCGATCCTTACACAGGCCAGAACAGCTATAACGGCATCGATTATGGCCCCGTTCCCAACAATGGCGCGGGCTTCGACAAGGAATTGGGCGGCAACGAACTGCCGAACGCGCCCCATTTCACCACGTCGTTCTCCGCCGAATATTCGCTTCCCGTAACGTCGGAATGGGCCGCGACCGTTCACGGCGATTTCTATTGGCAATCCAGTTCGTGGGCCCGTGTCTTCAATGATGATCCATATGACAAGCTACGCGGGTTCACCAACGTCAACTTGGCCCTCATTCTCACCAACCAAAACGGCTGGCAGATGGTTGGCTATCTCAAGAACGTCTTCAACACCACGGCCATCACCGGCACCTTCCTGAATTCCGACGACAGCGCTCTGACAACCAACGTCTTCCTCACCGATCCGCGGCTGTTCGGCGTCCGCATCACAAAGAATTGGTAAGGGGGAAACAGAATATGAGCGAACTCATCGTCCAAAATAAAGAAGGCAATATCCGCTTCGGCTTGCTCGCCACGACGTCGGCTATGGTGCTGGCGGCTTGTGTCGCTTCCGTTCAACAGGCGATTGCAGCCGACCGGCCTACTGTATGGCTTGAAGGTGGCTGGCACCTCGATAGCATCACCGGTTCCAATGATTTGCTCGTGCCGCCGCTCGACGGGCTTACCACCAACGGTTACCTGGACGTTCCGACGTCCTCGAATTTTTATGGGCAAGGTTCCGGCGGCTTTCCATCTTTCACCGAGATGGAAAAATCATTGGGCCGCAGTGGCGGGGCCGAAGGTGCTATCTCGTTCCAACCCAAAGGGTCGGATTGGGTTTTGGGTGTATCAGTGCGCTACGGCCGCACGCATAGCCGGAGGCGTGTGGATGAACGTAGAGATATTACAGGAAGGGTAGGACATAAAGTAAACTACTTCAACGGTAGCTACCCTTTCACCCCGCATTACACAAACTATGTCATCCAGGCGAATGACAACACCGAAGCTCACACCATTCTGGATTTTCAGGTCGGCAAAGATATTGGTCTGGGATTGTTTGGTAACAGGACAGAATCCGTTGTCAGCCTTGGTGCCAGATATGCCCAGATGAACATGACTTCAAAGGGGCATTCCTACGCTCAGCCTGCCGTAAAATTTTACGGTCACGGTGGAGTATCTCTGGGGAAATACTATTACAATATCCTCGCAAATAATCAGAAATCGGCGACCACAGAGCAACGCTACAGCAATTTCCAGGGCATTGGGCCATCTCTCTCATGGAACAATACCACGGGACTATTGGGTGATCCGGCCGATGGACAACTCGCATTGGATTGGGGTGCTAACGCCGCAGTGCTCTTTGGCCGTCAGAAGGTGAAGGTCAATCACAGCAGTCAGGTGTCGATGTTCAATCCGCTGATCCAGTTGGGCGGCCCATATAAAACGGAACACGGGTCCGGCCACCGAACCGAATCCCGCCGTGTCACCGTCCCCAACCTCGGCGGTCTCGCAGCACTATCCTATCGCTTCACCAACGCCAAGCTGAGCATGGGCTACCGCGCCGATTTCTTCTTCGGTGCGATGGACCGCGGTCTCGACACGCGTCACACCGTGACGACGGGCTATCACGGCCCCTTTGCCACCATCAGCATCGGGCTCGGCGGATAATTTTTCCCGGGGGGCATTCGGAAGGGCGGCGGAGAAATCCGCCGCCTTTTCCATTGCGGCCGTAAGCCTTTGAATTGAGACCGCCTTTCTGCTTTTGGCAACGCGCATTTTCATTGCGCAAAAAATTCTTCGCTTTCTGACCACCTAATTTGCCCAACATCATCCGTCGATAAGAACGAGCCCCGAACTTTGCGGCCCAATGGCTTCGGGGAAGGGATGGGGAATGGTCGAGACGCCGGATATCCAGCGCGGCAACGGGCAGAAATCGGACATGTCAGCCGATACCGATCCCGCACGCGTAGACGCCTGGTTCGACCGCGAAGTGTTGCCGCTCGAGGCGTTGCTGATGCAGTACCTGGAACATAACTGGCGCAATCGCAGCGATCTGCCGGATCTGCGTCAGGAAGTCTATGTCCGCGTCTATCAAGCAGCGCTCGAGAACATTCCCGAAAAGCCGCGCCAGTTCCTCATCGCCACCGCGCGCAATCTTCTGATCGACCGCGTGCGGCACGAGCAGGTGATCCCCATCGAATCCGCCGCCGATCTGGAAACGCTTGGTGTCGCCGTCGATACACCGGGGCCCGAGCGTATCGTGATGGCGCGAGATGAATTGCGCCGTCTGCAGGCGGCGTTGGATCGCCTTGCACCGCGCGTGCGCGAAGTCGTGGTGCTTGCCCGCATCGAAGGGCTTGGCCGCAGCGAAATCGCGCAGCGTCTAAGCATCAGCGAGGTCACCGTGTCGAGCTATCTCACACAAGGCATCTGTGCGCTTGCCGATATTTTGCACGGCGAACCATCCAACATCAGGCGGTCCACATGAGCGCCCGCAACATCGAAGCCCAGGCCGCCGAATGGATTGAGCGCCGTCACTTCGGCCAGTGGAGCGAGGAAGATCAGTCGCAACTCGATATCTGGCTTGCCGAAGCCATCGCTCATCGTGTCGCCTATGTGCGCCTCAACTCGAGTTGGCAACGCACCGGCCGTCTCGCCGCTTTGCGCGGTGCCGCGCCCGAAATGCCCGGCGGCCTGTCTCCACAACAGGGGCGCCATTCGTTTCGGTTCCTTCCGCGGCTCGCGGCCGGCTTGGCCATCGTCGCGGCGGTGAGCACATATTATATGCTGCACAACAATACGACGACATACGCCACCACCGTCGGCGGGCGCGAGATTCTCAGCCTCGCCGACGGTTCGCAGATCGAACTCAACACCGATACGATCTTGCGCGTTTCCAATCGCACCGGCACCCGCGAAGTCTGGCTCGACAAGGGCGAGGCCTATTTTCGCATCGTGCATGATGCGGCCCATCCGTTCGTCGTAACCGCGCAGGGCCGGCGTATCGTCGATCTCGGCACCGAATTCACCGTGCGGCGCGAAAGCGACCGGCTGCAAATTTCGGTGGTCGAAGGCCGTGTGCGGATGGAAGAGGGCGCAAACAAATCTCCTGTTCTCGCCGCGGGCGACTCTGCCATCGCCACAGGCAGCGCCCTTTCCATTTCACGCAAGGACACCCGCGCGATCTCCAGCGATCTGGCCTGGCGGCGCGGCATGATCATGTTCGACAACATCACGCTTGGCGAAGCGGCAGCAGAATTCAACCGCTACAACCGCACGCAGATCGTTGTCGATCCCGCGGCTGCCCACATGAAGGTTGCCGGCACCTTCCCGATCAACGGGGTCAAAGGCTTTTCCGATCTCACGCGCCACGTTTTGGGTTTGCGCGTCGAAACACGCGGCCAGGAAATCATCATCTCACGCTAACGCCGCACAAGAGGGGGAACATGAAAACATTCGGAAAATTGCAGGCAACGCTGCTGGCATCGGTTTGCACGATATGCTGCTCCTCGGCCGCATTGTCGGCAAGTTTCGATATTCCATCCGGCGATCTAAAGGCCGTTCTCGATGCCTATATGAAGCAATCGGGCATCGTGCTCATGTATTCGCCCGACGCGGTGCACGGCATTCGCAGCAACGGCATTCGCGGCAATCTGACCAACGATGAAGCCCTCTCCCGCATCCTGAAAGGAACAGGTCTTTCGGAATACCACACCGAAGCCGGCGAAGTTGGGATCGTTCGCGGACAGTCCTCCAGGGAAGAACAGATCGGCATCTCGCCCATCCAGCTCGCGCAAGCAGCGTCTCCGCAACGTACAGCGGTGGAAACGGTCACCGTCACATCATCGAAACTCGGCGGCGCAGACGTTCAGAGCATCCCGATTGCGATCACCGCGCTGAGCCAGGAGCAATTAACCGCCACACAAACCGCAGGTGGTCCCGATCTTGTGAAGCAGGTGCCGAACCTCACCTTCACGAAGACGAATTTCAGCGGTTACAGCATCACGATCCGCGGCATTGGCACCCAGGCCATCTCGGTAGCGACGGATCCGGCAGTAGCGGTTGCCTTCAACGACATGCCGTTTATCAGGAACCATTTCTTCGAGCAGGAATTCTACGACGTTAGCCAAGCCGAAGTTCTGCGTGGCCCCCAAGGCACGCTCTATGGCCGCAATGCGACTGCAGGTGTCGTGAATCTTATTTCCGCTAAGCCCACCGATCAGTTCGAAGCGATGGCATCTGCAGACATTGGCAATTACCAGAACCGTCGGTTCGAAGGGATGGTAAATTTTCCGATCGTGGATGATCGCTTCGATCTGCGCATCGCCGGCGAGTGGACCAAGCGCAATGGCTATTCCTTCAACGTGCTAACCGATAGCCCGATAGACGGGCGCGACCTGTGGTCGGGCCGCGCGACGCTGGCCTTCCAGCCGAACGGAAAATTCAAGGCCTATCTGGTGTGGGAACATTTCCAGGAAAACGATGACCGCCTGCGTTCGAGCAAGCAGCTTTGCAAACGCGACGACGGATTGACGGAAGTGAACGGCGTTGCAACCAACAAAGGATCCGGAGGCTCGCAATACGGAAAAATCATGCTCAGCCAGGTCTGCTCGCCTGTCTCTCTCTATAGCCCCGAAGCGTTTCAGGTCCCCAATTCACTGGCGCTGGCGTATTACGGCGGCATCACCGGAGCCGGTTTTGGTCTCGGCATCGCATCTCCGTTGATTGGAGGGAACGATGCTTATGCCAGTGTCTCGCAATCGAGAGATTTGCGTGTCATCGAGTCGTCGCTCGATCCGGTCTATCGCGCGAAAAACAATGTGTTGGAGTTGCACTCGGAATATAAGGTCGCGCCTGCGCTGACGTTCATCTCCGAAACCGGCTACAACAACGACTTCCTCTGGTCCACCGAAGACTACAACCGGTTCAACACGCAGCCGGGCATTTTTTCCACCGATCCAAAAGGCAATGCCAATCTCCTTGTTACCAAACCTGACGGCAATTATGCGTGTTCCGACGGTTCAGTCAGCATCGGAACCACTTGCGCCGGGGGCGGCGGAACGCCCACGGGATATTTCTGCGATCCACAACTTGGTTGCAGCGATCGCCTTGTCGCCGAAGATCTGAACGACGAGCATTCCTGGCAGTTTAACCAGGAATTCCGACTCGCTTCCAACTTCTCTGGGCCGTTCAATTTCAGCGTCGGCGGCAATTTCATGCATTACGAGACGGAGGAGAATTACTACGTCTTCTTCAACACGATCACGATGTGGTCGGCGGCGCGCCTGGGCAATGGGGCGACGCACACGGTCGTCCCGTGGAATCCGTCGGATTCATCGCAGCAATGCGTCAGTAATCTCACCTATCCCAATCCCGCAGATCCTGGAAGCGTCGGCAACCTAACCTGTGTCGGCTGGATCGACCACGGAACGCTCGAAACGCTGGATAACAAAGGGCACAACTATTTCCTTAGTCAGAACCCCTACCTCCTCAATTCTTACGCCGGATTCGGCGAGGTATACTATAATGTGTTCAACGAACTGAAATTGACCGGCGGCTTGCGCTGGACCGATGATCACAAGCACTTCGTCGATATCCCAAGCGAATTTTTGACGGCAGGTACCGGCTATCCCATTACTGGTGTTGTCGATCAGGAATGGCGCGAGTGGACAGGCCGCTTTGCCGCAAACTGGACGCCGAAACTCGCCTTCACAGACCAGACGCTTGTCTATGCCTCCTTCGCGCACGGCTACAAAGGCGGCGGCGCCAACCCGCCGGGCGCACTGTTTGCGCCTTACAGTGGCGGAAGCGTGGCGAGCGTGGCGCATCCGCTCACCTTCGCTCCCGAATTCATCAACGCTTACGAATTGGGAACCAAGAACACGTTGCTGGATGGCGCTCTCACCTTCAACGGCGATGTGTTCTATTACGATTACAAAGGGTACCAGATATCGGAAATCCTTGATCGCACCGCTCTCAATTTGAACTTCGATGCGACGGTCAGGGGCGCCGAAATAGAGGCCACCTACGAACCTGTTCCCGGTCTTAAGTTTCACTTCGCGGGCGGCTACGAACACACGCGTATTGCAGATGGCCAAGGAGCACTCGATCTGATGGATCGTCTGCAGGGCCATGATGACTGGGTGCTGGCCAAGCCGTTCCCCGATCAGGCATCGAACTGTGTGCTGCCGGCATATGTCGTGGCTTGGCAGCTTTCCCACAATACTCCTGTCAATTTCCCATTAGCTGGCGATTGCGGTTACGCCTACAGCCAGCACGATGATCCCGTTACAGGCCAAACTTATACAGCCAACCCGATATACTCATTGCCGTATTCAAGTCTTGCAGGCCCCACTTCGGGTCTTCCTATCCCGTCAGGTTCCTATCCCGGGTTCGACCCTGTGGCCGGAAGTGATCCAAGCCATCCTTACACCGGTCAGAACACTTATAATGGCATCGACTATGGCCCCGCGCCCAACAATGGCGCGGGTTGGACGAAAGACGTAAGCGGCAACGAACTGCCCAATGCACCGCCCCTCACGGTGTCGTTCTCGGCGGAATACTCGCTACCCGTCACGGCCGATTGGGCGGCGACGATCCGCGGCGATTATTATTGGCAGGACTACTCCTGGGCACGCGTCTTCAACGACAATCCCTATGATCGTTTGCGCGGCTACACCAATGTGAATGCCGCGCTGATCCTGACCAACCAGAACGGTTGGCAAGTCATGGGCTACGTCAAGAACGTCTTCAACACCACGGCGATCACCGGCGCCTTCCTCAACTCCGATGACAGCGGATTGACGACCAACGTGTTCCTTACCGATCCACGGTTGTTCGGCGTCCGCATCACGAAGAATTGGTAAGGGGGGAAAGAAAATGAGCGAACTCGTCAACACACAAAACGGAAACCCGCAATTGCGCTGGCGCTTGCTTGCCACCGTTTCGGCAATCGCGCTTGCGACGCACATCGTTCCGGCATCGGCGCAAGACGCGAACCGTCCCACGGTCTGGATCGAACTGGGCGCGCAATACGAAAACATCACCGGCCAGAACGTTCCTTTCGTTCCGCCTTACGATGCCGCGGCCCGCGATCTGAGCTTCCCATCCCTAACGGAAATCGAGAATGCGCTGGGCAAAAGCTTCGGCGGCGAAGGCAGCCTTTCCTTCCAGCCGCATGGTTCGGATTGGATATTCATGGCGTCGGCGCGTTATGGGCGCACGCATACGGCGCGCGCCGGGCACGCACAAAAAGCCCTCATCGGGCCGCCGGTTGCGCAATACCTGACGCCCGGCGGAAAGCACCTCAAGACGGGCGGGGGTAGCAACTATCTCGTCACCCCCTCGGCAACGGCTTATGTCGATCAAAGTGCCGACAATGCCGAGTCGCACGCTATTGTCGATTTCCAGGTTGGCAAGGATGTCGGCCTTGGCCTGTTCGGCCGTGGAACCGAATCCGTTTTCGGTTTCGGCGCACGCTATGTCCAGATGAGCGCATCATCGCGGCTGAACTCCCATACGCTTCCCGACGCAGAGTTTACCGTCAAACAGGGTTTGTTCCCCGGCAAATACTATATTCAACAAAGTCACCACAATTCCGCATCGTCTGCAGAACGATATAGCAGCTTCCGCGCCTTGGGCCCGTCACTCTCCCTCAGCAACACAACGGACTTGCTCGGTAATGTCGACGACGGCGCGTTGTCGGTGGATTGGGGCGCCAATGTCGCGGTCCTCTTCGGTCGCCAGCAAACGCATGTTCAGCATCAATCGACTGCGAGAAAAATTGCTCGGATCAACGGCCGCGACGTGATCTCTTCACAAATGCCTGGCAGCGGCAATCGAACCGTTTCCCGTCACGTCACCGTGCCGAATGTCGGCGGCTTCGCGGCCGTTTCCTATCGCTTCACCAACGCCAAGATCAGCGCTGGTTACCGCGCCGATTTCTTCTTCGGCGCGTTGGATCGCGGTCTCGACACGCGGGACTCCGCGGCGCTGGGCTTCCACGGCCCATTCGCGACCGTCAGCTTCGGTCTCGGCGGCTAACAAAACCGGGGGCGGGCAAACCAAGGCGGCGGAGAAATCCGCCGCCTTTTGCATGTCTGACGGCCAACCCCTTCAACAGTACACGTTCACGTTACGCCGTCGTTTCCCAATTGGGGTAGCTTAGCCGGCCCTCTCTTATCGCTTCACCAATGCAAGGCTCGGCGCAGGCTATCGCGCCGACTTCTTCTTTGGCGCCTTGGATCGCTACCTCGACACGCGTCGTTCCGTGACAACGGGCCGCCTTTCGGTCCTGCGCAATTTTCTGTCGCCAATTTTGTTACCGGCGCATCCGGAAATTCTTCCGGGTGCCATAAAAACTCTGCCGCCCTCGATTGTCTAAACAAGTGTAGCGTTCTCTTACTCAACCCTCGAAAGGCGGGAAGCTCGCGGGGGATGGCAGACATTTCGGACATCAGCCGTGAAGGCTTCGACACACACCCGGCCGGGCGCATGAGCGCGGCCGAAGTGGACGAATGGTTTGTCCGGGAAGTGCTGCCGATGGAGCAGGTCTTGATGCAGTTTCTGCACCGCAATTGGCGCAACGCCTCCGACATCGGCGACCTGAAGCAGGATATATATGTGCAGGTCTACGAGGCGGCCTTGGCGGGATTGCCGGCCCATCCGCGTCAGTTTGTTTTCACCACCGCCCGCAATCTTCTCATCAACCGGGTGAAGCGCGAACAGATCGTCTCCATCGAGGCGATGGCCGATCTCGATCTGCTCGGAATGGCGGAAGAGGCGCCGGGGCCGGAACGTGCGTTGTTGGCACGCGATGAGCTTTTGCAGCTCCAGATAGCGCTCGATCGCCTGCCGGAACGTCATCGCGAGATTTTCGTCATGGCCCAGATCGATGGCCTGACAGGGCGCCAGATTGCCGAACGTACCGGGCTCGCGGAAAGCACGGTGTCGCAGCATCTGGCCAAAGCCACACGTCTCATCGCAGATCACCTGTACGGCGAGCCCAAAGATCTCAGGAGATCGCCATGAGCGACGCCGAACACACAGAAGCGGCTCCCAACAGCGCTGCGGCCATCGAGGAACAGGCTTCACTTTGGGCACAAAAGAAACATTTTTCCGACTGGTCCCCAGCCGACGAAGCACTTCTTCAAACGTGGCTTACGGAATCGTTCGCCCATCGCATTGCCTATATCCGGCTTGACGCCGCTCTTGTGCGGACCCGTAGAGCGGCCGCACTCCGTGCGCCAGGAAAAATGCCTGTTGCGCGGCTTCCCGCGCGCTCTGTTGTCAATCGCGCCGCGGCGATCTTCGTTGCGCTCGGTCTTTTGGGCGGCGGGTTCATGCTGGCCCGGCCCGACAATGCGGTCGAAGCAACCTATTCCACGCCGAAGGGCGGCCGGCAGACCATTGCGCTCGCCGATGGTTCGCGCGTCGAACTCAACACCGACACGACCTTGCGCATTGCGCTCGACAAGAACAGCCGCAAGGCGTGGCTTGAAAAAGGCGAGGCCTATTTCCAGGTTCGCCACAACGCCGAAAGACCGTTCATCGTTTACGCCGGCGATCGCCGCGTGATCGACCTGGGCACCAAATTCCTTTTGCGGCGGGACCGCGGTCGGCTCGACGTCGCGCTGATGGAAGGCCGCATCAGCCTCGAAGCCGCGGCAGGCGGCAAGCCGATGCTGCTCAGCCCCGGCGATTCCGCCGTCGTGACGGCCGGCACCGTTTCCGTCACGCGCAAGGCCACCAAAGACCTTATCGCCAAACTCGGCTGGCGGCGCGGCGTGGTGACCTTCGACAGGACGACGCTGGCCGACGCGGTGGCGGAACTCAATCGCTACAACACGCGCAAACTCGTCGTGTCCGATCCGCATATCGCGCGGATGACCATCGGCGGCACGTTCGACGTGAACAACGTCGACACCTTCATCGATATCGCAAGAGAAGATTTCGGTCTGCACGTCTCGAACAAGGACGGCGAGACCGTCATCACGAAGTGATTTTGTCCAACAGGGGCTGATGTCTGCATCCGGACATTTGGGGGGAAAATGAGATTATCCAGATATTCCGCGTTTCTTCTGGCCAGCACCGCCATCGTCGCGGTGTTGCCGAAAGCGCAAGCCGGCGAATTCAACGTGCCCGGTGGCACGATGAAATCCGCTCTCGATCTTTATGCGAAACAGGCGGGCATTCAGCTTATCTACACCGATGAAGCTGTCCGTGGGCAGCGCAGTGCCGGCGTGAAGGGCGAACTTCCGGCCGATGAAGCGTTGACGCGCCTCCTCGGCGGTTCCGGCCTCACCGTGCATCGCCATGCGGCCGGTGTCGTCGCCATCGTCCGCGATGAATCCGCCGATGCGGGCGCCATTATCCCCTCCATTCAACTGGCGCAGGCGGCGCCACCGCGTGCAGCGGTTGAAACCGTCACGGTCACGTCATCGAAGCTCGGCGGCGCGGATGTACAGAGTATCCCGATTGCGATCACCGCACTGAGCCAGGAACAGCTCACTTCACGTCAGATCGCAGGCGGCCCGGATCTGATCAAGGAAGTTCCCAACCTTACCTTCACAAAGACGAATTTCACCGGCTACAGCATCCAGATCCGCGGTATCGGCACGCAAGCTATTTCAGTGACCACCGATCCCGCTGTTGCGGTGTCGTTCAACGACACACCGTTCATCCGCAATCATTTCTTCGAACAGGAATTCTACGACGTAGCGCAGGTGGAAGTGCTGCGCGGCCCCCAAGGCACGCTTTACGGCCGAAACGCCACAGCCGGCGTGGTGAACGTCACCTCGGCGGTGCCGACCGATCAGTTCGAAGCGATGGATTCGGTGGATGTCGGCAATTACAAGAACCGCCGCCTTGAAGCGATGATCAATCTTCCCGTCGTCGGCGACGAGGTGATGCTGCGCATCGCAGGCGAATGGACCAAGCGCGACGGTTACAGCTTCAACTCTTTAACCGACTCGCCCATCGATGGCCGCGATCTGTGGAGCACACGCGCGACGTTGCGATGGCAGCCCGTCGAGAATTTCCATACCGATTTCATCTGGGAACATTTCCAGGAAAACGATGATCGGTTGCGCAGCAGCAAACAACTCTGCACACGCGCCGATTATCCCACAACGGTGCTTGGTCAATCGACTGGTTTGCTGGGTGAATCTGTCCTCAACCAGGGTTGCGGTCCGGGATCGCTTTACAGTCCCAATGCCTATGGCGTTCCGGACGGCTTGGCGTTGCCCTATTACGGCGGGCTTACCGGTGCACAAGGTACAGGTGCCATCATAAATCCGCTCTCGCCCGGACACGTACACAACCCATATGCCAGCACGACGCAATCGCAAGACCTACGCGTAATCGAGTCGACACTGGATCCGGAATACAAGTCGAACAACGATACGTTGGAATTGAACACGACATGGCGCGTTGTGCCCCACCTAACGTTCAATTCTGCGACGGCTTATAACCATGACTTCCTCTGGTCGACGGAGGATTACAACCGGTTCAACACGCAGCCGGGTATTTTCGCCTATGATGGCTCGGGAGCTACAAAATTTACTGTAACCCCTGACGGAAATTACCGATGCTTCAATGATACGATCAGCATCGGCGGCAACAACTGCGGCGCGTCCGGAGCCGTGCAAACGGCGATCTTCTGCGATCCGCAATTGGGCTGTAGCGGGCGGTTGGTGGCCGAGGACCTGGCCGAAGAACATTCCTGGCAGTTGAGTCAGGAATTGCGCCTGTCATCGGATTTTCAAGGTCCGTTCAACTTCAGCGCCGGTGGCAATTATATGCACTATGTCACCGACGAGAACTATTACGTCTTCATCAACACGCTCACGATGTATGCGGCGGTTCAGGGTATTACGGGCCGAAGCGTTTTCTGGGTGCCGGGCGTCGATCATAATCAGCAATGCATACCCAACGGCCACGAGCTTGCGCAGCCTCAAAGTCCTACAAATCCCGAAGAATGCCTGGGTTACATCGATCCAAACCCCATCGGCCAACTCGACAATCAGGGGCACAACTATTTCCTGAGCCAGAATCCCTACAGCCTGAACTCATATGCGATGTTCGGCGAAGCCTATTATCAACTCACCAAAGACCTGAAGCTGACCGCCGGCCTTCGCTGGACGGACGATCAGAAGCACTTCGTGGAAATTCCGAGCGAAGTGTTGACGAAGGGATATGGCTATCCCTCGACCGGAAACATCGATCAGGAATGGACGGAATTCACCGGACGTGCAGTCGTGAACTGGACCCCGCATCTGAACTTCACCGACCAAACGATGCTCTATGGGTCTTACTCGCATGGATACAAAGCCGGCGGCGCCAATCCGCCGGGTGCAGTGTTGCTCGTGTTCGGTGAAGGCGACATCAGCAACCCTACCCATCCGAAAACCTTCGACCCGGAATTCAACGATGCCTTCGAAGTGGGCACCAAGAACACCCTGTTCGACGGCGCTGTGACGCTGAACGGCGATGTGTTCTATTACGATTACAAGGGCTACCAGATTTCGCAGATTGTCGATCGCACGTCGGTCAACCTGAATTTCAACGCGACAAGCATGGGCGCCGAACTGGAAGCGACATGGGAGCCGGTTCCAGGTCTCAAATTCGGTTTCAACGGCGGCTATGAGAAGACAAGGCTGGCCGATGGCTCAAAAGCCATCGATCTTCTGGATCGAACGGCAGGACATCCCGGTTGGTTGATCAACAAGCCGTTCCCGACGCAGGCCTCTAACTGCGTTCTGCCGGATTATGTCATTGCCAGCGAATTCAGCATCGGCACTCTGGCAAGTTTCAACCTGTCGAGCAATTGCGGCGCCGCCTATGGCGCTGGCGAGGATCCTTTGACTCAACTGACCTATACGCACAATCCTGCAGCAACTTCGACTGGCAGGGTCATTCCGGCTGGCCTTTACCCGGGATTCGATCCTCGGGCCGGAAACGATCCGAACGATCCCTATACCGGTCAGAACACCTACAACGATGTCGATTATGGTCCCGCGCCGAACAATGGCGCCGGTTTCTACCAGGACTTGAGCGGCAACGAGTTGCCGAACGCGCCGAACTATACTGTCTCGCTGACGGCCGATTACAGCACGCCGGTTTCGGCGAGCTGGGCGGCGACGCTGCACGGCGACTTCTATTGGCAATCGCAGAGTTGGGCGCGTGTTTTCAATTCCGTCAGCGACAGACTTCACGGTTACACCAATCTCAATCTGGCGCTGATCCTGACGGATGATTCCGGCTGGCAGGTAATGGGCTATCTGAAGAACGTCTTCAACACCACTGCCATCACCGGCACATTTCTGAACAGCGATGACACCGCGCTCACGACCAATGTGTTTCTGACCGACCCGCGTCTGTTCGGCGTGCGCGTGACCAAGCATTTCGATGGCGGAAGTTCGGGGGGCGGGGGCGGCTTGGCCGATGGCAATGGCGGCCGCCCAACTCTTTGGGTTACGGTTGGCGGCAATTACAGCAACCTGTTGTCGGCCGATAGCGAGGCGTATTACCCGGACTTTATCCGTCCGGGCGGCGCCACTCCCACCTCGGCCATTGGGAGCACTCTCTCCGGTCCGGCGCCGGCTGGCACGCAAACCGTGGCGGAATTGATGGCCGCATCCGGTTTTCCGTCTCCCTCTTCTTACGAAAAAGCACCTGCGTCCGGCTTCGATTGGGAAGGAAAACTCGCGCTTCAACCGCAAGGTACGGATTGGGTGTTCAAAGCGGGCGTCCGTTATGGCCGGTCTGGCAGCAACCGACGCATATACCAGACCGAAATTCCCGGCACGAGAACAAAGGCACCCGGTCTTGGTGTTGGCAAATATATTCATTGCAGCAGCGCCTCCAGTTATGAAAATTGCCACTCCGGGATTCACCGCAAATTTGTCAATGCGACCTCGCATCAGAGCGAGCAGCACACGATCATGGATTTCGATGCGGGCGTGAATGTCGGCATCGGCCTGTTTGGCCGGGAGGGCAGCGGCAATATCTCCGGCGGTATACGGATGGCCCAGTTTACGTCCCAGGCAAATTTCGAAATCAACACGGATCCGGATTATTTCTTCAAGACTACAGGCTCCTATCACAACGTCTATGAGACCACCGGCGACGAAAAGCGCAGCTTCCACGGAATCGGCCCGGAAGTCGTCTGGGACGCGAGTCAGACAATCCTGGGCAACGCGGACAATGGAGTGGTCACGCTCGATTGGGGTGTAAATGCAGCTGTGCTGTTCGGGCGGCAAAAGGTGAATGCACAGCATTTCACGTCTTATTGTCATTCCAAAGGAACAATAGCAGCTTGCGTCACTGGTCTGCCGGGCAACTCACAAACCAAAACGACCCACCGCTCCCGTCGCAAAATCGTGCCCAACCTCGGCGGCTACATCGGCGCCTCAGCCCGCTACAGCAACGCCAAGATCAGCTTCGGCTATCGTGCCGACACGTTCTTCGGCGCGATGGATGGCGGTCAGGAAACGGCGAAGGATTTCAACCGGGGCTTCTATGGCCCTTACATGAACGTCAGCATCGGCCTTGGAAACTGAGGCAGGTTGGCCGACGTGAACTAAATAGCGTCCGCTGTCGTTCTCGGCAGCGGACGCGAAGGTGCTTATAGTCTTCGGCGCGGTGGATATCGGCATCGATCGGCGCGACGCCCAAAACCGCAATTTCTACAGCCCCTTCGCCACCATCGGCGTAGGTTTGGGCGGCTAGTCTTTCTCCGGAGAAGTGCGCGAGGCGGTGGAGCAATCTGCCGCTTTTTCCTTTACGGCAACATAGTTTCAAGCCGCCCTGGAATATCCCGCTCGCAACGGCTTCTGGCGCCAGGCCCCGTCAAGCGCCAAGCTTCCACAAGGCCCGCCAAAATTTATCGCTTAGACGGGTACTCCATTTTCGCGGCTCGGGACTCTTCATCAGCAGAGCGAAGACCCAACCCTCGGAGGGCAGGGCGGGGAATGACGAATACGGAACCGGATCTTGACGATGTCGATCCATGCATTCTGGGGGCAGCGATAGCTGCGTCCGACGTCGATGCTTGGTTTGTGCGCGAGGTTCTGCCGCTGGAGGCGGCGCTGATGCAGTATCTGCAACACAACTGGCGCAACAAGAGCGACATCGCCGATCTGCGGCAGGATATCTACATTCGCGTCTACGAATCGGCGCTGCAGGGCCTGCCGGAATCGCCCAAAGCATTCGTCTTCAGCATTGCGCGCAATCTGCTTATTCGCCGTATGCGGCGCGAACAGATTATCCCCTTCGAAGCGGTTTCCGATTTCGATGCGCTGGGCAGCGCCATCGAATCGCCCGACCCGGAAAACACGACGATCGCGCGCGACGAGCTACGCCGTCTGCAACACGCGGTCGATCGTTTGCCGCCGCGTACCCGCGAAGCCTTTGTGATGCAACAGATCGAGGGCCTGTCCCGCCGGGAAATCGCCGAGCGCATGGGCGTGAGCGAACTGACAGTGAAGACGCACCTGCGCGATGCCGGCCGTTTTCTTGCCGACATGCTCTATGGGGAACAACCCGACAAGCGGAGACCCACATGAGCGCCGAAGACGCCATGTTGCCCTCTGCTGACGCGATAGAAATCGAAAAGCGCGCCGCCGAATGGGTGGCCGACCGTCGCAACGCCGAAGATTGGACAGCCGAACGCCAGAACGAACTCGATGCCTGGCTTGTCCGCTCAATCGCCCATCGTGTCGCCTATCTGCGGATCGGCGCCACCTGGGACCGGACTGACCGCTTGGCCGCGCTTCGCCGTCCGATGCGCACGCCCCTCCCTCGCGATCCGCAGCGCAAAGCACTGTGGCCACGCATCGCTGCCGTGCTCGGTCTGGTTGCGATCTGCGGCAGTTTTGCTGGAAATTATTTTTTAAAGCCGCAAGGCAAGCTCGTCGAAACGCCTAAAGGTGGCCAGGAACGGCTTACCTTGATTGATGGCTCGCACATCGAACTCAACACCGATACCGCAATCCGCATCCATTATAGCGGTAACAAGCGCGCCATCGCCCTGTTGCATGGCGAAGCATATTTCCAGGTCAAACACGATGCCGCGCGTCCCTTTGTGGTTACGGTCGGCGATCGCAAGATTGTCGATCTGGGCACGAAATTCGTCATCAAGATGGCGCCGAAATCCTTCCAAGTTGCACTGCTGGAAGGCAGTGCGCGCCTGGAGGACGGAAGCAAAGCGCAGGGCCGCGCCATCGTGCTCGCGCCCGGCGATGTCGCTGTGGCAACTGCGACAGCAACAAATGTCACCCGTCGTTCCGAGCGCGAATTGACCGAACGCCTGGCCTGGCAACACGGCTCTATCGTGTTCCACAACCAACGCCTTGCCGATGCTGTGGCCGAGTTCAATCGTTATGGCGGCCCGCATTTGGTCCTTTCCGGCGATGTCCCGGCCAGACTGAAAATCAACGGCACGTTCCGCACCGAGGGCGCCGCCGATTTCGCCGCGCTCACGCACGCGATTTTCGGGCTGCAAGTTCAACACCGCGATGGAACGATTTTTCTCGCACGCTGATCCGCAAAACAGACACGCATTCAAGGGGGGAAACAAATGAAAAACAGGCGCCGCATCCTAGCCAAAGGCTTGATGGCTTCCGCAAGCTGGCTGTTCGCCAGTGCTGCGATAGCAGGTACGTTCAATATTCCCGGTGGAACGCTCGCGGCAGCGTTGGATGCTTACTCCGCCCAATCCGGCGTGCAAGTCGCTGTTTCCAGCGATCTCCTGCAAGGAGCACGCAGCAAGGGCGTCATGGGAGATATGTCTTCCGGACAAGCCCTTTCGCGCATCCTCTCCGGCACCGGTCTGATCGCACGCCCGGTTGGAAGCTCAATCGCCATCGTTCGCGTGCCTTCCGAACGCAGCGAAAACACAACCGTTGGCTTGGAAGGATTCCAGCTCGCTCAGGCAGCGCCCGCACGCGCCGCGGTGGAAACCGTCACCGTCACGTCATCGAAACTCGGCGGCGCGGATGTGCAGAGCATCCCCATCGCGATCACCGCCCTAAGCCAGGAGCAGTTGGCCGCCACCCAAACCGCTGGCGGTCCGGACCTGATCAAACAGGTTCCGAACATGACTTTCACAAAGACGAACTTCAGCGGTTACAGCATTCAGCTACGCGGCATCGGCACGCAGGCGATCTCGGTGACGACCGATCCTGCGGTGGCAGTTGCCTTCAACGATATGCCGTTCATCCGCAATCACTTCTTCGAGCAGGAATTCTATGACGTCAGCCAGGTTGAAGTCCTGCGCGGCCCGCAAGGCACGCTCTACGGCCGCAACGCGACTGCTGGCGTTGTGAATCTGACCTCAGCAAAGCCGACCGATCAATTCGAAGCGATGGCGAGTGCCGATGTCGGCAATTACAAGAACCGCCGTTTCGAAGGGATGATCAATATTCCCATCGTGGACGACCGTCTTGACGTTCGTGCCGCCGGCGAGTGGACCAAACGCGACGGTTACTCACTCAACGCTATAACCGACGATCCTATTGACGGCCGCGATCTATGGTCTGGCCGCGTCACGGTTTCGTTCAAACCGATTGAAAAGCTGAAAGCCGATTTCGTCTGGGAGCATTTCCAAGAGGATGACGACCGCCTGCGTTCCAGCAAGCAACTTTGCAAACGCGATGACGGACCCACAACGATTGGAGGATTTTCCACGGCAGCAGGTTCGGATGGCATGCTCGGGCAGGAGTATTTAAGCCAAGGTTGTTTGCCGGTTTCGCTTTATAGCCCGGAAGCGTTTCAAGTGCCGAACGCGTTGTCATTGCCATACTATGGCGGGTTGATCGGCGCAGGGTTCGGTCAATCGATTGGCAACCCGTTGAGCTTCGGGGTGGGCGTACATCTCGATCCGTATGCAAGTGTGACCCAATCGACAAATTTGCGGGTAATCGAATCCTCGATCAATCCGGTCTATCGGTCGAAGAACAATGTTTTCCAGTTGAATGTCGACTACTCCGTCGCGCCCTCGCTCACGCTCACATCCAGCACCGGCTATAACAACGATTTCCTGTGGTCGACCGAGGATTACAATCGTTTCAATACGCGCCCCGGCGTATTTGCCTACCTGCCCGCCAACTATGGCACTCTCATCCAGCCGGATGGAAATTATCTTTGCGGAGATGGAACGGTAAGCATCGGCGGCAACAATTGCGCGAACCCCAGTGCGGCAAAGGCCACCGGTATTTTCTGCGATCCGCAATTGGGCTGCAGCAATCGTCTGGTTGCCGAAGATCTGAACGAGGAACACGCCTGGCAGCTCAATCAGGAAATCCGGCTCACCTCCAATCTCAGCGGCCCGCTCAATTTTAGTTTGGGTGGGAATTTCATGCATTACGAGACGGAAGAAAACTATTTCGTCTTCTTCAATTCCCTCACGGTCTATAATGCCAAGAACGTCACGGGCTGGAATCCCGCCGATCCCAGTTCGATGCAGTGTTTGACGAACAAGCAGCTGGTCAATCCCAATTCGCCCGGTTCTGCTGGATATGCCTGCGGCTGGACGGACACCGGGCCCATCGACAATTTGGATTATCAGGGCCACAACTACTTCCTCAGTCAGAACCCTTATGTGCTCAATTCCTATGCCGGTTTCGGCGAGGTCTATTACAATGTTCTGAGCGACCTCAAGCTGACCGGCGGCTTGCGCTGGACGGACGATCAAAAGCACTTTGTGGATATTCCCAGTGCGCTGCTCGCGCAGGGTTATGGTTATGTCGTCACCGGCACAGTGGATCAGGAGTGGAAGGAATGGACCGGCCGGTTCGCTGCAAATTGGACGCCGAAACTTAGCTTCACCGACCAGACGCTGGTCTACGGCAGCTTCGCGCACGGCTATAAGGCTGGCGGCGCCAATCCTCCGGGCGCATTGTTCCTGCTGTTCCAGAGCGGCACGGTTCCCAGCGTGGCGCATCCGCTGACCTTCGCGCCGGAATTCATCAACGCTTATGAACTTGGCACGAAGAACACGCTGCTGGATGGCGCGCTGACAATCAACGGCGACATCTTTTACTACGACTATAAGGGCTATCAGATTTCAGAGATCGTCGATCGCACGTCGATCAACCTGAACTTCGATACGAAAGTGAAAGGTGCCGAGCTGGAATCCACCTGGGAGCCTTTGCCGGGTCTCAAATTCACGTTTGCAGGCGGCTATGAACAGACACGTCTTAACGACGGTTCCAAAGCCGTCGATTTGATGGATCGGACTGCCGGCAATGCCGATTGGGTGCTGGTGAAGCCGTTCGTGAGTCAGGCATCGAACTGCGTGCTGCCTGTTTATGTCGTCGCTTATTTGCTTAACCCGGCACAAAACAACAGCTACGCGATACCGCAGGCCTGCGGCTACGCTTACGCCAATCTCAACGATCCTGTTACGAACGCGACTTACACGGCCGATCCTGGCGGCAATTCGGTGCAGGGCCGCCCGATTACGCCCGGTACATATGCCGGTTTCGATCCGCGAGCGGGTACGCCGGGACATCCCTATACCGGGCAGAACACGTCCGGCGGCGTCGATTATGGGCCTGCTCCCAACAACGGCGCCGGTTTCGACAAGGATCTGAGCGGCAACGAATTGCCGAACGCGCCGCATTTCACGACGTCGTTCACGGCGGAGTATTCGATGCCGGTAACTGCGGATTGGGCCGCCACGTTGCACGGCGATTTTTATTGGCAGTCGAGTTCGTGGGCACGTGTTTTCAACGACGATCCCTATGACAAGCTGCACGGCTACAAGAACGTCAATCTGGCGCTGATCCTGACGAACCAAAACGGCTGGCAGGCGGTGGGTTACCTCAAGAACGTGTTCAACACCACAGCGATCACCGGCACGTTCCTCAACTCCGACGATAGCGGTCTGACCACCAACATCTTCCTCACCGATCCGCGGTTGTTCGGCATCCGCGTCACAAAGAACTGGTAAGGGGGAAAGAAACATGAGCGAACTGATCATCCAGAATAGACAGAACAATACGCGCCGCGGCTTGCTTGCGACGACATCGGCGATCGTGCTTGCAGGCTGTGTTGCATCCGGACAGGACGCGATCGCTGCCGACCGCCCGACCATATGGATCGAAGGCGGTTGGCATTTCGACAGCATAACTGGATCGAGCGATATTCTCGTGCCGCCGCTCGACGATCTTACGGTGAACGGCTTTTCGTCCACGCCGACGGCTGCGAACTTCCTTGGTCAGGGCGCGGGTGGGTTTCCGTCTTTCACCGAGATGGAAAAGATGCTCGGCCGGAGCAGCGGCGCGGAAGGCAGTATCTCCTTCCAACCAAAAGGATCGTCTTGGGTTTTCAGCGTTGCGGGCCGTTACGGACGCACGCACACGCACAGGCGATTGGATCAACGCAAGGAGATCGATGGCGAAGCCACTTTCGTAACGACCATATTCAACAACCGCTATCTGAAGACACCGCACTACACCAACTATGTTGCGCAGGCCAACGACACCACCGAAGCGCACACCATCATCGATTTCCAGGTCGGAAGAGATATCGGCATCGGGCTCTTCGGCGATAGGACGGAATCGGTCTTCAACTTTGGCGCGCGCTACGCCCAAATGAACATGACGTCGAAAGGGCATTCCTATGCCGCGCCGGCCGTCGCGTTCTATCGCGGCAAGACGGCGTTTTCCGGAATAAAATACACCATCGACACATATCACCAGAATTCTGCGACGCTTCTTCAACGCTACAGCAATTTCAGCGGCATCGGACCGTCGTTTTCGTGGAGCAACGTCACGGGATTGTGGGGTGATGTTTCAGACGGTCAATTGGCGCTCGATTGGGGCGCTAACGCTGCCGTTCTTTTTGGGCGGCAGAAGGTGAAGGTCAACTCGACCGCCAAGGCAAATGACTTTCATGGGCTTGCTTCCGGGCCCAACAGCACCCAGCATAGCACCATCAACCGCACCCAATCTCGCAGAGTCTCCGTTCCCAATCTCGGCGGCTTTGCAGCGCTCTCTTATCGCTTCACCAACGCCAAATTGAGCATGGGCTACCGTGCCGATTTCTTCTTCGGTGCGTTGGATGGCGGCCTCGATACGCGCCACGCCATGACAACGGGCTATCACGGCCCATTTGCCACCATCAGCTTCGGCCTGGGCGGCTAGATGTATTTCCGGGGGGCGAAGGGCGACGGTTTACCGTCGCCCTTTATTCTTTATCCCTTCACGCACACCACCTGACGTAGCGTGTGCACGACCTCCACGAGATCGGCCTGTGCTGCCATCACGGCATCGATGTCCTTATAAGCCATGGGCGTCTCGTCGATAACGTCCTGGTCCTTGCGGCACTCGATGCCGACCGTCGCCTTCTCGTGGTCGGCGACGGTGAAGCGGCGCTTGGCCTCGGCGCGCGACATGGCGCGTCCCGCACCATGACTGCAGGTGTAGAACGAGTCCGGATTTCCCTTGCCGCGCACGATGTAGGAGCGCGCGCCCATCGAACCCGGAATGATCCCCAGATCGCCCTCACGCGCGCGCACCGCGCCCTTGCGCGTCAGCCACACATTCGCGCCGAAGTGGTTTTCCTTCGCCACATAATTGTGGTGACAGTTCACGGCCACCGAACCCCAGGCAAAGCTGCGGCCAAGCGCTGCCTCGAGCGCGCGCATGGTTGCGGCCAGCATGAGCGACCGGTTGACGAGCGCGAAGTTCTGCGCCCACTCCACCGCCTCGACATAATCGTCGAAGTTCTGCGTGCCCTCGGCGAGATAGGCCAGATCCTGGTCCGGAAGATTGATGAACCAGCTGCGCATATCCTCCTTGGCTCGCTCGATGAAGTATTGGCCGATCTGGTTGCCGATCCCGCGCGAGCCGGAATGCAGCATCACCCACACTGCATCGCTCTCATCGAGACAAAGCTCGATGAAGTGGTTGCCGGTGCCAAGCGTTCCCAGATGACGCGGCGCGCGCTGTGCGGCCTTGCCGATCTTGGGATGCTTATCGGCGATCAGGCAAAGACGCGCGGAAAGATCGCCGCGGTCGAAATCCGCCATCGCGCCCGTAACCGCATCGGGCACATTGTGCCAGGCGCCGCGGTCGCCCTCGCCACCGTGATTGGTGCGCCCGTGCGGCACGGCTTTCTCGATCGCCGAGCGCACACCGGAAAGATTGTCCGGCAAATCGTTGGCGGTGAGTGCGGTACGCGCGGCCACCATGCCGCAACCGATATCGACACCGACGGCAGCCGGAATGATCGCCCCCTTGGTCGGGATCACCGAACCAACGGTCGCGCCCATGCCCCAATGCACATCCGGCATCGCCGCGACGTGAGAATGAATGAACGGAAGCGATGCAACGTTGAGAAGCTGCTTCTTCGCGGCGTACTCAAGCGGAACACCATCGATCCACGCCTTGATCGGCGCACCGCCCTCGTGAATGACCTTGTACATATGAATATGTCCGGATGCGTTGTTGGCGCATCCGGACCCCTTGTTTGATGATACTGAAGAATGCGGATCAGTGCATCGTTTCTTGCGATGCAGCGATCCAGGCGATGACGGCTTCCGAGAAGCCGTCGACACGCAGCCAGTCGCCATGGCCGACGCCGTGCTGGTAGGACGCGACGTTGACCATGATTCCCTCGCCCTTCGGTGCGGGCACGGCGTCGTGGGACTGTTCGTCGGTGAAGACGATGAGGCGAGTGTCCTTGCGGGCGATCTCACTCACGGCCTTGCCGAGATAGGTTCCACGATGCGGCTGGCTTGCCACGATGGCGTCACGCAGCGCGAAGCCGCGGCGGGGCGCAATCTTCACCACCTTTTCGGAGAAGGTGAAGATCTCGACTTCGTCGCACACTTCGCGTGCCAGGATCGCAAGACCGCATGCGGCCTCCAGACGGGTCATTTCCGACTGTGCGGAAAGGGCCGCGTCCATCGATCCCGACACGTCGATCAAAAGCTGCGTGCGGCCCGAAAGCCGGACGTGGTTCTTGATCGACTGCAGCATCGCCTTTTCCAGCTCGGGCTCGAAATCCGGCGCATAACGCGCCGCCGAGATGAAGCGGTAAGGCAGAATGCGTTCGATGCGCATCGTGGCGATCGCATCGGCGATCGTCTTGCGGGGCACCTCAGCCTTCTGCATCAGGCGCAGGTTGCGCAAGAGCGCAAGCCCGCCCAGCTTCTTCTCCGCGATCAGATGCTCGAAGGTCTCGCGCTTGTCCTTGCCGGACGAGAGCGAAACTTCCCAGGTGTCGGGCGAAGCAAGCGTGCCGTCGACAAGCTGCTTCCACACCTTTTCCTGATCGGCATCTTTCGGCTTGGCATGCACCAGGAACAGAACGTCCCGAATGCGCACCGCACCGTCGCGATCATATTTCGCAAGCTGATAGGCGTCGAACTTCGTCAGCGCGCGCGCCAGCCCCTTCTTGATCTGCGCCGAGACGGGATGACGTTTGCGCTGCTGCATCGGGCCGAGCGCGTCGGCCCAATAAATCGCAAGCAATTCCGTCATCTCGTCTGGACGTTGGATCACGCGGGCCAGCGTTTCGGCCACCAGACCGCGATGGGTTTCGTGACGCGCCATTTCGCGCACCACGATAAGCGGCGCGTGCCGCAGCTTCATCGCCTCGCGCGCCTCGATCGCCAGCGCCGCCACGCGGGCAGGCTCGACCTTCGGCACGAGAGCGGCGATACGCTCCGCAATCGAAACGCCATCCTCATAGAACTGCTTCTCCCACAGGAGGCAGTTCATCAGCGTGCGCTTCAGCTCCATTTCGGGCGTGAAACGCTTGCCGCGTGCACCCTCGTGGGTGAACGCGCGTACAATCTTGTTGAGCTTGACCATGATGGCCTCCTCTCTTGGGTTGAATGTTAAAGGAAAACGGCGGGGAATGGACGAGTTTTGGAATGCTCTTTGCGAGCTATCTGCTCTACCGACTGAGCTACGCACATGAATCCGCATGCGCGGGAGGGCTCGAACCTCCGACCCGAAGTAACAAAACTCTTCACCACCGCCGCACCGCCCACGCGGAACCTGTACGCATTCCGCGTGGGCCGGACACCGGCGCCGGGGAACAAGCGAAGCTGTACTGCCCTTGCGGGCATTCACATGCTCTATCCGCTGAGCTACGGCCGGATTTGCATCCGCCCGGAAGGATTTGAACCTTCGACCTTGCGATTACGAAGTAACAGCGTCTTCACCACCGGCAAAAACGGCACGTGATGCGGGAACAGGCGATGCTGAGACGCCGGCTTGCAGTTCACCCTGCAGACCGGCAGCGCTCTACCAACTGAGCTACGGGAATACCCGGCGGGACTCGAACCCGCGACCTCTCGTGTGACAAACGAAGTAACAGCGATCTTCACCACGCATCATGTGAAACAGATTGGCAGGGAACAGACGATGTTGTTGCCGCCCTTGCGGGCATTTCTGAGCTACGGCCTTTCGGCCGGCGGGAATCGAACCACGCGACCTCCGTGCGGGGCACGGCGCTCTACCGAAGTAACAAGCATCTTCACCACTGCCTTGCAGGTCGTGCGTCTTCACACATGGCCTGCAAACAAAAGGCACGCCGGGGAACGGACGATTTCGGATTTGGTATCAGTGACGCCAACGCAGGTTTCTCCTTGCGGACAAACCGGAACCCGCGACACGACGGCCTCGCGGGCCGCCTCCACGGTACGTGACATCAAAGGCGGGGATCGAACCCGCTTCCTCCATGGTGCGAAGTAACCGAAATCTTCACCACCGGCGTTCGTCGAGCCGCAAAGCGCGGCAAACCAAATTGCAAAACAAATTTCTCTCGCGGCGCATCTGGGAACATGGCGCGCCGACATAGCGAACCCTTTGTGGTTCGCCCCGCCATCGGTATCCGGCTTTCGCCTCGTTCCCTCCGGCGGGCCCCGCGCTTCGGACGCGCGCGCGAAACCGCGCACGAGCCCCAGGATCCGGGTCTCCCGTTCCGGCTTTCGCCGGAGATGTTTTCGAACGAACGGCGCTGGATGGGCGTGAAAACGAAAAACCCCTCCGGAGCGATGCTCGGGAGGGGTTTGCGAGATGCAAACTGTCGAAATCGCCTAGGCGAGATCGCTCCCATGAGCCGCGCGTGCGCCATCGAATGGCGTTTGGCCATTCGGCAGTCGTTCGCAAATGTCGTAACCGGTTGTCATCGGTCGGCTCATGTTCTGATCGCGAACCCAATGTTCGCGAGGGCGCGGTGTCTAAAGCGAACTTTCCGCGCAGTCAACCACTGGATGCATCGTTTTTGCCTGCACGTGCAAAAAAGCAACAGCGAGCACGGGCCTTCCTCTCTAGACGTCGCAAATGCCTTTGCGGCCGCAATTATCTTTCTCAAACTAATTTTTCCTCCCCAACCCCGGAAACGAAACCGCAATTCGTTTTGTCTTGTACGGGCGTAGGCTCCTAACCCTCACACGGCGGGATGCTTCAGGGGGATGTCAGACAAGACGGACGGCAATTCGGACGCCGAATGGCGTCGAAGTCAGGCGGGCGCGATGACAACGCCTCAGCTTGAAGGCTGGTTCGTGCGCGAAGTTCTGCCGCTGGAGGCGGCCTTGATGCAGTTTCTGCGGCAAAGCTGGCCCAACAAGTCCGAACTCGATGACCTCCGGCAAGAGGTCTATGTCCGCGTGTGCGAGGCGGCGCGAAAGGAAATTCCGTATCCCGCCAAGCCGTTTGTTTTTGCGGTGGCGCGCAATCTTCTGGTCGATCGCGTGCGGCGCGAGCATGTTGTGTCGATCGAAACTGTGTCCGATCTCGATGCGCTGGGCGTGGCGGTTGAAGAGCCGGGGCCGGATCGCAACGCCATGGCGCGGCAGGAATTGCGCCGCCTGCAAGCCGCCCTCGATCAACTTCCGCCGCGGGCGCGCCAGGCGGTGCTCCTGCGCAAGATCGAAGGGCTTTCCTATCGCGAGATCGCTGTTCGCATGGGCATCGGCGAAGACACCGTGTCTGAGCATCTTTCCAAGGCGATGTATGCGCTTGCCGACACGCTTTACGGCGATCCGCTGGGAGGCAAATCGTGAGCGCGACGCAAAGCGGTTCTCCGCTTCCCGATGCACGCATCATCGGCGAACAGGCGGCCGCGTGGCTGGAACGCCGCGAACGCGGCGGCTTCACGGAAGAAGACAATACGGCGTTCGAAGCGTGGCTCGCAGAATCCGCGGCGCATCAGACAGCCTATTGGCGCGTGCGCGCGGCATGGGAACGTGCCAACAGATTGAGCGCGTTCGGGCCGCAATCCGACGTCCTGCGCAAAACAAGGGCGCCCGAAAAATCATCCGCACAGCTTTTCCGCCGCGTGGCAGCGGCAATGGTTGCGGTCGTGGCACTTGGCGCCGGTGCTGCTTTCTATTTCTCGCAAAGCGCGCCGCCGGCCGATCTCACCTATGCAACCACGGTTGGCGGCAAGAAAGCGATCATGCTGACCGATGGTTCCCGCATCGAACTCAACACCGATACAATTCTAAGGCTCGATGGCGCCAACAGACGCAAGGTCTGGCTGGACAAGGGTGAAGCCTATTTCGACATCCACCACAATGCGAGCCATCCGTTCGTCGTGATCGCGAACGGCCATCGCGTTACCGATCTTGGAACGAAGTTCTTCATCCGTGAAGATGCCGACCGGCTGGAAGTGGCCTTGATCGAAGGCCGCGCAAGCCTTGAAAGCGTCGGCAAGAAATCCAAGCCGCAAATTCTTACGCCGGGACATTTCGCGGTCGCCACGGCATCGCTGACCTCGGTCACGGCCAAACCCGTGGCCACGCTTGCCAACGATCTCAGCTGGCGCAACGGAACGTTGATTTTCCGGGGCATGACGCTTGCCGACGCGGCGTCCGAATTCAACCGCTATAACCGCAAAAAACTTCTCGTCAACGATCCGAAGGTCGCCAGATTGAAGATCGACGGAACATTTCCGGCCAACAATGTCGAGGCGTTTCTGGATGCCGTGCAATCCGCGCTGAAAGTCCGCGTCGAAGATCGCGGCAGCGAAGCGGTGATTTCTCACTAACACCAATCCATCCGATTGCGGCGCCACGGCGCCAGATTGAAAAATGAGGGGGCAATGCCAGAAAATCGTTTGAAATCGTTGATACTCGGGTCCGCAGCACTTTTCATCAGCAGTGCGGCGTCGGCCGAAAACTTCAATATTCCGGGCGGCGATCTTGTTGCCGCCCTCGACGCCTATACGTCGCAAACAGGTGTCGCACTCATTGTCTCCGACGATGCGATCCGCGGCGTGCATACCCATGGCGTTTCGGGCGTCCTATCGGCGGATGAAGCGCTTTCACGCTTGCTCAGCGGAACCGGCTTCATGATGAAGCGCCGGCCCACCGGCGCGCTGGTCATTACCCGCGACCAGCAATCCAGTTCCACCGTCCCCGCGTTGGAACTCGCGCAAGCGACGCCGGCGCGTGCCGCGGTCGAAACCGTCACCGTCACCTCGTCAAAACTCGGCGGCGCCGATGTGCAGTCGATCCCGATTTCGATCACGGCGCTTTCACAGGAGCAACTCACGTCGTCGCAAACCGCCGGCGGCCCGGACCTGATCAAGCAGGTTCCGAACATGACTTTCACCAAGACAAACTTCTCCGGCTACAGCATTCAATTGCGCGGCATCGGCACCCAGGCCATTTCGGTTACCACCGATCCGGCTGTTGCCGTCGCGTTCAACGACACGCCCTTCATCCGCAATCATTTCTTCGAACAGGAATTCTACGACGTAGCCCAGGTCGAAGTGCTGCGCGGCCCCCAAGGCACGCTCTATGGCCGCAACGCGACGGCGGGCGTGGTGAACGTTACCTCCGCCAAGCCCACCGATCAGTTCGAAGCAATGGCTTCCGCCGAATTCGGAAATTTCGCGTCGAAACGTTTCGAGGGCATGGTCAACATCCCGATCTCCGACGATTATCTCGACATCCGCGCCGCGGGCGAATGGACCAAGCGCAACGGTTACAGCTTCAACGAACAGACCGGCGAACGGATTGACGGCCGCGACCTGTGGTCCGGGCGGCTCTCCATCGGCTTTCATCCAACCGAGAACCTGCAGTCCTATCTGATCTGGGAACACTTCTCCGAAGACGACGATCGCCTGCGCTCCGGCAAGCAACTTTGCACCACCATGCCGCAACCGACATCGGTGAACGGCCAGCCGGTCAATCCCATCACGTCGGGAAATGGATTGTTCGGCGGCTTGAACGCCTATCTGAGCCAGGGCTGCCAGATGGGCTCGCTCTATGACGATAGCGCTTATGGCGTACCGGAAGGCTATTCGCTTCCTTATTACACGGCCGCCAACTTCGCCGGTCTTGTCACCAACGTAAATCCCTATTTGCATGCCAATCAGAGCACGAATTTGCGCGTGATCAACACGCAGCTCACGCCGGCCTACAAGGCGAAGAACGACACCGTCGAATTGAACACCGATTATGAGCTGACGCCCGCGCTGACATTCAGTTCGGAAACGGGTTTCGGCAACGATTTCCTGTGGTCCACCGAAGATTACAATCGCTTCGCCTCGTCGCCAGGCGTATTCAACAAAAACTCGCACGGCGTCACCGATGCAAACGGTGTTTTCTGCGATCCTCAGCTCGGTTGCAGCGACAAGATCGTGGCCGAAGATCTGTCGGAAGAACATTCCTGGCAGGCGAGCCAGGAATTCCGCCTGGCCTCGCATTTCTCCGGCCCCTTCAATTTCAGCGTCGGCGGCAACTACATGCACTACGAGACGTCGGAGAACTACTACGTCTTCGTGAACACGTTGACGGCGTTCGCCTGGTCGGAAGGCGGCTCGCTGTCAAATCGCGGCGCATGGAATCCGGGCGTCTCCGACAACAGCCAGTGCCTGGGTAAATATGGCGGGTTCATTTTCAACGATCCAACCAAGGGCGGCGGCGAACCCGAAGTCGATGCCTGCGTCTATATCGATCCCAATCCGGTCAGCAGCGTCAACAACAAGGGCCACAACTACTTCCTCAGCCAGAACCCCTACACGCTCAATTCCTATGCCACGTTCGGCGAAACCTATTTCGATATTTTGAAAGATCTGAAGCTGACGACTGGTTTGCGCTGGACGGAAGATCGCAAGCATTTCGTGGACATTCCAAGCGAACTCGTTGCCGACGGTTGGGGTTATCCGTCTTCCGGCGTCGTCGATCAGCAATGGGATGCGCTGACCGGCCGTGCCGCCTTGAACTGGACGCCCAAGCTCGCCTTCACCGACCAGACATTGGTCTACGGTTCCTATGCGCACGGCTACAAGGCAGGCGGCGCCAATCCGCCGGGCCCCAACCTTCCTCTGTTCGGAACCGACCGCGGAAATCCCATACACCCGCTGACGTTCAAGCCCGAATATATCGATGCCTTCGAACTCGGCACCAAGAACACGCTGTTCGATGGCGCGGTCACGTTCAACACCAGCGCGTTCTATTACAACTACGAGAACTACCAGATCTCCGAAATCGTCGATCGCACGGCGATCAACCTCAATTTCGATGCCCATGTGAAAGGCGCGGAATTCGAGGCGACTTGGGAACCTGTTCCCGGCCTGCGCTTCAACGCGAGCGGCGGCTATGAGGACGCACGCATCGCAAACGGCCAACAGGCCATCGATCTGATGGACCGAACGGCCGGAAAGACGGACTGGATGGTCGTCCGCCCATTCCCGACCGCCGCATCGAACTGCATTCTGCCGACATATGTCGTGGCCGCGGTGGCCTATCAGATAAATAACGAATTCGCCGGTTATGTGACCTCCAACCAGAGTGGAACCAATCCGGTCATCGTTTGCGGCCACGCCTATTCGCAAGGCGTCGATCCGGTTACCCAGCTTGCCTATCATGCCAATCCAACCATCTCGATCCCGGGAAACGATCAGGTAACCGGCATTCCGATTCAGCCCGGTTACATCGGGTTCAATCCACTCACCGCACCAAACCTCGGCGAAGGGTTCGACAAGGATCTCAGCCACCATTCGCTGCCCAACGCCCCGCCGTTCACGCTGTCGGCAGGCGCCCAATACTCGGTGCCGCTCACGCAGGAATGGGCCGGCACGCTGCGCGCCGATTTCTACTGGCAGGACGATAGCTGGGCGCGTGTTTTCAACGACGATCCCTATGATCGCCTGCGCAGCTACAACAACCTCAACCTCACGCTCATCCTGACAAGCCAGAACGGTTGGCAGGTGATGGGCTATCTGAAGAATGTGTTCAACACCACCGCCATCACCGGTGACTTTCTCAACAGTGATGATTCCAATTTGACGACCAACGTGTTTCTCACCGATCCGCGCCTGATCGGTTTGCGCGTCACGAAGAATTGGTAAGGGGGGATAAAAAATGAGCGAACTCATCACATCGCCGGGCGCGCGTCAGGACATTCGCTGGCAATTGCTGGCAACCGCATCGGCACTGGCACTTTGCGGCACTACCTTCACAAGCGGCGCCGCCAACGCGCAAAGCACAAGCCGACCCACCGTGTGGATCGAAGTCGGCGGGCAGATGGAACAGCTTCAAAACAGCCAAGAAGCTTTTGCGCCGCCGTTCACGCTGGCCCATCTTGATGCGCCGTTCAATTTCGTTTCGCCGTTGGATATCCAGCGTCCGCCGTCTCACGCATTTGGCGGCGAAGGCAAGATTTCGTTCGAACCCGCCGGAACCGATTGGATATTCTCCGCCGGGCTACGGTATGGCCGCTCCAACAGCAGCAAGGACGTTCACCAGCAAACCGCCACGCAGAAGCGGGTGCATTTCCAGTCGATTTTCTACACGACGTCCGTTCCGCATTTTGACGACACCGTGTCCGCGCACCACGGGAGCCACGCGATTGCCGATTTCACGGCGGGCAAGGATGTGGGCCTCGGCCTGTTTGGCCATGACAGCCATTCAACGATCAGCTTCGGCGTGCGTTACGCGCAATTTCACGACAACGCGACGGCGGTGCTGCGTTCGGGCCCGGATCTCTTTTTTCCGACAAACAGAAAATACGAGAAGCCGCGTCATCACCAATATTACGCCCATTCGGTCATCGAGCACAGCTTCTCGGGCATTGGCCCCTCGCTCTCTGTCGCAAATTCGACGCCCTTTGTAGGCAATGAAGAGCATGGCGAAATCGCGTTGGATTGGGGCGCGAACGCGGCTTTGCTGTTCGGGCGGCAAAAAGTGCGCGGAACGCACGAGACGAGCGGAATGTATTTCAAGCCCATCGGCTGCTGCGCCACAGGATTTCTGCCGGATGCACAATACGCCACGTCCACAAACGTCAACCGCTCCCGCGGTGTCATCATACCCAATATCGGCGGTTTCGTGGGCCTCACCTTCCAACGCGCCGATGCCAAGCTGAAGTTCGGCTACCGCGCCGACTTCTTCTTCGGCGCGATGGATGGCGGCATCGACGCCAGGCGCACAAGCAATGTGGGCTTCTATGGCCCCTTCGCCACCATCAGCATCGGCCTTGGGGGCTAGTCCAAGATCACCGGGGGGCATTCGGCAAGGCGGCGGAGCGATCCGCCGCCTTTTGCATTTGTCCCCGTTTGAAATTTTCTGACTCTCCAATGCCCAAATTTTGCGGCCCGGCGCGCCTCATCGCGTCGGAAATTATTTTGCGTGGCCACTAGCCCGCCCGATCATGTGCTTCGTTGAATGAGTTGTAGGCCGGGGAGCGAAACCTGCCCGGCGGACGAGGGATGGTCGAAAAACCGGATACCGGCTCTGAGAATTCCGCTCTGCACCCACAAGGCGCGGCTGTGTCCACGCACGACCTGAAAGCCTGGTTCATACGAGAGGTTTTGCCTTTGGAAGCCGCGCTGACACAGTTCCTTGGCCGCCATTGGCCCCACAAGGAGGATATCGATGACCTCTGTCAGGATGTCTATATCCGCATCTATGAATCGGCGCAGCGGAAAATTCCATCGCCCACGCGGCCCTTCGTTTTCGCGATTGCGCGCAATCTTCTGATAGATCGCTTCCGCCGCAACCGCGTCACGCCGATCAATGGCGTGCCGGATCTGGCGGCCCTTGAAATCGCAACGGATGAGCCAGGTCCCGACCGCGGCACGATTGCGCGCGACGAACTGCGTTTGCTGCGCGAAGCGTTCAACCGCCTTCCGCCGCGCGCCCGCGAAGTTCTGGTTCTGAAGCGGATCGACAATCTCTCGCGTCAGGAAATCGCCCGCCGCCTCGGCATCGCGGAAAACACCGTCAAGCAACATCTGGTCGAAGCCACGCGCCGCCTGGCCGACATGCTGCACGAAGACGAGGGCCGTTCGTCATGAGCAGCCACGAAACCGAAACATCTTCATCCGAAGCCGAAAAGGTTCGCCTGCAGGCAACCGAATGGCTTGTCGAACGCGTCGAAACCGAAAGCTGGACGCCGGAGAAGCAGCAAGCGTTCGATGCCTGGCTTGCCGAGACGCCTGCAAACCAGCTCGCCTTCTGGCGCGCGGAAGACAGTTGGAACCGCGCCGGTCTCGTCGCCGAATTTCGCTCCTTCGCCCCGCGGCCGCAGCCCCGGCGAGGGTTTCGCTGGTCCGGCGCAATGAAAGGCGCCGCCGCCGTCGCAGCGGTGGCAATCATCGCCATCGGTGCGTTGCAATTTTCTCAGACGCCCAAGCCTCTTTCCTATTCAACGCCTGTTGGCGGCCAGAAAAGCATTGTGTTGGCCGATGGTTCGCGCATCGACCTCAACACCGATTCCATTCTGACGATCAACGAAGGATCGCCGCAGCGAAGCGTCACGCTCAAAAAAGGTGAGGCTTATTTCCGCATCAAGCACGATGCCAAACATCCCTTCACCGTCATGGCGGCCGGCCGGCGCATCACCGATCTCGGCACCGCCTTCACCGTGCGCAACAGTTCGTCGCGCGTTGTCGTGGCCCTCGTCGAAGGCAGTGCGCGCGTGGATGCCCCATCGGTTTCATCCGGCCCGCGTTCGGCCGTGCTCAAACCCGGCGACGTCGCGGTGGCAACCGCCAACACGATGTCGGTCATAGCTGCGCCCGTTCCCGAATTGCAAATGGCGCTCTCCTGGCGGCGCGGCCTGCTGATCTTCCGGCACACGACGCTGGCAGAGGCCGCTGCCGAGTTCAATCGCTACAACCAGCAAAAGCTGGTCATCGAAGACGCCGGTACGGCGCGCATGGAACTGCGCGGCACATTTCGTGCCAACGATGCGCGCGCCTTCGCGCATATGGCCAAAGCCGTCATGGGCATTCAGATCGAATTTCGCGGCGATGACATCGTGTTGCATCGCTGAAGGCAAAAAGATTTCGCGAGGGGGCATAAATGATCACCTGTTACAAATCTCTGGCCTTGGCAAGCACCTGCATCGCAGCCTTGTCGTTCGGCGCCAGAGCAGAAACCTTCAACATTTCCGGCGGCGATCTGGCAAGCGCGTTGGACGCCTATGTCGCCCAAACCGGCGTGCAACTCATACTGTCTGAAGACGCGGTGAAAGGCGCGCGCACGCGCGGCGTGAAAGGCAACCTGTCGCCCGACGAAGCGCTTTCGCGCCTTTTGTCCGGCACGGGCTTTACCACCCATCGCGAAGACGGCGCCATCGGCATCGTGCGCAGCCTCACCCAATCGCAAGCCGACGTGTTGCCGCTGCAACTCGCCCAAGCCGCGCCTGCGCGTGCTTCAGTTGAAACGGTAACGGTCACCTCGTCGAAGCTCGGCGGCGCGGATGTGCAAAGCATTCCGATCGCGATCACCGCACTCAGCCAGGAACAACTCACTTCGCGCCAGATCGCGGGCGGCCCGGACCTGATCAAGGAAGTCCCGAACCTCACCTTCACCAAGACGAATTTCACCGGCTACAGCATCAACATCCGCGGCATCGGTACCCAAGCCATCTCAGTGACCACCGATCCTGCGGTCGCCGTGTCGTTCAACGACACGCCATTCATCCGCAATCACTTCTTCGAGCAGGAATTCTATGATGTCGCGCAGGTGGAAGTGCTGCGCGGCCCGCAGGGCACGCTCTACGGCCGCAACGCGACAGCCGGCGTGGTGAACGTCACCTCGGCAGTGCCGACCGACCATTTTGAAGCGATGGGATCTGCCGATGTCGGCAACTACAAGAACCGGCGTCTGGAGGGAATGATCAACCTCCCGCTTGCCGGTGACAAGCTGATGCTGCGTCTGGCCGGCGAGTGGACCAAGCGCGACGGTTACAGCTTCAATTCGCTGACGGATTCCTCAATCGACGGACGCGATCTGTGGAGCGGTCGCGCCAGCGTGCGCTGGCAGCCCGCCGAGAATTTCCATGCCGACTTCGTCTGGGAACACTTCCAGGAAGACGACGACCGTATGCGCAGCGCCAAGCAACTTTGCAAGCGCTTCTCGCCACCCACGTCCGTCCTTGGGCAGGCGACCGACGTAAGACCCGCGGTGTATCTGGGCGCCGAGGCCTATCTCAATCAGATTTGCGCGCCGGGATCCTTGTACAGCTCGGATGCCTTTGGCGTGCCGGATTCGCTTGCGCTTCCCTATTATGGCGGTCTTTCCGGCGCATCGATTGGCGCTGTCGAAAACCCGTTGACCTTCAGTTCTGGAACCCACGCCGATGCCTATGCTGGCACGACGCAATCGCACAATCTGCGTGTGATCGAGTCGTCGCTTGAGCCGCAATACAAGGCCAAGAACGACACGCTCGAACTCAATGCGGAGTGGCGAATCGCACCTTCACTGAGCCTCCATTCCGAAACCGGCTACAACCGGGATTTCCTCTGGTCCACGGAAGACTTCAACCGGTTCAACACTCAGCCGGGAGTCTTCGAGTATTATCCGTTCATTACTGCCGATCTTACCACCCCCGATGGAAATTATCGCTGCTTCGACGGCACTCTTTCCGTGGGCGGCAATTTTTGCGCCAATCCGGACCGTGCCGACCAAACTGGCTATTTCTGCGATCCGCAATTGGGTTGCAGCAACCGGCTCGTTGGCGAGGATCTAGCGGAAGAGCGTTCTTGGCAGCTCAGCCAGGAAGTGCGGTTATCGTCCGATTTTCAGGGGCCGTTCAATTTCAGTTTTGGCGGCAACTATATGCATTACGAGACGGATGAGAACTATTACGTCTTCTTCAACACGCTTTCGATGTATGCCGCGGTCGATGGGCTTGCCGGGCGCAACGGTGTGCCGTGGATACCTGGCGTTTCACACAATCAACGCTGCATCGGAAACGGCCATCAGCTTACCAGCGTTGATACCGTGACCAATCCGGAAATGTGTCTCGGCTATATCGATCCCAATCCGATCACCAGCCTGGACAATCAGGGTCACAACTATTTCCTGAGCCAGAACCCCTACAATCTCAACTCTTACGCCATCTTTGGCGAAACCTATTACAACGTCACCAAGGACGTGAAGATCACCGCGGGCCTGCGTTGGACGGACGATCAGAAACATTTCACCGAAATCCCCAGCGAGCTGCTCACGCTCGGTTATGGCTACCCTTCGTCTGGCGCCATAGACCAGGAATGGAAGAAGTGGACCGGCCGTATCGTCGCCGACTGGTCCCCCAAGATTTCGTTCACCGATCAGTCGATGTTCTACGCGTCTTATGCGCATGGCTATAAGGCGGGCGGCGCCAATCCGCCCAGCGCCATTCTGCTTCAATATCAGACCGGCGATATCAGCGATCCCACACACCCGGCCACCTTCGAGCCGGAATACAACGATGCTTTCGAACTCGGCACAAAAAATAGCCTGCTCGACGGCGGCCTGACGTTCAACGGCGATGTCTTCTTCTACAATTACAGAGGCTATCAGATCTCACAGATCGTGGATCGGACCTCGGTCAATCTGAACTTCGACGCGACGGTCAAAGGTGCCGAAATCCAGGCGAGCTGGGAACCAGTGCCCGGCCTGAAATTCGGCTTGTCGGGTGGTTATCAGGATGCGCGATTAGCCAGCGGTTCGAAAGCCATCGACCTGATGGATCGCACGGCAGGAAATCCCAACTGGATTCTCGTCAAGCCGTTCGTGACGCAGGCTTCCAACTGCATCGCGCCTGCTTATGTCGTCGCCTATCTGTTCAACCCAGACAATGCCGATGGGCATTTCGTCGAGAATTCCATTCCCTATCTGACGTCGCTTTGCGGTGTTGCCTATAACCAGCATCTGGATCCCATAAGCGGGAAAACCTACACCGCCTATCCAGAAGGCAACATTGCCGTTGGTCCATTTGGCGGCCCTCCCATCAATCCAACCTATCCGGGTTTCGATCCGTTGGCCGGAACGCCGGGCGATCCGTATGTGGGGCAGAATGTCTATAACGGCGTTGATTACGGCCCCACGCCGAACAACGGCGCAGGGTTTTACAAGAATATCGGCGGCAACGAACTTCCGAATGCGCCGCATTTCACCACTTCGTTCACAGCGGATTGGTCGATACCGGTTTCGGCGGACTGGGCGGCAACCTTGCACAGCGATTTCTATTGGCAATCGCAGAGTTGGGCGCGGGTCTTCAACGCCGTCAACGACAGGATTCACGGCTATACAAACGTCAACCTGGCTCTGATTTTGAACAACGCGTCCGGCTGGCAGCTGATGGGCTATGTGAAGAACGTCTTCAACACCACGGCCATCACCGGCACGTTCCTCAACAGTGACGACACTGGCCTGACGACCAATATCTTCCTCACCGATCCGCGCCTCTTCGGTGTGCGCGTGACGAAGAATTTCGGAGCGGGCGATGGCGGCTCCGATTTCTTCTCAAGCATTGGCGGAGATCATCCGAAAATCTGGGTGCAGCTCGGCGGCAATTATAACGCCATACTGGGCGCGGGTAACGACGCCTACAATCCGGATTACATTCGTCCGGGCGGCGCCAGCTTGACCGGAAGCCATTTTACCGGTGTGACGCCTGCCGGTACCCAGACCATGACGGAATTGATGACGGCCGCCGGATTTGCGCCTCCGTCTGCTTACGAAAAGTCGCCGAGCGCCAGCCTCGATTGGGAAGGCAAGCTTATCTACCAACCGGAAGATTCGAATTGGGTGTTGAAAGCTGGCGTCCGCTACGGCCGCTCCAGCCGCAAGAACCGGACATATCAGACAGCGATACCCGGTGAACGAGCGGCCCAATACACGACGTTCGGAAAATACAAGCATTGCACGGAGCTTCTGAACTATGCGGCCTGTCACTCCGGCCACTATCGCAAATTCGTCAACGCAAACGGCCAACAGGACGAGCAGCACACGATCATGGATTTCGAAGCCGGCGTGAATGTGGGCCTCGGCTCGTTCGGCAACGGCACCATCTCGGGCGGATTGCGCGTGGCGCAATTCACATCGGGAGCCAATTTCGAAATCAATTCCGATCCGGAATATGTTTTTGGAGTGGGCGGCCAATATCACAACGTCTACGAAAACCGTACCAGCGAACATCGCAGCTTCCACGGCATGGGTCCGCAGGTCGCATGGGATGCCAATCAGATTCTCTTCGGCAATACCGAAGGCGGAGAATTCACGCTCGATTGGGGTGCAAACGCTGCCGTATTGTTCGGGCGGCAAAGCGTGAACGCACAGCATTTCACCTCTTATTGCCATGTGAATGGGGTAAGCGGCGGTGTTGCGGGCTGCATCACCAATCTTCCAAGCCATACGAAAACAACAACGTCGAAGCGTAGCCGGCGCCGAACCGTTCCCAATCTCGGCGGCTATATCGGCGCATCTGCGCGTTACAACAACGCGAAGCTGAGCTTCGGCTATCGCGCCGACACGTTCTTCGGCGCGATGGATGGCGGCCAGGAAACGGCGAAGGATTCCAACCGTGGCTTCTATGGCCCCTATATGAACATCAGCATCGGTCTGGGAAACTGAGGCTCGGCATCTCGAACCGGGGGCGGGCGGTGTCTGCTGCAATTGGCAGCAGGCGCTGCCCGTCTGTTTTGTGGTAGAGATCGCCGATGGCGAACATCGACCTGCGCATCGGTTGGAAGAAAGACGATCCCGTGCTCCGGCGGGATACCGAAACGGTGTGGGATGCGCTGAACGCGGTCTATCCGCGCGAGCGGGAAGACCGGCTCAAGGAACTGGTGGCTGTCGCCTATGAGGGTGAGAAAGCCATCGGTGCCTGCACCGCACGCGCCATAGAATATAAAGTGTTGCGGACCCATGTGTTCTATCTCCGCGCTGCCGTCCTGCCGGGAACCCATCACGACGAAGTCCTCATCCAGCTTCTGTCGGCGGCAAAGAATGTCCTGCAGCCCTGGGCGAAGGCGAATCCAGGCGAGCGCCTCAAGGGCATTCTGCTGATGTTCGATAGCGATGCGTACGATGCGCTCTATGGCGAACCCATCCTGCGCCGGGGCGATGTCGAACTGGTGTTGACCGGCTATACTGATGAAGGCCGCCAAATCCGAGTCCTGTGGTTCGACGATGTCAGACTTGAAAAGTGAAGCGCCGGCTACGCCGCAGGAACTGCATGGCATCCTATGGCTGGCCTCGTACCCGAAGTCCGGCAACACCTGGACCCGCAACTTCCTGCACAACCTGCTCAACCTCCTCGAAGGCATCGACGAGGACGAGCAGGACATCAACAAGATGAACGAGCTGACCTTCTGGGAGATATCGGCCGAACCGTACGAGAAACTTCTGGGAAAACCGGTCACCTTGGCCACCCGCGAAGAGATCGCCGAAATCCGCCCCAAGGTGCAGGAATTGATCGCGTCTCGCGTCGATGGCCTTGCCATGATCAAAACCCATCATTGCCTGGTGACCGACCGTGGCCATCCCGTGATCAACACCAAGGTCACGGCGGGCGCGGTCTACATCGTGCGCAATCCGCTGGACGTCGCGATCTCGCTCGCCAACCACATCAGCGGCACCATCGACGACGCCATCGAGATGATGAGCCAACGCGGCACCGAAACCCTGGTCAGCGACAGAAGCGTCTACGAGGTCTATGGCTCCTGGAGCCAGCATGTCGAAAGCTGGACCCGCAAACCACACCAAGCCATCTATGTGATGCGTTACGAGCAGATGCTGGCCGAGCCGGAGAAAACCTTCGGCGCCTTGGCCCGCCATCTTCTGCTCAATCCCAAACCCGAGCAGCTTGCGCGCGCCATCGAACGCTCCTCCTTCGAAAACCTGCGCAAACAGGAAGAAAGCTCCGGCTTCAAGGAAAAGCCCGACAAAGCCGAACGCTTCTTCCGTTCCGGCAAATCCGGCGAATGGCAGGACAAGCTCACCCGCCGCCAGGTCCGCGAAATCGTCTCAACCCATCACCAGCAGATGCAGCGCTTCGGCTATCTCTCCGACGAACTGAAGCATCTGATCGGCTAGGAAAAAGCCGCTTCCTCAGCCCTCTTCAGGCCGCAACAATATATCGGCCTGATGTCCCGCGCGCGCAGCCAGCCGCGCAAGAAAATTTTTCGCGCATCCGACTATAAAATCCCCTCTCCAGCTTTGTCTGTGTAAGCGAGACCCAAGGCTCGAACACCTCGAACGGTCGAGAGTAGGCGGGAATGGTCGATAGGGCGGACATCACCAGTGAGGGCGCCGACCCGCGCTCTTCGGGCGCGCACATGAGCACGGCCGAAGTGGACGCGTGGTTTGCCGCCGAGGTGTTGCCGCTGGAGGCGATGCTGATGCAATACCTGCAGCAGAATTGGCGCAACGCCAGCGACGTGCCCGACTTCCGGCAGGAGGTCTATGCCCGCGTCTATCAGGCGGCGTGCGAAAAGCTTCCCGAACGCCCCAGGCAATATGTGTTCGCCACCGCGCGCAACCTGCTGATCAACCGCATGCGCCAGGGCCAGGTTGTGCCGATAGAAGCGGCTTCCGATCTTGAAGCACTGGAAATTGCCGCCGATGCGCCCGGCCCCGAACAAACCCTCATCGCGCGCGATGAATTGCGCCATCTGCAGGCAGCCCTCGACCGTCTGCCGCCGCGCGCCCGCGAAGTGATCCTGCTGCGCCGCGTCGAAGGCCTGTCGCGGCCCGAAATCGCCCAACGCATGGGCATCACCGAAGGCACGGTTTCGCAACATCTCGAACAAGGCTTGCGCGCGTTGATGGAAATCCTCGGCGGCGATCCGCCATCGGTGCGGAGGTTGCCATGAGCGATCCGCAAACCATCGAAGCCGCCGCCGCCCAATGGGTGCGCCGTAAGGAATTCGGCGATTGGAACGATGCTGCCGAAAACGAACTCCATGTGTGGCTGGACGCATCGGTTCTTCATCGCGTCGCCTATCTTCGCCTCGAAGAAGGCTGGAAACGCACCGAACGTCTGGCCGCATTACGCCTGCCGGAATTCCGCCGCACAGAGCCGCAGCGCACGACGCGCAACTGGACGATGCTGCTGCGCGTTGCCGCCGCCATCGTGGCGATCGCCGTGCTCTCCGTGGCAGGCCGATCCTATTTCCTGAACCCGGCGCAAGACACCTACGTCACGCCGGTCGGCGGCCGCGAAGTTCTCACCCTGTTCGATGGATCGCACATCGAACTCAACACCGACACGATGCTGCGCCTCAGCAAGAACCGCCGCAGCGCGACATTGGTGAAGGGCGAAGCCTTCTTCCAGATCAAGCACAACGAAAACAGCCCGTTCGTGGTAACGGCTTCGGGCCATCGCATCGTCGATCTGGGCACCAAATTCTCGGTGCGCGGCGATGCCGACGGCAAGCTGGAAGTGTCGCTGTTCGAAGGCAGCGCCCGCATAGAAAACACCGAGCAGCCGACGGCGCGTGCAGCCGTGCTCAAGCCGGGCGACATCGCGGTCGCCACCGCCGAAACGCTTCAGGTCACGCGCAAACCGGTGGAGGCCCTAACCAATTCCATCGGCTGGCGCCATGGCGTCGTTATCTTCCGCCACATGGCGCTCGCCGACGCGGCCACCGAATTCAACCGCTACAATCTGAAGAAGCTCGTGGTCGACCGCAGCGCCGCCGGCATCACGATCGACGGCACCTTCGCCACCGACAATCTCGAAACCTTCGCACGCATCGCGCGCATCGCGCTCGGCCTGCGCGTGGAAAGCCGCGAACGCGAGATCGTCATCACGCGCTGAAGAAATCATCTGCGGCATCGCCGCTGTCAGGGGGAAAGATGTACAAAACGGTTTTCAAATCCGCATTGCTGGGCGCGGTCAGCGCTGTTGCGCTCGTGTCGTTCGCGCACGCCGAAAAATTCCATATTCCCAGCGGCGAGCTTTCCGGCGCGCTGGAAGCTTATACTGCCCAAAGCGGCGTGCAGCTTGTGGTCTCCCACGACCTGATCAAGAACATGCGCACCGGTGGGGTTTCCGGCTCGCTCTCCTCCGGCGAAGCGCTCACCCGCATCCTCTCCGGTACCGGCCTTTCCGCCCGCCACGAAGACGGTGCCGTCGCCATCATCCGCGAACAATCTTCCGCCGCCGACATCATGCCGCTGCAACTGGCCCAAGCCTCACCCGCCCGCGCCGCGGTGGAAACCGTGACAGTGACATCGTCGAAACTCGGCGGCGCCGATGTGCAAAGCATCCCGATTGCCATCACCGCACTTTCGCAAGAGCAGTTGACCGCCACCCAAACCGCAGGCGGCCCGGATCTGATCAAACAGGTCCCGAACATGACGTTCACGAAAACGAACTTCAGTGGCTATTCCATCCAGCTACGCGGCATCGGCACACAAGCCATCTCGGTCACCACCGATCCGGCAGTGGCCGTCGCCTTCAACGACACGCCGTTCATTCGCAACCATTTCTTCGAACAGGAATTTTTCGACGTCAGCCAGGTCGAAGTGTTGCGCGGACCTCAAGGCACGCTTTACGGCCGCAATGCGACTGCCGGCGTGGTCAATCTCACCTCTGCCAAACCGACCGATCAATTCGAAGCCATGGCATCTGCCGATATCGGCAACTACGAAAACCGTCGTTTCGAAGGCATGATCAACCTGCCGATCATCGACGATCGGCTCGATCTACGCGTCGCCGGCGAATGGACCAAGCGCAACGGCTATTCCTTCAACTCGCTGACCGACAGCCCGATAGATGGCCGCGATCTGTGGTCAGGCCGCGCGACGCTCGGCTTCAAGCCAACCGAAAACCTGTCGGCCTATCTCGTCTGGGAACATTTCTCGGAAAACGATGACCGCCTGCGCTCCAGCAAACAGCTTTGCCACCGCGACGATGGACCGGCAACAATCGGCGGTGTTCCCACCGCAAGCTTACCTGCTGGAAAATTGGCGGCGGGCGGATATCTCAGTCAGGGCTGCCTTCCTGGCTCGCTCTACACTCCCGAAGCGTTTGGAGTGCCCAACGGATTGTCATTGCCCTATTATGGTGGATTGATTGGAAGCGGATATGGCGCCGCCATCATCTCGCCGCTGAATGACTTTCCCTTCCCCCTCGCAGTCCACGATCCCTACGCCAGCACAACCCAATCCCAGGATTTGCGGCAGATCGAATCGGCACTGACCCCCATTTACCGGGCAAAGAACGATGTCATCGAACTGAATGTCGATTACAAAGTCACACCTGCACTAACCTTCAACTCCCAGACCGGTTTCAATCACGACTTCCTGTATTCCACGGAAGATTACAACCGCTTCAACACGCAGCCGGGAATCTTCGCGTATGATCCGGCCTATAACGGTACGCTGATCTCGCCGGACGGCAATTACCGTTGCACCACGAGCGACGGCAAAAATAGCTACCTCAGCAGCAGCGATAACTGCGCGGCTTCTGAGACGGCCACACCGACCGGATATTTCTGCGATCCGCAACTGGGGTGCAGCAACCGCCTCGTCGGCGAGGATTTGGTCGAAGAACATGCCTGGCAACTCAGTCAGGAATTCCGGCTGGTTTCGAATTTCAGCGGGCCGCTGAATTTCAGCGCCGGTGGCAATTTTCTGCATTATGAAACGGAGGAAAATTACTACGTCTTCATCAACACGTTCACGGTCTATGCCGCAAAGGCACACATACCTGCTTTGGACCACTGGACGCCGGGCGATCCGAGCTCGATGGAATGCGTTGTGAACCATGCGCCCGCCGATCCGCAAAGGCCGGGTTCTGCAGCAAACCCAAATTGCCTGGGATGGATCGATCCCAATCCGATCAGCAATCTCGACAATTCAGGTCACAATTATTTCCTCAGCCAGAACCCTTACACGCTCAATTCCTATGCCGGGTTCGGCGAGGTCTATTACAACCCGACCGATGAGTTGAAATTCATTGGCGGCCTGCGCTGGACCGACGATCAGAAGCATTTCGTCGAAATCCCCAGCGAGCTTTTCACGCAAGGATATGGCTACCCGATTACCGGCATCATCGATCAGTCGTGGCGGGAATTCACCGGCCGCTTCGCCGTCAACTATTCGCCGAAACTAACCTTCACCGATCAGACATTGCTCTACGGCTCGTTTGCGCGCGGTTACAAGGCGGGCGGCGCCAATCCGCCGGGTGCGATTTTCCCCCCGTTCCTTTCGAGCGATGTTCCCAGTGTCGCCCATCCGTTGACGTTCAAACCGGAATTCATCAACGCCTTCGAATTGGGAACAAAGAACACGCTGCTGGATGGCGCCCTGACCGTCAACGGTGCGCTCTTCTATTACGACTACAAGGGATACCAGATTTCGCAGATTATCGATCGCTCCTCGGTCAATCTGAATTTCGATGCGAAGGTGAAAGGCGCCGAGCTTGAAAGCACCTGGGAACCGGCACCTGGCCTCAAATTCACCTTCTCAGGCGGCTATGAAGACACGCGGCTGGCAAACGGTTCAAAGGCCGTCGATCTCATGGATCGAACGGCAGGCAATCCCAACTGGATTCTCGTCAAACCGTTTGCGACCCAATCGTCGAACTGCGTCTTGCCGGTATACGTCGTTGCTTTCAAGTTGACCCAGGCAGGCGTGGCGGGCGACTGCGGCGAAGCCTATTCAGCGCACCACGATCCGGCAACGGGGCAGACGTATACGCCCTTTCCGTCGGGGCAATTCACCGAGGTCACAACGCAAATCGCGCCGGGCACATATGCCGGTTTCGATCCCTTGGCCGGAAACGATCCGAACGATCCTTATACCGGTCAGAACAAGTCCGGCGGTATAGATTACGGTCCTGCGCCCAACAACGGCGCGGGCTTTGACAAAAACTTGAGCGGCAACGAACTGCCCAACGCGCCGCATTTCACCACCTCGTTCACGGCCGAATATTCCCTACCGATAACCAACGATTGGGCCGCCACGCTGCATGGCGACTTCTACTGGCAATCAAGCTCGTGGGCCCGCGTCTTCAATGACGACCCGTACGACAAGCTGCACGGTTACAAGAACGTCAATCTGGCATTGATCCTGACGAACCAGAACGGCTGGCAGGCGGTTGGCTATCTCAAGAACGTGTTCAACACCACAGCCATCACCGGAACATTCCTTAACAGCGATGACAGCGGTTTGACGACCAACGTGTTCCTCACCGATCCGCGCCTCTTCGGCGTCCGCATCACGAAGAACTGGTAAGGGGGGAAAGAAAAATGAGCGAACTCATCATCCAAAACAAACAGAAGAACATTCGCCTCCATCTGCTTGCCACCGCATCGGCCATCGTTCTGGCCGCCTGTGTGGCAACTGGCGAAAAAGCGCAAGCCGCAGAACGGCCCACAGTCTGGATCGAAGGCGGTGTGTATCTGGATAACATCACGGGCTCAAACGGAACCTTCGTCCCGCCGCTCGATTCCATCACGACAAACGGCTTTGCGGATACGCCTACCGATCCCAATTTCCTGGGGCAAGCTTCCGGTGGCTTCCCGTCCTTCACCAACATGGAGAACGTGCTCGGAAGAAGCGTGGGCGCGGAAGGAAGTCTCTCGTTCCAGCCCAGCGGGTCGGATTGGGTCTTCAACATCTCGGCGAGCTATGGCCGCACGCATTCCAAAAGACACATTCTGGAAAGCGAAAAGAACACCGGTGAACCGGCCTATGCCACGGGAATCCACCCCGGCGGCTTCGGCCAGCATCTGGTCACACCGGCTTATGTCAATTATGTGGACCAGGCCACAGACAACACCGAAGCCCACACCATCATCGACTTCAAAGTCGGAAAAGATGTCGGCCTCGGATTGTTCGGTCACAGCACGGAATCGATCTTCAGCTTCGGCGCTCGCTATGTGCAGATGAACATGACTTCAAACGGTCATTCCTTTGCGCAGCCTGGTGAGCAGTTTTACCGCTTCAAGACTGGAAGCTTCGGGAAATATGCTGTTGGCGGCATACATCAGAACTCCCAATCGCTGTTGCGCCGCTACAGCGATCTCCATGCCCTGGGCCCAGCGCTTTCCTGGAGCAACACAACCGGCCTTTGGGGCGATGTCGCCGACGGACAAATCGCATTGGATTGGGGCGCGAACGCCGCTGTCCTGTTCGGCCGTCAGAAAGCAAAAGTCGCCCACGAGACGACGATCCACAAAAGCCAGGATCATTTGTTGTACAACATCCTGTTCGGCACCACGCAGATCGCTCTCAACCAGATCAGTGCAAGAAGCGGTTCGGCCCACCGCACGGAAACCCATCGCGTCACCGTTCCCAATCTCGGCGGCTTCGCAGCGCTGTCTTATCGCTTCCCACGGGCGAAGCTGAGCGTGGGCTACCGCGCCGATTTCTTCTTCGGCGCCATGGATCGCGGCCTCGATACGCACCAGTCGGTGACGACCGGCTATCACGGCCCGTTCGCCACCGTCAGCATCGGCTTGGGCGGATAGTTCTTTCCCCGGGGGGCATTGCGGCAGAGCGGCGGAGCAATCCGCCGCTCTTTTCTTTTCCGCGAGCCTTCGCGCCCAAGTTGCGTCAGCAACAATCTTTCCTTGCGCCCGCAAAATTTTTCTTCTGCCAGACCGTCTTCATTCGCCGCGCCCAATTGTCAGAATAGGTGAGCACCGATCGGCAAGGGTGCTCCGGATGGCGGGGTATGGGAGAACGGCCCGACACCACAGGCGAAGCTGCTAACCGGGGTTTTTCCGGCGTGAATACGCTTGAGACCGAGGTTGACGCCTGGTTCGTCCGCGAGATCCTGCCGCTTGAGGCTTCGCTGATGCAGTACCTGCACCACAACTGGCGCAATCGCAGCGAAATTTCCGACATCCGGCAGGAAATCTACGTTCGCGTCTACGAAGCCGCCAAACAGGGCTTTCCCGACCGCGTAAAGCCGTTCCTGTTCACCACCGCCCGCAATCTTCTGATCAACCGGGTGCGGCACGCGCAGATCGTTCCGATCGAGGCTGTGGCCGATCTCGATGCGCTGGAAGTGGCAAGCGAAGTGCCGGGGCCGGACAGGGTGGTTCAGGCGCGCGATGAACTCAGGCTGTTGCAGGCCGCGCTCGACAAGCTGCCCTCGCGCTGGCGCACCGCCGTCATCCTGCAACGGGTCGAAGGGCTTTCGCGCAAACAGATCGCCGAACGCATGGGCGTCACCGAAGCATCGGCCGCCAAATATCTCGCCGATGGCATCTGCGCGCTGGTCTCCAAATTCTATGGCGATCCCCCCGATATGCGGAGGGATCAATGAGCAGCACGCGCTTCGAACAGGATGAATTCCCGCTGAACGCCATCGAACAGCGGGCGGCCCAGTTCATCGAACAACGCGATTGTGCCGCGTGGTCCGCCGAAGACGAGGCCGGGCTCGCGACGTGGATCGCCGCATCGCCCGCCCATCGCATCGCCTATCTGCGGCTCGATGCCGGCTGGAAGCGCGCCGAAAGATTGGCCGCGCTGCGCCCGCGCGAACGCGGCTGGCGCGAAAATGTTTCGTTCCGCAGCGCGGCGAAGATCGCGGCTGCCCTGGGGTTGGTCGCCATCGTCGGCGCAGGGGCGGCCTATTACTCCACCTTGCCGAAGTTCAGCACCTACGCGACCAGGGTGGGGGAGCGCGAAACGCTGACCCTGCGCGACGGCTCGCGGATCGAACTGAACACCAACACCGTTGTCCAGATCTCCGACGATCTCGACCGCAGGCACATCCGCCTGGAACAGGGCGAAGCCTTCTTCGACGTCGTGCACGACAAGAAACATCCGTTCGTTGTCGCCGCCGGCACGGGAAAGGTGACCGACATCGGAACAAAATTCGTCGTCCGCCGCGATGGCGCAGATGTTCGGGTCATCATGCTGCAAGGGGCCGCGCGCTTCGATGGCGCCGATGCGAGCGGCGGGCAGAAATCGCTCATCCTGCGCGCGGGCGACGACATGCTGGCTTCGGCAGAAGGCATCTCGCTTGCGCGCAAAACCGGCACAGAGACGGCACGCGAAACCAGCTGGCGCCGCGGCGTGCTGATTTTCCACGAAACACCGCTTTCCGAAGTGGCAGAAGAATTCAACCGTTACAACCGCACCAAGATCGTCATCAACGATACGAACACAGCAAAGGTCGAAATCGGCGGCACGTTTGCAGCCGCCAATGTCGAAGGGTTTGCGCGCGTCGCGCAGCAACTAATGGGCCTGCATGTCGAAAAACGGGCCGACGAGATCGTGATCTCGCATTGATCAAATACTCAAGGGGGGCGTTTTGAAATCCTATCTTAAACTCACCACGGCCATTGCAGCGGCGCTGATGTGCACGCAGGCAAGCGCCGAACAATTCTCGATTCCCGCAGGCGATCTGAAAGTCGCGCTCGATGCCTATGCGGCGCAAACGGGAAGTTCGCTGATCTATGTGAGCAGCGCGCTGCGCGGCGCCCGCACGCAAGGCGTGAGCGCCAATCTGCCGCCTGACGAAGCGTTGTCGCGAATCCTGAGCGGCTCCGGCTTCGTGATGCGGCGCGATGCGTCCGGCGCCATCGGCATCGACCGCGCGCGTCTGAACGCCGTCGAAGACGTGGCCGACATCCGCCTGGCACAGGCCACGCCGTCACCGCGTGCGTCTGTCGAAACGGTGACCGTCACCTCGTCGAAGCTCGGCGGCGCGGATGTGCAAAGCATTCCCATCGCCATCACCGCGTTGAGCCAGGAACAGCTTACTTCGCGCCAAATCGCAGGTGGTCCGGACCTGATCAAGGAAGTCCCGAATCTCACCTTCACCAAAACCAATTTCACCGGCTATTCGATCCAGATCCGCGGTATCGGCACACAAGCGATTTCGGTTACCACCGATCCTGCCGTCGCGGTGTCGTTCAACGACACGCCATTCATCCGCAACCATTTCTTCGAACAAGAATTCTACGATGTCGCCCAGGTCGAAGTCCTGCGCGGGCCGCAAGGCACGCTTTACGGGCGCAACGCCACAGCAGGTGTGGTGAACGTCACCTCGGCGGTACCGACCGATCAGTTCGAAGCCATGGGTTCTGTCGACATCGGCAATTACAAGAACCGCCGCCTGGAAGCGATGATCAACCTTCCCGTCGACGGCGACAAGCTGATGTTGCGCGTCGCGGGCGAATGGACCAAGCGTGATGGCTTCAGCACCAATTCGTTGACGAACTCCCCGATTGACGGCCGCGATTTGTGGTCTGGCCGCGCGAGCCTGCGCTGGCAGCCCAGCGAAAAATTCCACACCGATTTCATCTGGGAACATTTCCAAGAAGATGACGACCGCATGCGCAGCGCCAAGCAACTATGCGACCGCGGCAACGGGCCGGCAACGGTTCTTGGGCAATCGACTGGAACTATTGGGCCCTCCTATCTCAATCAGGGCTGCCTCCCCGTGTCTATGTACAGCCCGGATGCGTTTGGGGTTCCGAATGCGTTGTCGCTTCCTTATTTTGGCGGCTTCATTGGTGTGGGATTTGGTGCAGCTGTCATCAACCCGCTTATTTTTAACGGGGCGACACGCGACGCTTATGCCTCGACAACACAATCGCAAAACCTACGAGTCATCGAGTCGACGCTCGATCCGGAATACAGAGCAAAGAACGATACGCTGGAACTCAACTCGCAGTGGAACGTCACGCCCACGCTGGTCGTCAATTCTGATACCGGGTACAATCGGGATTTCCTCTGGTCGACTGAAGACTTCAACCGCTTCAACACGCAGCCCGGCGTTTTCCGTTACGATCCTACTGCAAATTCGGGCGCTCTTATAACGCCTGACGGTGGTTACCGCTGCTTCGATGGTAGCCTCACCACAAACGCTAGTGATTGCACAAGCACGGGCGGTCTGGCGGGACAAACCGGCTATTTCTGCGATCCGCAGCTTGGTTGCAGCAACCGCCTGGTCGGCGAAGATCTGGCGGAAGAACACGCTTGGCAATTCAGCCAGGAACTGCGCCTGACATCCAATTTCAAAGGCCCGCTTAATTTTAGTGCCGGCGGCAACTATATGCATTACGAGACGCAGGAAGATTATTTTGTCTTCTTCAACACGCTCACAATGTATTCCGCAGTCGGCGGCATTCGCGGACGGGTACCGGGTGATCCCTGGATAGGCGGCGTTTCGACCAATTCCTTTTGCCTAAAAAACGGCCGCCAATATGCCAACCCGGACATCCCATCCAGTGCAGAAGACTGCATGGGCTATATCGACCCCAATCCGATTTCGAGTCTGGACGGCAATGGCCATAATTATTTCCGCAGCGACAATCCCTACGCCCTGAATTCCTACGCGATGTTCGGTGAAGCGTATTACAACGTCACCCCCGAACTGAAGCTGACCGGCGGCCTGCGCTGGACCGACGACCAGAAACATTTCGTCGAAATCCCCAGCGAACTGCTGACGGTCGGCTATGGCTATCCTTCAATCGGCACCATCGATCAGGAATGGACGGAGTGGACAGGCCGCTTCGTTGCCAACTGGTCGCCAAAGATCGCCTTCACCGACCAGAGCATGTTCTACGCCTCTTATGCACATGGCTATAAGGCTGGCGGCGCCAATCCGCCAAGCGCCATCCTGCTCCATTTTGCGACGGGCGACATCAGTAACCCCACGCACCCCACAACCTTCGCCCCGGAATTCAACGATGCATTCGAACTGGGCACCAAGAACACCCTCTTCGACGGCGCGGTGACGCTGAACGGCGACGTGTTCTATTACGATTACAAAGGCTACCAGATATCGCAGATCGTCGACCGCACTTCGGTCAACCTGAACTTCAATGCGACAAGCATGGGTGCCGAACTTGAGGCGACGTGGGAGCCGATACCCGGCCTCAAATTCGGCTTGAACGGCGGCTATGAACACACAAGGCTCGCCAACGGTTCGCAAGCCATCGATCTGATGGATCGCACTGCGGGCAACACCGACTGGATTCTCGTCAAGCCGTTCGTGACCCAAACATCGAACTGCGTGGTGCCGGCCTATGTCGTCGCCTATCTGCTCAACCCGGCATATGGAAGCAACTCCAAGGACGTGACATCGCTTTGCGGCGTCGCCTACAGCCTCCAGCAAGACCCCATAACCGGCGCAACCTACGTGGCCAATCCAACCGGAAACAGGCCCGCTTTTGGAGGCCCTCCCATCGATCCGTCCTATCACGGATTTGATCCGCTCGCCGGAACGCCGGGCGATCCTTATGTGGGCCAGAACACCTACAACGGCATCGACTATGGCCCGGTGCCGAACAATGGAGCGGGTTTTTTCAAGAATCTGAGCGGCAACGAACTGCCGAATGCACCGCACTACACGATGTCGCTAACGGCAGATTATACGGTGCCGGTTTCGCCGGCTTGGGCCGCAACGCTTCACTCCGATTTCTATTGGCAATCGGCATCGTGGGCGCGCGTCTACAACGACGATCCCTACGATCGTATCCATGGCTATACCAACCTGAACCTGGCGTTGACGCTGACGGATGATACCGGCTGGCAGGTGATGGGCTATCTGAAGAACGTCTTCAACACCACGGCGATCACAGGCACGTTCCTCAACAGCGATGACACCGCGCTGACGACCAACATCTTCCTCACAGATCCGCGCCTCTTCGGCGTGCGTGTAACCAAACATTTTGACGGTGGAAATTCGGGGGGCGGGGGCGGCTTTGCCGATGGCAAGCTGCCGACGCTTTGGGTGACGGTGGGCGGCAATTTCAACGCCATGCTGGCGGCGAACAATCAGCCGTATAGCTCGGATTATCTCCGTCCGGGTGGCGTGGATCTGGCCGCCGCCGGATTTGGCGGCTATGGCAGCGGGCTCACCGGCCCTGCGCCCGCCGGCACCCAAACCATGACGCAATTGATGGTTGCGTCGGGCTTTCCGTCACCGGAGGCTTACGAGAAATCGCCGAATGCCGGATTCGATTGGCAAGGCAAGCTCGCGCTTGAAGTGCCGAATTCGGATTGGGTGCTGACAGCGGGCATCCGCTACGGCCGTTCCGGCCGCAGCAAATTCGTTCACCAGAGCGAAAGTCCCGGCACGCGGACGAAGGAAAAAGTCGCTCTTACGAAATATTGCACGTCGCCTTTGGCCTATGGTGGTTACGACATCTGCCATTCCGGTGCGAACAAGAAGTTCATCGATGCGCGGTCCGCTCAAAGCGAGCAGCATGCGATCATGGATTTCGCGGCCGGCGTAAATGTGGGCATCGGTCTGTTCGGTTCGGGCGGGCAGGGCACTATTTCCGGCGGCCTGCGAATGGCGCAATTCCGCTCTGATGTGCATAGCGACATCAATTCCGATCCGGAATATGTCTTCGAACCGCTGGCCCAGTATCACAACGTCTATGAAAACGAGAATGACGAAGTACGCACGTTCCATGGCGTCGGTCCGGAAGTCACCTGGGATGCGAACCAGACAATCATCGGCAACCCGGATACCGGCGCGGTCACGCTCGACTGGGGTTTGAATGCCGCCGTCTTGTTTGGCCGTCAGAGCGTGAATGCGAAACACTTCACCTCCTACTGTCATGTCAACGGATCCATGGGCGGCCGAACCGGCTGCGTCACTGGCTTGCCCAGCCACACCCGCGTAAAAACCACCCGCCGCACCCGGCGCAAGGTCGTGCCGAACCTCGGCGGCTATCTCGGTGCCTCGGCACGTTACAACAACGCCAAGGTGAGCTTCGGCTACCGCGCCGACACGTTCTTCGGCGCCATGGATGGCGGCCAGGAAACGGCGAAGGATACCAACCGCGGCTTCTACGGCCCCTATATGAACGTCAGCATCGGCCTGGGAAACTGAAGCGTGGCGCCTGCTTGACGGCGCTCGGGCCCGCCCCGTATAGGGCGGGTCCGCCAAAAGCGGGCGCGTAGCTCAGCGGGAGAGCACTCCCTTCACACGGGAGGGGTCATAGGTTCAATCCCTATCGCGCCCACCATTTTTTGCGGCGAAGCCGCAAAAAATGCCGCGGCGTAGCTCCAAAGGAGCGAAGCCGGGCTGCCAGCAGAACGTTCCGCGGCTCATCCCAAAAGCCGCCGCGCCAGCGCTGGAATCTCAGTGAAATCGCCGGTCACCGCATCGGCGCCCAGCATGTGGGCGGGCTCTGGCGTGTAGCCGTAATCGACCACGATCACCGGCACGCCTGCTGCACGCGCGGTCTTCACGTCGGTGATGCTGTCGCCAACCATTACCGCGCCCGCGCCCGGCCCACCCATCTCGTCCACCACCGCGTGGAAGACGCGTGCGTCCGGCTTGCTCACGTCCAACCGGCCCGCGCCGTGGATGGCGTCGAAGAATCCGTCCATATCCAGGGCGGGCAGAAGCAGGTCGGTCAGTTCCTGGGGCTTGTTGGTCAGCACGGCCAGCCGGGCGCCCTCGGCCTTCAGCTTGCGAAGCGTGGCCACCACCCCTGGAAAGGGTCGGCTCGCCACCGCGATATGCTTCTTATAATGGGCAATATAAGTGTCCATCAGGCCGGAGAGGCGGGCCTCGTCCGCCGGCTCTCCGGTCATCTTGAAGGCCTCGGCCAGCATGGTGCGCACGCCTTGCCCCACCAGATGGCGCAAATCGGCGTGATTTACAGGGGGGCGGCCCTCCCGAAGCAGGATGGCGTTCAGCGCCCCCAGAAGGTCGGGGGCGGTATCCACCAGGGTTCCATCGAGGTCGAAGACGAGGGCGGGGGAGAGGGGCGAATCCATGGGCCCCAGTTAACCCACAAGTTGCTTTCGCATGGCAATATGCCGTCGCAAATCGTCACTTTACCGGGATTTCCGCCCCCTCTATCGCGGTGCCCCGGCCTGCGGGCGTAAAAGGTTAAGGCGGAAGCGAGCGTACGGCGTTGAGCAAGGCGGCAGTCATACTTGCTGCGGGCATGGGCACCCGCATGAAATCGGCAACCCCCAAGGTCCTGCACAAGGTCGCGGGGCAGCCCATCCTCGGTCATGTCATCGCGGCGGCACGTGGCGCGGGCGCCACCCGGATCGTGGTCGTCACCTCGCCCGATGGCCAGGCGGTGCGCGACTACGCGGCGAAAGAAGGCGCGGATGCCGTCATCCAGGAACAGCAACTCGGCACCGGCCACGCCGCCAATTGCGCCGCCAGCGCGCTGAAGGATTTCACGGGCGTCGTCGCAGTGACGTATGGCGACATGCCGCTGCTCACTTCGAAAACATTCGAAGCGTCCTATGCCGCGCAAAAATCCGCCGGCATGGCCATCGTTGCTTTCGAAGCGAAAGACCCTTCGGCCTATGGCCGTGTGATTGTGGATCGCGATGGCATGCTCGACCGCATCGTCGAATTCAAGGATGCGAACGAGAAGGAACGCGCCGTCACGCTCTGCAATGCAGGTTTGCTGGCTGCGGATTCGAAATCGTTCTTCCGCTGGGCCGCGAACCTGAAAAACGACAACGCCCAGAAAGAATACTACCTGACCGACATTCCGCTTCTTGCGCGCGCCGACCGCGTGGCCTGCGCGGTCGCCCGCACCGACGAAGAAGAAGTGATGGGTGTGAACAGCCGCGCCGAACTTGCCAATGCGGAAGCTGCGATGCAGCGTCGTCTGCGCAACGCGGCACTTGCCGCCGGTGTCGGCATGACGGCGCCCGAAACCGTCTATTTCTCTTTCGACACGGTGCTCGAAGCCGATGTGCTGGTCGAACCGTTCGTGGTGTTCGCGCCCGGCGTCACCGTGCGCTCCGGCGCGCACATTAAAGCCTTTTCACATCTGGAAGGCGCGCAAGTGCACAAGGGCGCGCTCATCGGCCCTTACGCGCGTCTGCGCCCCGGCGCGGTGATCGAAGAAGATGTGCACATCGGCAATTTCGTCGAGGTGAAAAAGGCCCGCCTCGAAAAAGGCGCAAAGGCCAACCATCTTTCCTATATTGGCGATGCGCGCGTAGGCGCGGGCGCCAATGTCGGAGCGGGCACCATCACCTGCAATTACGATGGCTTCGACAAGCATCACACCGATATCGGCGCGGGCGCCTTCATCGGCTCCAACACGGCGTTGGTGGCGCCCGTGAAAGTGGGCGATGGCGCCATCACCGGCGCAGGCTCGACCATCACCAAAGATGTCGAAGCAAACGCGCTCGCCGTCGAACGCAGCGATCAGAAACAATTGAGCGGCTGGGCGGAAAAATTCCGCGCGGCCAAAAAGGCCCAAAAGGCCAAACGCGGAGCAAAATAATGTGCGGTATCGTCGGCATCGCCGGAACGCGGGATGTGGCGCCCATCATCCTGGATGCGCTGAAGCGCCTGGAATATCGCGGCTATGATTCCGCCGGCATCGCCACCTTGGCCGCCGATCATATCGAACGCCGCCGTGCGCCCGGAAAGCTTAGCCAACTGGATTCCGTGCTGCGCAAGAACCCGCTCCCCGGCCACACCGGCATCGGCCACACGCGCTGGGCAACGCACGGCGCGCCGAACGAAACCAACGCGCACCCCCATGCCTCGCGCCGGGTTGCCATCGTGCACAACGGTATCATCGAGAATTTCCGCGAACTGCGCACAGAACTTCTCGCCAAAGGCCACAAATTCGAATCCGAAACCGACAGCGAAGTCATCGCCCATCTGGTGACGGATTATCTCGACCAAGGCCTCACGCCGAAAGAAGCCGCGCTCACCGCCTCTCGCCGTCTCACTGGCGCTTATTCGCTCGCGATGATCTTCGTCGAACACGAACACCTGTTGATCGGCGCCCGCAAAGGCGCGCCGCTTGCAGTGGGCTACGGCGACAAGGAAGGCTATCTGGGTTCGGATGCGTTCGCGCTCGCCCCGCTTACCAATCGCGTGGCGTATCTGGAAGATGGCGACGTGGTGGTGGTCAACGGCCCCGATATTTCCATCTATGACGAACAAGGCCGTCCCGCCAACCGCGAAGTCAGAATCTCCACCGCCTCGGCCCAGATGGTCGACAAAGGCGGTAAGCGCCACTTCATGGCCAAAGAAATCGCCGAACAGCCCGAAGTGATCGGCCACACGCTGTCTCATTATTTGGATGCCACCGGTCCCAGCGTATCGCTCAACGACAAGAAGCTAGAAAAGGCGCTGGCCAACGCTACGCGCCTCACGATCTCAGCTTGCGGCACCGCGTTCTATGCGGGCCTCGTCGGCAAATACTGGTTCGAACAACTGGCGCGCCTGCCGGTGGAAGCCGATGTCGCCTCCGAACTGCGCTACCGCGAACCTGTCTATCCGAAAGACGGCGTGGCGTTGTTCATCTCTCAATCCGGCGAAACCGCCGACACCTTGGCCGCCTTGCGCGATGCCAAAGCCCAGGGCCAGACGACCATCGCCGTCGTCAACGTCGCCGAAAGCTCCATCGCACGCGAAGCCGACATCGCGCTGCCGACTTTCGCAGGCCCTGAAATCGGTGTGGCGTCAACCAAAGCCTTCACCTGCCAGTTGAGCGCACTTGCCGCCCTTGCCATCGCCGCCGCCCGCGCGCGCGGTCATGTGAATGCGGAGCAGGAAAAGAAATTGTGCGGTGCGCTGCTCGAATTGCCCCGCCACATCGTCGAATTCCTCAAGACGGAATCTAAGGTCGAAGCCGTCAGCCAGGAAATCGCCAAGACCCGCGACGTGCTTTATCTGGCGCGCGGCATCAACTTCCCGCTCGCCATGGAAGGCGCGCTGAAGCTGAAGGAAATCTCCTATATCCACGCCGAAGGTTACGCCGCCGGTGAAATGAAACACGGCCCCATCGCGCTGATCGACGAGAACGTGCCGATCATCGTCATCGCCCCGCACGACGCGCTGTTCGAAAAGACCATATCGAACATGCAGGAATCCATGGCCCGCGGCGGCAAGGTGGTGCTGATCTCCGATGCCGAAGGGATTTTGAAAGCGGGCGATGCCGTCTGGCAGACCATCCAGGTTCCCGCCGCCGACCCCTTCATCTCGCCCTTGCTCTATGCGCTACCGATCCAATTGCTCGCCTATCACACAGCTGTGGCAAAAGGCACCGACGTCGACCAGCCGCGCAACCTCGCCAAATCGGTGACGGTGGAATGACAGCGGGGGCGGGTCTGCTAAAGTCCGCCCCATGACAGACACACCACCCGATTCCGCCGCCCTCAAACGTGCCGCCGCCACCAAGGCGCTGGATTACGTTGAAAACAATATGAAGCTCGGCCTCGGCACGGGCTCCACCGCCGAGGCGTTCCTCGAAGTGCTGGCCCCGCGCGTGCGCGGCGGGCTCACGATCACGGGCGTGGCCACCTCCGAACGCACCGCGGTCAAGGCGCGCAATCTGGGCATTGCAATTGCCGAGCTGGATCAGGTGGGCGAGCTCGATCTGGTGGTCGATGGCGCCGATGAAGCCGATGGCGATCTCAATCTCATCAAGGGCGGCGGCGGCGCACATCTGATCGAAAAGATCGTGGCCACCTCTTCGAAGAAGATGGTCGTCATCGCCGACGGTTCGAAACTGGTGAAGCGTCTGGGCAAATTTCCGCTGCCGGTGGAAGTGGTGCAGTTCGGCCATGCCACCACCGCGCACCGCATCGTCGAAACCGCAAAGAAATTCCGCCGCGAGATCACGCCTGCGCTGCGCATGAAAGACAACGCGCCCTTCATCACCGACAGCGGCAACTATATCTACGATTGCGTTTTCAAGAGCATCGTCAATCCAGCCAAGCTTGCGACTGCGCTCTCCGTCATCCCCGGCGTCGTCGAGCACGGCCTTTTTGTCGGCATCGCCTCAACCTTGATCCTCGCTCGCGAAACCGGCATCGAGGTGATCGAGAAAAAATCATGAGCAAATACGACTACGATCTGTTCGTCATCGGTGGTGGTTCGGGCGGTGTGCGCGCCAGCCGAATGGCGGCCCTCAGCGGTGCACGTGTCGCCATCGCCGAAGAATATGGCTTCGGCGGCACCTGTGTGATCCGCGGCTGCATCCCCAAGAAGCTGCTCGTCTATGCCAGCCGCTACCGCGAAGATTTCGAAGACAGCGCCGGTTTCGGCTGGACGATCCCCCAAACCAAATTCGACTGGAAAACCCTGATCGCGGCGAAAGACAACGAGATCGCCCGGCTCGAAACCATCTACCACGAGAATGTGAGCAAGGCCGGCGTCGAGATCATCATGGATCGCGCCGAATTCTCCGATCCCCACACCATCCACCTGAAGAAGGCGAACAAGAAGGTCACGGCCGAACACATCCTCATCGCCACGGGCGGCAGGCCATCATGGGATCTGGGCGGCGCACCAGGCGCGGAAAACTGCATCACCTCCAACGAAGCCTTCCATCTGGAAAAGCTGCCGCGCCGCATCGTGATCGCGGGCGGCGGTTATATCGCGGTGGAATTCGCACAAATCTTCCAGGGGCTGGGCTCCGACGTCACGCTCGTCTATCGGGGCCCCAAGATCCTGCGCGGGTTCGATGAAGACATGCGCGATGCGCTCACCGAATCCATGCATTCCCGCGGCATCCGCGTGCTGGTCAACCGCACCTTCAAGCGGGTGGACAAGAAGGCGGGCGAGGTTTTCGCCATCACCGATCACGACGAGATGATCGAAGCCGATCAGGTGATGCTCGCCATCGGCCGCACACCCAACACCGATCACATGGGTCTGGAAACGGCCGGCGTCACCCGCAACAAGCGCGGTGCGATCGCTGTCGATCAATATTCCAAGACCAATGTCGATCACATCTATGCCGTGGGCGATGTCACCGACCGCATACAGCTCACTCCCGTGGCGATCCACGAAGCCATGGCGTTCGTCAAAACGGTCTTCGGCAAAACGCCCACACCGGTCGATCACGATCTGGTGGCGACCGCCGTCTTCACCACGCCGGAAATCGGCACGGTGGGCTTAAGCGAAACCAAGGCGCTCGAAAAAGGCCACGCGATCGACGTCTACAAATCGAGCTTCCGCCCGCTCAAGAACACGTTGTCCGGCCGTAACGAGCGTTCGGTGATGAAGATGATCGTCGATCAGAAGACCGACAAGGTGCTCGGTTGCCATCTGTTCTCGCCCGATGCGGGCGACATGATCCAGTTGATGGCCGTTGCGTTGAAGATGGGCGCCACCAAAGCCCAGTTCGATGCCACCATCGCGGTCCATCCCAGCGCCGCCGAAGAATTGGTGACCATGCGCACCAAGAGCTATTCGAAAGAACCTGCTCGCTAAAAAGCCGAAGCGCACAAAAACAAACGGCGCCCTTTCGGGCGCCGTTCGCTCAATTCAAGTTCGGTTTTGCTTACGCGGCCTTCTTGCGGCGGCGCAACGCGCCCAAACCGGCAAGGCCTGCGCCCAGCAGCGCGAGCGAAGCCGGTTCCGGCGTGGAAACCGGCGGGGCTTGCGTCAGGTTGGTGAAGGCGAAGACCAGATCGTTGTAATCGAAGTCCGAGCCCTCAGCCTGGTTGCGGTCTTCCCAGCCGATATAGACCACTTCAACTCCAGGATTGGCCGTGATGTAATTCTGAAGCGAGGTCGGGATCGTACCCACGCCGAAGTCCGCATAATTGGTCGAGACTTTGACGTGCGCATTGCCGTCGCTGTCCAGCAGATCGGTGGTGTAGGTCTGGCTCTGGGTCACGTTGTTAAGCGAGAAGACGACGGCACCGGCCGCCAGAACACCCAGATCGACCTGATCGCCAACCGTCGCGCCCGTGCATCCGCCGGTGGAGTGGTTGCAGAAAATGGGCGAGAAGGAGGACGGCGAGGTGAGCGAAAGGATGCTCGAATCGCCAGCGTCCGCATAGGCGTAGAACGCCTGGACGTCACCACCTGTCGAGGTCAGGGTGGGCAGGGTCGTTATCGGAGCAGCCTGGGCTGAGCCGTAAAGCGCCATGGCGAGTGCGGCCGTCAAGCCGGCAAGCTTTGTTTTCGTTTTCATAGGCAAGGTCTCCTACCACTGCACAGCGCCGCACTGCGGACACTGCTTACAATTTCCACTACCTACCTCCTCGGTAGCAGGAAGCGTGCCATTCCGTGAATCCTAGAGGTTCTGGGCGGTTACGAGTTCCGCCTTCCGAGAGTGTAAGCGGCGATGACAAAAAGAGACCATGCAAAAGCAAACGGCGCCCCCAAGGAGCGCCGTTCGATCAGAAGAGTCTGTGTTTACTAGGATTTTTTGCGGCGACGCAGCGTGCCGAAGGCAACCAGCCCCGCACCCAGCAAAGCCAGCGAAGCGGGCTCGGGCGTCGGTGTGGTGACGTCGGTGGTCGTGTTGGTGAAGGCGAAGATCAGGTCGTTGTAGTCGAAGTCGCTGCTCTCGCCGAGCGTGCGGTCTTCCCAGCCCACAAACGTCACGTCCACGCCGGGATTGCTGCTGATGAAGTCGACCAGATCAGCCGGCAAGGAAAGTCCCAGGCCGAAATCGGCCAGATTGTCGGTGATCTTCACGTGATAGTTGCCGTCGGAATCCGGCGCATCGGTGGAAAAGGTGAGCCCGGAATTGATGTTGTTCAAGGTGAACACCAGCGGGGCGGAAAGCGTGCCCAGCGAAACCATGTCACCGGGATTGGCAGCCAGGCAGCTGCCGGTGGGATGGTTGCAGAAGATATTGGGCACGCCCGGCGGGGGCGCCGTCATGTTCAAGATGCTCGTGTCGCCCGCATCGGCGAAAATATAAAACGCCGTCACTTCGCCCGTGCCGTTGAGGCCCGGCGGCGGTGTGGTGATCGGGGCTGCTTGCGAAGTTGCTGTCAGCGCCAGGCCGAGTGCGGCCGCAAGGCCAAAAATTCTCATTTTCATGATATAGGCTCCTACTCGTACGCTTCCGGATGGCTTTGTCGCTCTCCGGCGTGACGAATTATCCAGCATTAACCATGCCATACGAGCAATGCCGCGAAAAGCAGGAAATTTGTCGTTAACGAATCGACAGTTGTGTAAATTGCAAAGACAGTGACCGTATGGCGCGTTTTTGGAAAGGCCATACTTTACAGCTGCTTATTCGCTTCCGCCGTAAAGGCAGCCGAATGTCAGGTGGAAAGACTCTTTACGGTTTTGACAGGTCTAAATAGGGCGCGCATGGAAGGTTTTCACAAAACCTCCGTCCGAACCTATCGAGGTTAGGCATGGTTGCTGTTCGCCGGCCCGATCTGCTGGTCAAGGCACGTTCGTTCCCCTATATCCGCCTGCAATTGGAGAAAGTGCCGTGCCGCAGAGTTGGAGCCCGTCGAGCTGGCGTTCGAAGCCGATCCGTCAGGTGCCGGAATATCCGGATCCTGCCGCGCTGGAGGCCGTCGAAGCGCGCCTGAAACGCCATCCGCCGCTGGTCTTTGCAGGTGAAGCGCGCAATCTGATGGCGGGGCTCGCCCAGGTTGCCGAAGGCAAGGCTTTCCTGTTGCAGGGCGGCGATTGCGCGGAAAGCTTCGCCGAATTCCATCCCGACAATATCCGCGACACCTTCCGCGTGCTGCTGCAGATGGCGGTGGTGCTGACGTTTGCTGCCGGCGTGCCAGTGGTGAAAGTGGGCCGCATCGCGGGCCAGTTCGCAAAACCGCGTTCGGAAGACACCGAAACCCGCGACGGCGTGACGTTGCCGTCTTATCGCGGCGACAACATCAATGGCGGGGAGTTCACCGCCGAAGCGCGCATCCCAAATCCGCAGCGCCTGATCGAAGCCACAGCCCAATCGGCCGCCACGCTCAATCTGTTGCGCGCGTTCGCATCGGGCGGTTACGCCGATCTGCACAACGTGCACCGTTGGATGTTGGGCTTCATCGCAGGCTCGCCGGCCGGCGAACAATATAAAGGCCTGTCCGAACGCATCTCCGAAACGCTCGAATTCATGGAAGCGTGCGGCGTCACGCCGGATTCGGTGCCGCAGCTTCGCACCACCGATTTCTACACCAGTCACGAAGCGCTGCTGCTCAACTACGAACAGGCGATGACGCGCGTCGATTCCACGAGCGGCGATTGGTACGACACCTCGGCCCACATGCTCTGGATCGGCGACCGCACGCGGCAATTGGATGGCGCCCATGTCGATTTCATGCGCGGCATCAAAAATCCCATCGGCCTGAAATGCGGCCCCAGCCTGCCGGAAGACGAGCTGCTGAAACTCATCGCCGTGCTCAACCCGGAAAACAAACCCGGCCGTCTCACGCTGATCGCCCGCTTCGGTTCCGACAAGGTGGCCGAAAAACTTCCGCCGCTGGTACGCGCGGTGAAACGCGAAGGCGCGAAAGTCGTGTGGTCCTGCGATCCCATGCACGGCAACACGATCAAGCTGCAATCCGGCTACAAAACGCGTCCCGTCGACCGCATCCTTGAAGAGGTGCGCACCTTCTTCGCCGTCCACCGCGCCGAAGGCACGCATGCCGGCGGTGTCCATTTCGAGATGACAGGCCAGGACGTCACCGAATGCCTGGGCGGCGCGCAAGGCCTGAAGGAGATCGATCTGTTCGACCGTTACCAGACGGCCTGCGATCCGCGCCTCAACGCCAGCCAGGCGCTGGAGCTTGCTTTCCTGATGGCCGAAGGCATCCGCGCCGAACGCATGAAAGAGGCGCGTTTTGCAGCCTCCGCGTAACCCCTTCGAGTAAGAACATGGGCGTCGCGCGTCTGGTAGCCAAAGGTTGGATCGTCCTGTGCGTGTATGCAGGCGCGCACGCGATCCATCATCAGTTCACTGCCCATGCCAACGCCGCCACGATTCCCGCGATCATCGTGTCCATGCTGCTGTTCGCCGCGATGGGCCTGTTGTTCGCCACCGGCTACGGCGTCTCGGCGCGCGACGGCACCAAGCCGCTGCTCGAACGCTTGCGCCCGCATCACCTGATGCCCGATTTCAACGGCATCGTGTTCCTGATCTTCGTGGTGCTGAGCTATCTCAACCAGGTTCTGTTCGCGCCGTCCTATCCGGTGGGCGCCGGTATCGGCGCCATCGTCAACGCCATCCAGTTCGCCGTGCCGGGTCAGGTCTCGCTGCTGGTGGTGCTCTCGCGCTGTGCGCCCGACAGCGGCCGCGTCTTCGCATCCGCCTTCGCCTGGATGCTCGCCATCATCTTCGTGGCGTCGGCCATCTCGCGCATCAGATTGGCCGCCGGGTTGCTCCGCCTCGAACGTACCACCCGCTCAGAAGTCTTGGGCGCCCCCATTCACGCAGCCGTATTGGGCATCGCGGCGATAGCGGGCATCCAACTCTTCTTCATCGGCAACGCCTACCCCTGGTTCGGCTGCCAGATCCTCGCAGGTTTACCCGGCACCGTGATCATCGGTTTGGTGCCGCTGTTATTGGCCTATCTGATCGTCGCCGCGCTCACCGCAGCGGTCGCGTTAAGCCCCGAGAAGCAATAACGACAACAACAAATCCGTCATCCCCCGGCTTGTCCGGGGGACCCAATTTCCTTTTTGAAAAAGAAAAAATGGGTCGCCCGCATAAAGCGGGCGATGACGGAGGAAGATTTCGGTGAGAAAACTTAAACCGCCTGCTCCGGTCCCACCTTCACCAGCATCTTGCCGAAGTTCTCGCCCTTGAAGAGGCCCATGAAAGCCTCCGGCGCATGCTCGATGCCGTCGACGATGGTTTCTTTCCACTTCATCTTGCCGGCCTTCTTCCACGCCGCCATGTCGGCGAAGAATTCGCCCATCAGGTGGAAATAGTTCGACACGATGAAGCCGCGGATCGTCAGGCTCAAACCCACCACAAGGATGAGATTGTTCGGCCCCGCGGGTGGTTCGGTGACGTTGTATTGTTCGATCGCGCCGCAAGCAGCGATCCGTCCGAATTGGCGCATGCTGGCAAGGGCTGCCTGCAAATGCGATCCGCCGACATTGTCGAAATAAACGTCGATACCTTCGGGAAACGCTTTGGCCACGGCAGCATTCAGATCGCCCGCCGTCTTGTAATTGATCGCCTTGTCGACGCCCAATTCCTTGGTGATGAAATCGGCCTTCTCATCCGACCCCACCGAACCGACAACGTAACAACCCTTGGCCTTGGCGATCTGGCAGACGATCTGGCCAACCGCGCCGCTCGCCGCCGATACGAACACCCGCTCGCCATCCTTCAATTCGCCGACCTTCAACAGGCCCACATAGGCGGTGAGCCCCGGCATCCCCAGCGCACCGAGATAGGCCTGTATCGGCCCGATGCTCGGGTCGAGCTTCATCATCGTGGCGCCATCGGCCACCACCCATTCGCGCCAGCCGAGCATGCTCTGAACGTAGTCGCCCACCTTCAGATGCGGCGCGTTGGAGGCCACCACCTGGCCCACCGCGCCGCCTTCCAGCGGCTGGCCGATCTGGAAGGGCGGCACATAGCTTTTGCGGTCCATCATCCGGCCCCGCATGTAGGGGTCGACCGTCATATAGGAGTTACGCACCAGAACCTGCCCCGGCCCGGGGGTGGGCACATCGGTCTCGGCCAGCTCGAAATTGGCGGCCGTGGGTGCCCCCACGGGGCGGGATTTCAGCCGGATTTCCCGGCTTTTCTGGTTCTGCATGGTGTCCTCCAAGGTCAATTATTAACGGGGTGGAACCCTAGCAGGGCAGCCTCCGGTAACAAGACGAAACATTTTATGAGTCGCCGCGCACCCCTCCGGCATGGCTTGTTTGGGGCCTTCACAGCGGGAAATTTCCTTGATTCCTCATTTGGATAGCAAAAGCGGATTGCGCGCAGGCGTTGTCGGCACCGGAGCTTTCGGCCGCCACCATGCCGCCAAATATGCCGGCGCTGACGGAGTTAAGCTTACCGCGATTGCCGACGTGAGCGCCGAAACGCGCCGCGCGATGCACGAACGTTTCGATTGCGAAACCACCGCCGATTGGAAAGATCTTCTCGGCAAGGTCGATCTGGTTTCCATCTGCTCGCCCGCCGTCACGCATGCCCACATCGTGCGCGCGTTCCTGCAATCCGGCGCGCATGTGCTGGTCGAAAAACCCATCGCGACCACTTTGCGCGAAGCCGATCAGCTCATCGAACTCGCCGAAGACAACAACCTCGTCCTCACCGTCGGCCATCAGGAGCGTTTCGTTTTCTCGCGCTCCGGCCTGCTCGATATGCAAGAGCCGCCGCTCGAAGTCTCGTGCTGGCGCATGGGCCCGTGGACGGGCCGTGGCGCCGATGTCAGCGCCGTACTCGACCTGATGATCCACGACATCGACCTGATGCACCGTCTCGTTCCGGGCGCGGTCGCCGAAGTCGATGCCTTCGCCCGCACCGAACACGGCCGTCATGCCGATGAAGTATCCGCGGCCATCGCGTTTGAAAACGGCACACTCGCGCGCCTGCATGGCAGCCGCATCGCCCATCAGCGCAAGCGTGGCATGCAGCTCGTCTATGTCGATGGCGTGGTCGAGATCGATTTCATGACCCGCGAGATCCGCAATTCCACGCGCCGCCCCTTGGGCGAGATCAGCTTCGACGATCCGCTGTCGGAATCGGTTGCCTCCTTCATCCGCTCCGTCCGCGGCGAAGACCCTACCGTGGTGCGCCCGGAAGAAGCCCGCCTGGCGCTCGAAACCGCGCTGATGATCGAACAAGCCGCCAGAGCCCCCGCCCACAGCCCGGTCATCGAAAAGATCGCGGCGACTGCTTAACCATCCCCTTGAGGGAGGGTCGAAAATGCGGAACGCATTTTCGGGGAGGGGTCCGTGTTGCTCCGCCCTTTGACCCCTCCCCGAAAATTCGCCGCTGTGCGCCGAATTTGTCGACCCTCCCTCAAGGGGAGGGTAAGAAATTGCGAGCAGCTTGATCCCGAAATGCTCTAAACACCCCCTTATGACGGACCGTCTCACCATCGCGCTCGCCCAGTTGAACCCCATCATGGGCGATATCCCCGGCAACCTCGCCAAGGCCCGCGCCGCACGCGCGCAAGCCGCGAACGCCGATCTTATTCTCTTCACCGAACTCTTCATCACCGCCTACCCGCCCGAAGACTTGGTGCTGAAACCCGCTCTTCAGGAAGACGCGCGCGAAGCGATTGAGAAACTCGCCCGCGACACCGCCGATGGCGGCCCCGCCGTGCTTATCGGCACGCCATGGGTGGAAGAGGGCAAGCTCTACAACGCCTTCGCCTATCTCGATGCGGGCGAGGTGAAAGCGATCACCCGCAAAGTCGATCTGCCGAACTACGGCGTGTTCGATGAAAAGCGCGTCTTCGCCGTCGGCCCGATGCCCGGCCCGCTCAACATCCGCGGCGTGCGCATTGGCGTTCCGATATGCGAAGACATCTGGACGCCCGATGTCGTGGAATGCCTGAGCGAAACCGGCAGCGAAATTCTTCTCGTGCCCAACGGCTCGCCGTTCGAAGCGGGCAAGGAAGACGTGCGGCTCAACCACATCGTCAGCCGCGTAACCGAATCCGGCCTGCCGCTCGTCTATCTCAACCAGTTGGGCGGTCAGGACGAGATCGTGTTCGACGGTTCGTCGCTGGTGATGAATGCCGACCGCAGCATCGCTGTCTCTTTTCCCTCATGGGAAGAAAAAATCGCGCTCACCCACTGGCGCCGCGACAACGGCAAATGGATGTGCGAGCCCGGCGAGAAAAGCGCCGAAGAAGACCGTTCCACCAGCGTCTATCAGGCAATGATGCTGGGCTTGCGCGATTATGTGAACAAGAACCGTTTCCCCGGCGTGGTGTTGGGATTGTCCGGCGGCATCGACAGCGCACTTTCCGCCGCCGTCGCCGTCGATGCGTTGGGTGCGGATCGCGTGCGCTGTGTGATGATGCCCTCGCGTTACACCAGCCAGGAAAGCCTGGATGACGCGGAAGAATGCGCCAAGATGCTGGGCGTCAAATACGAAACCATCTCCATCGAAGCCGCCGTCAACGCCTTCGGCGATACGCTGAAAGACGCCTTCGCGGGCAAACGCGCCGACACCACCGAAGAAAACATCCAGTCGCGCATCCGCGGCGTGATCCTGATGGCAATCTCCAACAAATTCGGCCCGATGGTGCTGACGACCGGCAACAAAAGCGAAATGAGCGTCGGTTACGCCACGCTCTATGGCGACATGTGCGGCGGCTACAACGTGCTCAAAGACGTCTACAAGATGGAAGTCTTCCGCCTTTCGCGCTGGCGCAACCAGATGCTGCCGAAGAATGCATTGGGCCCGTCAGGCCGCGTCATGCCCGAAAACATTATCACCCGCCCGCCAAGCGCGGAATTGCGCGAAAACCAGAAAGATGAGGATTCGCTGCCGCCTTACGAAATCCTCGACGGCATCCTCGAATGCCTGGTCGAAAAAGAAATGAAGTTCGAAGACGTCTGCGCCAAAGGCTATCACCCGGCAACGGTCAAACGCATCGAACAACTCCTCTATGTCAGCGAATACAAACGCCGCCAAGCCCCGCCCGGCGTAAAAATCAGCGCCCGCAATTTCGGCAGAGACCGGCGCTATCCGATCACCAATGCCTTCCGGGACGCGCACCTATGAGCGTGCTCGTCCGCTTCGCCCCGTCACCCACGGGCCTGCTTCACGTCGGCAACGCGCGCACCGCAATGCTGAACTGGCTGTTCGCGCACAAGGAAAATGGCAAGTTCTTCCTGCGCATCGACGACACCGATACCGAACGCTCCAAGCCGGAATACGAAACCGCGATCCTCGAAGACCTGGGTTGGCTCGGCCTCACCCACGATCTCTTCGCCCGTCAGATCGAACGCGCCGGCGAACATGAAAAAGCCGCCGCAAAACTCAAAGTCAGTGGCCATCTCTATCCCTGCTACGAAAGCGCGGACGAACTCGACCGCCGCCGCAAACGCCAGCAGGCGATGCACAAACCGCCGGTCTATGATCGCGCCGCCTTGAAACTCACCGCCGAAGACCGTGCCAAACTGGAAGCGGAGGGCCGCAAACCCCATTGGCGTTTCAAGCTCTCGCAGTCGAAAGTGAAGTGGCACGATCTGTTGCGCGGCGATGTCGAAATCGACACCGCGCATTTGTCCGATCCCGTGCTGATCCGCGAAGACGGCCGCTTCCTCTACACCTTGCCGTCGGTCGCCGATGACATCGATTTCGCCGTCACCCACATCGTGCGCGGCGAAGATCACGTCACCAACACGGCCGCGCAAATCGAAATCTTCGAAGCATTGGGCGCAAAAATCCCCGCCTTCGCGCACTTCCCGCTTCTGGTCGGCAGCGGCGGCGAAGCGTTGTCCAAACGCCTGGGCTCCATCTCGCTGCGTTCTCTGCGCGAAGACGGCATCGAACCGCTGGCGCTCGCCTCCTATCTCGCCAAAACCGGCACGTCGGACGCCATCGAACTCAAACCATCGATGGAAGTCCTCGCCACGGAATTCGCCTTCGAGAAAGTGGGCCGCGCGCCCGCCCATTTCGATCCGGCAGAACTCGCAGGTCTCAACAGCAAGCTGCTCCATGCGCTGCCGTATGAAGCCGTCGCCGCCAAACTCGAAGCGATGGGCATCAAACAAGGCGCGGCTTTCTGGGATGCGGTGAAGCCCAATCTCACGCGCCTCTCCGATGCCGCCGATCTCGCCACCCTGATCACCGGCCCCATCGCGCCCGTGATCGAAGACGCGGCCCTCATCGCCAAAGCCGCAGACCTCCTGCCGCCCGAACCCTTCACCGAGGAAACCTGGCCCGCCTGGACCAAGGCGGTGGGCGCGGCCACGGGCGCCAAGGGCAGGGGCCTGTTCCACCCCCTGCGTCTGGCCCTGACCGCCCGGGAAAATGGACCTGAGCTGAAAAAGCTGCTACCGCTCATCGGACGCGCGAGAGCCCTTGCGCGGCTTAATGGGGAAACGGCGTGACCAAGGTCCGCTTCATTCGTCGGATTTCGATTTGCGGCTAGCGCCGCGACACCCCCCTTTTGCCCAAACCACATCCCCAAAATTCGTTACGGCCCGCGCCAGCGGACCGTCAGGTAATCGTGGGGAAAGGACCAATGCCCCAAAATCCAAATCGCTGTAAGAAAGTGTCATGACCGCGCTACGCCTCTACAACACGCTGACCCGCACGAAGGAGGACTTCGTCCCCCTGAACCCCTCGAACGTGCGCATGTATGTCTGCGGCCCCACGGTCTACGACTTCGCCCACATCGGAAACGCGCGCCCCGCCATCGTCTTCGACGTGCTGTTCCGCCTGCTACGCCACACTTACGGCGAAACCCACGTCACCTACGTCCGCAACATCACCGATGTGGACGACAAGATAAACGCGCGCGCCGCCGCCGAAGGCATCACCATCCGCGAACTGACCGAAAAGACGTATCAGATCTACAACGAAGACATCGCGGCCTTGGGTTGCCTGCCGCCCACCGTCACCCCGCGCGCGACCGAACACATCAAACAGATGATCGCGATGATCCAAACCCTCATCGCCAATGGCCACGCTTACGAAGCGCAAGGCCATGTGCTGTTCGACGTGTCCTCCAAATCCGATTACGGCAAACTCGCCCGCCGCAGTCTGGACGATATGATCGCCGGCGCCCGCGTCGACGTCGCGCCCTACAAGAAAGGCGCAATGGATTTCGTGCTGTGGAAACCGTCCGATGAAAAAACACCCGGCTGGGAAAGCCCCTGGGGCCGCGGCCGCCCCGGTTGGCACATCGAATGCTCCGCGATGGCCGGCGAATATCTGGGCGAAACCTTCGACATTCACGGCGGCGGCATAGACCTCGTCTTCCCGCACCACGAAAACGAAATCGCCCAAAGCGAATCTGCCCACAACCACCCCCTCGCACGCGTCTGGATGCACAACGGCTTCCTGAACGTCGAAGGCGAAAAAATGTCCAAAAGCCTCGGCAATTTCGTCACCATCCACGAATTGCTGGAAGATTGGCCGGGCGACGTGCTGCGCTTCAACATGCTGCGCAGCCATTATCGCCAGCCGATGGATTGGACGGTTGCGGGCATGAAGGAAAGCTGGAGCACGCTGGAACGTTGGTACGATGAAATCGAGCCGCTGTCCGACACCAAAGTGGGCGAGGGCGTGCTGGCCGCGTTGTCCGACGATCTCAACACTCCGCAAGCCATCGCCGAACTGCACAAGGCCACACCGGAAGAACGCGCCGGTGGCTTGGCCTTGCTCGGCTTCGACGTGAAACCCGAAGCGCTGAAGAGTAAACAAGCGGTCGACACGGTCGAAATCGCCCGCGCCATCGAAGCCCGCAACGCCGCGCGCAAAGCGAAGAACTTCAAAGAATCCGACCGCATTCGCGACGAACTCCTCGCCCAAGGCATCGTGCTGAAAGACGGCCCCGAAGGCACGACGTGGGAGATCAAGCGATGAGCCGCGAACGCCTCTTCATCTTCGACACAACGCTGCGCGACGGCGCGCAAACCCAGGGCGTCGATTTCTCCGTCGAAGACAAGCGACAGATCGCGCTCGCACTCGATGAACTCGGTGTCGACTACATCGAAGGCGGCTGGCCCGGCGCCAACCCAACCGACACTGCGTTCTTCGCCGAACGTCCGCCGCTGAAAACCGCGCGCTTTGCTGCCTTCGGCATGACCAAGCGTTCGGGGCGCAGCGCCGCCAACGATCCCTCGCTTGCGATGGTGCTCGATGCGAAGACCGATGCCACCGTCCTCGTCGGCAAGACATGGGATTTCCAGGTCGATATCGCGCTCGAAATCCCGCGCGAGGAAAATATCGATAACATCGCCCAATCCATCGCCGCGGTGAAAGCCAAGGGCCGAGAGCCGATGCTCGATGCCGAACACTTCTTCGATGGTTATCAGGCCAACCCGCAATATGCGCTCGATTGTGTGCGTGCCGCGCAAGATGCGGGTGCGCAATGGCTCGTGCTCTGCGACACCAACGGCGGCAACATGCCCGAAACGGTGTACCGCATCGTTAGCGAAGTGAAAGCGAAACTGCCGAACGCCAATCTCGGCATCCACGCCCACAACGACACCGAACAAGCCGTCGCCGTCACGCTCGCCGCCATCCGTGGTGGCGCACGCCAGTTGCAGGGCACGTTGAACGGTCTGGGCGAACGCTGCGGCAACGCCAATCTCTGCGCGCTGATCCCGAACCTGCTGCTGAAAGAACCCTACGCGTCGCAATTCGAAACCGGCATCACCCGCGAACAGCTCGCGCGCCTGACCCATGTCTCGCGCCTGCTCGATGAAATCCTCAACCGCGCGCCGCATCGCCACGCGGCCTATGTCGGCCCGTCCGCGTTTGCGCACAAAGGCGGCCTTCATTCTTCCGCCGTGCTGAAAGACCCGCGCACCTACGAACATGTGCCGCCCGAAAGCGTCGGCAACGCGCGCAAAATCCCGGTCTCCGATCAATCCGGCCGTTCCAACATGCTGGCGCGCTTTGCCGAAGTCGGCATCACCATAGATCCCAAGGACGCGCGCATCGCCCGCCTGCTCGAAGAGGTGAAACAGCGCGAATTCCTCGGCTACTCCTATGACGATGCCGAAGCCTCGTTCGAACTCCTCGCCCGCCGCGCGCTGGGCGAAGTGCCGAACTATTTCGATGTCGAAAGCTTCAAGGTCACCATCGAACGCCAGCACAACGCCCGCGGCGAACAGAAAACCGTTTCCGAAGCGGTGGTAAAGATGAAAGTGCGCGGCAAGGCCGTTCACAATGTCGGCTTTGGCAACGGCCCGGTGAACGCGCTCGACGATGCGCTGCGCAAGGACCTTGGCGATTATTCCTCGTTCATCGCCGATCTGCGGCTGGTCGATTTCAAGGTCCGTATCCTCACCAGCGGTACCGAGGCCGTGACCCGCGTGATGGTCGAAAGCGCAGATGGCAAGGGCAATCGCTGGTCCACCGTCGGCGTCTCTCCCAACATCGTCGATGCGTCGTTCGAAGCGCTGACGGATTCGATCACCTACAAGCTCCTGCACGACGGCGCCCGCGCATGACCGCGATGCAAAAGCGATGGGCGTAAATCGAATTCCGGGCCGCTAGGTTCGGCCCATGAGCGAAGACCCCATAGATCATCCCCATGCCGAACGGCATGGTATCTTCTATGCCGGCACGGCCTATCTGATCTGGGCGGTGATGCCGCTCTACTGGAACCTGCTGGTCGCGGTCCCCGCGGTCGAACTGGCCACCCATCGCGTCCTGTGGTGCGCGATTTCGGTCTTCGCCATCTCGCTCATCCGCGGCCGTATCCCGCATCTGATCCAGATCGTGCGCAATCCGAAATTGCTGCGCACCTTGCTGCTCACCAGCGTCCTCATCACCTGCAACTGGACGATCTTCATCTACTGCGTCGAAACCCAGCAATTGGTGGCGGCAAGCCTCGGCTATTACATCACGCCGCTCATCTCCATCGCGCTCGGTGTCGTGCTGCTCGGCGAACGCATCACGCCCATCAAGATCGCCGGTATCGCGCTCGCCACCGCCGCCGTCATCTGGCAGGCGATCGAACTGGGCTACATCCCATGGGTGTCACCCGTGCTCGCGTTTTCGTTTGGCTTCTATGGCTATTTCCGCAAGCTGACCCCGGTGGATTCGCTCGATGGCCTCACCGTCGAAACCTGCCTGCTGTTCCCGATCACGCTGGTGCTCGTCGGCTATTGGTTTGAAGATGGCACGGGCGCTTTCCCCAAAGCGGGCGCTTACACCAATGCGCTGTTGATCGGCGCCGGCCCGCTCACCGCCATTCCGCTGGTGCTGTTCGCCGCCGGTGCGCGCCGCGTGCGCATGGTGACGTTGGGCTTCCTGCAATTCCTCTCGCCCACGCTCACGCTCATCCTGGCCGTGGCATTGCTGGGCGAACATTTCACCCGGCTCGATGTCATCACCTTCGGCTGTGTGTGGGGTGCGTTGCTGATCGTGGGCTTGGAAGGCCGGATCAGACGATTTGCGGCCGGACGCGCGCTTTGAGCATCGCTTCCACCGTGTCCATCGCGTCTTCGACGGTCGGAATGAAGCGGAAGTGGCTCAGCACCTTGTCGCTCGCAAAACCTTTTTCGATCACATGGTCCAGCATCGCGCGCAACGGATCGAAATAACCGTTCAGGTTGATCACGATGATCGGCTTGGAATGTACGCCAAGCTGGGCTTCCGTCAGCACCTCGAAGAATTCGTCCAACGTGCCCAACCCGCCCGGCAACAGCACGAACGCATCGGAAAGGCCGATCATCCGCTGCTTACGCTCCTGAATGCTGGGCGTGATGATCGTTTCTTCCGCCGATTTCAGCGGCGGCTCCAGATGGCGCAGATATTGCGGCAGCACGCCGATCACCGGCGCGCCCGCATCGCGCGCGGCCCGCGCGGTTTCGCCCATCAACCCCACATTGCCCGCGCCGAAGATCATGCGAAAGCCGCGCTTGGCGATGGCAGTGCCAAGATCGCGGGCGGCCTGGACGTAAAACGGGTCGGTCCCGCGCGAGGAACCGCAGAACACGCAGATGGAGGCCTCGCCGATATCCTTGTTCACAAAGGGGTTATGCATGGGTGGGCGCTGTCCGTTGCTTTTGCGGGCATTGTCGGTTCTGCTTCGAATACATATACGAGATCATATCTTGCGGCCGGGAGGAAATTCGTGCGGGCGTTCCTGATTATTGCCGCCGTTGCGTTGCTGGCACTTATAGTTGGTTTCTTCTTCTTCGGCAGCGCGAATCTGGGACATTAAATCATGGCCGCTCAGCATCCGTTGGTGGAAGAAGGTTCAGGCGCGCCCTCGCTGCGCCCCCTCTACATGTTGCTTCCCTATCTGTGGCCCAAGGGCAGGCCGGATCTGAAGGCGCGCGTCTTCTGGTCGATCCTGTGCCTGCTGCTCGCTATCATCGCCACCACGCTCTATCCGCTGTTCCTGGCCTATGCGACCGATGCGCTGTCCACACAGCCTCCGGCGACAATCGCGTTGGGTTACGCGCTTGCCATGATCTCGGCCTATGCGGTGGCGCGCATCACCATGCAACTGTTCGCGCAGGTGCGCGACGGCATTTTCGCCAAAGTGCAATATCATGCGTTGCGCGAAGTCGGCGTTTCCACCTTCGCCCATGTTCATACGCTGTCGTTGCGCTTCCATCTGGAACGCAAGACCGGCGGCCTGTCGCGCACCATCGAACGTGGCACCAAAGGCATCGACACGCTGCTGTCGTTTGCCATCTTCAGCATCTTCCCCACCATCCTGCAGCTTCTGCTGTTCAGCGTCGAAATGGTGATCAAGCTCAGCATCTGGGCAGCGCTCGTCACCGTCGTCATGGTGGTGGCATATGTGTGGTTCACCTTTGCGATCACGCGCTGGCGCATCCAGTTCCGCCGCGACATGAACCAGTCCGATCAGGAAGCCAACACCAAGGCGGTGGACAGCCTCTTGAATTACGAGACGGTGAAATACTTCAACAACGAAGTCCACGAAACCCGCCGCTTCGACAAATCGATGGAGCGTTTCGCCAACGCCTCCATTCAGGCGCAGACCTCGTTGTCGGTGCTCAACATCGGCCAGGCCACGATCATGGCGCTGGGCCTTCTCGCCGTGCTCACGATCACCGCGATGAACATCAAGGCGGGCCTGCTCACCATCGGCGCGGTCGCGCTCGCCAACGGCATCCTGATCCAGCTCTATCAACCGTTGAACCTGCTGGGCACCGTCTATCGCGAAATCACCCAGGCGCTGGTGGATATGGACGCGATGTTCCGCCTGCTTCACCGCGCGCAGGAAATTCAGGACAAGCCCGATGCCACGCCTTTGGCCGTCAGCGGCGGCGAAATCAAATTCGACAATGTGATCTTCTGTTACGAGCCTGAGCGTGTGGTGCTCAAAGGCGTCAGCTTCACCGTGCCCGCCGGAAAAACGGTGGCGGTCGTGGGCCCGTCGGGCGCGGGCAAATCCACGCTCTCGCGCATCCTCTATCGCTTTTACGACATCAAATCCGGCAGCGTCACCATCGATGGTCAGGATGTCCGCAACGTTACGCAAAGCTCGCTGCGTGCCGCCATCGGCATCGTCCCGCAGGACACCGTGCTGTTCAACGACACCATCCGCTACAACATCGCCTATGGCCGCATCGGCGCCAACGAATTCGAGATCAAGGATGCCGCCCGCCACGCCCAGATCGACAAGTTCATCCACGAACTGCCGCTGGGCTACGACACCATGGTCGGCGAGCGCGGATTGAAACTTTCCGGCGGCGAGAAACAGCGTGTCGCCATCGCCCGAACCATCCTCAAGAATCCGCCGATCTTGCTGCTGGACGAAGCAACGTCGGCGCTGGACACCGGCACCGAACGCGAAATCCAGAGCGCGCTGGGCGAAATCTCCAAGAACCGCACCACGCTCGTCATCGCGCACCGTCTTTCAACAGTGGTCGATGCCGACGAGATATTGGTGCTCGATCACGGCCAGATCGCCGAACGCGGACGCCATTCCGAATTGGTCGCACTCGGCGGCCATTACGCCTCGATGTGGAACAAGCAGAAAGAAGCGGCCGAAGCGCGCGAAAAGCTCAAGGCCGTCGAAGAAGACCCCGACGTGGTGCCCGGCATCGCGCGCGCCACGCCATTGGCTGCGGATTGATTATTCCGCGGCTTCCGGTTTCCGCGGCTGCATATTGGCAGGCAGCGGGTGCAGTTTCGGAATACCCGCCTTCGCCGCACGCCGCGCCGCTTTTATTTCGCGGCGGCGATGCGGATAGGCGAGCATCGCGGGCACCAGCCCCAGGGTGATCATCTTCGAGAACGCAAGCCCGAACACGATCGCCGTCGAAAGCTGAATCCACATCGAAGCGTTCGGCCCGCCGATGGTGACTTCGCGCGTCGCGAAATCGATCTCGATGCCGAACATCATCGGCAGCAACCCGCCGATGGCCGTGATGGTGGTCAGGAACACCGGGCGCAAACGCTGCGCGCTGGAACGGATCACCGCCTCGATCGGCTCCATCCCTGCATCGCGCAGGCGATGGAAGGTGTCGATCAGCACGATGTTGTGGTTCACCACGATGCCTGCGAGCGCCAGCATGCCGGTGCCCGTCATGATGATGGAGAAGGTCTGTCCCATCACCACCATGCCCAGCAATGCCCCGATCATGGCCAGCACCACCGCCACCAGAATAAGCCCTGCGTGATAGAAGCTGTTGAACAGCGCCAGCAGCACAATCGCGATCAGGAACAGCGCCAGGAACGCCGCCTCGATCAGGAACGCGCCGGATTCTTCCTGCTGCTCGTCCGCGCCCTTGAACTGCACGCGCACGTCATGCGGAACGGCCTGCGTTCCGATCCAGGTCTTCAGCTTGGCCACCTCATCGCTCGGCAGCACGCGGTCGGCGATGCAGTTGGTCTTGGTCTCTTCGGTGCACTTTGCCTTCACGTTGGCGCGCACGTGATAGACGCGGTGGCCGTTGATGCGCTCGATGGAGCTGACCTGCTGGGCCGGTTCGCGCTTGACGAAATTGCTGATCGGCACCACGCCTTGCGTCGTCGGCACGCGCAGATTGTCGAGCGCATGGATGCCGCGGTCGGCTTCGGGATAGCGCACGCGGATGTCGATCTCGTCATCGGCATCGTCGGGCCGGTATTTGCCCACCAGCACGCCGTTGGTGACAAGCTGCACCGCCGTGCCGATGGATTGCGCGTTGGCGCCAAACCGGCTCGCCGTCTCACGGTCGATGTCGAGATTCCATTCGATGCCCGGCAGCGGTCGGGTGTCTTCCACGTCGCGCAGTTCCGGCAGCGTGTCCATATGCTTGCGGATCATGCCCACGGTCTGGGCAAGGGCTGGATAATCGTCCGACGAAACGTCGATCATCACATCCTTGCCGGTCGGCGGGCCCTGCTGCGGCTCGCGCACTTCCACATGGATGCCCGGCAGATTGGCGGTCTTTTGCCGGATCTGTTCGAGGATCTTCTTGCTCGGCCCGCGTTCCTTGAAATCTTTCAACTCCACGGTGATGCGGCCCACATTGTCCACCGGCACGCCGCCCTGGTTGTTGAGCGTGTAATTGTTGCCGCCCGTGCGCATGAACATCGATTTGATGCCCGGCACGGTCGCCACGATCCGGTTGACGCCCATCACGATGTCGCGCGTTTCTTTGGCGGAAAGATTGCCGCGCGCCGAAATCAGGATCGATGCCTGATCCATATCGGTGTCGACGAAGAATTCGACACCCTTGTTGAACGCAACGAACAACCCAAGCACCACCACCACGATGCCCAACGCACCCAGCACCACGCGGCCCGGATTGTGCGTCAGCTTGTCGGCCAGATGCGCATACCAGCCGGTGATGCCCGGAATCTTGCGCCAGTCGCCGGTCTCCGATGCCTCGATGGCCTTTTCGTGCTGCTCGTCATGCGGCGGTGCCTTGCCGAAGAACCCACCCAGCACCGGCAAGAAGATCAGCGCCACGACCATCGATGCCGTCAGCACCACGATCAAGGTGATCGGGAAGAAGCTCATGAACTTGCCGGAAACGCCCGGCCACAACAGCATCGGCAGGAACGCGCCGATCATGGTGGCCGTCGCGCTCACCACCGGCCAGAACATGCGCAGCGCCGCTTCGGCAAACGCCTGCCGCGGCGGATGGCCCTCGGTCATCTTCCGGTCGGCATATTCGACCACGATGATCGCACCGTCGACCAGAATGCCCACGGCCAAGAGCATCGCGAACATGATCATGAAGTTGATCGTGTAGCCGATGCCGTTAAGCCCGATGAACGCCATCAGGAACGAAGTCGGAATGGCCACGCCCACCAGAAGGCCCGAGCGCAAACCAAGCGCCGCCACCACGATGATCATCACCAGCACGATGGCCAGAATGATCGAGTCCGAAAGCGAACCCAGCTGATCGCGGATATAGGTCGAAGTATCGAACAGGTAATGCACCTGCACGCCCGGCGGCCAGCGTTTGCTCGCCTCGGCAACGATCTTCTTCACCTGCTCGTTGTTGGCGATGATGTTGGCGCCGATGCGCTTGGTCACGTCGATAGCGATGGTCGGCTGCCCGTTCATCCGCGCATAGGACGTCGCGTCCTGGAACGTGCGCCTAACGGTCGCCACATCCTTCAACGTCACCGTCGAATCCGTGGTGGAACGTAAGGGCAGGTTCAAAACATCCTGCGCCGTCTCGATCACGCCCGGCACCTTCACCGCGAAACTGCCGTGCCCGGTGTCCAGCGATCCGGCCGGGATCAACCGGTTGTTGTTGGAAATCGCCGAGAACAATTCCTGCTGCGTCAGCCCATAGCTTTCCAGCTTCTGGGGATCGATCAGGATCTCCAGCATCTCCTCGCGGTTGCCGGTGAGATCGGCATTGAGAACCGTGGGGATGGTCTTGATGTCATCGCGCAATTCGCGCGACAGCCGGTACAGCGTGCGTTCGGGCACATTGCCCGAAAGCGCAACGGTAATGACCGGGAAGAGGCTGGTGTTGAATTCCTGTACCGTCGGCGGATCGGCTTCCGTCGGCAGCCGTGGCCGCGTCTGGTCCACCAGCGCGCGCACGTCTTCCAGCGCCTTCTGTTTGTTGAAGTTGACGTCGAACTCCAGAATGATCACGGCCGCGCCCTGATAAGCGCGGGCGGTGATGTCCTTCAGCCCTTCAACCGAACGAAGATTTGTTTCCAGCGGTTTGACGAGCAAACGCTCGCTGTCTTCCGGGCTGATGCCCGCATAGGTCACCGTCACCGCCAGCACCGGAATCGGTATGTCGGGATCGGCTTCCTTCGGAATCTGGATGAACGCGATGACGCCCGCCACCAGCACGACGACGATCAGCGCGATGACAAGCCGCGTGTTGCGGACGGCCCATTCGACTATGCCTGTCATGCCGCCTTCCCGCCGACCGGCTTGCTTGTATCGGGAACGGTTTCCACCTTTTCCCCGTCGCTCACGAATTCCTGTCCGACCGTGATCACGGTCACCTTGGGCGGCAGGCCCGCGATCCACATGCCCTCCGGCCCGTCGGAAATCACCTGCACCGGAATAAAGGCGACCTTGCCGTTCTCGACCGCGCGCACGCCCACCGTGCCGTTGTCGTCCAGCACCAGAATGCCTGGCGAGATCTGCTGCGCCATCACGCGCTTGACCGGAATGTGAATGTCCGCGCTCACCCCGTCGCGAAGCTTCGCATCCGGGTTGGGCAGCTCCACTTCCACGCGAAACGCGCGCGTCGCGGGGTCCGCGCGATCGGCCACGAACCGCACCTTGCCGGTCACGGCCTCACCGGTGACAAGGTTCACCGTCGCCGGATCGCCCACGGTCACCGATCCCACTTCCTGTTCGTTCAAGGTCGCCGTCGCCAGGAACGGTTCGGGCGCGATCAGCAACGCGCATTTGTCGCCTGCGCGCATGTAATCGCCCACATTCACGTAACGGTCGTCCACAACGCCTGCGAACGGCGCTTTGATCTGGGTGTTGCTGACCGAGATGGCCTGCGTGTTCACCGCCGCGCGCGCCGCCTGAAGCGAAGCTTCGGCCTGCGCCATCTGCGTCTTGGAACGGAAGCCGTCCTCGAACAGCTTCTTGGCGACTTCGTATTCCTTCTGCCGCTGATCGACCAAAGCCTGCGCTTCGGAAAGCCGCGCGCCGCGATCGTTCAGCTTCAATTCGCAGAGCACCTGGCCGGTCTTCACCCGGTCGCCCTTTTCGAAATGCAGTGCCTGCACCACGCCTTCCACTTCGGCGCGCACATCCACTTCGTGCAGCGCCTGCGTGCGTCCGCGCACCGTGATGGTGGCGTTGCGGTTGCTGGCGGTCAGCGTGCGCACCTGCACGCGCGGGGTCACGTCGGTGTTGGCCTGTGCCGAGTCGGTCGCCTGCCCGGAATGCGGGTGAAAGATAAGGCCGGTGGCAAGCCACGCGGTCACAACAAGCGCAATGCCGATCGCCCACTGATAGCGGGGCTTCATGGAGCGCCAAAGGGTCAAAAACTTTTCCATGGCTCCACTCATTCCGCGGCTTGTGCCGTCTGTGTCTCGACGTCCGCGCGATGGGTGCGGATGTATTTGAGACTCGCTTCGTAGATCGTCCGGCCCAGACCGTTAACGAAAGCTTCCCCGGGAGATTTCGGTTCGCCCTCGCGGATCTGCGCAAGCTTCTCTTCGCTCTGCGCGATATAGGAATTGATCATCGCGGTTACACGTTCCGCCGGCAGCAGATGCGAAAAAAGCATCGCGAACACGAACGGCGAACGGTGCCGGTCTTCCGGCAGGGGTTTCATCAGGGAACCAAGGAACACCGCGCGCCCTGCGGGCGTGATCGAATAGACCTTGCGGTCGGGCCGCTTCTCCTGGACTTCGGAGCGCACCGAAACCAGGCGCTCTTCCGTCAGCCGGTTCAGCGCCGGATAGATCGAGCCGAAGCTTGCTTCGACGAAGTGCTGATAGCCGTCATCCTCGAAGGTCTTCTTGATCTCATAACCGGTGGCGTCGCCCCGGGTGAGAATGCCCAGACAGATAGTCCGAACGTCCATTAACCAGCCCTTGCCCTATATTGGTTCGATATAGATCAAGGCTATATAGGCTGGGTTACCAAAGCTTCAAGACGAACCCGCCTGCCATTTGTGCAATGCAGAATTGCGCCCAGATGAGGTGCAAAAACCACTGGGATTCCAACCCGGTAATGGCATAATCACCTATATTTGATTTTAGTCCTTTACAATTGGGCTAAGAAGTCCTATATTCCGCCAATGGAATATGGAAGCGCCACATCGCAGACAGCAAAAAGGCCGGGGTCAGCCCATCGGCCAACCCCGGCCTTGTGTCTGAAAGCCGTGTCAGATCAGTTCGATACGGTCGACTTCGACGCCCTTCATACCCTGACGGGTCGAATAGCGGATGCGTTGCTCCGGCGAGAGGATCGCAATCCCCGACCGGCGCAGGGCACTGGCGTGGAGATAGATATCCCCGCTGCCATCCTGCGGCATCACAAAGCCAAAGCCCTTCTGTTCGTTGAAGAATTTGACCGAACCTTCGACCATCGGGCCGCTGGGGCCGGAGTCGCGGTCTCTGCGGCCACCGCCGCCGCCGCCAAACCTGTCGCCACCGCCGAAGCGATCGCCGCCGCCAAAACGGTCGCCGCCGCCGAAGCGGTCGCCACCACCGTAACGGTCGCCGCCGCCGAAACGATCGCCGCCGCCACCGCCGAAACGGTCGCGTCCGCCGCCGCCGCCAAACCGGCCGCCGCCGCCGAAGCGTCCACCGCCACCGCCGCCACCACCACCGCCACCCGAAGGATCGGCCGTGGACGTGTCGACGCTATGGATCGCCACCACCTGAAGCCCACGCGGGCTTTCCTGCAGATCGCAGACGATGGTGGAGCCTTGTGGCAGATCGGTGTGGCCGAGCGCCGCGAGTGCGGACGCATGGCAGAATGCATCGCTGCCATTGTCGAGAGTGACGAAGCCATAACCCTTGGTGCCGTTGAACCATTTTACTTTGCCCTTCGCCGACGCCATTGCGAGAGGCCCAGATCCGCTTTCGAAATTTGCCATGTGATCGTTGATACCGGCCGGACGCTGACAATGAGCGAGTGCGAGGCTTCCGGCAAAAGTCCCGCACGCGGAACCTATCATGCCCAGAGGATCGCGGAAATCGCAACCGGTCGCGCGCCATTTCGTGCCCCTCCGATTGGACGGAACGGCGCCCGCGCGCCACAATTGGGCGGTCTTGCCGGATATCTCACAATGGATTGTGGTCTGGACGGTGCGGATTTCGTTCCGTTTGCAATGCAACAGATGGCGCTCGCCCCTCTGACCGGCGCATCCGGAGCCATGCATCGGTCCGCATGCGCAAGCGAAGGACGCCGCTGATGGCTTTCCTCTCACATGCCAGCGACGGCGCGCCCGAAAAACGGCTCGTGTATCGCCACACGCTTTGGGTTCGCATCGCGCATTGGGTGAATGCAGGCGTGCTTCTCATCATGCTGATGAGCGGCCTGCAGATCTTCAATGCGCACCCCGCACTCTATTGGGGCAAGACCAGCGATTTCGATCGCCCGATTTTTTCCATGCAGGCGTTTCGCAAAGCCGACGGCGGCATCAAAGGCGTGACGCAGATCGGCCCCGTGCGCATCGACACCACCGGTGTGTTCGGCGCTTCGGAAATCTTCGGCGAAATCGTTCCGCGCGGGTTTCCCGCCTGGGCCACGCTGCCAAGCTTCCAGTCGCTGGCGTCCGGGCGGCAATGGCATTTCTTCTTCGCGTGGCTGTTCGTCTTCAACGGCCTTGCGTTTGCGGCCTATGCCTTCATCAGCCGTCATTTCAACCGCGACCTGTTGCCGAAGAAACGCGATCTGCAAAATCTCGGCAAAGACATTGTCGATCATCTGCGCCTGCGTTTTGCCAAGGGCGAAGAGGCGTTGCACTACAACGTCCTGCAAAAGCTCGCCTACTTCACCGTCATCTTCATTCTCGGCCCGCTGATCGTGCTGACGGGCCTGACCATGTCGCCCAGTCTGGACAGCGCCTTTCCCGGCCTGCTGTTCGTCTTCGGCGGCAGGCAATCCGCCCGCACGATCCATTTTCTCTGCGCGTCCGGTTTCGTGCTGTTCTTCATCGTGCATATGGTGATGGTCATCCTGTCTGGCCCGCTCAACAATCTGCGCGCCATCATCACGGGGCGTTACGGCATCGAGGTGGACAATGGCTGACACCAACCGCCGCAAACTCCTCACGCGTCTGACCATCGGCGCGAGCGCCGCCTTCCTCGCCGGTTGCGATAAGATTTCGCAAAGTGCAGCAGGTTCGGATTTTCTCAAAAAGGGTTCGGATCTCGCCTACAAGGTGCAACGCCTGCTCGCAGGCCGAAACGCTTTGGTGCCCGAATTTTCTGTCGCCGACATCGCTCCTGTCTTCCGCGCCAACGGCACGCTCAATCCCGGGACCGCGGATTACAACGCCCATGCCACCAACGATTTCCGCGACTGGCGCATCAAGGTCGGCGGCCTCGTCGAACATCCTTTCGAAGTGTCGATGGCCGACCTGCGCGCGATGCCCGCGCGCACCCAGATCACGCGCCACGATTGCGTCGAAGGCTGGTCCTGTATTGGGCAATGGACGGGCGCGCCCCTGCGGCCCATTCTTGCCAGAGCGAAACCGAAAGAAAACGCCCGTTACGTTCTCTTCCACTGCGCCGACAATATGAGTTCGGATGCAAACGACCAGCAGCTCTATTACGAAACCCTCGATCTCGTCGAAGCCACCCATCCGCAAACGATCCTGGCTTACGATCTGAACGGCAAACCGCTTCCCATCGCCAATGGTGCTCCCGTCCGGCTTCGCGCCGAACGCCAGCTCGGCTACAAGATGGCGAAATATGTGAACGGCATCGAGCTGGTCGAAAGCTTCGCGAACATCCGCGGCGGCAACGGCGGCTATTGGGAAGACCAGGGCTACACCTGGTGGGCGGGGATCTGATGAAGCCGGAAGCTTATGACTTTCTCAACAATCTGAGCACGATCTGGGCGATCGTCATCGGCGCGGTGATGGCGACCGGCGGCGGCCTTCTGGCCACCTGGATCGAACGCAACGTCGACCGCCATCACCGCGAAAGGAACGCAGCCCTTTTCTATGGCGAGATGCTGTCGACGCTCGACGTGCTTCTGGAATTCGGCACGCAGGCTCGCGGCGTCGGCGATCCTTACGGTCCGATCACGTTGCGTTTCCTGCGCTCGGCGCGTCGCGAGATCGAGCTTTACGACCGCAACCGCGAGACCGTGTTCTTCCTGCAAGATGGTCATTTGCGCGCCCGCATCCGCACTATCGTGTTGAGGCTCATCATGCCGCTCGACAGCGTGTTCGATTTCACCCAGGAAATCGCGCTCACCGAAGCCCAGCTCAAAGCCCTTCCGCAAAGCGATCCCGATCGCGAAGAGGTCGCCAAGCGCATCGAAGACCTGCGCCGCCGCCGCGACACCGCCTTCGATTTCGTCACCGAATCGGCAGCTCAACTAAAGCCCATCGTCACCGATCTGGAGCCCATCGCGCGCCAATCCTTCCGCCAACTCGCGCAGGTCGCGCGCAGTTGAAAGCGAAGAAAGGAGAAAATATTTTCAAGCGCGATAATGACAAGCATATCAATATCAGCCGTTCTGTTTCGCTATGCACTTGCATTTAAGCCTTTAAACACAGGCTGATCACACCACTGTCAGCAATTGCTCCGTGCAAGGAGTAGGGCCCCGCCCGATGGATTGTAGTGTTGCGCAGGACTAACCTCTTCACGTTCTAACTATTGGGAGCGTAAAATGCAGTTGTTGAAGTTGGGCTTTGCCGCAGCCCTTGCTGGCGCGATTGTCACCGCGGCAACAGCGGAAACCACATTGGCGTCAGCGTCGGGGCCTGCGAAGCAGCAATCCATGCGCGATTATTGCGGCGACCTCGTCACGCAATTCAACGCCGCCGATACCCACGCAGTGACGGCCGATAGCCTTGCCCAGGCAAAGGATCACGCTTCACGCGGTGAAATGCTGTGCGGCACCATGCCGAAGACCGGCGTTAAAGAGCTTTGGGTCGCACTGAAGACAATCGGCGTCGAGCCGAAATAAGACCCGCGGGCGAACGCGCAAGTTCTTTAAAGGCGCGTTCGCCTATGCGGCCTTCTTCCGCGCGGCAGGCTGGCCCGCGTCCGCCGTCCAAAGATGCTGCGCCGCATAAGCCCGCCATGGCCGCCAGCTTTGCGCGATATCGAGCAACTCTTCCGCCGTCGCGCGCTTTCCCAGATAGTCATCCATAGCCCGCAATAGCCCGACATCCGATGCCGGAAACGCATCCGGCTCGTGCAGCGCGCGCAATGCGATGTATTGCGCGGTCCACTCCCCGATACCCGGCAACGCGCAAAGCCGCGCCACCGCACTTTCCAGATCGATGGCTGTGCTGAAAAGATCGCGCTCCGCCACCGCAGCCTTTGCCACCGCCGTTAAAGTGCGAATACGCGCGCCGGGCATGCCCATCGCGGAAAGATCGGCCTCTGCAACCTGTGCAGCGGAAGGAAATGTGTGCGTCAGTCCCTGTATGGATCGCGATGTCTGCGGCATTGGTTCGCCACATAGCGCCACCAGCTTTCCCGCCAGCTTGCGCGCCGCGACCACGGTGATCTGCTGGCCCAGCACCGCCCGCATCGCAAGCTCGAACGGATCCCACGCACCCGGCACCCGCAATCCGGGACGCGCCTTGATGGCTTGGGCAAGGCGCGCATCTTTCTTCAGATGCGCTGTTATCGCGCGAACATCCGCGCCCACATCGAACATGCGCCGCAGCCGCGAAACGATGGTCGGCAGCGCCTTGACGTTGGGGAATGCAATGGTGGCGGCAAGCGCGTGTTTGCCCGGAACGGGCGCCACCGAAACGGTGCCTTGCACGCCATCGAGGGCGATGGTCCGCATATAACGTTCCGGCGTCACCACCTCCACGCCTTCGATGGCGCGGCCTGCAAAAAACTCCATCATCGCCGCCCAGTCATAGGGCGGGGCATAAGACAGCGTGATCGTGATCCCCGGATCGCGCACGTCCTTGCGCCGCAATTCCGATGGCGGGCGTTTGTAAAGCGTGCGGAACGTATCGTTGAACCGCCTGACGCTGCCAAAACCGGAAGCCAATGCCACATCCACCATGCTCATCGACGTGTCGTGGATCAGCTGCTTGGCCAGGTGCACCCGCCGCGTCTGCGCCACCGAAATGGGCGAAGCACCCAGATGCTTCTGGAACAGCCGCCGCAATTGCCGCTCGCCCACGCCCAGCCGCGAGCCGAGCGCCTCCACATCCGCCTCGCCATCCAGAAATCCGTCGCCGATCAGCGCCAAGGCCCGCGACACGGTGTTGGAGGTGCCGCGCCATGCCCCGATTTCCGGCGAACATTCCGGCCGGCACCTGAGGCAGGGCCGGAATCCGGCTTCCTGCGCGGCGGCTGCGTTGGTGAAAAAGGAGAGATTCTCGAATTTTGGCGTGCGGGCAGGGCAGATCGGCCGGCAGTAGATGCCGGTGGAATGCACGCCCACGAAAAGCCGCCCATCAAAACGGCTGTCGCGGGTTTTCACGGCGCGGTAACAGGCTTCGCGGTCCAGTATCATGCTCCCCAACTATAGCAGCCACCCGCGCCGGTCTGGCCATTTTCGGACGGCAATCTTTGCGGGCGCGCCCAGCTTATGACATCCTGTCAGAAAGCCATTCGGACCGGGCAGGAGACCGCCATGAACATCGCCACCAAAGACCTCAAGCACGATGCCCGCGAGCGCGCCTATTCCATGCCGCTTGCCAAGATCAATGTGGCGGATCCCGAACTCTTCCGCACCGATACGATGTGGCCCTATTTCGAGCGCCTGCGGAAGGAAGACCCGGTCCATTACTGCGCCGAACACGAATTCGGCCCCTATTGGTCGGTGACCAAATACAACGACATCATGGCGGTCGATACCAACCACGCCGATTTCTCTTCGGAGCCTAGCATCTCCATCGCCGATCCGAAGGAAGATTTCACGCTTCCGATGTTCATCGCCATGGATCCGCCCAAGCATGACGCACAGCGCAAGGTGGTTACGCCGGCGGTTTCGCCCGGCAATCTCGAATATCTTGCGCCGATCATCCGCGAACGCGCCGGGGAGATTCTTGATTCGCTTCCGGTGGGCGAAGATTTCGATTGGGTCGACAAGGTTTCGATCGAGTTGACGACCATGACGCTTGCCACCTTGTTCGATTTCCCATGGGAAGATCGCCGCAAGCTCACCTATTGGTCGGATATTGCGACAGCCGGAAAAAGCTCGCCGATCTTCGTGTCCGATGAACATCGCCGCGCACAACTCGGGGAATGCGCCGATTATTTCACCAATTTGTGGAACGAGCGCGTCAATTCCGAACCGAAGAACGATTTGATCTCCATGCTCGCGCACGGCGAATCCACCCGGAACATGGGTCGCTTGGAGTTTCTCGGAAATCTTGTGCTGCTGATCGTCGGCGGCAACGACACCACCCGCAACACGATCTCCGGCAGCGTGCTCGCGCTGAACGAGAATCCGGATCAATACAACAAGCTGCGCGAAAACCTGGACCTCATCCCCAACATGGTGTCCGAAACCATTCGTTGGCAGACACCGCTCGCTCATATGCGCCGCAACGCCAAGCGCGACGTCGAGTTGAATGGAAAACAGATCAGGAAGGGCGAGAAGGTTGTCATGTGGTACGTCTCGGGCAACCGCGACGACGAAGTGATCGAAAATCCCAACGCCTATCTGATCGACCGCCCGCGCGCCCGCCAGCATTTGTCCTTCGGCTTCGGCATTCACCGCTGCGTCGGCAACCGCTTGGCGGAATTGCAGCTCAAGATCATCTGGGAAGAGATCATGAAGCGCTTCTCGAACATCGAACTGACCGGCGAACCCAGCCGCGTTCCGTCGAGCTTCGTGAAGGGCTACGACCGCATGCCCGTGCGCCTGCACGCCTGATCGTAATGGCAAAGAAAAAGCGCAGGTGGGGCCGCGGACTGGCGCTTGCGTTGGCTGCGCTTGTCGCCGTTGTGCTGGCAATTGGCATCTTCACGCCCTATGGCGCTTTCGTCGTGAACGGTCTTCCGGTCGGCGCCGGCGTTTCGGCGCAGCTTGCCTGCGGCGGCGTGTTCGTATCGGGCCGCAAGCTCGACGATGTGGTGCGCGACGACGTGGTGCGCCTGTCGCCACTCACCAAGATGAACAAATATACGTTGGACGCGGCGAACAAATCCGTCTCCGTCACCTCGCTCTGGGTCACGCGCACGGCAGTCTTCCGTCCCGGCGTCGGCTGCACGTTGTTGGTCGATTCCACACCTGAGCAACTGAAAGCACAGGCCAAGGACATCGTTGCGCCGTCAATGGCGCCGCGTCCCGGTCTCTGGCCGGAAGGCGACGAGGTCGATCTGGCGCAACTGCCGCCGGGCACAAACCGCACGGCACTGGATCGCGCGGTGTCCGATGCCTTCACCGACGAAACGCCCGCTCGCGAGATCGACACGCGTGCGATCATCGTCGTCTACAACGGCCGCATCGTTGCCGAACGCTATGCGCCCGGTTTCGACAAGACCACGCGGCTGCTCGGCTGGTCTGCAAGCAAAAGCGTCGAAGCCACGCTCATCGCAACCTTGGTCGCAAACGGCAAACTCGCGCTCGACAAACCCGCACCCGTTGCAGAGTGGAAAGATCCTAACGATCCGCGCAGCAAGATCACCCTGCGCCAGCTTCTCAACATGTCGAGCGGCCTCGCCTTCCACGAACCTTACGATCCGGGTTCGGATAGCACTGCCATGCTGTTCCAGAGCCACGACATGGGCGCCTATGCCGCCACCAGACCGTTGGCGCATCCGCCCGGCACGTTCTGGTCTTATTCCTCCGGCACCGCGAACATCCTCGCGCGTCTTGTCTTTCAAGCCGCTGGTGGAACGCTCGCGTCGTCGCAGGCTTACATGCGCGATCACCTGTTTGGCCCCGCAGGCATGACGAGTGCCGTGTTCGAACCGGATGAAACCGGCGATTTCGTCGGAAGCTCTTATCTCTATGCCACCGCGCGAGATTGGGCCCGCTTCGGTCTTTTGTATCTGAATGGCGGAACCCTGAACGGCCAGCGCATCATCCCGGAAAGCTGGGCGGGATTTGTCAGCACGCCCGCGCGCGCCGATCCCAGCAAGGGCTACGGCGCGCAATTCTGGCTCAATGCGACTGCGAAGTCCGGCGCGCGAGAATTCCCGCATCTGCCGGATTTCTACGCCGCCGAAGGCCACAACGACGAGCACGTTGCCATCTTCCCTTCACGCAGCGCGGTTATTGTGCGCCTGGGCTGGACCACAGGTTCCGCCGAATTCAATCGCGACAAACACTTCTCCGCGATCCTTGCCGCATTGCCACAGCATTAGACAGGCTGTGCTATAATGGCAGCAGAACCAGCCATCAGGAGGCACGCGTGCCGAACTACACCAAAAACGCCGAAGCCATCGCCAAGCTCACGCCGGAACAATTCCGGGTGACGCAGCAAAGCGCGACCGAGCGCCCCGGCACCGGCGAACATCTCTACAACAAGGAACCGGGGATCTATGTCGATATCGTCTCGGGCGAACCGTTGTTCGCCTCGTCCGACAAATTCGATTCCGGTTGCGGCTGGCCCAGTTTCACCAAGCCCATCGAACACGCAAACGTCACCGAATTGCGCGATATCACGCACGGCATGGTCCGCACCGAAGTCCGCTCTTCGCATGGCGACAGCCATCTGGGCCACGTCTTCCCCGATGGACCGAGCGACCGCGGGGGACTACGCTATTGCATCAACTCGGCATCGCTCAGGTTCGTGCCGCGCGCCGACATGCAGGCGCAAGGCTACGGCGCCTATATCGACCAGGTGGAGGACATCAAATGAGCACAGAACGCGCCATTCTCGCAGGCGGTTGTTTTTGGGGTGTGCAACAACTGATCCGCCGCCATCCCGGTGTGATCTCCACCCGTGTCGGTTATTCGGGCGGCGATGTGAAGAACGCCACCTATCGCAATCACGGCACCCATGCCGAAGCCATCGAGATCGTTTTCGATCCGGCGCAGATCAGCTATCGCGAGATCCTGGAATTCTTCTTCCAGATTCACGATCCCACGACGGTGAACCGTCAGGGCAACGACATCGGTACCAGCTATCGCTCCGCGATTTTTTATACGAGCGAAGAACAGAAGCGCGTGGCCCTCGACACGATTGCCGATGTCGAAGCTTCCGGCCTGTGGCCCGGCAAGGTGGTGACGGAATTGGCACCTGCCGGCGATTTCTGGCAAGCCGAACCGGAGCATCAGGATTATCTGGAACACTACCCCAACGGATACACCTGCCATTTCGTGCGCCCGAACTGGCGGCTTCCGCATCGCAACGCGGCCGAATGAAACCGCCGCCGGCAACTGATCTGCGGGCGAACGCATGACCGCGACCGGTAACGCCAAGCTGGAAATCCGCAATCTGAAGAAGTCGTTCGGTTCCAATCTGGTGCTGGATGGGATCGATCTGTCCTTCGCGCTGGGCGAAACGATGGTCCTTGTCGGGCCGTCCGGCAGCGGAAAGTCGGTTCTCGCCAAATGCATCCTTGGGCTTTTGCCCATCGACAGCGGCGAGATCATTCTTGATGGCGCCGATCTCACCCAACTGCCCCCGAACAAGCGCGGCGAGATGCTGCGCCAGTTCGGCGTTCTATTTCAGAACGGCGCTTTGTTCGACAGCCTGCCGGTCTGGCGCAATGTCGCCTTCGGCCTGATAGAGGGCCGGGGGATCGCACCCTTAAAAGCCAAAGTGACGGCGTTGGAACGTCTCCGTCAGGTCGGCCTCGGCGCCGATGTTGCCGAATTGCTGCCCGCAGAACTTTCCGGTGGCATGCAAAAACGCGTCGCCCTGGCGCGTGCCATCGCAACCGGCCCGCAATGCCTGGTGCTCGATGGCCCAACCGAAGGCCTCGATCCCATCATGGCGGCGGTCGTCGATGATTTCGTCATCAAGACCACCAAAGAACTGAACGCCACCACGCTTGCGATCACCAACAATCTGTCTTGCGTGAAGAAGATCGCCCATCGGGTCGCCGTCATTCATGACGGCAAAATCGCTTGGGAAGGGCCCATCGGCGAACTCGACGAAAGCCGCGACAGCTACATCGAACGCCTCGTCCACGGCAGCGGGAGCATCAGTGCGTGAGGGCGCTATAGCCGTTCCACAGGATCTCGATCCCAATGCACAGCATGATGAAGGCCGACAGGCGCACCAGCACGTTCGTTCCCGTTTTGCCCAGCACGCGCACAAGGTTCTCGGCAAAGCGATAACAGAAATAGATGGTCAGCGTCATCGCGATGATGCCCGCGATGGCCGCGCTTCCCAATGTCATCAAATGCGGAATGTCGGCACCGTGCGGGCGCTGGCTGCCGAGCGTGATCGCCACGGATATGGAGCCGGGCCCGACCGTCAACGGCATGGTGAGCGGATAAAAGGCGTCGATGGTGCGCGCCGATTGCGCCGCTTCCCCATCCGGCCGGTCATCGGAATTGAGCAGCTTCCAGCCGAACGACGTCACCACCAGCCCGCCCGCGATGCGCACTACCGGAAGGCTGATGCCAAAGAATTCCAGCACGTGCGAACCCACAAACAGCGACCCCAGCAACAGGAAGAAGCTGTTCACGCCGATCCGCGTGGCCAAGGCATTGCGCTGCCCTTCGGTGCAGAACTGCGTCATGCCCAGGAACAGCGGCGCGCTCCCCACCGGGTTCACGATCGGAAAAAGCCCCGCATAGATGATGAGAAACGTGCTGACGAACAGGTTGGTCTGCCACATGCGGATATCCGGCGGGCTGCTTCGCCTGCCATGCTAACAGAAGCTGGCTATTCCCAACGCGGCACCGCCAGCCAAAGATCCCCAGCACAACGGCGCTGGGCCGAGATGTTTACTCTGCCTTCATCGTCATCTTATGTCGCCTGAAACCTGCGGCTAACCGCCTGCGGCATTTCGATTTTCCATCCAGTGTAAACTTTTGGTAAAAGACCTCACGGGGTAGGGGTACTCTTGGAAAACCGCAAGATCATTCTGACTGGTGCGCCGCTCTTGGTGGCAGCGCTTCTGTTGTGGCCGTTGTGGAGCGTCGTGCTCCCTGCAATGACCGATTATCCCGCGCACGTCTCCGCGCTCTATGTGCAGATACACGCCCACGATCCGGTTCTGTCGCGCTTCTATCAGACCGAATGGGAGTTCGTGCCCGATCTGGCCTCCGAGATATTGGTGCCGTTGTTCGCAACCGTGGTGCCGTTCCTCGCCTCGGTGAAACTGTTCGTGAGCCTCGGTCTGGTGATGTGGGTGGCAGCCCCCTTCGCCATTCAATATGCGCTCTACAGACGTGTGGGCGTAGCGGCACTGGCGGGCGCGCTGTTCGCCTACAACGCGGATTTCACCTGGGGCTTCATCAATTTCTATTTCGCCACGGGACTTGCGCTGCTGATTTTCGCCGCCTGGATCGCGACCGAGAAATACGCAAGCTTCTTGCGCACGGCCGCCTTTGCAGCTGCCACAATCGTGCTGATGTTCGCCCACGCGCTCGGCGTCTTCCTGTTGACGCTGCTGCTTCTCTTCTTCGAAATGGTGCCGGTCGATAACGACCGCCGCGGTTCGCTCGTGCGCCGGCTCGCCGTCGTCGCAGAGGTGCTTTTACCCGCAGCACTCATGTTCCTCTTCCTGCGCCCGGCGGCGGAGGAAGCCCATCATGTCAGCTTCAATCTCATCAACTCGCTGCCCGCGCGCCTCAACGCGATGATGCAGAACGATTTCGATACCACCGCTTACGCGGCCATTACCGTGCTTGCCGCGCTGGTGATCGCAGGTCTCTGGACCAGGCGCATTTCGTTGCATCCGCGCATGTTTGCCGTGCTGTCCGCGCTTGCCGTCTTCTGCCTCTTCGCGCCCTCCATGGCGGGTGGCGGCTGGGGCATGCACATCCGTTTCCCGGCGGTGTTGTGCCTTCTGTTTTTCGCCGCGATGGACGTGAAACTGGAAGATCGCTGGCGCACCGCTCTTGTGGCGGTTGTGGTCGTGCTTGCCGCGGTCAATGCGACGACCTTGTTCCTCAGCTGGCATCAGCAGGACAAGCAGTATGCCGAATTCCGCTCGGCCATAGATCACCTGCCGCCCGGTTCGAAGCTTTTCACCGTGCTGGATGACAAGGCGCTGGATGGCACCGACACCCGCATGTACCGCCACATGGCGGAATACGCGATCATGGATCGCGGCATCTTCGTGCCCTTGATGTTCACCACGCGGGGCCAGCATGTCGTCCATACCCGCAGCGAATACGAACCGATTGCCTCGCTCACTTCTTCGCAAGGCCACGAAGCTCCGCTCGCAGCCTTGGCCGAATTCGCCCGCGGCGATTTCCGTGCAGACAAGAACCTGAGCTATCTCAACCAATGGCCCTGCAATTACGATCAGGTGATCGTCGTGCATCTGGGAAAGCCGCAAAGCCCGGTGCCCGATCTGTTGCGGCTGGAACGCGCCTACAGCTTTTTCTCGCTCTACGAAGTCGTCCGGCCGAACGCCTGCAAGACCGAGGTCATAAAGCAGGTTCGCGCGGGATAAGCAGCATCGCCACCCTGGTGCGCCGCGCCACGCGATAGTTGCGCGTAATCGCCTTCATCACCTGCGGCAGATCGGCAAGACGCGGCTGAAGGCGCATTTCGATGGTGCTGAAATAACGCGCCTCGACAAGCCTCGTCAGTTCGCCTTCGTCGCGCTGGTGCGTCCGCACCGCCTGGACGAAATTGAACGCATCGACCTCAGGCGCCTTTCCGGCCCAATAACAAACAGCCAGCCGCTCGCACATCGCAGGCCCCGGCCGGTTGCGGATGAACGCGACATCGGCCTTCGATTGCACCACCGCGTTTTCCAGCGGCCTCAGCCAATGTTGCCGCGTCAGCCATGTGCTTTTGGCATTCTCAAGCGCCGCCACCAGCGGCGGAACAAGACAAGCGAGCGCAAACACGAACGCAAACACTGGCCTGTGCAGGCGCAAACGATGCACGAGCAACGCCGCACACAGCGCGCCGCCAATCGCCGCATCGAACAGCGCATTGCGCCCCACACCGGCGCCGCCATCGAACAGAAGGCCGATGATGAAGGCGAGCAGCGTATAAAGCCCGCACAACACGGCGAACCGGTCTTTGGAACGAACGAACAGGTAAAGCCCGGCGGCCAGCGGCGCAAAGCTCACCAGCAGAAAATCCTCCAGCGATTGCAGCAGCCAGGAGAATTGATAAAGGCGCGGTGTCGCCAGCGCATCGAACAGATCCACGCCCAGCGCGATCCTAGTGAGAACCAGACCAAGTGCCGCGAACAGAATTCCGAACGCGCCAAAGCCGAGTGCACTTTTGCGGTCGTACCAGGCAAACCAGATCAGCAGCGCCAGCGGCTGCACCACCAGCATGTGCTTCACGAACATGGCAAGGGTCAGAAGCAGCGCGCTCAGCGCCAGCCGCCGCGTGCTTGGCGGCTGCGCGATGGCCGCAAGAAACCCGAGACATCCCAATGCATGTCCCAGCATCTGCGGATCGTTGATGCCGACATAGACGCTCGCCGCCAGCAGCTTGGCCAGAAAAAGCGCGGCCGCGAACAGCGCTTCGATCCGCGTCACCGCCATCGCGCGCGCGATGGCGAAGATCGCGGCCGCTGCGATCAGCGTGCTCAGAAGCGAAATGATCCGCCCCGCCACCACCAGATCGGGAATCAGCTTGCCCAGCCAGCCCGTCACGAAAAACGACAGCGGCGGATAATTGTCCACCATCATGCTGGGCGCGCGCGGATAAAGCGCGCCGCCGCCCATCGCGGCCAGCGCGTGATAGGCGTTCCACCCTTCGTTATAGTTGCGCTGGACATCCAGTCCAGCGATGGAGGCAAGCCGCGCCAGCGCCAACCCGGTCACGAGCGCGGCGAGCCACGTCAGGACGATGAACCATCGGTCAGAAAGCCGGGACAAGCGAAAAACACTCGCTGGAAGAACAGGTCGGATATATTGCACAGTCCGCCAAATAGAAAACCGCCCCTTCCGTGAATTCTCCGATAGCTCTCACCGTCATCACTGCTGCCGACCAGGGCTATTGGCGCTGCCTGTGGCAATTCCTGCTCAGCGCCCGGCGCATGGGCCTTGATCGTCAGGCCCGCTTTGTCGTCTACGATCTGGGCCTCGAAGGCGAAACGCGCGCGCGTCTCCAGCGGAAATTCGCATGGGCGCAATTTCGCAGCTTCGATTTCTCGCACTATCCCCCGCATGTGGCGCTTGGCACGCGCACCTATGCCTGGAAGCCGATGGTGATTGCGCAAGCCGTGACGGAATTCGGCGGTGAAATCCTCTGGCTCGATTGTGCCGCACTCTTCCGTTCGCGCGATTTCTCCGAAGTGCGTGCAGCACTCGCCCGCGACGGCACCTATGTGCTGAAAGGCGCCTCCGCCCTGGAATTGCGCTGCAACGCCTTCACCCTCGATACGCTCGGCGTGCCGCGGCAAGATCGTGCGCGCCCCGAACGCCCCGCCACCATCATCGGCTTCGATACCGCCCGTCCGGCGGTGCGGGAGCTGATCGCCGAATGGAAAGCCCATTCTCTGATCCCGGAACGCATCGCGCCGCGCACCCCCGGCCACAATCCCGAACAGGGGCTGCTCTCCATCCTGCTGTTCAAATATGAACGGGCAGGGGGCATCGGCCTCAGCGATGGCGAGATCGATATCTCGTCCCCGTCGCCCGTCCGCTGGATCACCACCCGCAACAAGGTGCCCAATTGGGTCCCCGTCTGGGCCGATCCCGTGCCCCGGCTCTATTATTTTTCCTACAAGACGCTCGATCAGGCCTGGCTTGGCTTCCAGCAAAGCCGCCATATGGGGCATAAGGCCGGGTAACCGCGCGGAAAAGTTCCCCGGAAAGGCACCATGAGACGATCGCTCGCCCTAGCCCTTGCCACCGCGCTTCTGGCCACCCCGGCGCTTGCCGCCGACGCCAACAACACCGGCGCGGTCGGCCAGATCACGCCCGCCGGCGGGATCATCGATCTCAGCGCCTCGGGTGCGGCCATCATCACCTCTATCCAGACGCAGGTGGGCAAGCAGGTGAAGGCGGGCCAGTTGCTCGCCACGGTGCGCGACGACACCGCCAATCACGAAGAAGCCGCCCGCCAGCTCGACCGCGCCAAGAAATCCGCCAACGAACAAGTGTTGGGCCAGGAAGCTTCTGTTCGTCAGGCCGATCAGCAGCTGGCGCAAGCCACCCGCGAATACAAAAGCTATTCCGCGCTCGGCCCCAACTCGACCTCGGCCAAGGAACTGGGCCGCGCCAAAGACGCTGTCACCAACGCCCAGCTCGCGCTCAAGATCGAGAAATCGAAACTGGTGGTGACCAAAGCCACCGCCGCCAACAGCGTCGCCGATGCCACGCGCCAGATGAAGCTCGCAGCCGCAGCCGAAGAAATCCGCGCCCCCGTCGACGGCACGGTGTTGTTCGTCGACAACCGCGTGGGCGCTCATCCCAATGGCCCGGTGGTGCGCATGGGCGACCTGCGCACGATGTATGTGGTCTGTCAGGTCTATGAAGGCGATCTTCTGAAACTGCGCAGCGGCATGCGCGCGACGATCAAAAGCGCCACGCTTCCCCGCGCCCTCACCGGCACGGTGGAAAGCGTTGGCCGCATCATCGACACGCGCGCCAAGCTCGGCGACGTGCGCATCCGCCTCGACCGCGCCGATCCCGCCAACCGTCTGGTCGGCATGGAAGTCGATGTCGTGATCGCGCATTAGCGCTGGTTCCACACGAGGAGGCCGTTTGCGCCCGTTAAGGCTCAATCGCGAAGAGGCGGTGGACACGGCGAAGCGGTCGCTCTCGCTTGCCGCCTCGAACCTGTTGCAGCATCGCACGCGATTGTATGTGGCCCTCGCCGGCATCGGTGTGGCGATCTTCCTTCTCCTGATGCAGATCGCGTTCCTGCACGCCGTGCGCGTGGAAGCCACGCGCCTGTACGACGATTTCGATTTCGATCTCGCCGTGGTGCCTGTCACCTATCAGTTCCTGTATTCCGGCGGCGCGTTCGACCGCGTGCGTCTGATGCAAGCCCAGGCCGACAAGGATGTAACGGAATCCTTCGGTCTCAACATCGGCGTCAGCCGCTGGACGGATGAAGCAACCGAACTGCGCTCCTCGATCCTTCTCGTTGGCATCGACGAGCCGGGCGATTTCATCGCCGATCCCGATATCCGCGAAGGCTACGCCGCACTCGGTGGCAGCCGGGCGGTGCTGGTGGATGCGTGGTCCGCTTCAGGATATGGCCCGCTCACCGCCGGCCGCGAAGCGCAGATCTCCGGCCAGCCGGTGGAGATCGCGGGTTTCTTCAAGCTCGGTCTGTTCTTTTATGCCGATGGCAGCGCGATTTTGCGCAATCCCGATTTCGCGCGCCTGACCGGCCACGACGCGGGGCAAGTGAGCCTTGGTCTCATCAAGCTCGCACCCGGTGCGGATGCCGATGCCGCCCAACAACGGCTGTCGCAAAGCCTGCCCAAGGATGTGCGCGTGCTCACCCGTGTGCAACTGATCGCGCAGGAACGTTCGTTCTTCACCTCCACCAAACCCATCGGCGTGCTGATGCGCGTGAGCATGATCATCGCGTTCCTGGTGGGCGCGACGATCCTCTTTCAGGTCATCTCGGCGGAAATCATCCAGCGCGCCAAAGAATTTGCCGTTCTGAAGGCGATGGGCTTTCCGCCGGAATTCGTCTTCGGTGTCGGTCTGTTTGAAATCCTGCTGCTGGCCTTCGCCGCCTTCGTGCCCGCACTTGTGCTGGCCGTGATCGTGTTGGGCGGCATCGAACTGGCCACCAAGCTTCCCACCGGCCTCACCTTCACCATCGCCCTCGAAACGCTTCTGATCGTGCTCGCCATGGGCATCGCCTCGGGCCTCAGCGTGATCGGCCGCATCGCGCGTGCCGATCCGGCGGAGCTGTTCAAATGAAGTTCACCGCCGAACAAGGATTAGGCTTGCGCTTTCTCGCGCACAATCCGCTCAGGCTCGCCGCGGCCCTTGCCGGTGTCGCGGTGGCGGTCGTCATCATGTTCGTCGAATTGGGATTGCTGCTCGGCGTGCTCAACTCGCAGGCCATTGTGGCAAGCCGTCTGGATGCCGATCTGGTGGTGATGAACCGCGCCCGCGTCGACTTGCACAAATGGACCGATGTGAACGACATCCGCCTGCATCAGATCGCAGCCCAACCCGGCGTCGCCGATGTCATTCCGATCTATCAAGGCACGATGGGCTTTCGCAATCCGCCCGATCTGTCGGTCAGCCGCATCATCGTGTTTGCGTTCCCCGCCAACGATGTCCCGTTCGACATCGGCAACCCCGAAAAGATCTCGCAAGTCCTGCGCGTGCCGGGCTCTGTTCTGTTCGACCGTCTGTCGCGCCCGATCTATGGCGAGGTCAAGCGCGGCAAGGATATCGAACTGGATGGCGCGCTGTTCAAGATGGCGGGCTTCGTTTCGTTCGGCGCCGATGTGGTCAACGATGGTGCGGTGGTGATGAGCGAAGGCGATTGGCTTTCGCGCCATCCGGGCGATCAGCCGATCATGGGCGCCATCCGCCTGCGCCCCGGCGTCAGCGTAGCCGATGCGCGCGATCGCATTGTCGCCGCACTTCCCGAAGACATCACGGTGATGACGCCGGGCCAGGTGCGCTCGCGTGAATTTGTTTTCACGCTGAAGGCCGCGCCCATCGGGCTTCTGTTCGGCATCGGCATGCTGGCCGGCCTCGTGATCGGGGCCATCACCTGCTATCAGATCCTGTTCAACGAGATCGTCGACCGCTTTGCCCAATATGCTACCCTCCGGGCGATGGGTTTTTCCGACAGGTTTTTCCGGCGGGTGATCCTGGAACAGGCGGTGATGCTGTCGTTGGGCGGGTTCTTTGCCGGGGCGGCGCTGGCCTGGATCGCCTATGTCTATCTCGCCTATGCAACCTCGCTTGCGATCCGGTTCGATGCGTTTTCCCTGGTGTTTGTGCTGGTGCTGACCGTTGCTATGACCGTGATGGCAGGCTTGTTCGCGCTGAAGCCGGTGGCCCATGCCGATCCCGCCTCCCTCTATTGAGCCGAATATGAACGTGCGCATTGAACCCATGGATGTGAAGACGGCGCCCGAAAGCGCGGTGTCGATCCACGGCGTCACCTATCAATTCGCCGGTTCCCATCGCGCAATTCTGAAGGGCGTCGACCTCACGCTCGCCAAAGGCGAATTCGTCATCCTCACCGGCCCCTCGGGCGCGGGCAAAACGACCCTGCTCACGCTGGTCGGCGCGCTGCGCACCATGCAGCAGGGCGAGATCCGTGCGCTCGGCACCAAGGTGTCCGGCCTCGATCCCGAAGGCCAGCTTCAACTCCGCCGCAAGATCGGTTTCATTTTTCAGGATCACAACCTGTTCGATGCGCTCACCGCGTTCGAAACGCTGTGGCTCACCACCGCACTCGATGCGAAAAAGCCCCCGCGCGAGGAAGCGTTGGTGCGCGCCGAAGCCCTGCTCGGCGAATTGGGCCTGCGCGAACATCTGCACGACAAGCCGGGCAAGCTTTCCACCGGCCAGAAGCAACGCGTCGCCATCGCGCGCGCGCTGATCAACGATCCGCCGCTGATCCTGGCCGACGAGCCCACCGCGTCGCTCGACAAGATTTCCTCCGACACCGTGATCGCGCTCATCAAGCGCCGTGTGCGGACAGGGGTTGCCGCGCTGATGGTGACGCACGATGCGCGCATCTTCGCCGCCGCCGACCGCGTGGTGCATATGGTCGACGGCAAGATCGACCGCGTGGAGTAGGGCAGAACATTGGCCGGGCGACACGCGACATTCGTTTTCTTCATGCTGCCGTTCGTGCTGGCGGCGTCGTGCGCGCATGCCACCGACGTAAAGCTTGAAGACGTCATCTCGGCTGCGATGACCGGCAGCACCACCGTGCGGATAGCCGATGCCAAAGTGCAAAAGGCCCAAGGCGATCTGCAACAGGCCGAAGGCGCGTTCGATTGGACCGTTTCCGGCAAGACCGGCTGGCAACGGCTTTATCTGCCCAAGATCCGCAACGGCGTCTTCACCGACGAAACCGAAGTGACCAGCGCCGTTCCCATCGACGCGGGCATCGCAAAGCGATTTGAAAACGGCATCACCATCCAGCCCGGCGTGACCTTCTACGCCAACACGCCCGCAAGCGACGCGCAGACCTTCGGCCTCACCACGCCGCGCCCGCATTTCAACGTCACCGTTCCGTTGTGGCAAAACTCCGGCGGCGACAGCCCGCTGGCCGCCAAAGCTCATGCCGCGGAAAAGGCGCTGCAAGGCACGCGCTTCGAAACCGAATATGCGCGCGGGCTTGCCGTGCACGATGCGGTGCAGGTCTATTGGCGCTGCCTTGCCTTGCGCGATCAGACGCAAGTCGCCCGCACCGCCGAAACCGAAAGCCTGGATTACGACGCGCTGCTCAAACGCCAGGCCGAACACGGCCAGCTCGAACCGGCGGAGCTTGATCGCGCCACCGCCGATCAGGCGGTCAGGCATGTCGAGGTGACCAAGGGCGAAGTCGCCGAACAATCCTGCGGCCGCCAGTTGCGCCAGACCATGGGCTCACCCGCCGAGATGAAGACCGCGCCCGGCGTCACCGGCGATTTCCCGGATATGAACGCGCTCTCCGATGACGTCACGCAGCTCAACGAAGCGGCGATGACCGATCTGGCCTTGCGCAACCGTCTCGATCTGCAGGCGCTCTCCCAATATGCGGGCGCCGCCACCGACACGGTGAAGGGTGCCCATTCCGGCATCGGCCCCCAGGTCGATCTCTCGCTCGATACCGATGGCGTGTTCGTCAATCTCTCCAAGAGCATCGAGGGCAATGTCGAAGACGGCACGCTCAAATCCGCCCAGGCGCAAGAGACCATTGCCCGGCTCAACCTGAAGGATGCCGAAGAACAGGTGCGCCGCGATGTCTCCGATCAGGTGCAGGCGCTCAAAGCCGCCCTGGCCGATTGGAAGGGCCTCAGCCATTCCGCCACCCTGCTCGAAGGCGTGGCCGAAAGCGCCCGCAAGCGGGCGGCGGCCGGTTTCCTGCCCCGTTCGGCCCAGCAGGAGGCCGAAACCGATCTGGCCCAGACCCGGCAGGCGGCGGTGGATGCCCAGCTCAGATTTTGCGCCGCGCTGACCGCCTTGCGCCTCTCCACCGGCACGCTGGTGGCCCAGGCCGGAACCCCCACCGGCAGCCTCGCCCAGCTTTTCCGGACGCTGCCTGCGCCGGGCCCCGCACCCGTGGGCGCGGCACCGGACCACCCCTCAGGGGATTGACGGCCCACCCCGAATTGATGCGAATGCCGCTTGCTGTGGGACCCTGACGTATGGACAAAACCGCTCTCGACGAAGACGTGCCGCCTGCGGCCGGGTCCGAGCGTCCCCATGAAAAAAGCTTCATCGAGAATTTCGCAGGTTACCGCGCGCTCAGGCGCCGGATGGAAGATGCCTCCAGCCACGGCGTCATGCCGCCCTTCTTCGAACCGCGCGACGGCCTGAACGACAGCACCGTCCGCTGGCGCGGCCGCGATGTCATCAACTATTCCGGTTACAACTATCTGGGCCTTTCGGGCGACCCGCGCGTCTCCGCGGCGGCCAAGGCCGCCATCGACAAATACGGCACCTCGGCATCGGCAAGCCGCATCGTCTCCGGCCAGATCGATCTGCACGACCAACTGGAGCGCAGGCTCGCCGATTTCCTCGGCACCGAAGATGCCATCGTCTTCGTCAGCGGTTACCTGACCAACGTCACGGTGATCAGCCATCTGATGACCAAGGCCGATGCCGTGATCATCGATTCCGGCGCGCACAATTCGATCATGACGGGCTCGCAACTCTCCGGCGCCCGCCAGATGCATTTCCCCGTCGGCCAGTGGGAAAAGCTCGACGAGTTGATGGATGCGCGCCGCCGCGAATTCCGCCGCGGCCTGATGGTGGTCGAAGGCGTCTATTCGATGGATGGTTACATCCTCGATGCCGCGCGCGCCGTCGAAGCCAAGCGCCGCAACGATCTGCTGCTGATGATCGACGAAGCCCATTCGCTCGGTACCATTGGTGCCACGGGTCGCGGTGTTTGCGAACTGGCTGGCGTTTCGCCCAAAAGCGTCGATGTGCACATGGGCACGCTGTCAAAGACTCTCGCGGGCGCAGGCGGCTACATCGCGGGTGACCGCGGGTTGATCGAATATATGCGCTTCCTCGCGCCGGGCTTCATCTTCAGCGTCGGTCTTTCGCCGCCCGATACGGCGGCTTCTCTGGCCGCCCTCGATATTCTCGAACGCGAACCGCATCTGGGCCAGGAGGTGCGCGACCGTGCGCGTCTGTTCCGCAGCATAGCGCGCGAAGTTGGGCTTGAGATCGGCGGCGATGAAGAATCTCCCGTCGCATCGCTTCTCATCGGCGACGACAAGGCGGGCTTTCTTCTGTCTCTGCGCCTGCTCGAACTGGGCATCCACGTGCAGCCCATTCCGCCGCCCGCTGTGCCCGTCAACGGCACGCGTCTGCGCTTCTTCCTCACGCGCACCCACACCGAAGAACAGTTCCGCGCCACGCTGCCCGCCATCGCGCGCGAGATGGAAAAGCTGGGTTTGCGCAACTGATGCCGCACGCGCTCATCAGCGGCGGATCGAGCGGCATCGGGCTCGCACTTGCGAAAATTTTAATCAACGAAGGATGGAACGTAACCATCCTGGCCCGCGACAAGGCCCGTCTTGAAGAGGCAGCTGTAAATCTTAACGCAAGCCGCAAAGCGCAGAGCCAAAGGATCATCGCAACCTCTGCCGACGTCGCCGATCCCATTGCCTTGAACCGCGCAGTCGAGGATGCTGTGGCCCAACTGGGCGCACCCGATCTTCTGGTGGCCAGCGCGGGCATCGTGATCCCGGAAACCTTCGCAAATCTGGCGCCGGATGCTTTCCGGCAGACGATGGAAGTGAACTATTTCGGAACCGTCGATCTCGTCCGCGCCTGCCTTCCGTCGATGCGTGCCAACCGCAAAGGGCAGATCGTCCTTGTGTCGTCGGGAGCAGGCTTGATCGGATTATACGGTTATAGCGCCTACGCGCCGTCGAAATTCGCCGTCCGCGGTTTCGGCGAAGCGTTGCGCAGCGAATTGAAGCCCGAAGGCATTTCCGTCTCGGTCGTTTTCCCGCCCGATACCGACACCCCGCAACTGCGCGAAGAGATCCGCGTGCGCCCCGCCATCACCAGCAAGATCGCGGGCGGCGCGAAAGTGAAATCGGCCGATGACATCGCGCGCGCCATTCTCGGCGGTGTCCGCCAAGGCCGCTTCGCCATCGCCCCGGGTTTCGAGATGACGATGCTGGCGCGTTTCGCAGGCCTGCTCTCGCCCATACTCAACAAATTCTCCTTCGATCCCCTGATCGCACGGATGCACAAGCCATGAGCGACACGACGCTGCACATCATCGTCATTGCCGCCACATTCTTCCTGGCCGGTGCGGTGGCGATTTTCCTCGCAGGCCTCAATCCGGCGTGGAAGGAAAAGGTGGGCGGGCTGTGGCACGCCTATCGCCTGGAATTCGCTATCGTCGGCGCGATCCTTATTCCCGCTGCCATCGGCGGCTGGCTGTTCACCGCGGTGTTGCTGCTCATCTGCTGGCGCGGCCAATACGAACTGTTCGAATTGTTCGAGGTCAAAGGCATCGGCTATCTCCAGGCCGGCGCGATGGCGCTTGGCGGCTTGCTGGTGATTGCGGGCGCGCTTGATCGCATCGAACCCAGCGGCGCGCTTGTGCTGGCACTGGTCCTCGCCGCCATGTGCGCCTTCATGCAATTCGCCCGTTCGCGCATCGGTCTTGCCGGATTTCTGAGTCTGCTGCTTCCGGCCTGGTGCGTGGCGATGGTTGGCGAACTTCAGGTGGCGCACGGCTTCGTCTGGATATTGCTCGTCTACGCCACGGTCGAGATGAACGATGCCTTCGCTTATGTCGGCGGCAAGCTGTTCGGCCGCACGCCTATCCTGCCGAACCTCAGCCCCAACAAAACGCTGGAAGGCCTGATTTCGGGCATCGTCGTCGGCGGCGGTTCGGGTTTCCTGATCGGCTATGAGCTTTTGCACTTACATGCCGGTGCAGCTCTCAAGGTCGCCATGGTGGCGCTGGTTGCCGGTCTGATCGGCGACATGCTGACATCGCTGCTCAAACGCTCGCGCGGCAAGAAGGATTTCGAGCCGCTCATGGTGCTGCACGGCGGCGTGCTGGATATCTACGATTCGCTGCTGATCTCGACGCCGATCGTCTTTCTTACGCGATCGCTTCTTCTCTGACCGGTCCCAGATAATACGCCCTGAGTTCGGGATAGGCTGCCATCGGATAGGCAAAGCACAAGGTGGCGAGCAGATATTCGTTCGTCACGTAAACCGCCTGCACCAGCATCGCATCGGAAAAATCTTTCCGCGACACATAAAGATAGAGAAACGTCAGCGCCGCCGCGCTTGCCGCGAAGCCGATTCCCAATCGCGCGCGTAACGAACGCGCCTGTCCGGGGTTGGCTGGTCCCTTGCGGCGCACGACGGCGCACACACCGTCGATCAAAAAGGCCGTCACCTGCGAGCTGTAAAACCCTTCCGACAGCCAGATGTGCCATTCGTGCGAAAGATGGCCCGAATGCAGTTTCAGCGCCGAAAGCCCGGCAAGCTGAAGTCCCGCCACGATGCCCACGATGCAGGAAAGCAGGTTGAGCGCGCGCGCCAGGCCGACGTTTTCGCCGCGCGCCGCAAGTTGGGCGAGTTGTGCCCCGGTGGCGTTATAGTTCAACAGCCACGTCACAACGATGCACGGTGTCACCACGCACATCAGGGTCTGGAATGCGATGCTGCCGGGCGAAATCGAAATGGTCTCGCTGATCGAGGGCAGGGTGCCCACGAAACCTTCCGGGTGATAAACGTAGAACAGGCCCAATGAGAGGGCGAGCGCCGTCACGCCGATCACGAAGACCGCCGGCAAGCACCAGAGAAAACGCGGCGCCAGCCCGGACATTACTTTCCTGCGATGAAATCTTCGACGCGCCGCTGTGCTTCCTGATCGTCGAATTGCTGCGGCGGCGACTTCATGAAGTAGCTCGAAGGCCCGGTCAGCGCGCCGCCGATGCCGCGGTCGAGCGCCAGTTTCGCGCAACGCACCGCGTCGATCACCACACCGGCCGAATTGGGCGAATCCCAAACTTCAAGCCGCATCTCGCACGCGATCGGCACATCACCGAAGCCCGCGCCTTCCAGCCGGATGTAGGCCACCTTGCGGTCGCTCAGCCACGGAATGTAGTCGCTCGGACCGATATGCACATTGTCTGCGCCGATATCGTGGTCGAGCTGGCTGGTGACGGCCTGCGTCTTGGAGATCTTCTTGGTCTCCAGCCGCTCGCGTTCCAGCATGTTCATGAAATCGAAATTGCCGCCGACATTGAGCTGGTAGGTGCGGTCCAGCCTGACGCCGCGTTCGCGGAACAGGTTGGCCAGCACGCGGTGGGTGATGGTGGCGCCCACCTGGCTCTTGATGTCGTCGCCGATGATCGGCAGGCGGGCGTCTTCGAAGCGACGGCGCCAGTTGTCGTTCGAGGCGATGAACACCGGGATGCAGTTCACGAAGCCCACACCGGCCTTCAGCGCTTCCTCGGCGTAAAATTCTGTAGCTTTTTGTGATCCCACCGGCAGGTAGGAAACCAGCACGTCGGTCTTCGTGCGCTTCAGCATCTCGGCCACGTTCACCGGCTCGGCCTTGCTCTCCTCGATCTGGGCGCCGGCATATTTGCCGAGGCCATCGAACGTGGGGCCGCGCGCAACGGTGACGCCGTTCATCTTGGCGCGCGCGAAACGGTGTGTGTTGTTCGGCTGCGCATAGATCGCTTCGGCAAGATTGAAGCCCACCTTGGTGGTATTCACATCGAAGGCGCTCGTGAACTCGATATCGTCGATGTGATAATTGCCCAAGCGGACATGCATCAAACCTGCGATTTTGTCGTTGTCGCCAACGCCACGGTAGTAGTCGACACCTTGAACCAGCGCAGAGGCGCAATTGCCTACGCCTACGATCGCTACCCGGACTTTTTCGCTCATGCTCGATTAGAACTCTGATCTAGGCCGGGCGACACGAAACGCGTGCCGGCAAATTTCTGCTGATTGGAACGGCAAACCCGGGCCACATACACCCCCGACAATTAAACTTCGACCGCCAGAGCGCCATTCGCTCTACCGGCCGCGTTCTTGTTATCCGCCCCACAGACATTGCGGTATACGCGACAGTTTCATAAAGGGTCAACGGGATGCTTCCAACGCAAGCCATTCCGCTTCCAATTCCATGAGGATAGCCCAGGTCTGCCCCTACGACATGGAGCGCCCCGGCGGCGTCCAGGCCCATATTCGCGACCTCGGAACCGCGCTGATGGAACTGGGCCACCAGGTCACGATTCTGGCCCCCCTCGTCGGCACGCCCCGCCCGCAGGGCAGCGGACCCGAAATCATCCGGCTGGGCCGTGCCCGCAGGATCGGCTTCGGCGGCACCGCCTATGAGATTTCCATCGCGCTGGGGGCCGAAAAGAAACGGCTCGCCGCTGTGGTCGAAAAGGGCCGCTTCGACGTGATGCACTACCACACGATGTGGACCCCGCTTCTGCCCGCCCAGGTGTTCCGGCGCTCGAAAGCCGCCAATGTGGCGACGTTTCACGACACACCGGCCCCCACGTTAGAGGGGCGGATACTCGCCCATGCGTTCCGGGCGATGAGCAAAGTTCTGCTTCCCAAACTCGATGGCGTGATCACGCCATCCGAAGCGCCGCAGGGACATCTGGCCAAGGTGGGGCCGCCGGTGACGATCCTGCCGCCGTCGACGAATTTGAGTCGATTTGCCAATACGCGACCCACCCGCAGCGCGCGCTACGACGATGGGCGAATCAACATCCTTTTTCTTGGACGGCTGGAGGCGCGCAAAGGTGCGTCGCTGCTTCTCGAAGCCTATTGGCGTCTGGTGTCGGAAGAACTTCCGGTGCGTCTGATCATCGCCGGACAGGGCGAGAAGGAACGCGCGTTGCGCGAATTTGCCGCGGGCCATTCGCTGCCCAATCTCGAATTCATCGGCGGTTTCTTCGACGACGAAACTCCGCAACTTTATTCCGATTGCGACATCTTCTGCGCACCGTCGCCATATGGCGAAAGTTTCGGAATTGTAATCGCCGAAGCGATGGCAAGCGGCAAACCTGTCGTTGCCGCCGCCAATGCCGGTTACCGCACCGTGCTGACAGGCGAAGGCGCGCGCTTCCTCACGCCGCCCGGCGATGTCGAAGCGCTGACGACTGCACTGCGCACACTCGTCACCGATGCGCCGCTGCGCGCAAAGCTGGGCGCATGGGGCTGCGAACACGCGGTGCGTTACGATGTGCGCACCACCGCACCCCAATTCGTCGCGGTCTATGAAGAAGCCATCGCCCGTTTCAAACGCCGGTGAGGCGCATCACGCTTCGAACGGCGATTTCACCGGATAGCTCTTGTCCAGGAAATCGCGCACCAGCTTCACCACGCGCGGGTTCGGGTTGTCCCCAAAATTATCATTGAGACACAGCGTCTTGGCGCCGATGGCGCGCCTCTGCGCCAGCTTCCACAACGCATAAGCCGTGTAGTTCTCGATGCCGAAATAAAACGTGTCGCGATAGGTTCGAAGCCGCGAAACCGCGATGCCGCGCCCCGTGCCCAAAAGAAAATGCGGATAAAGATAATCCGGCACCACATTGTATTTGGCACGGAAGCGGCTCGTGCGCGTGCGCGCGAAATCGTCCGGCCAGCGCGCGATCATCTCCGCCCACCAGTCGCGGTCGATCAGCAGCGGCACATGGGTGAAAGTCGGCCGCGCACGCGTTCCGAACGCCGCGTTCAACAGATGATTGCTGTGCGCAAGCGATGCATTCCACCGCGATATCCCGTCCTGATCGCGTTTGGTTTCGTCGGGCGTGTGCCCGAAGCGGTGAAACACACGCAAGCGGCCCGCAGCATCGGCAAAATCGGCAAGCGTCACCGGCGCGCTGAGCAGCACATCGTCGTCGAATTGCAGGAACCGCTTCGAAAGCCCGGGAATGAGATGAAGGTATGATTGGATCGCGAACGAATTGAACGTCGGCATGATGCTCGCATCCATGAACTGGTCGTGATGAACGACCGTCAATCCCGGCACATCTTCCTTGAGCCAGCGCGGCGTCTGTGGTCGGCACGAGACGATGAATATGTTACGCAGCCACGGCGCATACAGGCGCAACGAACGCACGCTGTATTTCAGCGTGTCGAGGTTGTCCCGCGTGCGGCTCGGATTGGTGTCCTGCTTGACGTCGGCATATTGGTTCAGAACGTCGCGATAGCCGGGAAAGCTGTCGTCCACCCACATGTAGACGGCATCGATCGGCTCGGCGCCGTTCATCCGACGATATTGCGAATGGCCGCGACAAGCCGGCGGTTTTCCTCCGGCGTGCGCGAGGCGATACGCACATAATGCTCGCCCTCGCGCATGGTCTTTTCGCTGCAATCCTTGATCAGCATGTGATGCTCGGCGAACAGCCGCGACACCAGCGTGTCGGCATTGATGCTGTCCGGCAGCCGCCAGAACACGAAATTGGCCTGCGGCGCATAAGAATGCCCGCCCGGAATAGCCGCCAGCATCTCGTGCAGTTCGACGGTATCTTCGCGCACCTGCCGGCAGCTCTTGGCGAACTCGGCGCGATAGCGCGGCAGAAGCCGCAGGAAGGATTCGGCAAATCCGTTGATGTTCCAGATCGGCAGCGAACGGCGCGTCGTGTTGATGATCGAAGCGTTGTCCGTATAAAGGTAACCCAGCCGCAAGCCCGCAATGCCATAAACCTTGCTCAGGCTCTTGACGATCACCAGGTTGCGCCGTTTGGGCACCTGATCCATCAGCGAATATTTTTCCGGATCGTCGGTGAACTCGATGAACGATTCATCGAGGATCATCAGCGCGCCGTAAGCCTCCATCGCCGAGAGCAGCTTCAGCAGCTTCTCGCGCGGCACCGCCAGCGACGTCGGATTGTTGGGCGAAACCACCACCGCCATATGGGCGCGGCCCTGTTTCATCTTGGCGGCAAAGACATCCGCGTCGAACTCGAAACTCGGCGCCTTCAATTCCACCTTCACAAGGTTGGCGGCACCCGTGGCGTTCTCATATTCGTTGAAGCCCGGCGTAGACACCGCAACCGTCGCGTTGCCATGCCCGCAGACGATCTTGATCAGTTCGGAGGCGCCGTTGGCCACCACCAGCCGTTCCGGCAACAGGTCGAACGCCGTGCCCATGGCCTGCGCCAGCGATTTCTGCCCGGCCGGATATTCCTTCGCCACGACTTCGAAATCGGCCTTCAGCCGCTTCCAGAAATCCGCCGTCGGGAAATAGGGATTGTAGATATAAGCGTGATCCACCACGCCATACCGCCAATAGCTGCCATATTGGCCGGAAAGAAACTTCTTCCGCTCTTCCACCGGCAGGAACGTGTATTCGGCGATCCCGCGGTCAAGGTGATCGTCGATTTCGTACCAGGGGATGTTCGTGCAATCGAGCGCGTAGAGCTTGTGCTTGGCCGCAGCCAGCATGTCCTTCAGCAGCAATTCGTAATAGTCGTTCACGCGCCCTGCGTTGACCGCCGCATCCATCAGCGGCACGAACTCGTCCTGCAGATAGGCGCGCCCGAAGCGATAGATGTTCACCGTCTTGTAGGCGGCGGAATAATCGAACCCCGGCCCCTGTTCCTTGCCTTCGATCAGCCGGGTGACGAACCCGTCCGCATCGCGCGTGACGACCGCCCCATCCATCCCGCGCGCGAACAAGGCCACCGCCGCCACATTGTCGGCATCGGCGTTTTGCAGCGCGGGCAGAAGCTTGTCGTCGAAGAAGATGTCGGCTTCGACCAGCAGAATGTCTTCGTTCAGTTCCCCGCGCGCCAGCCACAGCGAATAGATGTTGTTGGTCGTGGCGTATTTCTCGGACTCGATGTAGCGGATGCGAAGCCCGGCATAGTCCTCGCCCGCGAACGCTTTGATCTGGTCGGCGAAATGGCCCACCACCAGCACCACGTCCTCGACACCGGCCTCCTTCAGCCGCGTCAGGCAGTTGCCGAGAATGGGCGTGCCGTTGATCTCAAGCAGCGGCTTGGGATGGGCCTCGGTGAAATGGCCCAGACGGCGGCCTGCTCCGGCCGCAAGGATGATGGCTTTTTTCGCGCGGGTCACGGTCCAGGGCAGATATTGTGATGGCTCGCGGCCACTACACCGGGCGCGGCTTCGGATCAACTGCCGCCCGACAACCCGATTGAGGGGGCAGGGGCCAGCGCATAGTATCGCGCCGCTTTTTCTCAGGTTCGCCGATTGATGATCTGGTTCCTGCTCGGCCTGGCGGCGGTTGCCGCCTGCGTCTGGGCATATAATTTTCTGGAAGGCGAAACCCTCATCCGCGATCTTTTCGACGAGGCGCGCCTTGCGCGCACCGACCTTAAAGTTCTCGACCGCGCATGGGCCGCGGCGCACACGCGTTCGGATTGCGTGGTCAGCCTCACCAGCTTGCCCAGCCGTTTGCCGTTCATCGCGATGACGTTGAAGAGCCTGCTGCGCCAAACACGCGCGCCTGCGCGCATCCGCCTCAATCTGCCCGCGTTCTCGCACCGCGAGCAAACGGCTTATGCGATTCCCGCTTGGCTGAAAGATCTGCAATCCGTCGAGATCGTGCCGTGCGAAGATTACGGCCCCGCAACCAAACTCATTCCATCCTTGTCGTTATCGCCCGATCAAAAAATCGTCGTGGCCGATGACGACCGCATCTATCCCGCCAACCTCATCGCCGATCTCGAAGCCGCCGCCGACACCATGCCCAACGCCGCCGTCTGTTTCAGCGGCTGGGTCGCGCCGCGCGATCTCACCGACCGTCCCACCACACTCCTCACCAACATCGCAATGACGCCGCCCGTGCCCGTTCGCGCCCGCCGCATGCGCAAACCTTATGCGGTGGATCTGTTGCAAGGCTTGTCGGGCTATCTCGTGCGCCCGCGCTTCTTCGATGCGGCGAAACTCACCGATTATGAAAACGCACCGCAAGCAGCGTTTTTTGTCGACGACGTTTGGATCAGCGCCCATTGCAACGCGCCCAAATACGTCATCCCGGCCAAACGCGCAGGCTATCCTGGCCGCGCGCGCCGCGCCTTCTACAAACAAACCAGCCTCGGCCTCGTCAATCGCGGTGGCGGCGACGTGAACAAACGCAACAACACGATCATGCTGCGCCACTTCGCGGGCCAGTGGAAAGTCGGTGGCGTATGAGCCGCTACAGCATCAAGGATGTGCGCGCGAGCTACGGCCCCGAAAAAGCACGCGAGGAATGGTACGGCGACTGGATGTCGGCGCTTGTCTACCGACCCGCCTCGTTCTGGATCACGCCGCCGCTTCTCAATCTCTCCGTCACCGCTTCACAGGTCACGACGTTTGCGCTCCTCATCGCGCTCGCCCTGCCGCCCATCGCGCTGTTCGCGGGACAATCGGCCTATGTCGCCGTTGCCGTTCTGGCGATCCTTTTCGTCGTCCTCGATTGCGTGGATGGCAACATCGCGCGCGTCACCAAGACCGCCAGCAAGCGCGGCCACTATCTCGATTTCCTCACCGACATCGTTTTCCGCATCGCCCAATATGCCGCCGTGGGCATTCTTGCCGACCGCGAGCTTTCCTCTTTGTCATGGATGAACAGGCAGGGCGTGATGCTGGGTCTTCTGGCGGCGTTGCTCGCCATCGTCGGCCGCCTCACCCGGCTCTTCGTGCGCCAGCTCAGTCCCGGCGATGTCTTCGATTCCGACCAGATGGCGAAAGGCATCATCGACCGGTTCATCTTCCCGTTCCTCTCGGGCCTCGATCGTGTGCTGCCGTTGTTCGTGCTGGCAGCGGATCGCTGGGGCGGGTTGCGCTGGGTGATCCTGTACCTGGTCATCTATAGCGCGGCCGATTTCCTGTTCGCCCAATACGCCATTTTCCGCCGTCTGGGAGCGGCGTCCTAGCTCGTTGCACTTCTTCTATTATCGCTTATAGGATCGCGCCGGTTTCGCGCCCCAACATGCGCTGACCGGGATTTTCGTGGGTGGAAAGGCACTTATGGCGGGCGGCCCCTTCGTCCTCGGTTACGATTTCGGCACGTCGGCGCTCAAGGCCGCCCTGTTCGATGCCGAAGGCCAGATTGTCGCCAGCGCAGGCGAGTCGCTGCGCCTTCTTTTCCCCGAACCCGGCTGGGCCGAACAGCGCCCCGAAGATTGGTGGACGGCCATGGCCGCCGTCACCCGCCGCGTGCTGGCCGAAGCAGGCGCCACACCCGACAGCGTGAAGGGCATCGGCATGGCCGCACAGATGTGCGGCGTCGTGCCTGTCGATGCCAACGGCACCGAACTTTCCAATTGCCTCATCTGGCTCGACATGCGCTCCGCCGATATCGCCAAGCGCGAATTCGGCGGACCCGTCGCGGGCTACAATCCGATCCAGCTCGCACGCTGGCTGCGTTACACCGGCGGCGCCCCCAATCTCGCGGGCAAAGACCCGCCGACCAAAATGCTCTGGCTGAAAGAGCGCATGCCGGAAATCTGGTCGCGCACGCACAAGCTGCTCGATGTGAAGGATTACCTGCTGCATCGCTGCACAGGCCGTTTCGTCACCAGCTACGATTGCGCACATCTCACCTGGCTGCTCGATGGTCGCGCCGGGCACAAGCACTGGGCGATCAATCTTCTGGATCGTCTCGGCCTGGACGTGAACATGCTGCCCGAACTCGCGGCGGCAACCGATGTGGCAGGCGGATTGACGCCAGCCGCCGCCGAAGCCTTGGGCCTGAAAGCAGGAACACCCGTTTCCGTCGGCACAGGCGATGTGTCCGCCGCGGCCTTCGCCGCCGGCAATCCCGAAAATCTTTCGGCGCATCTGTGCGTCGGCACCAGTTCGTGGTTCGGCGCGATGATCCCCAAATCGCGCGTCGATCCGCTGGTGAACATCGGCTCGATCTCAGGCGCGGATGGCAAGGATTATCTCTTGATCGCCACACAGGAAAATGCGGGCGCTTGCGTGAAATGGGCGGTGAATGCGCTCGGCTTCGACGGCGATTTCGATGCCTTCGAACAGGCAGCAGGCCAGGCGCGCGAACGCGCCGATGCGCCGCTGTTCACGCCTTGGATGTTCGGCGAGCGCGTGCCGATAGACGACAAGCATGTGCGCGGCGGCTTCGCCCGCCTTTCCCTCGATTCCGGCCGCGAAGACATGGCGCGCGCCATCTATGAAGGTGTTGCGCTCAACACCCGCTGGGCGATGCAAGGCTTCGACAAGCTGTCGGGCCGCGCAGGATCCACCTTGCGCCTCATCGGCGGCGGCGCACGCAGCGCCTTGTGGTGCCAGATATTTGCGGACGTGTTGCAACGCCCGCTCGAACGCATCGTCGAACCCGAAAGCGGCGGCACACGCGGCAGCGCGATGACGGCAGCGGTTGTGGCAGGCTGGTATCCCACCCTGGAATCCGCAGCGGTGATGACGCGTGCCGCGCGTCTCTTCCAGCCCGATCCCGCGCTCGCCGCGTTCTATGCCGAACGCTTCTCCGCCTTCACCAAATACTATTCCCGCGTCAAACCGTGGTACGCCCGCTTTGGACGCAACCCCGGCCGCGCACTGGCCGCACAAGACACACAATGCTCGACGGAACAAACAAAGCCCTGAGCGACCGCGTGTGGGAGGCGCTTGCGCTTCCGCTCGCGCGCGCCCGTCTCACGCCCAACCAGATCACCTGGCTGGGCCTTCTGCTCGTGCTCGCCAATTGCGCGGGGTTCTATCTTTATCGCAGCACCTTCTGGTTCGGCATCGGCCTCGTTGTGGCGTTCACTTTCGATGGTCTGGATGGCGCGGTGGCCCGCATGCGCGGGATGTCCAGCCGTTATGGCGGCTATCTCGATGCGGTGGTCGACCGCTATCAGGAAATCGCGGTCTATCTGACGCTCGGCCTGGTCACGCATTGGTGGTTCATCTGTTTGCTCGCGATCACCGGCTCCTTGATGACGAGCTACAACAAGGCGCGCACCGCCGTCGAAATCCCGATCGACAACAATAGCTGGCCCGATCTGCTTGAGCGCCTCGAACGCGTTGCCATCCTCTGCGCCGCGCTGATCTTCGATTCTCTCATCCATCTGCCGCGGGGTTGGGGCGCAAGCGTTCTGTCGCTCGCCATCCTCGCCATCGGCGTGCTTTCGCACATCACCGCGATCCAGCGCTTCATCCGTGCGCGCGGTCTCATCCTGCGCCAGACGCGGAACTGATGTTCACGCTTCTGTCGTATCTCAATCGCGAGATGAAAGGCGCGAGCGCCCGCATCGTGGCGGCGCTTCTCGTCGCGGGCTTCAGCCGTGGCGCTTTGCTCGCCATCTTCAACGCCGGTGCAGCCATGGCGGTCGCCCGCACGCTCAACTGGCAGATGCCCACCGCGTTTGCGGGCGTGCTGATCCTCTATCTCGCCTCCAGTTACGACGGCATCCACCACAGCGTGCGCGCCGTCGAAATCATGCGCGAGCGCGTGCGCGTACGCCTCGCCGAGAAACTGTTGTTCGCGCATTTGCGCTTTCTGGAAATCAAAGGCACCGGCGATCTCTACACGCAGCTGGGCGCCGATCTGCAACGCCTGCGCGATGCCGCGATGACCTTCCTCAACGGCGCGCAGGCAGCGGTGCTGGTGGTGTTCTCGCTCGCTTATCTCGCCTGGCTTTCCTGGCCGGTGTTCTTCGCCACGCTTCTCACCGGCGGTCTGGGGGCCGCCACCTATTTCTGGATCGACAACGACATGCGCGATCGCATCGCGCACGCCCGCACTCGCGAAACCGCTTTGTTCGATGCGCTCGCCGACAGTCTCAACGGGTTCAAGGAACTGAAGCTCAGCCGCGCCCGCCAGCGCGATCATTCGGGCTATGTCGCCTCGCTCGCGCGCGAATTCCGCGAATTGTGGGTGACCTCCGAAACGCTTTATCAGCTCGTCAACATCGTCTCCCAGACGTTCATGTTCTTGCTGATCGCTATCGTCGCCTTCGTGCTGCCGATGTTCTCGCAGATGAGCGGCGTGGCCATTTTCCAGGTGGTCGCAGCCATCCTGTTCATGATGACCCCGCTCGAAACCCTTCTCTCCGCGATCCCCGCCTTTTCCAAAGCGCGCGTTTCGCTCGCCAGCATCGAACGCCTCGAAGCCCATCTCGATGGCGATGCCGCCGAAACGAAGGATGCGCCCGCCACACCGCTCTCCTTCCAGACGCTTTCCTTCCGCGACGTCCATTTCCGTTTCGAAAGTGCGGTGGCGGAGGAAGGCTTCGATGTCGGCCCGCTCGATCTCACGATCCGCCGCAACGAAATCCTGTTCGTGGTCGGCGGCAACGGCGCAGGCAAGACGACGTTCCTGAAACTGCTCACCGGCCTTTATCAACCGGTACAAGGCTCAATCGAAATCGACGGCCGCGAAATCGCGCGCAGCGATGGCCAATCCTACCGCGAAATGTTTGCCGCTGTGTTCAGCGATTTCCATCTCTTCACGCGTCTCTATGGGCTCAGCAATCCCGATCCGGAAGCGGTGACCGCGCTGCTCACCGAACTGGGCATCGCCCACAAAACGCACATCCGCGACGGCGAATTGAGCACAGTCAGTCTCTCAACCGGCCAGCGCAAGCGTCTCGCCTATGCCGTCAATCGTCTGGCCGACCGCCAGATCTATGTGTTCGATGAATTCGCCGCCGATCAGGACCCGCAATTCCGCGCCTATTTCTACACCGAGCTTCTGCCACGCCTGAAACGCGACGGCAAAACCATCATCGCCGTCACCCATGACGACCGCTGGTTCGCCGTAGCCGACCGCGTGTTGAAGATGGATTACGGCCGCGTCGCCGAAATCGTCGAACACTCTGCGGGCCTCGTCACGTCGTAAAGCGTGAAGAAGCTTCCTTCGTGCCGCGCTTTCAACATTCGCGGCACGTGGGCGGGCTTGCCGCTGACATGGATCAGCAACAGTTCGTCATAGTGGCAGGGAAAACGCAGCAGATATTGCAGATCGCGATGGATCTTGGACTGGCGCGTATCGCCCTTCGCCAGCAGATCGAGATATTCCATGTCCGGCGGCGAGCCCTCATGTGCCGTGCGTGCACTGATGGCCGCAATCGCTGGCGCAGCCTTGATGATGTGCTGCCCGTTGGTCGCGAACATCAGCGATGTCGCATCGTCGCGGTCGATCAGGGCAAATTCCGCCAGATGCCAATACAGCGCATTCGGTACACCCTCCATATGATCGCTATCGACCGCCGTCATCAGCCGGATGCCGTGCGGCGTCTGGTGCAGCACAGCGCGAAATTCAGCGACCTGGCGGTCATGGCCGCGCCAATCTTGCGCCAGCCCAAACGACAGCAAGTCGAGCGATGCCAAAACAGCCACGCCAAGCGCCGTGGTCATCCGGCGCGGCAGCAACATCTGGCTTGAAGCAAACAACATGGCAGCCGCCACGGCGGGAAAGCGCAAATGCAATCCCCATCCGCCCATCGCCACTTCGGGAACGAGAAACGCCGACAGCCAGAGCACAACAAGCGCAAGCCGCATCCGCCGGTGCACCGAAATGACGCCGCGCCAAACACCCACAGCGAACAGGATGATGAGCGTCGCAATCGCAACATAGGCAGGGGCCTGGAAACGCGTCTGCACGATCGATGTCAGGCGGCGTAGGAACGTGCCCACAACAGTGAACTCGATAGTCCCGCCCGCACTCTGCATCTGCAAAAGGAACAGCACGCCCACCGGCAACGCCAAAACGGCCAGTTCGACAAACAGCGTGCGCCACAAAAGCGGTTTGCGCGTCACCTCGTAGCAGGCAACCAGCAACAGAAAGAGCGCGGCCGCCAAAACGTGGCCGAAATAAAGAACGATGACGACCGGCGCGAACAACAAAAGCCGCAGGCTCCGTTGCCAGCCGGCGCTTCCAATCCATCCTGCAAACGCGATCAGGCAAAGCCCGACCGCAAAGTAATAATTGAAGAACCCCCACATGAAATTGATGTTGTAGGCGAACACCGCCGCCACCAGCGCCATCGGTCCGATGCGCCCGTAAAGCGCGCGCTGGATCAGCGCCGGTCCGGCCACCCACATCGCCACCGCCACGCTCAGGAAAAGCCGCGCGGCCACGTCCAGCGGCATCGCGCGCGCCAGCGCGGGCACGATCAGCTCTGCCGCTAGGTTGGGGATCGCCGACCACTGCACCGTATAGAAAGAAGAGTGCCCACCCCCGATCAGGTAAAATCCGGCCAGCCGGGCAGGGTAATCCGGCATGGCGGGCGTGTTCGCCAGCCACAGGGGAAGGATCAGAAGAAACACCGCCGCACCAAGAGCGGCAGCCGTCCAGTTGATGCGCAGCACGGGGCCTCGACCGGCGGTATCTCCCGCCAACTTGTGTTCGAATCTATCGGGGTTGGCAAATTTTCTTTCGTTACTATCGGGCAAGATTTGAATCGCGTGGGCTTTATTTTTTGCCCCTCGCGCACCCGGCCCTTTTGCGCGGGCCTTCGTTCTATCCTCCCGAGTCCTGGGTTTTACCTTGAAGGACGGGGATGGTCGAACGATCAGATATCAGTCGTGACGGCGCGCGCTCGCATCCACAGAGTGTGGCCATGACGGCATCTGAGCTGGAAGCCTGGTTCGTGCGCGAAGTGCTGCCGCTGGAAGCCCAGCTGGTGCATTTCCTGCGCCGCTCCTGGCGCAACGCCAGCGACATCCCCGACCTTCTGCAAGAGGTCTATATGCGGGTGTGCGAGGCGGCACAGAAACAGGTTCCGGTTCCGGCAAAGCCGTTTGTCTTTGCGGTCGCGCGCAACCTCATCATCGATCACGTGCGCCGCGAACACGTCGTCTCCATCGAATCGGTTTCCGATCCCGATGCGGTGGATGCCGCAACCGAAGAACCGGGGCCGGACAGAAGTGCGATCGCGCGCGATGAATTGCGCCGCCTGGAAGATGCGCTCGACCGTCTGCCGCCCCGCGCCCGCGAAGCGATGGTGATGAAGAAGGTCGAAGGCCTTTCGCGCCGCGAAATCGCGCTGCGCATGGGTGTCACCGAGAAAACCGTCAAATGGCATCTCAACGAAGCCGTGCGCGCACTGGCCGATATTCTCTACGGGCCGGAGGGTTCGTCATGACCGAAGCCACCGCAACCGACATTCAAACCCGCGCCGCCGACTGGCTGCTCGAACGCCGCGAAGGCCAGTGGTCCGCCGAACGCCAGAGCGCACTCGACGCGTGGATGGAAGAATCCCTTGCCCATCGCATCGCCTATTGGCGCCTCGATGCGGCTTGGGGCAGAGCCGATCTGCTAAGCGCGATGCGCCGCCCCGCGTTCCAACGCGCGGCCGCCCCCAAACGCAAACTATGGCCCATCATGTTCCGCGCCTCGGCCGCGGTGATCGCCATCGCAGCCCTTGCCGGCGCGGTGCAATGGTTCGAAACCGGCAAGTCGGCGGAAAAAACCTATGCCACCGCCGTCGGCGAACGCGAACGGCTCACCTTGGCCGATGGTTCGCAAATAGAACTCAACACCGATACCTCGCTGCGCGCCGAAATCACGCCCCGCGAACGGCGCATCTGGCTCGACAAGGGCGAGGTTTATTTCGAGGTCAAGCACAACGAGAAGAAACCGTTCGTGGTGATGGCGGGCGATCACCGCATCACCGACATCGGCACCAAATTCGTCGTGCGCCGCGATGCAGGCGCGTTCAAGGTGGCGGTGCTCGATGGCGTGGTGCGGTTGGACGACAGCCGCACACCTCCCAAGATCCTGACCAAAGGCGAGGTCGCGGTTTCCACCACCAGCAAGACGTTGGTCTCGCGCCAATCGCCGCGCGTGCTCGCAGATGCCATGGGCTGGCAGCGCGGCGTGCTGGTGTTCGACCGCACCTCGCTTGCCGAAGTCGCGCGCGAATTCAACCGCTACAGCACCACACGGATCGTCATCGCCGATCCGAAAACCGCCGCTCTCACCATCGACGGCACATTCCCCAGCAACGATGCGCGCGCCTTCATGCGTCTGGCGCAAGCCGTGCTCGGATTGTCCGTCGAAGATCGCGGCAACCAGATTGTGATTTCGAAGTAACCGGGGCTTTTCGTTTCAAACGCGGGGCCTGTGCCTCGCATATCGGGGGGATACATGACGCGCCAGAAACTTTTGAGAGCGATCCTGTCGGGCGGGGCCTGTGCCGCCGCTTTCACGACAGCGGCCTTCGCGCATTCGTTCGATATTCCGGCGACCGATCTCAAAGCAGCGCTCAACGCCTATTCCGTGCAATCCGGCGTGCCGCTGGTGTTCTCCGGCGATGCGATCAGGGGCATCCGCGCCAACGCCGTGAAGGGCGACATGCCCAACGACGATGCGCTCGAACATCTTTTGCGGGGCACCGGCTTCGGCACGCGCCACGATTCCTCCGGCGCCGTCGGCATCATCCGCGATACGTCTTTGCTCGAATTGCCCGAACCGATGCAATTGGCGCAGGCCACGCCGCGCGCTTCCGTTGAAACGGTGACGGTCACATCCTCCAAACTCGGCGGCGCAGATGTGCAAAGCGTGCCGATTGCGATCACCGCGATGAGCCAGGAACAATTGACCGCCACACAAACCGCAGGTGGTCCCGACCTTGTGAAGCAGGTTCCCAACCTGACGTTCTCCAAAACAAACTTCACCGGCTACAACATCCAGATCCGCGGTATCGGCACGCAGGCGATTTCGGTCACCACCGATCCCGCCGTCGCCGTCTCGTTCAACGACGTGCCGTTCCTGCGCAATCATTTCTTCGAACAGGAATTCTTCGACGTCTCACAGGTGGAAGTGCTGCGCGGCCCCCAAGGCACGCTCTACGGCCGCAACGCGACATCTGGCGTCGTCAACGTGATTTCCGCCAAGCCAACCGATCATTGGGAAGCGCAGGCCAGCGTCGATGTCGGCAACTACAACAACCGCCGCCTCGAAGGCATGCTCAACATTCCCGTCATGGCCGACAAGATCGACCTGCGCGTCGCGGGCGAATGGACCAAACGCGACGGCTATTCCTTCAACGAGGAAACCGGCCAACAGATCGATGGCCGCGATTTGTGGTCTTCGCGCGTATCGCTCCTCCTGCATCCCATCTCCGACCTGACGGCCACGGCGGTTTGGGAACATTTCGACGAATCCGACGATCGCCTGCGCAGCGGCAAGCAGCTTTGCGCCCGCAGCGAACCGCCCGCCGTCGTCAATGGACCGGCTGGCCCGCAGATCCCCGATTACAATCCGAACTATCCGGGCAATTTCGGCGGCGTGTGGCTGCAGCAAGGGTGCAAGGCAGCATCGCTCTACGCGCCGGAATCCTTCGGCACGCCCAATGCCGCCTCCATTCCGTTCATCGCGGCGCTGCAATTGCTGAGCCCCTACATGACGCCGGGCATGAACCCGTATGCCGGTATCACGCAATCCACGGATTTGCGCGTCATCAGCTCGCTGATCGATCCGAAATACCGTTCGAAGAACGACACCTACGAATTCAACGTCGATTTCCGCGTGACGCCGTCGCTCACACTCACCTCGCAAACCGCCTACAACACCGACAGCCTTTATTCGACGGAAGATTTCAACCGCTACAACACCTCCACCGGCATCTTCACCGATCCGGGTGGCAGCACGCTGGTCGGACAGGACGGTGAATTCTGCGATCCGCAACTGGGTTGCTCCAGCCGGCTTGTGGCCCAGGACATTTCCGATGAAACCGCCCACCAGTTCTATCAGGAAGTGCGTCTGGCTTCCGCGTTCAGCGGCAATCTGAATTTCGTCGTGGGTGCGAACTACCTGAACTACCGCACGCTCGAAAATTATCAGATCTTTTCCAATGCCATCACCTTGGCAGCGGAAACCTTCAACGGCTTCTTCGGCGGCTCGCCGGGCTCGCCCGACGCCGCGCACATTCCCTTCGATGCGGCCAAGGCCAATTCCTGCGGACCGGTGCCCCCGCCTTCGCTCGATCCTGCCGCCATCGGCAGCAGCACGTTTCTTGGTTTGGGTTGCTCCTATATCGATCCCAATCCGCTCGACAGCATCGACGGCCAGGGCCACAATTATTTCCGCAGCCAGAATCCCTACCGGCTCACCTCATGGGCCGCGTTCGGCGAGGTCTATTACAATCTCACCGAAGACGTGAAACTCACCGGCGGCTTGCGTTTCACCGACGACAAGAAGCATTTCGATGTGATCCCGAGCTGGGCTCTGGTTGCCTATAAGGGATACCCGCAGACCAACGTCATCGCGCAGGAATGGCAGGAGGTTACGGGCCGCGCCAACCTCACCTGGACGCCGAAGCTCGATTTCACCGATCAATCGCTGTTCTACGCATCTTATTCGCATGGCTACAAAGGCGGCGGCGCCAATCCGCCGGGCGTGATCCCGATCATCAGCGGCGTGGATTACATCACCTCGCCCAGCAACCAGACCCATCCCTCGACGTTCGCGCCCGAATTCAACAACGCCTTCGAACTGGGCACCAAGAACACGCTGCTCGATGGCGCCATGACGGTGAACGGCGACGTCTTCCTCTACAAATACAAGAACTATCAGATCTCGCAGATCATCGACCGCACAGCGGTGAACATGAATGTGAACGCCACGGTCAAAGGCGCGGAACTGGAAACCACCTGGTCGCCGCTTCCCGGCCTGAAGTTCGGCCTGAACACCGGCTATGAAGATGCGGAGGCGAATGACGGCCAGTCCGCGATCGACATCATGGATCGCACGGCCGGTAACGCCGACTGGATGGTCATCAAGCCGTTCGTTACGCAAACCTCGAACTGTATCGTGCCGACCGTCACCATCAACGAGATGATGGCCTATCCCTACAACTCGCTCGCCTATGTCTGCGTCGACGCCTACACCGATCATCTGGATCCCGCAACGCACACCACTTATGTCGCCAATCCGGGCACCGACGTCTTCGGAAATCCATTGCCCGGCTATGCGGGCTTCGATCCGGACGCAGCGCCCAATCACGGCGAAGGCATCTCCAAAGACCTTTCCGGCAACCAACTGCCCAGCGCGCCGCATTTCACCCTGTCGCTGACCAGCGATTTCACCATGCCGCTGTCCGACGATTGGGCGGGCACTCTGCACGGCGATTTCTACTGGCAGTCGGATTCCTTTGCCCGCGTCTTCAACGACCGGCCCTATGACGAGATCCGCGGCTACACCAACCTGAACTTCGCCTTGATCTTCACCAACCAGGACGGCTGGCAGGCAATGGCTTACGTCAAGAATGTGCTGGACACGACAGCCATCACCGGCGCGTTCCTCAACTCGGATGACACGGCGCTGGCGACGAACATCTTCGTCACCGACCCACGCCTCTTCGGCATCCGCATCACCAAGAACTGGTAGCCCTTCGAGGTTCCCCCGCACCAGGTGCGGGGTCACACCTCAGGATGACGACCCCAAACGTCATCCTGAGGTGGCCGCGTGAGCGGCCCACGAAGGACGTTGGTGTTGTTTTATTGCGCCACTTCAACGTGCTGGCGTCCAACGCCATCCCGCGCCAACATTTGCGCAAATCCCATTGGGGGATCGGGCAGGGTGGATTGTCTAACTTTGCGCGGAAGACCGTCCGGTCGCCCGCGCGAGGTGGATTGAAGGGGATGGCGGAAACTCCGGAACCAGGCGCAGAGGGCGCGGATGCAAGTCCGCCCGCCAAAGGCGCATGGGCGGAGGTCAATCTCTGGTTCGTGCGCGAGGTGCTGCCGCTCGAAGCCGCGCTGATGCATTTCCTGCGCCGCAACTGGCGCAACAAAAGCGATTTCGCCGACCTGCGGCAGGAAGTCTATGTGCGGGTCTACGAGGCCGCGCAGAAGGAGATTCCGCGTGCGCCCAAGCCGTTCCTGCTCCGCACCGCGCGCAATCTTCTTATCAACCGCGTCAAGCGCGAGCAGATCGTGCCCATCGAAACCTTCGCCGATCTCGATGTGCTGGGCACCGGCTCAAGCGATGTGTCCCCCGACCGGGCCGTGATCGCGCGGGAAGAATTGCGTGTCCTGCAGGATGCGCTCGACCGCCTGCCGCCGCGCGCCCGCGAAGCCATCGTGCTGCGCCAGATCGAAGGCCTGTCGCTGAAAGAAATCGCCGCCCGCATGAACATCGCCGAAAAAACCGTCGAACGTCACATCACCATCGGCCTCAAGGGGCTCGCCGATTACCTCTATGGCGGCCCCGACGACATGCGGAGGCACAAATGAGCGAAATCCTCGAACCCGTGCTCCCCAGCGCCGACGACATCGAAACCTGCGCCGCCGAGTGGATCGTCGCTGCCCGCGTGCGCGACGATTGGGATGACGACAAGGCCAGCGAGCGCGACGCCTGGCTGGCGCAATCGCCCGCCCATCAGATCGCCTATCTGCGCCTGGATCAGGCCTGGGGCCGCACCGAACGTCTTGCCGCGTTGCGCCCGCCCAAACGCGGTTTCGCCTTCGCCCTGCCGCGCATGTGGCCCACGCTTGCCAAGGCCGTGGCCGCGCTTTCCGCCGCCGCCGTGATCGGTTATTTCGCCTTGCCGTCCGAGCGCCCGCACGAACGCATCTATGCGACCGCATTGGGCGGCCACGACGTGCTCAAACTCTCCGATGGCTCGCAGGTCGAACTCGACACCGACACGGTGCTGCGCATCAGCCTCGACGACAAACGCAAAGTCTGGCTCGACAAGGGCCAGGCCTATTTCCAGATCGCGCACGATCCGGCACATCCCTTCACCGTCACCGCCGCCAATCGCCGCGTGACGGTGCTCGGCACCAAATTCATCATGCGCCAAGATCCGCAGCGTCTCGAAGTCTCGGTGATGGAAGGGAGGGTGCGGCTGGAATCCTCCGAAAGCTCCGGCAAACAACGCTCCGCACTTCTGACGCTGGGCGACGATGCGGTGGCCACGCAAACCGCCATGGTCGTCACCCGCAAAACCCCGCGCGCGCGCACCGAAGAAATGGCCTGGCGCCGCGGCCTTCTCATCTTCGATCAGCGGACCCTCGAACTGGCTGCCGCCGAACTCAACCGCTACAACACAAGAAAACTCGTCATCGCGGACAAGGAAACCGCCGCCCTCATCATCGGCGGCACCTTCCGCACCAACGATGTCGAAGCCTTCACCCGCGTGGTGCACGAAATCCTTGGTGTCAAAATAAGCACACAAGGCAACAACATCGTGATTTCGAAACCGCGCGTTGGGGGATAGGGCAGGCGACGTTGTCTAAGCCCGGGAAAAGGCCGCGCCCGCGGCCAGCCGTTCAGGGGGGCAAATGAAAAATCCGGGAATCCTAAAAGCTGCGCTTATGACAAGCGTCTGCATCTTCGCGTCCGCCGCGCACGCCGAAAGTTTCAACATCCCCGGCGGCGATCTCAAAACCGTACTCGATTCTTATGCCGCCCAGACTGGCCAGGAATTGCTCTACGCCGGCTCCGCCATCAGGGGCATCAGAAGCCCCGGCGCCAAAGGCGATTTCTCCGCCGACAGCGCGCTCACGCGCCTTCTCTCCGGCACCGGCTTCACCATCCACCGCGATGCATCGGGCGCCGTCGCCATCGTTCGCGGTCAATCGGCAAGCGTGCCGGATGTCACCCCGCTGCAACTGGCCCAAGCCGCGCCTTCGCATTCCGCTGTGGAAACGGTCACCGTCACCTCGTCGAAGCTCGGCGGCGCCGATGTGCAGAGCATTCCCATCGCGATCACCGCGCTCAGCCAGGAACAGCTTACCTCCTCACAAACCGCCGGCGGTCCGGACCTGATCAAACAGGTTCCGAACATGACCTTCACCAAAACGAATTTCTCCGGCTACAGCATTCAATTGCGCGGCATCGGCACCCAGGCCATTTCGGTCACCACCGATCCCGCTGTCGCCGTGGCGTTCAACGATACGCCCTTCATCCGCAATCATTTCTTCGAACAAGAATTCTATGATGTCGCTCAAGTCGAAGTGCTGCGCGGCCCCCAAGGCACGCTCTATGGCCGCAACGCGACCGCAGGCGTGGTGAACATTACGTCCGCCAAACCGACCGACCAGTTCGAAGCCATGGCCAGCGCCGAATTCGGCAACTTCGCTTCGAAGCGCTTCGAAGGCATGATCAACCTGCCGATTTCGGACGACTATCTCGATGTCCGCGTCGCCGGCGAATGGACCAAGCGCGACGGCTACGCCTTCAACGAACAAACGAACGATCGCATCGACGGCCGCGATTTGTGGTCGAGCCGCCTGTCCATCGGCTGGAAGCCCGCATCGAACGTGCAGACCTATCTCGTCTGGGAACATTTCGCGGAAGACGACGACCGGCTTCGCAGCAGCAAGCAGCTTTGCACCACCGACAACGGCCCGCTCTCGGTCGACGGCCAGCCTGTGCCGCAGATCGTCAACGGCAGCGCGCTGTTCGGAAGTCTGCGCTCCTATCTCAGTCAAGGCTGCAAGATGGGTTCGCTCTACGACGATAGCGCCTACGGCGTGCCCGATGGTTATTCGCTGCCCTATTACATGGCGCCGAATTTCCATCACTTGATGACGAACGTTAATCCCTATCTCAGCGACAGGCAGAACACGAACCTGCGCGTCATCAACACACAGCTTACGCCGACCTACAAAGCCAAGAACGACACGCTCGAATTGAGCACGACCTATGACGTTTCGCCCGTGTTGACGCTCACCTCGGAAACCGGCTTCAACCACGATTTCCTCTGGGCGACGGAAGATTACAATCGCTTCGCCTCGTCGCCGGGCATTTTTGTGGATCACGACAACTACGATCCGCAACTGCTCCAGCACGGCGTCTTCTGCGATCCGCAGCTCGGCTGCAGCAACAAGATCGTCGCCGAAGATTTGGTCGAACAGCATTCCTGGCAGGCAAGCCAGGAATTGCGGATCGCTTCACACCTGTCGGGCCGATTCAATTTCAGCTTCGGCGGCAATTACATGCACTACGAAACGATGGAGAACTACTACGTCTTCATCAACACGCTGACGGCGTTCGGTTTTGCCGAAGGCGGAAGCCAATCCGGCCGTGCCTTCTGGACACCGGGCGTATCCGACAATCACGAATGCCTGATCACGACCGGCGGTTACAGATATCAGGACCCGGCGCTCGGCGGCGGCGAGCCGGAAGTCAATGCCTGCACCTATAACGATCCCAACCCGATCACGAGCCTGAACGGCAACGGCCACAATTATTTCCTCAGCAAGAACCCGTACGTCCTCAATTCCTATGCCGGGTTCGGCGAAAGCTATTTCGACATCCTGTCGAATCTCAAGCTGACCACCGGCCTGCGCTGGACGGAAGACCAGAAGCACTTCACCGATATTCCGAGCGAGCTTCTGGCGCGCGGATGGGGCTATCCCACCAGCGCCGTGGTGGATCAGCAATGGGATGCGATCACGGGGCGCGTGGCGCTCAATTGGTCGCCAAAATTGTCGTTCACCGACCAGACGCTCATCTACGGTTCGTTTGCGCATGGCTATAAGGCGGGCGGCGCCAATCCGCCGGGCCCGGTCCTGCCGCAATTCGCAGCCGGTGACGCCAACCCCATCCATCCGCTCACCTTCAAGCCCGAATTCATCGATGCCTTCGAACTCGGCTCGAAGAACACGTTGTTCGACGGCGCACTCACGCTGAACGGCAGCGCCTTCTATTACAATTACATCGGCTATCAGATTTCCGAGATCGTGGACCGCACCGCGATCAATCTGAACTTCAATGCTCACGTCAAAGGCGTGGAACTGGAAGCGACGTGGGAACCGATCCCAGGCCTGCGGTTCAATGCGAGCGGCGGCTATGAAGATGCGCGCGCCGCAAACGGCGAAAAATCCATCGACCTGATGGATCGCACGGCTGGAAACACCGATTGGATCGTCGTGCGTCCGTTCCCGACGCAATCGTCGAACTGCATTCTGCCGACTTATGTGGTGGCGGCGTTGCTCTATGAATCGAGCAAGGAACTTCCCGGCTATCTCAGCTCCAATCTGAGCGGAACAAACCCCGTTCTCGCTTGCAGTCACGCCTACACAAACAATCTGGATCCGGTCACGCAATACGGTTACGTCAAAGACCCGGTCCTTTCCGTCAACGGCAACAGCGCGCCGCTGCAGATCCAACCCGGCTACCCCGGCTTCAATCCGGAAGGCGCGCCGAACTTCGGCGAAGGATTCAACAAGGATCTGAGCCATCACATGCTGCCCAACGCGCCGCCCTTCACGCTGTCGATGGGCGCGCAATACTCGGTTCCGCTCACATCGAATTGGGCCGGCACATTGCGGACCGATTTCTATTGGCAGGACGATAGCTGGGCCCGCATCTTCAACGACAACCCTTACGACCGGTTGCGCGGCTATTCGACCACCAACCTCACGCTCATCCTGACAAGCCAGACCGGCTGGCAGGTGATGGGCTACCTGAAGAACGTGTTCAACAAGACGGCTATCACCGGCACCTTCCTGAACAGTGACGATTCAAACCTGACAACAAACGTGTTCCTGACCGATCCGCGTCTGATCGGCGTGCGCGTCACGAAGAACTGGTAAGGGGGGATAACAATGAGCGAGTTGCTAAACACACAACAGGCCAACGGCCAATTCCGCCGGCAATTGCTGACCACCGTTTCGGCGTTGGCATTCGGCAGCGTGCTATGCGCGGGCGATGTTGCCCAAGCGGCCGATGCCGATCATCCCACCGTCTGGGTCGAACTCGGCAGCCAGATGGAGAGCGTGCAGGGGATGGAAGATCCCTACGTGCCGCCGTTCCTGGAGACGCAGCCCCGTCCAGGTTTCGAAGACATATCGCCCGCCTCGACCCAAAGACCGGGCCGTTTCGCAATCGGCGGCGAAGCCAAAGTGAGCATTGCACCCAAAAATTCGGATTGGTCGTTTCTCGCCCAGGTCCGCTTCGGCAGATCCAACAAATCCAAACATGCCCATCAGCAGACCACCGCGTTCAAACGCACCGGTCAGGGCACCAACACAGCCGGGGTGCATGTTCCGTTTTATGCCTCGCTCCTGGCTTATGGCGACACGGTTGTGGGCAATGCAGAACGCCACGCCATCGTCGATTTCATGGCCGGCAGGGATGTGGGCCTCGGCTTCGGGCACAACGCGACGGCGTCATTCGATTTCGGCGTAAGGTTCGCGCAATTCACCTCCAAAAGCACGGTGACGATCCACGAGCGCGTTGATCCGACGATCAGCCGCATTCCGGCGCCGCCCAATCCGTTTTTGCCGAACCTGCTGAAGTACACCACCAACGTCAGCAATCGAACCCATTACGCGTACCGCAATATGGATCGCAGTTTCTCCGGTCTGGGCCCATCGCTTTCTCTAACCGGTTCGTCGCCAGTGCTTGGCAATGAAGAAGAGGTGGAGATCGCTTTGGATTGGGGCGCCAATGCAGCGGTGTTGTTCGGCCGTCAAAAGGTGAAGGGCAATTTCGCGACCAAGGGCGCGTTGTTTTCGAATTTCCAATTCGCTCCCCATTCCAGTTACGGCCATGCCGCACCAACGGCCCGGTCGCGCCGCGTGGTCGTTCCCAATGCCGGCGGTTTTGCGGGCCTCACCTTCCGTCATGCCGATGCCAAAGTCAGTTTCGGGTATCAGGCCGACTTCTTCTTCGGGGCGATGGATGGGGGCACCGACATGCGGCACTCCGAAGTCACCAGTTTTCACGGCCCGTTCGCCAAGATCAGTATCGGCCTGGGGGGCTAGAGGGAGCATCCCTCGCTGGGCGGCGGAGAAATCCGCCGCCTCGCTCTCAGGGGGCCGCGGTGGGCCGTCTAAAGTTTGTGCAGTGCAGCATGCCGGTTTGCGCACCGCTGTGGTGAGGCGGTCACGAAAACGGGGCCCTGGAGGCAATTTTGAAGGTTTTTGCACCGCTTATGTTGCGTCTCTTTGCCCGGGAGAGGCAGCGCGGCGTTGACCGCCATTTAAGCGTCATGCTACGAATGGCGGCAGTAGGTCGGGGGGCGATTCTACTAGGCCCCCGACCCGCGCCCTTATTGTGTCGATTTTTTTCGACTTTCGTGCGTTCGAGTCCGTTTCAATTCGGTCCGCCTGTGGATCAGGCGTGTTTGGGGGGTTCCAATATGAATAGGTTGACGACTGCTGCGTTCCTGCGCGGCGCGCTTCTCGGTACATCGATGCTGTTGCCAGCGACAGCATTGGCAGCGCCAAACCCGCAATACTGGAACGGCGCGACGACGACTGGCGATGGCGTTGTCCATGGCGGCACCGGCACCTGGAATACCACCAGCACGAACTGGACGGATTCCACCGGCGTGAACTCCGATGCCTGGTCTTCTCTGGGCGCGATTTTCCAAGGCACACCCGGCACAGTGACGACCGGCGCCGGGGTGATCACCACGGGCATGACGTTCGTCGGCACGGGTTGGACCCTTGCCGGCACAGCCGCCAACGCCATCACCCTCGGCTCCCCCACCACGATCATCAATGTCGGCACGGGCACGCAAACCGTCTCCGGCGTCCTCGCTGGCGCCAACAAGATGGAACTGAGCGGCACCGGCACTCTCATCTTCACCGGTACGAACAGCTATAGCGGCGGCACGCAGATCGACGCGGGCAGCACGTTGCAGGTTGGCGCGACTGGCGGCGGCACGACCGGCACCATCAGCAATACCGGCGCGATGCTCAATAACGGCACGTTGGTGCTCAGCCGCAGCAACGCTTACACCTATTCCGGCGTGATCACCGGCACGGGCTCGATCAAGCAGCTCGGCGCAGGCACAGTCACCCTGAGCGGCAATTCGAGCGCCTTTGCAGGTACGGTCACTGTCGGCGACGGCATTACGGGCCGTACGTTGACGATCAGCGGCGGCATGGGCGGCGTCGTAACCGTCACCAACCTCAGCACATTGAACGGCAATGCCGGCACCGCCACCCCGATCGCTTCGGTGGTCGTGCAATCGGGCGGCACGCTCGCCGGTACCGGCTTTGTCACCGCGGCCAACATTCAGAGCGGCGGCACGCTCAATATGACCACCGGTACGGTCACCAACGCGACCGTGGCATCGGGCGCCAAGGTCATCGGCGGCGGCAGCATCGTGAACTCGGCCTTCGCCTCGGGCTCGACCATTCAGGGCACGGTTCAATTCACTGGCGCCAACACCATCGGCTCGGGCGTCATCCTTTCGCCGGGCCTCAACGGTGTCGGCACCGCCGGCGCGGTGCGCGTCTCGGCAACCGGTTCGCTCACCCTTGCCAGCGGTTCGATCTACCAGGTCGACCTGCTCAATGGTGGCACCAACGACGCGATCACGTCCTTGAACACGGTCACCGTCCAGAACGGCGCCAAGCTCCAGATCAACGAAATCGGATCCAGCTGGACCAACGAAACCGTCTACAAGATCATCACGGCCACCAACGGCGTCGGTCATCCCACGACGGGCGGTTTCGTCTTCGATACGTCCAACACGTCTCTGAACAGCCTGGCGTTCCTCACGCCGACGATCACCTACAATCCCAACGATGTCAGCTTGACGTTGACGCGCAACGACGTCGTTTTCTCCGCCCTCGGCATCACGCAAAATCAGATGAATGTCGGTGCCGCGATCCAGAGCATCGGTTTGTCGTCCAACCCGATGTACCACTCGATTCTGGTGGGCACGGTCGGCACGGTTCGCGATGCCTTCAACCAGCTGTCGGGTGAACTGCACGCCTCGGTTCGCGGCGTCATCGTCGACGACTCGCGCCTGACGCGTAACGCCATCTTCAACCGCCTGTCGGAAAACAGCGACCGCGGCGTGTGGGTGTCGGGCTTCGACAATTGGGGCACCACCGACATCGACGATGAGGCTGCCGCTACCCGCCACGACACCAAGGGCTTCCTTGCGGGTGCCGATATGCATGTCACCGATATGGTCCGCGTCGGCGCCGCCGCCGGCTGGAGCCATACCGACCTCAACATCGACGACCGCAACAGCAACGCGATCGTCAACACCGCCCATATCCTGGCCTATGCGAACGCCGCCTATCAGGCCTTCAGCCTCGATATCGGCGCCGGTTATGCGCACAGCAATCTCGATACCACGCGCATTGTCGCCTACACGGGCTACTCCGATCTGCTGAAGGGTAACTACGACAGTTCCACCCTGCAGGCCTTCGGCGAAGCGTCGTATCGTATGCCGATGCGCAGCTTCGATATCCTGCCGTTCGCAAACGTCGCCGTCGTCAACGGCCACACCTCGGGCTTCTCCGAAACCGGCGGTGTCGCCGCTCTGTCGAGCGACGACAAGTCGGAAACCTCCGCGTTCGCCACCTTCGGTGCGCGCGTCCAGGCTGCCGTGGTCGGCGACTTCTCGGTCAATGCAAGCGCCGGCTACCGTCGCACCTTCGGAACGGCCACGCCGTACTCCACGCTTTCCTTCGCCGGCAGCGACGCCTTCACGGTGGAAGGCATGGCGACGGATCGCGATGCACTGGCAACCGATATCGGCGCCAACTGGTATGTCACGCCGAGCCTGATCGTCAGCGCCTCTTACGATGGCCTGTTGAGCATGAACTCGCATGACGACGCGGTCCGGATCTCGCTCAAGCAAGATCTCTGATCGTCTAGACAAGACTGAATGCAAAGGCGCGGTGGCCAAACGGTCACCGCGCCTTTTGCTTTTCCGGGGATAGATTCTGCCCCCCGTCTGCACATGCCCGTTTTTCACCGCGCCCCTCGGCGCAACGCGCACGCTGCGCGCCCCTGCATCCGCGACATGGTCTGAAGCGTTATCCAAAACGTAGAGACAGATTGTTGCGTGACTTGAGTCGCACTCGGGCCAAGCGCAGATTGGCCCGGATTTTCCAGCTTTTCCGCCAAAAATCGGGCCGGCTGGCAGGGATTGGGAACGCCATGAAGAACAGCAAGCCGCTTTCGCTGCACATTCCGGAACCGGAAGGGCGCCCCGGCGACAGCCCCGATTTCAGCGGCATCAAGGTGCCGGACGCGGGTTCCGTCCGCAGGCCAGATCCCGATGCCCCCGATCACGAGATCCGCGATTTGGCCTATTCGCTGATCCGCGTGCTCGACGATCAGGGCCAGGCGGTGGGCCCGTGGAATCCGCGCCTCGATCCCGAAACGTTGCGCCGGGGTTTGCGCGTGATGCTGCTCACCCGCGCTTATGACGACCGCATGTATCGCGCCCAGCGCCAGGGCAAGACCTCGTTCTATATGAAATGCACCGGCGAAGAGGCCTGCTCCATCGCGGCCGCCTTCGCGCTCGATCGCGACGACATGTGTTTTCCCTCTTATCGCCAGCAAGGCGTTTTGATCGCGCGCGGTTATCCGCTCGTCACCATGATGTGCCAGGTCTATTCGAACGAGCTGGACCCGCTGAAGGGCCGCCAATTGCCGATCATGTATTCGAGCAAGAAAGACAGCTTCTTCACCATCTCCGGCAATCTCGGCACCCAATTCCCGCAAGCCGTCGGCTGGGCCATGGCAAGCGCCTACAAAGGCGATGATCGCATCGCCGCCTCCTGGGTAGGCGATGGCACCACAGCCGAAGGCGATTTCCACCAGGCGCTAAACTTTGCTTCCGTCTATCGCGCACCAGTGATCTTGAACGTCGTCAACAACCAATGGGCGATTTCAAGTTTCCAGGGCATCGCGGGCGGGCAGGAAACAACCTTTGCCTCGCGCGCCATCGGCTATGGCCTTCCCGGTTTGCGCGTCGACGGCAACGATTTCCTCGCCGTCTATGCCGCAACCGATTGGGCCGCCACCCGCGCGCGCAACAACAACGGCCCCACCCTCATCGAACTTTATACCTATCGCGTCGAAGGCCATTCCACGAGCGATGATCCCAGCCGCTACCGCCCCTCCGATGAAGGCAAAGCCTGGCCGCTCGGCGATCCCGTCGAACGTCTGAAGAAACATCTCATCGCGCTCGACGAATGGAGCGAAGAACAACACGAGCAAACGCAGAAAGATGTGGCTGAAGAAGTCCGCGCCGCCAACAAGGAAGCCGAAAGCCACGGCACGCTGGGCGGTGACAAGAAGCCCAGCGTCAAAACGATGTTCGAAGACGTCTACGAAGAAATGCCCTGGCACCTCATCCGTCAGCGCCAGCAATTGGGGATCTGATCATGGCCACCATGAACATGATCCAGGCCATCAACTCCGCCATGGATGTGATGCTGTCGCGCGATCCCGATGTGCTCGTGCTGGGTGAAGACGTGGGTTATTTCGGCGGCGTCTTCCGCGCCACCGAAGGCCTGCAAAAGAAACACGGCATCAAACGCTGCTTCGACACGCCCATCGGCGAAGGCGGCATCGTGGCGGTCGCCATCGGCATGGGCGCTTATGGTTTGCGTCCCATCGTCGAAATCCAGTTCGCCGATTACATCTATCCCGCCTTCGATCAGATCGTCTCCGAAGCCGCGCGTTTGCGTTATCGCTCAGCCGGCGATTTCACCGCGCCGATGACCGTGCGCACGCCTTATGGCGGCGGCATCTTCGGCGGACAAACTCACAGCCAAAGCCCCGAAGCGATTTTCACCCATGTTTCCGGCCTCAAAACGGTCGTCCCCTCCACGCCGTACGATGCCAAGGGCCTTCTGATCAGCGCCATAGAAGACAACGATCCGGTGATCTTCCTGGAGCCCAAGCGCATCTACAACGGCCCGTTCGACGGCCATCACGATCGCCCGGTTCAGCCGTGGTCCAAACATCCGGCAAGCGACGTGCCAGACGGCTATTACAAAGTCCCGCTCGGCAAAGCCGCGGTCGTGCGCGAAGGCAGCGACCTCACCATTCTTGCTTACGGCACCATGGTCCACGTCGCGCTGGCCTCTGCCGAAGATGCACAGATCGATGCCGAAGTGATCGACCTGCGCACGCTTCTTCCGCTCGACATCGACACCATCACCAAGTCGATCGAAAAAACCGGCCGCTGCGTGATCGCCCACGAAGCCACGCGCACCTCCGGTTTCGGCGCCGAACTCGCAGCCCTCGTGCAGGAAAATTGCTTCTATCATCTCGAAGCCCCCATCGAACGCGTGACGGGATGGGACACGCCCTATCCGCACGCCTTCGAGTGGGATTACTTCCCCGGCCCCAAACGCGTCGTCGAAGCGATGCGCCGCACGATGGAGCGCTAAAATGGGCCGCTACGTGTTCAAACTCCCCGACGTCGGCGAAGGCACCGCCGAAGCCGAAATCGTCGCCTGGCATGTCGCGGTGGGCGACGAGATTCACGAAGATCAAAACCTGGTCGACGTGATGACCGACAAGGCAACCGTCGAAATGACATCGCCGGTCTCCGGCAAAGTGATCTCGCTCCACGGCGAACCGGGACAGATGGCGGCCGTTGGTTCGGCGCTTGTGGAATTGGAAGTCGAAGGCGCGGGCAATGTGGGGCAGGGCAAAGCTGCACCTCCCAAATCTGTTCCGACAGCGAAAGAGAAAAAAGAAACCTCCCTCTCTCCCAGCGGGGGAGAGGGTCGGGGTGAGGGGGCGGCTGTCTCAGCAAACTCCCAAGCACCGAAATCGCTGAACCAGTCTCCCCCTCACCCCAGCCCTCTCCCCCTCCGGGGGCGAGGGAGTGATCAACCGAGAACCTTCGGCGACAAACCCCTCGCATCGCCAGCCGTGCGCGAACGGGCCCACGAACTCGGCATCGAACTGCAATACGTCGCCGGTTCCGGCCCCGCAGGCCGCATCACACACGCCGATCTCGATGCTTACGTCTCGTCAGGCGGCCAAACATCAACCGCGCGTCCGGCCCAACGCGAAGGCATCGAAGAGGTGAAAATCATCGGCCTGCGCCGCAAGATCGCGGAGAAGATGCAGGCCTCCAAACGCCGCATCCCGCACTACGCCTATATCGAAGAAATCGACATGACGGAGCTCGAAGATCTCCGCGCCCACCTAAACAAAACCAAACGCGCCGACCAGCCGAAGCTGAACGTGCTCCCCTTCCTGATCCGCGCGCTGGTGCGCGTGTTGCCCGACTACCCGCAAATCAACGCCCGTTTCGATGATGAAGCAGGCGTTGTCCATCGCTACGCCCCCGTCCACGCCGGCATCGCCACGCAAACCGCCAACGGTTTGATTGTACCCGTCGTCCGACACGCCGAAGCGCGCGACGTGTGGGATCTCGCAAACGAAATCGCCCGCATCGCCCTACTCACGCGCGAAGGCAAAGCAAGCCGCGACGATCTCACCGGCTCCACGATCACCATCACCAGCCTCGGCGCACTCGGCGGCCTCGCCACAACACCTGTCATCAACCACCCTGAAGTCGCGATCATCGGCCCCAACGCCATCATCGAACGCCCCGTGGTGAAGAACGGCCAGATCGTCGTGCGCAAGATGATGAACCTCTCGTCGTCCTTCGATCACCGCGTCGTCGATGGTTTCGACGCCGCCGAGTTCATCCAGCGCATCAAGGCGATGCTGGAACACCCGGCAACGCTGTTCATGGATTGACCATGGCCGAGAAAATCCAGACCAAAGTTCTCGTTCTCGGCGGCGGCCCCGGCGGCTATGTCGCCGCGATCCGCGCAGGCCAGCTCGGCCTCGACACCACGCTCGTCGAAGCCGATCGTCTCGGCGGCACCTGCCTCATCCGCGGCTGCATCCCCTCGAAAGCAATCATCCACGTCGCCGAACAATTCGAGGCGATGAAGAAGACAAGCAACAATGGCATTTCGCTGAGCACCGCGCCTTCAATCGATTTCGCGCAAACTGTGAAATGGAAAGAAGGCGTCATCGACAAGCTCAATTCCGGCGTCGGCACGCTCCTCAAGCGCGCGAAAGTGCGCGTGGTCAACGGCTGGGGCACGTTCAGCGACGGCAAAACCTGCCACGTCAAAACCAAAGACGGCGAGACCGCCATCACCGCCGAACACGTCATCCTCGCCGCCGGTTCGCTGCCCGTCGAACTTCCCTTCCTGCCCTTCGGCGGCAATGTGATTTCCTCCACGGAAGCTCTCTCGCTCGACGAAGTGCCCAAACGCCTCCTCGTGGTGGGCGCGGGCTATATCGGCCTCGAACTCGGCATCGCCTTCCGCAAGCTTGGCGCCGAGGTGATCGTGGTCGAAGCACTGGATCGCATCCTGCCGCTTTACGATGCGCAGCTTGTCGAACCCGTCCGCAAATGGCTGCAGAAGAACGGCGTCACGGTCCATCTCGGCGCGAAAGCCAAAGGCCTCGAAGGCAACAAGCTCGTGCTCGAAACCAAAGACGGCGAAACGCTCAAACTCACAGCCGACAAGATCCTCGTCACCGTCGGCCGCAAACCGAACACGCAAGGCTGGGGCCTCGAAAACATGGCCGTCGATATGGATGGCCGCTTCGTAAAGGTCGATGATCGCTGCGCCACCTCCATGAAAAACGTCTGGGCCATCGGCGATCTCGTCGGCGAACCGATGCTCGAACACAAGGCGGCCAAGCAGGGCGAGATGGTGGCCGAAATCATCGCCGGTCACCCGCGCAAATTCGATCCCGTCTCCATTCCCGCCGTCTGCTTCACCGAACCCGAAATCGTCAGCGCAGGCATGCTGCCCACACCGGAAACCGCGAAAGACAACGGCATCATCACCGCCGTTTTCCCCTTCGCCGCCAATGGCCGTGCGCTCAGCATGGAAGCAGGCGACGATGGCGGCTTCGTGCGCATCCTCGCACGCGCCAGCGATCACCGCGTGCTCGGCATCCAGGCGGTGGGCGCACACGTCTCCGAACTCTCCAACGAATTTTCGCTCGCGCTCGAAATGGGCGCGCTGTTGGAAGACATCGCAGGCACCATCCACGTCCACCCGACCCTGGGCGAAGCGTTCCACGAGGCATCGCTGCGCGCCCTCGGCCACGCGATCCACATCTGACCCATGACGCGCCAACCGCTCTTGATCGGAAAACCGCTCGGCCTCGCCAAGTTGCGGGAAGCCTATGAAAACCGGCTCGAAATCGCATTCGATGCCCAGGCGTTCGCTGCGGTGGAAACAGGTGCTGCCGCACTCGCCCGGATCGTCGCCAAAGATCAAACCGCCTATGGCGTGAACACCGGCTTCGGCCTTCTCGCCCAAACCCGCATCGAACACGATCAACTCCGCCAGCTTCAAAAGAACCTCGTCCTCTCCCACGCCGCAGGCGTCGGCGCGCCGATGCCGGATAACGTCGTGCGCCTGATGATGGTGCTGAAACTCGTCAGCCTCGCGCGCGGCGCCTCCGGCGTGCGCAGCGAAGTGCTGCACGCGATCAAGGCGTTTCTCGATCACGACATTTACCCGGTCATTCCCGCACAAGGTTCCGTCGGTGCCTCCGGCGATCTCGCCCCGCTCGCGCATATGAGCGCCGCACTGATGGGTGTGGGCGATGTGCGCGTCGGCGGCAAAACAATCACCGCCTCCAAAGCATTGGCCGATGCCGGTTTGCAACCTCTCGAACTCGGCCCGAAAGAAGGCCTCGCCCTTCTCAACGGCACGCAAGCTTCCACCGCCATGGCGCTCGCCGGATTGTTCGCCGCCGAAGATGCCTTCGCCGCCGCTCTCATTTCCGGCGCGATGTCCATCGACGCGTTGAAAGGCAGCGACGCCCCCTTCGATCCGCGCCTGCACGAACTGCGCGGCCAGCCGGGACAAATCGCCGTTGCCAAAACCTTGCGCGAGTTGGAAAAGGGCAGCGCCATCCGCCAGTCGCATATCGATTGCGACCGCGTGCAAGACCCGTATTCCCTGCGCTGCCAGCCGCAGGTGATGGGCGCGGTGCTCGATCTGTTGCGCTTCGCCGGCCGCACGCTCGCCATCGAAGCCAATGCCGTCACCGACAACCCGCTGATCTTCCCCGAACGCGATGAAGTGATCAGCGGCGGCAATTTCCACGCCGAACCCGTGGCGTTCGCCGCCGATCAGATCGCGCTGGCGCTTGCCGAAACCGGCTCGATGTCGGAATGCCGCGTCACCATCCTCACCGATCCGAAGATGAGCGGCCTGCCCGCCTTCCTCGTGCGCGACAACGGCGTGAACTCCGGTTTCATGATCGCGCAAGTCACGGCAGCCGCATTGGTCTCCGAAAACAAATTGCTCAGCCATCCCGCCAGCGTCGACACCATTTCAACCTCGGCGGGTCAGGAAGACCACGTCTCCATGGCCGCGCACGGTGCACGCCGCTTGGCGCAGATGGCGGAGAACACAACAAACGTCGTCGCCATCGAACTGTTGGCCGCAGCGCAAGGCATCGAATTCCACCGCCCGCTTAAAAGCTCCGCGATAGTGGAAACACTGCTTGCCCAATTGCGCGCCGAAGTGCCGCCTTACGACCGTGACCGTTTCTTCGCGCCCGATATCGCGCGCGCAGCAGACGGCATCCGTGAAGGCCGTTACCGCCGCGCGCTATCGCCGTTGCTGAACATCTTCGAATAGCAAAAAGCCCCGAGGCAAAGCCCGGGGCTTTCTGTCCGCGAAATACGCCGCGTTACATCGTCTTCTTGTCGAGTTCGGCGTCGATCTTCTGCGCCATCTCCAGATGGCTCTTGACCGTCGGCAGAACCTCGGCGGCAAACGCCTTCAGCTTCGCGTTGTCGCCGCTCTTGGCATATTCTTCGAGCATCGCCACAGCGTCCTTATGGCCCGACACCTGGTCGTTCATATAGGTCTTGTCGAAATCGGCGTTGCTCTTGGAATTCAGGCTGTTCAACTCGTTGGCTTGCGACATCGAGAACAGGTCGTTGCTGGCAAACTTGCCGTCCTTGCCCGGCTCCATTTTCTTCTCGATGCTCGCCTTGTTGATCGCGCCCAGCGCCACCAGCTTGTCGGTGGAAGCGGTGTGATCGCGGATCATCATCGCGGCGAAATCCTTGATCTGCGCATTGGTGGCGTGCGTCTCGGCGATCTTGCTCGAGGTGATCTCGAACGCATCGCTCGAGGTCATCTTGGCGCGGAACTGTTCGGAACTGGGCGTGCCCATTCCGAGAACTTCGGTGGCGGATGCGGAACCCGCACCAATCATGGCCAACGCAAGCACGCTGGCGGCTATTGAAAATTTCATTGTGAATGCTCCCTGAGAATCCGTTTGCCCTTCAGATAGGGTCAACGCGGATCAGCGAGCCAAAGTTCCAAAACCTTGCTGCGGTGTTAAGCAGCGCGCGGAAGTTCCATCGAAACCACCGCCACCTGCGGCGCAGTTCCACCAAGTTCCGCCATCGCTTGATTGAGCGTCTCTTTCGGCGTGCCCTGCGAAACCACCAGCGCCACGTCGCACAGCCGCGCCAGCTGCGCCGCATCGCCCGCCGCCAGAACCGCGCCGCTGTCGATCACCACCAGATCGCACGCCGTTCGCAAATGCGCCACCAATTGCGCCATCGCAGGCGAGCCCAATAGCTGCGCCGGATTCTGCAGTCCTTGCGAACACGCCAGCATGAACGCGCCCGAGCGCGTGTCGCGGAAGAAACATTGGCTGAGCCGCAACCGCCCTGTCAGCGCTGCCACCAATCCGCTCTGATTGGTCACCCCAATCGCGTTCGCCACGCGGGGAGTGCGAAAATTCCCGTCGATCAGCACCACGCGCCGCCCACTTTGCGCCGCCGTTCTTGCAAGGCTCAGAGAAAGATCGGTCTGGTTCTCGCCAGCTGCGGCCGGTGCAACCAGCACCGCCCGTCCGGTCGCGCCCAGCGGCAGAAGCGTGTTGACCAGCGCTTGCACCGCGCGCGCCGAAGCCGACACCGGAAGATCGACCACCGTATCGGAAAGCCGCATCGGCGAAGCCGGAATCCGCGCCAGCATGGCAAACGCCACACCCGTTTCCATGCGCTCCAAAATCAGCGCCACCAAAAGCCCCAGCAACAGGCTCGCCGGAATGGCAGCAGCAATCACCACGATCTTGCGCGGCCCATCGGCATATTCCGGAATCGCCGCGCGCGAAATCACCCGCGCATCCGGCACCTGGTCGGCGGCGGAATCCTGCGTCGCGCGCAACCGCTCCACGAACGCCTGATACATGCTGCGGGTCGAAGCCGCGTTCGCCTCCAACGATTTCAGTTTCACCCGCGCCAGATTGTCCGAAGCCGATTCATGCTCGGCGCCGCGCAAGCTTCCTTCCAGCGATCCCACTTGCGCTGCGGCCACCGCCACATCGTTGTTCATGGTCTCCACCACGCGGCCCACTTCCTGCGCGATCTTGGCGTCGAGATTTTTCTTTTGGGATTCGATCTCGATCATCTTGGGATGCCGGGGGCCATAGCGCGTGGAAAGCTCTGCCTCCTGCTGGATCAGATCGCTTTCCTGCGCGCGCAATTGCGCGATCAAAGGCGAGGCGACAACTTGCGAAACATCCGCCGCACGCCCCGATTTGGCCAATTGCGCCACCCGCGCCCGCATCGCCTGTTTCTGCGCCAGATCGGCGCGCGCAACGACCAATTGTGTGCTGATCGCCCCCATCTGCTGGCCGACAATGGAATCGCCCGCCGCCGTGTCGTTCAGATTGTTCTCGGCCTTATAGCGCTGCACCGCTTCATCCGAAGCCTGCACCTGTTGCGCCAGAAGCTGTATGCGGTCCATCAGCCATTGCGTGGTCCGCGCGGTCGCCTCGAATTTGGCGTTCACCTGATCGGCGACATACGCATCGGTGATCGCATCGGCGATGCGCGCGGCTTTCTCCGCATCGCGCGACGTGAAACTCACATTCAAACTGGTCGAAAGCCCGACCGCATCCACGCTTAGCCGCTTGAGGAAATTGTCGATGGTGCCGTCGTGCAGCCGCCGCACATCGCTCGCGCCGAACCAACCTTGCGAAGGCGCAAATTCGGGATCGGCCGCAAGCCCCAGCTTGCCGATCACCTTTTCCGCCAGCCCCCGCGAGGTCAAAATCTGGATCTGGTTCTGTAGCGAAGCCGGATCGGTGGGCGTCTGCGACAGCACCGAGGATAGATCGGTCACATTGTTCTTGCGGGTCTCCAGCATCACCACGGTGGAAGCCGAATAGCGTGCCGGCCACAACAGCAGCGCCAGCACCACAGCGACAAAGGTTCCCGCCGCCACCTTAAGGATAAGGGGCTGCCGCTCACGCGCGATTCGCACCAATTCGGAAAACCCAAACGGGCTTTCAGATGCGAAAATCGGAAATTTGCCCGTCATTGCGCCACAAATCGCTCATCCCAAGCGGGTCAAAGCATAAAGTGTTCCGGCTACGGAGGAATTAACCGTCAGGCTGCTTTAAGAATGGTTAACGAATTCTTGCCGTCCCTTCTAGAGGGCCAGCTTCAGGTCCAGATGAATGGTGTGGTCCCGGAAATTCTGCCCGGCCTCCGAAGACGCCCGGTTGCTGAAATCGTAGCCAAGGGTCGCGCGCATGTTCTCGTTGATCAGGTATTGGGCCTGCAGCGATGCCCCCCAAACCGTGTCGTTGCGGGCAGCCCCCACAAACCGGCTGGAGGCATAGTTCACCCCGCCTTGCACGATCACATTGCGCAGCAATTCGTAGTCGACACCAAAGTTCACCACCCGGTCGTCGCTCACCGATGCCGCGAAGATCGTGGTGTCGGTCAGGCGCCGCTCGGCGGACAGATGCACGGTGTAAAGCGCATCGGGATACCAGGTCAGCTTCGCACCGAAATCGATCCCGCTCACATTGGGGAGCGGCGTATGGAAATCCTGTGCGAGATACCCGGCATAGGCCTCGCCCTTCAAAAGATCGGTCAGCCGGAATTCCGCGCCGCCATCCACCGAATAGCCGTGTGAACCGCGATTGAATCCGTTGCGATCCGTCTGCAAATCGAACGCGCGGTTGTTGTAGGTGCCGCGCACAAAGAACGAATAGCCGTCCGAAACTTCCAGCGAGATGCGCCCATGCAGCGAATATTTCAGTTCGTCGCGATCATCGTTGGGAAGAACCGCTCCCCCCACCAGCAGGCTCGGATCGTAATTCAACCGGTCCAGCGTGCCCCCAAAGCTGAACGCGATCTCCCCCGCATCCTGATTGAACGTGCCTTCCGCATGCACATTGGTATAGCGCGTGGGCTCCGCCGCCCCGTTGGGTTCGTCGGGCGAATAACGCGGCTCGTGCGTGGCAACGTAGTCCACTTCGCCGTCCACCGTCGTCCCGCGCAAAATATCCAGCCGCCCATGTCCGCCCACATTCCAGTCGGTGTGGCTTTCGGTGTCGTGCTCGGCATAGCGATAATGCGAAACCGCCGCCGTCACCTCGACCAGATTGTTGGTCCAGTCGGATTTGAGATCGAGATTGGGCGCGATGGTGAAATACGCATCGCCCACCGTGCCCGCTTCGGTGCGATAGATATTGGTGTCGCCCGCCACGCCCACATCCAGCGTCGGGTAAAGGCGAAACCCGCCCAGCGGCAAACCTTTGGGATCGTAATCGGGCCGCGCCCGTTCCATCACGCCCATCTCGTCCGCGGCCACAAGGCCCGGCCATGCCGCCAGGAACGCGGCGATCGCAAAAGGCGAGATTTTCACGCGAATCACCCTCTGCCGGCGAGGCTATAGTGATTTGCGCGATTTCCAGTAGGGCGTGATGAATCAGGCGTTCTGTAAAACCGCCCCCATCTCCGGGCGGTGGGCCGAAAGCGCGTGCAGCAGCTTGGGGTCATCCGCCGGAATGTCGTGATAGGCGCCCGCGATGTGCTGGCCGTGAGGCAGGCTTTGCGGAAACAGCGCGATGATCTCGGCCTTCGTCACAGTTGGCCGCGCACGGGCCGGGTTTCCCTCCAGCGCGCCGATCAGGGCGGCCGCCAGATCCCGATGTTCGCCCAGCGCCAGATGGCAAATCTGCGTCGCCCGCGGATTGATCTCGATCAGGAAAAGCTTGCCCGCATGGTCCCGCATGAAGTCGAGGCCGTGAAATCCGCTCAGCCCGAACCGCTTGGCGATGCGCCGCGCCGCCTCGTCCATTTCCGGCGATGCGATGCGGCGCAGAACCGTCGCCGGTCTGGCCGGCCCATTGGTCTGCAACACATCCATGTGCAGGCTCGCCAGCACCTCGCCGTTCCAGACCGCGAAGGCGCACGTCGCGGGCGTACCTTCGACATGGCGCTGCACGCTGATTGCATAATCCTGCGGCTCGAACGCCTGCATCAGGAAGTGTGCATCCTGCCGCTTGGCCGCGCGCGCAAGGCTCCTCAATCGCGAAGGCGCCAGCGCCATGTGGCGAAAGGCCGAAAGTGCTTCGTCGAACGTCTGCGCGAACGAAACCCCATCGCCGCCCCAGCTTCCATCCGCCTTGATCACGGCGGGAAGGCCGGTGGCATGCAGCGCCGCTTTCAGATCGGCCTCGGTCGCCACTTCGCGCGTGGTGGGCACGTCGATGCCAAGCTTGTCCGCTTCATCCAGAAACGCATGGCGCGAAAACAGTGTGCCGTAACTGGCAAGCTTGCCAAGCGAGCAGGCCGCGATATCGGCGACGCGCGCATCTTCCTTTGCATAGGCCACAAGATGGCGCGTGGCGCGGTCGTCGCACGAAACGACGATGTCGGGCATCGCGGCATCCAGCACGTCCCGCAAACCCGAAAGCGCCTGCAACGGGCGATAGGGATAAAGCCGCGCCAGCACGCTGCTCTCCGCCACCGGATGGCGCCGTGGCGCATAGGCTTCCACCGTTGCACCACATGCCGCGAACGCGCCCGCAAGCCGCGCCGTCGCGGGCCAGGCAACCGTGGTCGAAAGCAGCACCTTGGTCGACATGGCCGGGAAGGGTAGGCGATCCCCGTCAACCAACGGTGAAAGACTGGCACGGCTTTTGGACCATCCAGCCTGACAGCGGCTTCGCCAACCCCGGATGGGGCGGTGTTGTGCCGCTTTGGAACAGGTCGGGAATTCAGAGTCTCATGTCGAACCTCACCGACGTCGTCATCATCGGAGCGGGCCCATACGGCCTTTCGCTGGCCGCTCATTTGCGCGAGACGGGGCTTTCCTTCCGCATCTTCGGCAAGCCGCTTTCCACCTGGCGCGAACACATGCCCACGGGCATGAAACTGAAATCCGATGGTTTCGCCAGCAGCCTGTCCTCGCCCGCGCCCGGCAGCCGGCTACAAGATTATTGCGCCCAACACGATATCGCCTATCAGGACCGCGACCTGCCCGTGGGCCTCGATACGTTCAACGCCTATGCCGACGCGTTCCAATGGCGCTTCGTGCCCAATGTCGAAGCCAAGAACGTTTCCACCGTCGAACACCGTCGCGGCATCTTCGAGCTGACGCTCGAAAACGGCGAACACCTCTTGGCGCGCCACGTCGTGCTCGCCGTCGGCATCACCCATTTCGCCAACATGCCCGACGAGTTGCTGGAGATCCCGAAGGATTACCGCACCCACAGCTTCCACCATCACGATTCCAAACGCTTCTATCACCGCGATGTGGTGGTGCTGGGGTCCGGCGCATCGGCGGTGGATGTGGCCGCCGAACTGATCGATTGCGAAGCGAACGTGCGCATCGTGGCCCCCGAAAGCCACATCCGCTGGCACAATCCGCCCGGCGAACGCGGCGCACTGTCATGGCTCACGCGCCCATCTTCCGGCATCGGCCCCGGCTGGCGCTCTTATTTCTGCGCCAAATATCCGCAACTCTTCCACGCCTTGCCGCAAGCACTGCGCCTGAAAATCACCCGCCGCCATCTCGGCCCCGCACCCGGCTGGTTCATGCGCCCGAAGGTGGAAGGCAAGGTCGCCACGATGCTCGACACGCAGCTCCTCGGCGCCACATTGCGCGGCAACAAGGTTGCGCTCATCGTCTCGCAAAACGGCGAAGAAACGGCCATCGCCTGCGATCACGTGATCGCCGCCACCGGCTACAAGCCCGATCTCTCGCGGCTGGATTTCTTCGGCGCCCGCCTGCTCAACGAAATCCGCCACGTCGAGAAAACACCGGTGCTGTCGCCCAATTTCGAAACATCGGTGCGCGGCCTTTATGTCGTCGGCCCCGCCGCCGCCAACAGTTTCGGCCCGCTGATGCGTTTCATGGTGGGCGCGGAATACACTTCGCCTCTTCTGGCAGAACATCTGAAACAGCGCCTGAAAAACACCTCGCACGTGTTCGTCGAAGGCCGCGCCTTCAAGCCGGCCTGACGCTGCGCCGTTCGGTCAGCGCGATCACGCGGTCGGCCATGCGCCGGTAAAGCGCATCCGGCACGAACACCTGCACAAACACCACCGCTGCCAACCGTGGCCGATAACATCCGCGCAGCACCGCATTGGTATAAAGCGCAAACGCTTTCCAAGGCGCGCTCGGCGCGAGCCCCTTCGCAATCACCCACCCGCGACAGCCATGATAAGCACTCGACGGAATAAGGGGCCGCATCTCCTCCAGCCAAGCCGCCAGCCGCGCTCCTTTGCGCCCTTGCGAGATACGCGTGGGATCGCAAACATCCTCGCAGATGGCACCGGGCGCATCCGCCATCACAAACGGACACCCGGCAAGGTAAAGCCGGATCGCGAAATCGGTATCCTGCGCAAAAGGCAGCCGCGCATCGTAACGCACGCGCTTGGCAATCTCCGCATCCACCGCCAAGGTGATCGTCGGCACAAACCCGCGCTCGCACAAAAGATAATCGGCCATGTGCTCATCAGGCGCGATGGCGCGCGGCGGGCGAAGCATCGTGTTGCCATTGCCCCGATCCACCGACATCCGCGCATAAGCCGCCGCCCCCGGATTTTTGTCGAGCAGCGCCTTCATCGCGCTCAAATGATGCGGCAAGAACCGGTCGTCGGAATCCAGAAACGCGATGTAATGCCCGCCAGCCAGCGCGATTCCGGTGTTGCGCGCCGCCCCGCCGCCCTGATTGTCCTGCCGCACAAAACGGATACGGGAATCCCCAATCGCCTCGACCACGCTTTGCGGATCGTCGTGGGAACCATCGTCCACCACCACGATCTCGAAATCCTGCAAGCTCTGCGTCAGCACGGATTCCAGCGCGCGCTCCAGCAGATGCGCCCGGTTGTAGACCGGCAGAATGACCGAAAATGTGGGCCTCATACGCGCGCCCTCCCGATATTTTTCAACATCGCCAGCATCAGCAGGAACGCCACCCACGCCGCCGCGTCGCTTTCGAGATAGTCCGATTCGAGAATGTTGTGAAACACCACGAACACGAACACCGCGAACAGCAACCCTTTCAAATTCAGATCGTCCGCATCCGCCGCCAGAAATCGCCGAAACGGCCAGCCGACCAGCGCCCACAGCGCCAGCACAAACCCAACCCCGCCGATGGTCACCAGCAGTTGCAGATAACCGCTATGCCCGTGCGAAATGTTCGCGATCCACGCGCTGCCGATGTAATGGCGCAAGGGCGACGCCCCGCCCGTATCGGCAAAAGATCCAAACCCGGAACCGAGCAGCGGATTGTCCGCAATCGCGCGAAGTTCCGCCTGCCAGATCGCCGCCCGCCCCGAAAGCTCCTCGGGATCGGTGAGCAGATGCGCCAGCGCATTCCATTCGGAAGCCAGCGCCACCACCGCAACGAACCCGATCAACAGCGCCGCCACCAGCACAATCTGCCGGTCCAGCACACGCCCCCACGCAAAGCGATAAACAGCGCCCACGACAAGCGCCACCGGCAACAGCGCCAGCGACGTCTTGGAATGCGTCATCGCCGCAAACGCGACTGCGCCCACAAACAGCACGCCATCCCACCAGCGCCGCGTTTCCATGAACGCAAAAAAGAAAACCAGCGCCGAGATCGCGCAAACCGCGCCCGCGATGTTCTTGTGGAAATAAAGCCCGCGCCAATCCCCGATCAAGCTGGGATCGGCCTCTCCCGCCAGATGCACCGCTTGCGGCACCAGTGGAATCGAAAGCCAGTTGACGATCAAAACCCCCGCCAGCACCCAATAGAAAATCCGCAAAGCCCGTTCGGCCCCCAACGTCATCACGCCAAGGAACACCGAACCCACGATCACACATTCCAATGCCGCACGCCGAAGCGTGACGTAAGGCTCGCCTGCCCACAAAGCACTCGCCACACACCAGCCAAGCAACAGCAAAAGCGAAACCGGCACGGCGCTCCACACGCGCACGCCACGGTGCAGCGCCGCAAATCCCGTCAGCGCAAACACGCCCAGATAGGAAGCTTGCCGCAGCACGCTTCCCGATCCGCTTTCATCGGCGCCATGCAGCAATGCCGCACTGTCGCGCACCTCGAACGGATGTAACCCCACAAACACCAGAAGCAGCAGCGCGGCAAACCCGGCATCGGCCAGCGTCACGCCCTCCCTCGTCTGGGGAAGCGTCGCACCGAAAGCCGAACCTTCATTCGCCATGGGTAACGGCATACTCGTTGTAGTGCCGGCCAAACAGCGCGGCGGTTTTTCCGGCGGCGCGGCTCAATTTGCACAGCGCATAAGCGCGCCGATTCGGAACCCACGAAAAGATGGCGAGCGCCGGCAGGAAGCACAAGCCGACACCGCCAATCTTCGCCATCTCGCGCGCGAAAGCGCCGACTTTGGGCCGGTATTTCAGGAACACCCGCATATCGGAATTGCCCACCCGATAAGCGCGCCGCAAGATCCAGGCGAGGTTCAACCGCGTTTCCGGCACAAAGGCATGCACCACCGCATCCGCCGCAAAGCCGAACCGCGCGCCCTGCCGCTTCATGCGGGTAAAGAAATCGCGATCCTCCCCGCCCGTAAGTGCAAACCCCGGATCAAACCAGGGTTCCGAAAGCGCGGCCACGCAAGCCCGTGTCAGCAACACATTGCTGCTGCTGTCGATCATCTCCAGCGCACCAGCAGGTTTGCGAAAAGGCGCCAGCCCCGCACAGGAAACCGACCAGCGGGCAGGGGCCTTGGCAAACACCCGCATCACCTCGCCCTGCAACGCATCGGCCTGCATCAACCGCTGCGCGCGCAAAAGCGCCTCCAGCCAATCGGCCTGCGGCCACTCGTCATCGTCCAGCATGGCGATGAAATGCGCATCCGTCGCCAGCGCCCTCGCCATCACCGCATTGCGCGCCTGTGCGATGCCGCGCTCCGGCGCAATGAACACGTCGATCGGCCAGCGATAGCCGCGTGCGCGAATGCTGCGGCACAGATCGAACCCTTCATGCCCTTCGGCATCGTTGTCCGCGATCACCAGCCGCACACCGGCCTGCGTCTCAAGCTTCTCCAGCGCATCCAGCAGCCGCGCGAGCCCCTTGGGCCGCTTGAACGTCGCAATGGCAATGGCAACGTTGGTCATTTGCGCGCGCCCGAAAGCGAAGCCGTCGCCACCAGCAGCAACAGCGCCGCCAGCGGATTGGTCAGCGCATACCGCCGCCACAACCGCTTGGGCTCGCGCCACAGCCGGTAAAGCCATTCAAAGCCGCTCGTCTGCATCCACTCCGGCGCGCGGCTGTATTCGCCGGTGACGAAGTTGAAGCACCCGCCGCTGGTGACCAGCCAGCCGGCGCTCAACTGCTCGCGGTTGCGGCTGCAAAATTCCTGTTCCAGCGGAACACCCAGCCCCACCCAAACAACATCCGCGCCCGACCGGTTGATCACATCGCAGATGCCGATTTCCTCACCGCGCGCGAAATATCCATTGCGTCGCCCCGCGATGACGAGATCGGGATACATCCGCCGCAAGGTCTTGGCACATTGCGCGTTCGTCTCTTCGCTGCCGCCAAGCAGAAAGAACCGCAAACCGTGCCGCGCCGCCGCCTCCGCCGCATCGTGAATGAAATCGGTGGTGGCGCTGCGTTCGGGAATAGGTGTGTCGGTCAGAAGCCGCGAAGCAAACACGATGGGCTGGCCATCGGCGTGCAAAATATCGGCGTCCTCCAGCAAGCGCCGGAACCGCTTATCCGTTGCGGCCAGCGCCACCGAATGCCCATTGGTGGTGAACACCAGCTTGGGCACATGATCGATATCCACCCGCGCATTGGCGCAATCGGCCACCATCTGCGCAATCAGGTCGCGCCGCGAAAGCCGCGCCGTCTTCAGGCCGCCCACCAGCACACGGGGATGATCGGGGTGTTCGCTCATATCAATATGCGTTGCGCTTACGAAAAACCTCGACCGCCGTGCGCGCCAAAATTTGCAGGTCGAGAAAAAGGCTCGCGTTCTTGGCGTACCAAAGGTCGAATTCCACCCGCTTGCGCATCATCTCGGTGGTCGCGGTCTCCCCGCGAAGCCCATGAATCTGCGCCCAGCCGGTGACACCAGGCATCACATGCTGGCGCAATTCGTAATTGCCGATCAGCGAGGCGAAGAAGTGATCGTGCGCCACCGCATGGGGCCGTGGCCCCACCAGCGACATGTCTCCGCGGATCACGTTGAAAAGCTGCGGTAGCTCGTCAAGGCTCATGGATCGCAACAGCCGCCCCACGCGCGTGATGCGCGCATCGCCCTTGCGCGCCTGCGCCACATCCGCGCCGTCTTCCAGCACCGACATGGTGCGGAATTTGTAGATGACGAACGGCTTGCCGCGAAACCCAAGCCGCTTCTGCCGGAAAAAGATCGGCCCGCGTGAATCAAGCTTCACCGCAACCGCAATGACCAGCATCGTTGGCAGCACAAGCACCAGACACGGAATGGCAATCGCCAGATCGATGATCCGCTTGAGCCCGAGTTGCATGCCGCTAAGCGGCGCCCGCTGAATTTCCACCGCCCGCAACCGCCCCAGATTGCGCATCGGCATGTGCAGATAGCGTTCCGCACTTTCCTCCGGCACCAGCCGGATGGCGCGCGGAATGGATTGCAGCGCACTCATCAATTCGGCCAATCGCGGCGGCGGAAATCCGTCCGCCGCCACGCAGATCTGTCCGTGCCCCGCTTCCCTGGCGCGTGCGCGGATATCGCGCAATCCTTGCGTCAAAGTCAGCGCCCATTCGCCAGCATCGCCATTGGCCGCAACGGTCACGATCGCGGGATTGTCGCAACCGGTGAAACGAAATTCATTGCCCAGTCTTTCCAGCGCCGCCACATCGCGCGCGCCAACAAGCACAATGTTCTCGCCCGCAAACCGGCGCGGGTGATACCAGGCAGCGATAATGCCCGGTGCGCGCGAACGCGCCGCCCCCACCGCCACAAACCCCAGCACGAAGAAACTCAAAAACGCCCCGCGCGACAGCGTGGGATCGATCTTCAGGAAAAACCAAACGAAGGCGACAAACGAAAACACCGCCAGCCACACCGCCAGCAGATCGCGCAGCGCATGGGCCTCGCCGAACAGCCGTCCGCGATGGGCCTCGCGCGCGCGCATCGCGCCGCAGAACAGCGCCGCCACCAGCATCCCGTTGCCGAAGAAGACCGCCGGATCGCCCGCATAGCCGTGAAGGGCTCGCGAATAAACGATCCCCGCCACCACGCTCGACAGCGTGATGGCAAAAGCTTCGAGCATGGTCAGAACCAGCGCCGCACCCGCATCGGCGGCAAAGCCCGAAGGTGCTGCGCCCGGCCCTTGGGGGGTCGAACGCCGTTCGCGCGCCAGCCCGGAAGCTGCCGCGGTCGGTGTCGCCACATGCCGGAAGATGGCCAATTCCGCCTCTGCCCTGATCTCGAAGATCATGGTTGCAGGAGGCGCGCCACGCCGGGTGCTCAAGCCTGTGTCAGAGAGGGATTAAATGGTTAGCCGGAAGTTGTGACTGGCAACGTTGCGCGCATCGTCGTCCCAAATTGGAACGGCGTTCAGGCAGCCATTCCGATGCGCGTTTTGTCGATCACCGCATGGGGCGGGGGCGTGTCGCTGTAGACCAGCACACCGCTGTCATCCAGCCCGCGCGCCCGGCGGCAGATCTTCAGCCCCCGTTCGTTGACCGGGAACATCATCGCGATGCAGGTGCCTTCGCCGTAATTGTATTGTTCGCCAAGCTGCTTCACGCCTTCGCCGATCACCGTCATGAACGGCACGAAGTAAAGATCGGAGACGACGCTGTAATAGGTCAGCCCGCGTGCGAGGCCGTATTCTTCCATCGCCGCCATGATCTCGCCGGCATATTGCGCCTTCTGCGCGCGATCGGTGATGGAATTGCTCACATAGCAGCGCGTCATTTCGTAAATGTGCGGATCGTTGGGAATGGGGGCCAACGTGACGATGTGCGAAAACACTTCGCGCATCAGATGCGGCTTGGTCGTGTCGATCAGGCGCACCGCGCCCAACACTTCGCCGTCATCGGCGATCTTCATCAGATAGACCGCTTCTTCGTTGTCGAACTGATCGATTTCGCGCTTGTCGGGTTTTGCCAGCGCCTTCCAGCCGCGCTTTTCGACATAAACCTCGTGGCGCTGACGATACATCTCGTCGAGCTGTTCCGCGAACGCTTCCCGGTTCCTGCGGTCCACCAAATAGATCACGGTCACCCCCCTCAAACGCATTGGGCAATATATGGTTAGCAAATTCTTTCCAATCCAAACCACCCCCAATGGTTAAAACGGCGAAATAAACTTGCTCGCGGCTGGCAGCCGCCCGGAACCCCCCGACATACGGGGCGTTCACTGGGTCAGGTGCGCTCAAAAGGAGACAGGCCAATGCCCCGTGGAGACAAGTCGAGCTACACGAGCAAGCAAAAACGCCAGGCCCGCCACATCGAAAAGGGCTACGAAGGCCGCGGCGTCTCCGAAGGCGAGGCCGAACGCCGGGCCTGGGCCACGGTCAATGCCGAAACCCATGGCGGCAAGAAAAGCGGTTCCGGCCGCGGCAAGAAAGTGAACACAGCGCCGTCCCGCAAGGGCGGCCGCAAAGGCGGGAAGGCATCGGCCGCGCGGCCAGCCGCCGCGCGTTCCCGTTCCGCCAAGAAAGCCGCCGCAACCCGCAAACGGCGCGCGGCGCATTGAAAGACCGTCCGGAACACTCAACCGGCCCGGACGTTTTCACTTGAGGACGTCCGTGTAAGGGGCCTCGTATGTCGAAGAGCAAATTGTTGGAAGACATGAAACAGAACCCGCAGAAATTCTACCGCAGCCCAAGCGATGTCATCCGCGACCGCCGTTTCAGCGATGCGGAACGCTCGGAGATTCTGGCGGCGTGGGAAAATCTGGACGGCGCGCAACCCGCCGAACTTCAGCAAGTGCAGGACGCGCAGAAGGAAATGGAACGCAAACGTGCAGAGGCTGACGCCGAGAAACAATAGGAGAAAAAGATCATGGCCTCTTCCATCGAAAGACACGATACGACCCGCCCCAACATTCCGGAGCGGCAGGCAAAACAGGGCATCGCCTTCGGCCACATGCGCTATGTGCTGGGCGTGAGCTTGTTGCTCGCCGTGATCGCCGGCGTGTTCCTTTATCTGGCGTTCTTCTACTGAGGTTTCTGTCCGTCGATCAGGCGGACCAGCGCGCGTTCAAGGTCTTCGGCGCGGAACGGCTTTTGAAGCACCGGACATTTGGCGTGATGCGGGGGAATCCCGCGTTCGCCGTAGCCGGTGGCGAACATGAAGGGAATCTGGCGCTTGGAAAGCGCATCGGCGAACGGAAAGATCAGCTTCCCGTTCAGATGCACATCCAGCACCGCCACATCGAAATTGCCGGAATCGGCCAGCGCCATCGCATCTTCGACGCGCGAAACCACAGCGGCCACTTCGTAGCCCAGCTCCGTGATCATATCTTCGACAAGCATGGCCACGACCATCTCGTCTTCGACAACAAGAACGCGTCTGCGTGACATATCTCTTTTCCGCGCCGTGCCAGGGCGGGTTCCTATTGCTGCTGTGTTGGCGATGACATTTCCCATTCACATATAACGCCCTCGGGCGGGAATTGGAGGCGCACTTGCGCCGACAACTCGTGGCTGAGGCCGCGTTCGATCAGCCGAAGGCCGAAACCCTTGCGTTCCGGCGAAGAAACCTGCGGCCCGCCCGTTTCCTGCCAGCAAAGTTTCAGCCGCCCCGTCTCGGGATCGGTGTTCCAGCAAACCTTCACCCGCCCGGTTCCCGTCGACAGCGCGCCGTGCTTGGCCGCATTGGTCGCCAGTTCGTGGAACGCCAGGCCCAGCGCCAGCGCGCGTTTGGGCGCCAGCCGGATCGGCGGTCCTTCCACCGTGCAGCGCATGGTGTCGTAAGGTTTCAGCGCGCGCCACACCACATCGCTGAGGTTCGCGCCTTCCCAATTGTCGGCGGTCAGAAGATCATGCTGGCCCGATAGCGCGAACAGACGCGCGATGAAGGTATCGCGATGAACGGTATCTTCGCCCTTCAAGGTCTGCATCGCAATCGCCTGCACCGTGGCCAGCGTGTTCTTCACCCGGTGATTGAGTTCGTCGATCAGCAATTTCTGGTGCGCTTCCATCTCGCGTCGCCGGTTCAGCTCGATGCGCGCCGATTGGAACAGCCGCGCATTGTCGATGGCGATGGCGGCCTGCGAAGCAATGCCGGTGACAAGCTTCTCCGCCCGCTCGCTGAACACGCCCGGCAATTTGTGCCCGAAGAACAACCCGCCGATCACCTCGCCCGAGCGCGCGATCACCGGCACGGCCAGGTAGCTCACCACCGGCAGATGCCCCTTGGGCTTGCCGTAATAGGGCGCGTTCTTGCCGTAGCGCGGGTCCTTAGTGATGTCGTCGCTGCGGATCGTGCCCTGTCCCTTGAAGGTGGGGTCGAAGATCTGCGTGTTGCGCGGCATCGGAAATTTGGAAAACGCCTCGCGCGGCGCGCCCGACAACGCATACAGCGTATAGGATTCCCCCTTGTCGTCGGTGACGTTGTAGAAGAACGCCCCGAACTCCGCGCCCGAAAGCTTGGTCGCCGCATCGGTCGCAAACTGCACCACGCGTTCCAGATCCAGATCGCTTGCCAGCGATTGTCCCACCCGGTTGAGCGTTTCCAGAATGCCCGCGTGATCGCGCAACGCTTCGGAAAATTCGCCGCGCGCCTTGTCCAGTTCGGCCAGCGCCTCGCCCCGGCGCACTTCCTGTTCGTAAGCGTGCGTGTTGGTCACCGCAGCCGCGATCTGGCGTGCCACCAGCGTGAGAAACCCCTGATAGGCATCGTCATACGGCCGGTAGGGATTGCAGCCCACGATCAGCAGGCCCGTCATGCTGCCATGGCCTTGCGCCGCAATCGGCAGGATCACCGCCTGCGACGGCGGTTCGTCCCATGCGCCGCCCGGCATCTCGCCGAACCGCGCCGCCAGATCTTTCACCACCACCGGCACCGGGTGATCGGCACAAACGCCCAGCGGCCAGATGCTGTGATCGTCGAACGCAATCGTCTGCGGCGCGGCGCGATGCCCGTCTTCGATGCCGGAGCGCCCCGCAAGCGTCGCCATGCGGTTCTGCGCATCCACTGCATAGATCAGCGCAAACGGAATATCGCGCGGGTTCGCTTCCAACGACGACGCGCTCAACGCAAACGCTTCATCCACCGTGTTGGCATCCCAGGTGCGCGTCGCCAGTTCGCGCAACAGCGAAAGCCTGCGCTCGCCGATGATGCGCAACGTCTCGTCGGTGTTGGCGCAGATGATGCCGCCCGTCGTGCCGTCGTCATTGGGCACCGGGCTGTAGGAGAAGGTGTAATAGGTCTCTTCCTTGTAGCCGTTGCGCTCCATGACCAGTTGCAGCGCCTCGTCATATGTCCCTTCGGCGCGGTGCAGCACCGAACGCGCCCGCGGCCCCGCCTCGTCCCATATCTCGCGCCACACTTGCGAGGCGGGCTGGCCCAACGCACCCGGATGCTTGCCGCCCACGATGGCCCGGTAGGCGTCGTTGTAGAGATTGATCATCTCCTCGCCCCACCAGACGAACATCGGCTGGCGCGACATCAACATGATCCGCACGCAGGTCTTCAGACTCCGGGGCCAGGCCGCAGGCTGGCCAAGCGGGGTGCCGCTCCAGTCGGTGGCCCGGATGCGTGCGCCCATCTCCCCGCCCCCCTGCAGAAAGGCGAGACCGTCATCCCTGTGCGTCGCAACGAAAGCCGTGACGTTGTCTGATAAATTCATGGCAATAAAAAACCTAAGCCCCTGGCGTTTGGCCTTTTTCCGTCCTGAAAGCCCTCACTGCCCCAAAACGCCGCAAGAGGGCGGGGGTTCCCGGAAAAATCCCGTTGGGCGATAAGTGCCGCAGAGGGTAAGAGGTCCGGCCCCCCGGCTGGATGGAACGACCGTGAACATGCAGATCGACACCCTCCGCGACGGCGCCCAGGCCGCCGTCCAGCTGTCCGTCGTCCTTCCCACCTTCAAGGAACGGGGCAATGTGGCCGAGATCGTGGCCCGCCTCGACAAGACGCTGGCGGGCATCGGCTGGGAAGCGATCTTCGTCGACGACGATTCCCCGGATGGAACCGCCGACGCGGCCAAGGCCATCGCGCAGAAAGATCCGCGCGTACGCTGCCTCAAGCGCGTCGGCCGCCGGGGTCTGGCCGGGGCCTGCATCGAAGGCATCCTGTCGTCCAGCGCCCCTTATGTGGCGGTGATGGATGCCGACCTGCAGCACGATGAAACCATCCTGCCGCGCATGCTGGATCGCCTGCAAAACGATCAGGCCGATCTCGTCATCGGCTCGCGCTACGTTTCGGGCGGCAGCGCCTCGTCCTTCGATCAGGGCCGCGGTTTCATTAGCCGCTTCGCCACGCAATTGACCAAGGCCACCTTGGGCACGCCCGTCAGCGATCCGATGAGCGGTTTCTTCGCCATGCGGCGCGACCGGTTCGACGAAATCGCGGGCAAGCTCGCCCCCGTCGGTTTCAAGATCCTGCTCGACATCGTCACCGCGGCGAGCCATCTGCGCGTGGCCGAAGAAGCCTATACCTTCGGCACCCGTCAGGAAGGCGAAAGCAAGTTCAACGTCCAGGTGGGCTTGGAATTTCTGGGCCTGCTTCTTGCCAAGGCGAGCGGCGGCACGCTCGAACCGCGTTTCATCTTCTTCGCGCTCGTCGGCACCAGCGGTCTGGTCGTGCATCTGGCAGCGCTCAAGCTCGCGCTCGTCTCGGCCTTTCCCTTCACCCGCGCGCAAGCGATCGCCACCTTCGTGGCGATGACCAGCAATTTCTTCTTCAACAACGCCTTCACCTATCGCGACCGCCGCCTGAAAGGCGCATCGATGGTGGCGGGCCTTGTGCTGTTCTGGCTGATCGGCGCCATCGGCGCGTTCGCCACCGTGGGCTTTGCCACCTGGCTTTATTCCAGCGAACCGATCTGGTGGGTGGCGGGGGCTGCGGGCGGCATCATGAGCGTGTTCTGGAATTATGCGATGTCCAGCCTGTTCGTGTGGCGCACGCGATGAAAATTCGCGGACGCGTTGTCCTTCTGTCCGTCATCGTTCTGGTTCTGGCCCGCTTCGTGGCGGGCACGTTGCTGCCGCTTTCCGCCGACGAAGCCTATTACTGGCTGTGGTCGCGCCATCTTGCCTGGGGTTATTACGATCATCCCCCGCTGATCGCGTTCGCCATCCGCGCGGGCACCGCCATGTTCGGCGAAACCGCGTTCGGCGTGCGCCTGATCGGGCTTTTGTGCTCCGTCATCGCCAGTATCGCGGTGTGGCGCGCGGGCGCGATTTTGCTGAAGAACGAAAAGTCCGGCGGCTATGCCTGCCTGTTCTTCAATCTCTCGCTGATGGTTGCCATCGAAGCGATGGCGGCAACGCCCGATGCGCTCGCGCTCGCCACCTCTTCATTGTTCGTGCTCGCACTCGCCAAGGTCGAAGAAAGCGGACGCGGTGCGTGGTGGCTCGCCGCCGGTGCTGCCGCGGGCCTCGGCCTGCTCGCCAAATACACCACCTTCTTTCTGGGCGCAGGCGCACTCGTCTGGCTGCTCGCCGATGCCAAACAGCGCCGCTGGTTTTTCACCGTCTGGCCTTATGCCGGTGCGCTAATCGCAGCCCTCATCTTCGCGCCCAATCTTCACTGGAACCAGACGCACAACTGGATGACCTTCGCTTTCCAGTTCGGCCGTTTGGGCGAAGGCCATTTCACCTTGCGCTATCTCGCCGAATTCCTGGCCGCGCAAATCGGTCTGGCCACACCGTTCATTTTCGTTCTCGCCGTGATGGGCATCTTCAAACGCGGACAGACTTCGCTGCTCGCGCCCGCACTGATCTGGCCGAGCATCGCCTATTTCGTCATCCATTCGCTGCACGACCGCGTGCAGGGCAACTGGCCGAGCTTTCTGTATCCCGCACTCGCCATCGCCGCCGCCGACGCCGTCACGCGCACCGATTGGCAAGGCTGGGCAAGAAAGATCTTCGCGCTCAGCCGCCGCGCCGCCATTCCCGTCGCCGTCGTGTTGCTCGCGCTTCTCTATGTGCAGGCGCTGACCGGCATCATTCCGCTCGGCCGCAAGGATCCGGTGCAGCGTCTGCTCGCGTTTGGCTTGCCCGATCTGTCGAAAGACATCGTGCGCGAAGTCTCCGCCCACCGCGCGAGTGCGATCATCACCACCGATTACGCGATGACGGCGTGGCTGCGCTTCTATCTGCCCGCCGATCTTCCCATCATCCAGGTCGATGAAGACTGGCGCTGGCAAACCGCACCCTCGGCCAGCCTCACCACCTTGCAACATCCGCTGATCTACATCGCCAATGTCCGCCACGAACGCACCGACGTCGTGCAGGAAAAATTCGCCTCCGTCGTGCCGTGCGGCACGCTCACCAGAGCCAGAGGAACGGTCGAGATCGAAAGCTACGCCGCTTATTGCGTCCGCCAGCCCAAAAAATCCGCCGAAGGCAAAGTCCCATAAGACTTACCTCCCCCAACGCGGGGAGGTCGACGCGCGCCAGCGCGGCGGGTGGGGCCCAAAACCAAAGGGCGCAGCTCGCGCCGCGCCCTTTTACTGGTCACTGAAGTAGAGAGAGCGGACACCCAATGCGGGCTGTCGAAGGGGCTGGGGCGTACCGTACCGGACGTCCGCTCGTCTGAGAAAATGCGGCACCGGGAAATCCGTTCCAAAATTTTTCAGCCCGGCGAAATTTTTTTTGGCGCCCCCCGTCAGACCGGCGGCCGGCCCCGCACCGCGCTCGAAAAAGCACTTACAATCAACAAGATAACGAAGACCACCAGCAGGATCTTGGCGATGCTGGCCGCCAACCCCGCCAGCCCAAAGAAGCCGAGATAGCCGGCCACCAACGCCAGCAGCAAAAACATAAGCGCATATCCGAGCATGGAGAGGTTCCTGATTGTTCCAGCAAGGAAACGCCCCGCCCGGAGCCCAGGTTCCGATGGCAAATAATCAGGTAACCAAATAACTTAGGCGAATAATCTCAAAAATATCGGAATTTTTGCATATTTTACTTGCAGCGCAACGCTCCTCGTGGCATACTCTCTAAATCCCGAGAATTGCATCGACAGTGTTCTCCCCCGTGAAACGGGGGAGATGCCGCGCATTTGCGCGGCAGAGGGGGGAAGTATGAGAAAGGAAATCCGTGGAGACAAACCCCACCGCCTCGCTACGCGAGGCCACCTCCCCGTTTCACGGGGAGGATTTCACCGCTTCCGGCGCAGGAAAATCCCGGCAGCGCCCAGAACACCCGCAGCCACCATGGCGATCAGCGGCTTGTCGCGCACCAGCCCGGACAGCGCGCTGGAGATGAACGCATCGCCCACGAAGTCCTGCCGCTTGGGCCGGAACAGTGCGGCGATGAAAATGAACAGCAGCGGCCCGATCAGAAGAATCAACGCGGTCAATGCGGCCGCGCCCGGAATACCGACCGGCGTCGAAAGCGCGGAGAAGATCGCAAAAGCGGCAAACGCCACGCCGACCAGGATCATCGCTCCCGCGATGATGGCCAGAACGATGCCCGCAGCCGCTTTGGCGATCATTTGAGTCCCTTAGCGCCTGAGCAGAATGGCGCCGAGCAGCGCACCGATGCCCATAGAAACAAGGCAGGCGGCCAGCGGCTGTTCGCGGATGGAGTCGCGCACCGTGTCGAGATTCTCGTTGCCCCATTCCTGGGCCTGAGAAGCCAGCGCTTCGGTGGCGCGCAAAGCTTCGTTGAGGCGTTCCTGGGCCGCTTCGCCCACGCCTTCGCCGAGCCCGCGCATGTCGTCCTGCAAAGCCTGCAGGTCCTGGCGCAATGCCGAAAGGCGCGCTTCGATCTGATTGTCGCCGCTCATGCGTTTGCCTCGTCTGGCCATAGCTCTCCTCCGACCCCGAAAGGTCTCATCCGTGGGTTAAGATTAAACACTTGTCGCGCCTTCCGGGGGAAGGGGTTTTTCCGTGGCCTTAAGCCGCTTTTCGGGCGACGGGATGGAAAAACAACGCCTGTCCGACCGTTGCCTGCACCGTCTCCGGCAGAAACGGTTTGGCGATCAGATAGGTGGGCTCGGGCCGTTCGCCGGTCAAAAGCTTCTCCGGATAGGCGGTGATGAAGATCACCGGAATGTCGAAGCTGTTGAGGATCTCGGTCACCGCATCGATGCCCGATCCGCCTTCGCCCAGATTGATGTCGGCGAGAATAAGCCCGGGCCGTTCGGAATGAGCCTTCGCCACCGCCTCGTCGCGCGTGGCAGCGGTCGCCACGACCTTGTGGCCCAATTCGGTGACAAGGTTTTCGAGGTCGAGCGCGATGATCGGTTCGTCTTCGATGATCATCACACGCGAGGCGAGCTGACGGTCGATGGTCTGCTGCGCATCCAGAATCGCGCCTTCGACCTCTTCGGCCGAAGCGTTCAGGATCGCCGCCGTTTCATCCAGGCTGAAGGCCTCGACCGCGGTCAGCAGAAGCGCCGCCCGCTTGGTCGCCGTCAGTGCCTGAAGCCGGCTTTCCGGGCTGCCGCTGGCAGCGTTGGCGGGCGCCTCTTCGTCCACATGGCCCGAGGCGCTGGCCCAGATGGCATGGAACAGCCGGTAGAGGGCGACCCGAGGGGAAAGATTGGTGTCCAGCGTCTGCTCGCCGGTGAGGAGCGCCGAAAGGGCGGCCCTGACATAGGCGTCGCCGCTGGACTGGGAACCCGTGAGGGCCCGGGCATAGCGGCGGAGGAAGGGAAGGTGGGGCGCAAGGGTTTGCGTCATGCTCATGGAGGCTAGCCTCTTATTGGGTTTTTCTACCAGGACTGGCTTTTCAACGCCGGGCCTCTCGAAAAAGTTCCCGAGGGTACCGGAACCTTTCTGAGGCAGGCCGCGTTTGCCAATGACTACCGAAGGAGCCCGGGTGAACATCCCCCTAGGCCTGTAACCAGCCTCGCTGGAGAATCGATGTGAGTGTGACCGACAACCGGAGAGCCCCTGTGGCCAACGAAGAGAGCCCCGATAGGGAAAACGCCCGCGCGATCCGTGCCCGCCAAAGGGCGATAGGCCGCGAATTGCGCCGCATGTACGACGATGTGGCTCAGGAAGCTGTCCCAGATGATTTCCTCGATCTCCTCAAGAAGATCGACGAATCCTCGCCAAAGAAGGCTTCGTAACATGAACCCGGAAACGCATAGCGCGAGCACGGGGCGCCCCGAAGCCCCCGATGATTTCAAGACCGAACTTCTGGCCTTGATCCCGTTCCTTCGCGCCTTCGCGCGGTCGTTGTGCGGCAACCCCGAAACGGCCGACGATCTGGCGCAGGAAACACTGGTGAAGGCGTGGCAGTCCCGCGACACCTTCATCCCGGGCACAAACTTGAAGGCGTGGCTGTTCACGATCCTTCGCAACCAGTTCTATTCCGACCGCCGCAGAGCTTGGCGCCAGGCGCCGTGGGATCAGGAATCTGCCGAACGGATTCCCGGCTCGCGCGAAGATCAGGGTTGGGCCGCCGAATTGTCCGACACGGCGCGCGCCTTGCGCTGTCTTTCGGATGAACAACGCGAAGCATTGATCCTCGTCGGTGCGGGCGGCTTCTCATATGAAGATGCAGCCGCGATCTGCCACTGCGCCGTCGGCACGGTGAAAAGCCGCGTGGCGCGTGCGCGCCGTGCGCTGATCAACATCCTCGACGGCAGCGAAACGCTGCAAGGCGCTCCGCGTCCGTCGAGCGGCGAGGCCGCCAAGGAGATCATGGGCCAGCTCGACGACCTGGTGCCGGATCGCGACAAGAAGACCGGCAGCTAAAGCGTTTTTTTGCCAATGGAAGCTTTAAGCGCGTCCATTCGTTGTCACACCGATAGTTTGGCAAGAGGACAACGATGGACGGGGTGCAACCGAAAAACTTCGGCATAAACGCCGAAACCGACGCAATACAAAAGGAAGATGCGCCGAAAAAGCGCAAATCCAAAAACAAGAAATTCATCGATCTGCAAAAGCAGCCGCCAAAACCAAAGCCGCTGCTTCAGGAAGAATAAAAAAAGGCCGGTTCTTTCGAACCGGCCTTTTCATATCGAACCACCGATCAAGGCGTCGGGGCGGTGGACGCCGGCGGCGTGGGTTTCGCGTCGTCCTTTTTGTCCTTCATATCCTTCATGTCTTTCATGTCGCCGGTTTTGGCATCGCCATTGCCCATCTTGTCGGATTGCGCGGCAGGATTGGCGGCGTTGCCGTGATCGGCAGGCGCGGACATGCTTTGCTGTCCGCCCATCAGCGGCTTCTGCGCATCTTCCGGCGAGGCAGGCGGCGTGGCGTCGGCGGCAGGCGCAGCGCTCGGCGCAGGCGTGCTTGCCGGTGCCGCAGGCGTGCTCATCGGGGCAGCCGCAGCCGCACCGCTGTTCGCGGTGTTCTGAAGCTGCTGTTCGTTCAGCTTCGCGGTCGCCGCTGCTTCATCGGACGCCGACATCGAAGCCTTCATCTTGTGCTTGCGGTGTTTCTTCGGCGTGGCAGCAGCGTCGGCCGGCGCCGCCGCATCCGCACCGGCCTTCGCGTCGGTGTCGGTCGTGGTGGTGTTGGTCGCCGCAGGCTGGGTATCGTTGGTGCCGTTCTGCGCGAGGGCGGCGTTCGCCGTCATCAGGGCGAGCGTCGCGGTGCCCGCGAGAGCAAGTGTTTTCCAATTCATAGGGTTCCTCCAATTTGGTTTAGGTGCGAGAGGGCAAATAACGCTTGCGCCCGCGGAGTTGGGGAAACGTACCACGAGTTCCATGGTTCCGCTGGAGCCTACGCTGTCATCATAGTGGAAAACGCGCGGTTCAAAGGTTGGGGACCGCAGGAAAAGCAGGAATTTGGGCACGGCAGGCCCCGGTTCCCTTCAATTGCACTTGCCTGCGTCCGGGGGCATAAGCGGCTTGGTTGCGGGTGCGAAGAGAGAGCTGAGACATGGCATATGATGTGGTGGTGATTGGCGGCGGCCCCGGCGGCTACAACGCGGCGATCCGCGCGGGCCAACTCGGCATGACGGTCGCTTGCGTCGACAAGCGCGGCCAGTTCGGCGGCACCTGCCTCAACGTCGGTTGCATCCCCTCCAAGGCGCTACTCTTTGCAAGCGAGCGCTACGACGAAGCCCGCAACCATTTCGCGAAGATCGGCATCAAGGCCGACGTGAGCCTCGATCTGCCCGGCATGATGGCGCACAAGACCAAGGTCGTGGGCGAACTGACCAAGGGCGTCGAATTCCTGTTCAAGAAGAACAAGGTCGAAGGCATCGTCGGCGAAGCGACCATCGCGAGCACCGGCCGCGTCGATGTGAAAACGGCAGACGGCCAAACCCGTTCGCTGGAAACCAAGAACATCGTCATCGCCACCGGCTCCGACGTGATGCCGCTTCCCGGCGTGACGATCGACGAAGAACGCATCGTGTCGTCCACCGGCGCCATCGCACTCAAAGAAGTGCCGAAGCGTCTCTTGGTGGTCGGCGGTGGCTATATCGGTCTCGAACTCGGTTCGGTGTGGCGCAGGTTGGGTTCGGAGGTTCTGGTGGTGGAATTCCTCGACCGCATCACACCCGGTCTCGACGGCGAAATCGGCAAGCAGTTCCAGCGCGTGCTGCAGAAACAGGGCATGAAATTCCAGCTCTCCACCAAGGTGGTGGGCGTGGAGAAGAAATCCGATTCCCTGCGCGTCACCGTGGAACCGGCGGCCGGCGGCGCAGCGCAAATCATCGAAACCGATGTCATGCTCGTTTCCATCGGCCGGCGCGCCTACACCGATAAATCCGGTGTCGCCAATGCGGGTGTGAAGCTCGATACCCGCGGCCGCGTCGCAACCGACGCGCATTTCAAGACAAGCGTTCCGGGAATCTGGGCCATCGGCGATGCGCGCGAAGGCGCGATGCTGGCGCACAAAGCCGAAGACGAAGCCGTGGCCTGCATCGAAAACATCGCGGGCCGCGCAGGCCATGTGAACTACGATGCCATTCCCGCCGTCGTCTACACCGCGCCGGAAGTGGCCAGCGTCGGCAAGACGGAAGAGGAATTGAAGGCGGCAGGCATCGCTTACAAGGTCGGCAAATTCCCCTTCACCGCCAACGCCCGCGCCAAGACCATCGCGGCGACCGACGGCTTGGTGAAGATGCTGGCCGATGCGAAAACAGACCGCGTTCTCGGCGTGCATATTTTGGGGGCCGAAGCCGGCAATCTGATCGCCGAAGCAACGCTCGCCCTCGAATTCGGCGCCGCTTCGGAAGATATCGCCCGCACCAGCCACGCTCACCCGACCTTGGCCGAAGCCGTACGTCAGGCCGCCATGGGTGTCGAAGGCTGGACGATGCAGATGTAAGCGTCAGCCATGCGTCTGCGCGTGCGCGAGGAATGCGTGCACGCGCACAATCGCATTGGCGCGGATGTTCATATAGGCAAGCTGATAGTCGTAGTTGTGATAATTGCCGCCCGGCAATAGCGCGATGCGATAGGCAATATCGTCGGGCCTGCTCACATAAAGCGCCCCGTCGTCGCAACGCGCGCTGACAAGACCCGGGTCGATCGGACGCGGCGTCTCCCCGCGCCCATACACCCAACCGCCAAGGTCGAGGCGTGCTGGCGCAACCGCATTTCCCGCCGACCAGGAAAGCGGATTGATGCAAACGAATTGCCGCCCGGCGAAGGTCTCTTCGCCGACCCTGTCGTCGATGCCGGATCGTTTGGCGAACGCCTCGCGCATGGCGGGCCCATCGGCGTCGTCGGCCAAGGTGCTCCAGGTCACCACGCAGCCGATATCGTCAGCTTTCTCGCATGGTTTGATCGTATTGAGATGCGCAAACCAGTCGCGGTCGATCCAGTTGCCGATAATGTAAGCGGCGACGAATTGGTTTCGCAATTTGGATCCGTCGATCATCTGCTCGACCAGCACGCGCGCATGGCGCGAGCCCTGGCTGTGCGCCGCAATGATGAAAGGGCGGCCGTGATTGTAATGGGCAAGATAGTATTCGAAGGCGCGTTTGACGTCGGAATAGGCAAGATCGAGCGCCGCGTTCGAACTCGCCGAGGGCTTCAGGAACGCGCTGAACGTCATCTGCCGGTAGCGCGGCGCATAGATCCTGCAACAACCGTTGAACACGCTGGCCTGATTGCGAATGGTGCCGTTGTCGGTGCGTTCATTGGTGTCCGCATCGTCGAGCGGCTGGTTCCACTGCGAATTGGAAAAGAAACTTGTCGGATGAATGAAGAAAACATCGACCTCCGCCCGATGCGGATCAACAGCCGCGATACCTTTGGGTGTGGCCGCACTCATTCCGGGTTTGGCGGGAAGTGCTGCCCAGGAATGCGGTTGCGAATAATCGGGAGCAGCAGGCGCCTTTGCGGCATCGAACGCATCATGCGGCGGATGCGCGAAAAAAAGACCAGCCATCATACCAAGCTGGCTGGCATCGGCCGCCACGAAAAAGCACGATGCGAAGAGAATGATCGAGAAGGCAAAGGTCCGATTTTTCCGCATGACGGCACCTCGCAAGTCCGCCAACCATACACCAAAGAAAGGAGATTTACCTGCTCACCTCCAATGGTGCGAACAACCGGTCCCGGTCGCGGCGTATCCGCTGCAGGTCTGCTTCAAGATTGCCGGCATTCAGTTCCTGACCCAGCACGGGCCCGCCAGCGTCCATCATGCTGGCGATCATCAGATCGCCAAGTGCACTCGTGTAATGTGTGGAGTCGCGATACCAGCGCATTTCGGCCTGCGTGTCTCCCGGCGCAGGCACGCGCTCCCCGCTGATGTCGTCATAACCCGAGAAGTCATACATCGTTATGAGATCGCCGCGTTTACCCGACGTGTTGTCGACCGTTTGCACCAGCGCGCGCTTCCACGCCTCGAAACTGACCCAGAAACCCGCATCGTGAAGTATCTCCAGATACCGGCTGTGATAAGGCGGAATGTAGATGATCAACCGTATGTCGTTCTGTTCCGCCAGCTTCACGATGTCGGCCAGCGCGCGAAATTCCAGGTTGCGCGACGGGCTATAGAAATAGGAGGGATAAGAGTCGCGATATTGGGCGCGATAGATCTCGTCATTGTGAGAGAAGATCGCTTCGATGCCGTTGTGCCGCACCACGCCATCGTAATCCCGTGCAGGGTTGAAACCCAGTTCCGTCATTGTGGAAAGCCCCGGATGTCCGCGAAGCCTGAGTGTCTCGATGCTGTCCCAAATGGCGGGCAGGGTCAGGGTGGTGGAAAAGAAATCTCTCCAAAGCTGAATTCCGCGCGAACTGCTTGGCTTTCCGCTTCGGTCGATCAAAAGGCGCCGCTCCCAATCGCGCGGAGGTATGGACGTGCTGTTGGCTTCCGGCTGTACGAAGTCCAGAAAGTCCAGGCCAAGCACGACGACTTGCGGAGGTCTCACCGCAATGTCGTGCTGCAACAGGCGCCACGCCATGAAGACATCTACATGGCGGCCTGACGCATTGAAGACGGGTTTGATGTTGTCCGGCCATTCCTGACTTTCCGGATTGAGGCCCGTTTCGGCCGGCATGCGGCCCAGTATCAGTGTGTTGGGCCGGACGTGCTCCATCAAATAGGTTTTTGCCAGCGCCTCCTGATCGTAGATGTACGGCGTATCGGCGACCCGTGCGCTCCCATACATCCGGTAGGGATCGACATACACGCACAGTGCGATCGACAGCGCGGTCAACAGCAGAAAAGAAAGACCGGCGATCAGCAGAAAGGATCGGTGGGAATTGCGCAGCATGGTTCAAAACCGCCAGTGCAAGGCGGCGTTGGCACCGTCGGGCGAAGCAAGAACGGCGAACGCGACCGCGCCCAACGCGACAGCCCAGAATGGCGAAGCGCGCCAGCGCAACGGCCAAAAACGGGTGGGCCTTTCTTCTTCGTCTCCCTTGAGGGGCGAAAATGAAGACAACAAGGTGTCGGTATTCGGAAACACAAAGATGACAATCAGGCAAACAGCTATCGACAACCACGCCCTGATCAGCGGGCCGCTATCCATCGGTATGAACAAGATTCCGATGTCCTGCGGCAGAAACGAAGCCATGCCGGATGGAAGGATGGTGCCGTATTGTCCAAACAGTGCCGCGAACAGGTTGAGCCCCGCCGCTGAATCCGGCACGCGAAAAACAATCCATGCGAGCGTGACCGCCAGAAAGGTCAGAACGACGCCCAGTTCGCGAGCGGTTTTGGTCGCCCGGAAGCGGGCAACCGCATCGTTGCTGCTTCCCAGAACCCGCCAGATCCGGTGCAGAAAGAGGTAGAACGAATGCAGCAACGCCCAGGCAACGAACATTCGCCCGGCACCATACCAAAGGCCTGCAACCACCATTGTGACGACCATATTGGCGGAGGCGCGCAACGTGTTGTCCCTGTTGCCGCCCAATGGGCGATAAACATAGTCGCGCAGGAAATCGGCGAGCGAAATGTTCCACCGCTGCCAGAATTCGGTGATGTTCGATGCGCGATAGGGCGAGCGGTAATTGACCGGCAACCTGATGCCGAAACAACGACCAATGCCTATGGCCATATCCGCATAGCCCGACAGATCGAAATATATCTGGCAGGCAAACGCCAGAACGCCTGTCCATGCCGCAACGAGATCTATCCGCTCGCCGGCAGCCGCGGCCGAAAAGGTTATGATCGCGTACGGCGCCACCGCGCCGCCGAGCAACACGGTCTTTGCCAATCCAATGCCAAAGGTTGCCAGCCCCGTGGCGAGGTCTTCGGAATCGATCTGAAGCTTTTTCCATTGCGGCGCGATTTGCTCGTAACGCACCAGCGGCCCCGCGATCAGGCGCGGAAAGAAGGAGGCGAATGCCGTGTAGCGGATGGGGTCCGTTCCGGGCGTCTTCCCGCGCTTGAGATCGATGAGATAGGCAATCTGATCGCAGCAGAAGAAGAGCACGCCAAGCGGGGCAAAAAGCTTTCCTGCTTCGAGCCCCGCACCAAAGATGGAATTGGTGTTGTCGATCAGAAAGTTTTCGTACCGGAAGACGGCAAGTATGCCGAGGTTGAACCCGATCCCCAGAAAGAGAAACATGTTGGTTTGAAATGCGTGTTCATCGTCGCGTGCCTGTTGCAGCAGCCGCCCGATCGCCATGTTCACGACAACCGACCCGGCCAACACGATCCCGGCTCGGATATCCCACAGCGCAAACAACGCGAACGAGATCAAGATCAGCGCGCACAGCCGCGCCCGTTCGCCAAAACGCGCAGCGAAGAAATGGAACGCAATTGAAATCGGCAAAAATAAAAACAGGAAAGAAATGGAAATGAACGGCAATCAGCACCCCTCCAGCGATGCGATCATCGCATGCCACACTCGCCCGACAAACGGACATTGATTTTTCGAAAAACGAACGCCGATTTACCTGGTGGCCCCGGTCCGACTCGAACGGACACGTCCCTTTCGGAACTACGGATTTTAAGTCCGTTGCGTCTACCGGTTCCGCCACGGGGCCACAACTTATGATTGAGTCGCTCTCAAAAGATCTTTCTAAATCAAATCCTTGGAGAGACGTTTGACAGGCGAAGACCCATGAATATAGTGCGCCGCCTTCGCGCCCCTTAAGGCGCCCGAAATTCAGACCGGAACCTATAATGAGCAAGCGCAGCACTTCCAAGTATAAGCTCGACCGCCGCATGGGCGAGAGCGTCTGGGGCCGGCCCAAGAGCCCGGTCAACAAGCGTTCTTATGGTCCCGGCCAGCATGGTCAGCGCCGCGCCAAGAAGCTCTCGGACTATGGCACGCAGCTTCAGGCCAAGCAGAAGCTCAAGGGCTATTACGGCAACATCACCGAGCGTCAGTTCCGCCGCTACTATCAGGAAGCGGTGCGCCGTCAGGGCGACACGGGCGAGAACATGATCGGCCTCTTGGAGCGCCGTCTCGATGCGGTGGTCTATCGCGCCAAATTCGTGCCGACGCCGTTTGCCGCCCGCCAGCTCGTGAGCCACGGCCATGTGAAGGTCAACGGCAAGCGCGTGACGGTTGCGAGCTACATGGTGAAAGAAGGCGACACGCTGGAACTCACCGCGAAGGCCCGCGACATGGTGCTGGTGCTCGAAGCCTCGAAGAGCGCGGAACGCGACGTGCCGGAATACATCCTTGCCGATCACGCCAAGATGTCGGCGAAATTCATCCGCACCCCGAAACTGGGCGATGTGCCGTATGCCGCGCAGATGCAGCCCAACCTGGTGGTCGAATTCTACTCGCGCTAACGCCTGAGTGATTTGCCAAGTTACGAAGACCCGCGGATGATCTCCGCGGGTTTTTCATTTCGGGGTCGGCAATGACCTATGTGCTCTATGGCGACAAGGCGTCTGGCGCGTTTGCCGTGGAATGCGCGCTTGCCGAAGCAGGCTGCGATTACACGTTCGAAACCGTTTCGCTGGACAAGAACGAGCAGCGGTCCGAAGCGTTTCGCGCCATCAATCCGAGCGGAAAAATACCGGCGCTGAAATTGCCCGGCGGCGAGATCGTCACGGAATCGGCGGCGCTGTTGCTGACGATCGCGGATCGTCATCCGGATGCGAAGCTGTTGCCGCCTGGCGCAAGCGCGGCACGGGCGGATGCGTATCGCTGGATCGCCTACATGGCGTCGGAGATTTATCCGATGGTCGAGATCGTCGATTATCCCGAGCGCATCACACCCGAAGGCGCGGACAAGGAAGTGGTGCGCGAGAAGGCGCGTGAGCGGATCAGGGAGAGATTTTTGGCGATTGAAAAAGCGATTGCCGGGCCCTGGCTCTTGCCGACGGGATTTTCGGCGGCGGATATTTATGCGGCGATGTTCAGCCGGTGGTCGGTGGGCAGGGAGTGGCGCAACTCAAATTTGCCGAAGGTGAATGCGCTGGCGGCGGCCGTTTCTAAGCGGCCGAAGATCGCACCGATCTGGGAAAAACACTTCGCGGGGCGTTAGGCGTTTTCGAGCGCGACGCCTTTTTCGGCAAAGTAGGGGGCCAGTTCGTCCGCCTCATACATTTCGCGCAGGATGTCGCAACCGCCCACGAATTCGCCCTTCACATACAGCTGGGGAATGGTCGGCCAGTTGGAGAATTCCTTGATGCCCTGACGGACTTCGGGGTCTTTCAACACGTCGACGGATTTGTACTTCACGCCGAGGTTGGAAAGAATCTGCACCACGGTCGCCGAGAAACCGCATTGGGGGAACACCGGCGTCCCCTTCATGTAGAGGACCACAGGGTTTTCCTGGAGTTCCTTGGCGATCTGGTCGTGGGCGGTCATGGCATTGGCCTCAAGTTAGGTCCTATGAATTAGGGAGGGGGCGGGGCGTCGTCAAGGAGCCTAGTCCTTTGGGGCGGTTTGCAGCGATAGCGCATGCAACACACCGCCCATGCGGCCTTTCAGGGCGTCATAGACCATCTGGTGCTGCTGCACGCGGGTCTTGCCCTTGAAGGCGCTGGTGGTGACCATGGCGGCGAAATGATCGTTGTCGCCGGCAAGGTCGGTGATCTTGATATCGGCATCGGGAAACGCTTCCCGGATAAGTTTCTCGATTTCATTCGCCGGCATCGCCATGGCGGAACCTCAATTGGTGTGCGGCGCGGACATATAGGCGGGGAACCAGCCTTCATGCGCGCGCTTCAATTCGGCAAGCGTGACGCTTGCATTTCCAGCTTTGATCTTATCGCCGCCGGTCGACCCAAGCAAAATCGCCGGAACGCCCGCGGATTTCGCATCCGCCAGAACGCGGTCGGCATCGGCTTTGGGAACGCAAAGAACATAACGGCCCTGATCTTCGCCATAAAGGAACGCGATCGGATGCTCCGCGATATCCGCGCCGATGTTGCGCGGCATCGCCATTTCGGCGAGCGCCACCAGCAAACCGCCATCGGAAAGATCGTGCACGGTGTCGAGGCGGCCCTGTTCGATCAGCCCGCGCACGAAATCGCCGTTGCGCTTTTCGATTGCCAAATCGACGGGAGGGGCCGCGCCTTCTTCCTTGCCTTCGATTTCGCGCAGGTAAATCGACTGGCCGAGATGGCCTTTGGTTTCGCCGATCAGAACAATCGCATCGCCTTCGCGCTTGAACGCGACGGTCGCCATGCGGTTTACATCCTTCATCAGGCCGACGCCGCCGATGGCAGGTGTGGGAAGAATGCCTTCGCCATTGGTCTCGTTGTAGAGCGAGCAATTGCCGCCGATCACCGGGAAGTCCAGCGCGCGGCAGGCTTCGCCGATACCGTCGATGGCACCGACGATCTGGCCCATGATCTCGGGCTTCTGCGGATTGCCGAAATTGAGATTGTCGGTGACCGCGAGCGGAAGCGCGCCGACCGCAGAGATATTGCGCCAGGCTTCGGCAACCGCCTGTTTCGCGCCTTCGAACGGATCGGCCTGGCAATAGCGAGGTGTCACATCGGTCGTGATCGCAAGGCCTTTGCGCTTTCCATGCACGCGCACGACGGCGGCATCGCCGCCCGGCACTTGCACCGTGTCGGCCATGACGGTGTTGTCGTATTGCTCCCAAATCCAGCGGCGCGACGCCATGTCGGGCGAGCCCATGATCTTCAGAAGCGAATCCATAACCGGCTTTGAAGCATCGATCGACGGATTGCCGCTTGCCGGTGCGCGCTTGGTGTGAGGGCGGTCATAGATGGGCGCTGCATCCGATAGCGCCGTGATCGGCATGTCGGCAACCGTCGCGCCCTTGTGCTTCACCACCAGACGGTTGGTGTCGGTGGTGATGCCGATGACGGCGAAATCCAGTTCCCACTTTTTGAAAATCGCTTCGGCCTGGCCCTCGCGGCCGGGCTTCAGCACGGCCAACATGCGTTCCTGACTCTCCGACAGCATCATGTCGTAGGCGGTCATGTTGGCTTCGCGCTGCGGAACGTGATCGAGGTTGAGTTCGATGCCGCTGCCGCCCTTGTCGCCCATTTCGGCGGACGATGACGTAAGGCCCGCCGCCCCCATGTCCTGAATGGCGATGATCGCATCGGTCGCCATCAATTCGAGACAGGCTTCCAGCAGAAGTTTTTCGGTGAAGGGATCGCCCACCTGAACCGTGGGACGTTTTTCTTCCGACGCGTCGTCGAATTCCGCGCTCGCCATGGTCGCGCCGTGAATGCCGTCGCGGCCCGTTTTCGAACCGATATAGACGACAGGATTGCCCGCGCCCTTCGCGGCGGAAAGGAAAATCTTGTCTTGCCGCGCCAGCCCCACGCACATCGCATTGACCAGGATGTTGCCGTTGTAGGAGCGGTGGAAATTCACTTCGCCGCCGACGGTGGGCACGCCCATGCAATTGCCGTAACCGCCGATGCCCGCCACCACACCTTCAACGAGGTGGCGAGTCTTCGGATGATTGGGATCGCCAAAGCGCAGCGCGTTCATCATCGCGATGGGCCGCGCGCCCATCGTGAACACGTCGCGCATGATGCCGCCAACGCCGGTGGCCGCGCCCTGATAAGGTTCGATGAAGCTTGGATGGTTATGGCTTTCCATCTTGAAGATCGCCGCATCGCCGTCGCCGATGTCGATCACGCCCGCGTTTTCGCCGGGGCCTTGCAGCACCCAGGGGGCTTTGGTCGGCAGTTTCTTCAAATGAATGCGGGTGGATTTGTAAGAGCAATGCTCCGACCACATCACACTGAAGATGCCAAGTTCGACGAAGCTGGGCTCGCGGTTCAACAGCTGTTTGATGCGGCCGTATTCCTCATCGGATAGGCCGTGTTCGCGGACGAGTTCGGGAGTGATTTGTGTCACGGGTAACTGAACCTATTCAGGACAAAGCTTCGATCAGGCTTTTGAACATGGCTTGGCCGTCGGTGCCGCCGAGCAGCGGGTCCACCACGCGCTCGGGATGCGGCATCAGCCCCAGCACGTTGCGCTTCTCGTTCAGGATGCCGGCGATGTTGCGGGCCGAGCCGTTGGGGTTTTCGCCCTTGGCATAGCGGAACATCACCCGGCCTTCGCCTTCGAGACGGTCGAGCGTTGCGTCGTCGGCGAAATAATTGCCTTCGCCATGCGCCACCGGAAACACCACGCGCTGGCCCTTGTCGTATTTGCGGGTGAAGGCGCTTTGCGTTTCCTCCACTTCCAGCGGCACGGGGCGGCAGACGAATTTGAGATCGGCGTTGCGCATCAGCGCACCGGGCAGAAGATGGGATTCGGTCAGCACCTGAAACCCGTTGCAGATGCCCAGCACCGCGCCGCCACGTTCGGCATGCGCCTTGATCTCGCGCATGATGCGCGACTGGCTCGCCATCGCCCCGCAGCGCAAGTAATCGCCATAGGAAAAGCCGCCCGGAAGCACGACCAGATCGACATCGGGCAGTTCGCTATCCTGATGCCAGACCAGATGTGCCTTGTTGCCCGTCATCTGTTCGAGCGCGGTGGCGGCATCGCGGTCGCAGTTCGATGCGGGAAACACGATAACGGCGGACTTCAAATCTTCACTCCTTCTTGCCGTAAACTCTCAAGCGCTGCCTGCACCGCTTGCGCACCCGCCATGCGGCCCCAGGCCTGGGCGAGCGGCAGCAGTTCGGTGAAAATCTTGGGCTGTTCCACCAGCATCTTCTGGCCGAGCGCGGTGCGATAGAAAACCAGCAGATCGTTCAATTCGGGTAGCGAAAAATGGACCGCATAAAGCCGGGCTTCCGCATGCAGCATTTCGGGCAGGCTTTTCTCGACTTCCTGACGGAAGGTGGTCTTGAACAGATCGAGCGACGCCTGGGGGACATCCGGCACGCGTTTCTTGATCGCGTTGATGGCCGTCGGGATCATGGCGTCGACCAGTTCGAGCGAATGGGCCTTGGCGCCCGTCACTTCGATGATCTGTTCGGCGACCGCCACCGCTTCGGCAGATGGCTCGGCAGAAGGCGCTGGCGCAACCGGCGTCTGTTGCGGCACTGGTGCCTGGTCTGCCGCCAGACAGGGTGCCGCCGTCACGGCAAGGGCGACGGCAACAACAACTATCCGCAACATCATTTGTCCTACTGCTTCAGCTCGATCTCGTATTTCTCGATCACCGTGTTGGCGAGAAGCTTCTCGCACATGTCCTTGAGGCTCGCGCGCGCTTTGGATTCGTCGCGTTCCGAAAGTTCAATGTCGATCACCTTGCCCTGACGCACATCGCCGACGGAACCAAAGCCCAGACCGTGCAGTGCATTGCCAATGGCTTTGCCCTGAGGGTCTAGGACGCCGTTTTTCAACGTGACGAAGACGCGGGCCTTCATTTCACTTCGGGATTGGAAAATCCCGTTCCATTCTTCGGTTCCAACCAATACATCCGATCTCGCGGTAGCCATTCAAGGGTTTCTAGATCGACAGATATTATCTTGAGCGCCAGAGTCAAAGCCTGAAAAGAATCGACTCCGTAGATCGTTCGCACTCGTTCTTTGCCTTCATATTCAAGGCGATACGAGCATCCGAAATCCTGACCGTCAGAAACTGGTTTTGCCAATTCAACGATCACTTTAGATGCGCCGCCTGTGTCGAGTTCTCGTCGTGCAACAATTTCGCCGAACGCCGTCATCGACCACTACCGGACTAGAACCGGACCTTTCGTCTCTCCTTGCCCCGATTCGGGCATGATTCCCAGACGTCTTGCGACTTCGCTGTAAGCCTCGACAACGCCGCCCAGATCGCGGCGGAAACGGTCCTTGTCGAGCTTTTCGTTGGTGGTCGCGTCCCACAGGCGGCACGAATCCGGGCTGATCTCGTCGGCCAGCACGATGCGCATGTAGTCGTTTTCCCACAACCGGCCGAATTCCAGTTTGAAATCGACCAGCTTGATGCCGACGCCGAGGAACAGGCCGGAGAGGAAATCGTTGATGCGAATCGACAGGTTCACGATGTCGTCGAGATCTTGCGGGGATGCCCAGCCGAACGCCGTGATGTGTTCTTCGCTGACCCAGGGATCGTGGAGCTGATCGTTCTTGTAATAATACTCGATGATCGAGCGCGGCAGCGTGGTGCCTTCCTCGATGCCCAGCCGCTTGGACAGCGAACCGGCCGCGACGTTTCGCACCACCACTTCCAGCGGGATGATCTCCACCTCTTTGACAAGCTGCTCGCGCATGTTGAGCCGCTTGACGAAATGGGTGGGCACGCCGATCGCGTTCAACTGCGTCATCAGATATTCGCTGATGCGGTTGTTGAGCACGCCCTTGCCGTCGAGCGTGGCCTTTTTCTGGGCGTCGAAGGCGGTGGTGTCGTCCTTGAAATACTGGATGATGGTGCCGGGTTCGGGCCCCTCGTAGAGGATCTTGGCCTTGCCCTCGTAGATCATGCGGCGGCGTTTCATGGGTGTGTCCTGGGGCGCCAGAAATGCGCCCAAAAGCAAAAACGGGGCTTGTCCGGCCCCGCAGGAACGCCAACTTAAAACAGGGGGGCTGTCGCGGCAATGCGGCGGTTCTTTCACCCCCAACCTTCGGCTATTGTCGGGGCGGAAGGCTGTGGGCCGCAGGAATTCTTTTTTACTTACAAGAGGTTATGGAATGAGCGATGCGTTCAAGGACCGGGAAAAAGCAGCCGAAGCCAAGTGGGCCCATGACGAGGAGACGCGCTTCAAGGTGAACGCCCGGCGCAACAAGCTTCTGGGCCTGTGGGCGGCCGGCGAAATGGGCGTCACGGGCCCCGCCGCCGACGAATATGCCAAGGAAGTCGTGAAAGCCGATTTCGAGGAAGAAGGCACCGAGGACGTGGTCCGCAAGGTGCTGAAGGACTTCCAGGCCAAGGGCATGACCCTTTCCGATCACGCGATTCGCAAGCGGCTGGAAGAATTGCAGGCCGTGGCGGTCGAACAGATCGTCAAAGACGGAAAATAGAGATGTGGGACAGCGAAGGAGAGCTGGTTTGAAGGTTCTCGCTTCGCTGATCGCCCTTTCGCTGGCTGGGCCCGCGTTGGCCGCCGAGCCCGGTTGGCCCGCCTATGGCGGCGACCAGGGCGGGCAGCGTTATTCGGCGGCCCGCCAGATCACGCCGGAAAATGTGGGCCAGCTTTCCATCGCGTGGAAATTTTCCACCGGTGCGATGACGCGCCATGCCGCGTCGATGAAAGATGCCTCGTTCGAGAACACGCCGATCCTGGCGGACGGGCGGCTTTATGTGTGCTCGCCGTTCAACGAGGTGAGCGCGGTCGATCCCGGCACCGGCAAGGAAATCTGGCGCTTCGATCCCAAGATCGATCCGCATCTGCATTACGCCAACAATTACAATTGCCGCGGCGTGGCGTTCTGGAGCGGCGGTGACGCGGGTGTTTGCACAGCGCGGATTTTTCTCAACACCAACGACCGGCGGCTGATCGCGCTGGATGCGAAAACCGGAAAACCGTGCGCCGATTTCGGGCGCAACGGAACGGTGCCCATCGATCCGGAATTCAAACCGGCGCGCAAGGGACAGGCGGCGATCACTTCTCCGCCCGTGGTGGCGCGGGGCGTGGTGATTGTCGGCTCGTCGCTCGATGACAATCAGCGGCTTCACGAATTGCCGGGCATCGTGAATGCGTTCGATGCGAAAACGGGCGCGCTGAAGTGGCGGTTCAATCCGCTGGCGAATGCGCCGTTCAAGTCGGGTGCGGCGAATGTCTGGGCGCCGATGAGCGTGGACGAGGCGCGGGGGCTGGTGTTCCTGCCGACGTCGAGCCCCAGTCCGGATTTTTATGGCGCGGAACGGGCGGGCGATGATCGCTATGCCGATGCCGTGGTCGCGCTGAAGATCGACACGGGCGAAGTCGCCTGGTCGTTCCAGATCGTGCATCACAATGTGTGGGACTACGATGTGCCCGCGCAGCCGACGCTTGGCGTTGTGACCTACAAAGGCAAAACGCGGCCCGCCGTGTTGCAGGCGACCAAGCAGGGATTGCTGTTCAGCTTCGACCGCGAAACCGGTGCGCCGCTCGTTCCGGTGGTCGAACGCAAAGTGCCGCAAGGCGGCGCGCCGGGTGAAAAGCTTTCGCCGACGCAGCCTTTTCCCGTGGCACCCGTGCCGCTTGCGCCCAGCCGCATCAAACCGGATGACGCATTCGGCTTGACCTTCTGGGATCGTGGCGTGTGCCGCAAGATGATCGCGGCCAATCGTGCCGAAGGGCTTTACACGCCGCCGTCTTTGCAAGGCACGCTTCTTTATCCGTTCTCCGGCGGCGGCACGAATTGGGGCGGGCTTGCCTTCGATCAATCGCGCGATGTCGTTTATGTGAACACGTCGAGCGCGCTTCATGTCGTGACGCTCATCCCGCGGAAAGATTTCGCACAGCGAAAGGCTGCCGAACCGCGCAAGGAAATCTCGCCGCAAGCGGGCACGCCTTATGGAATGCGGCGCGACATCGTGGTCTCGCCCATCGGGATGCCGTGCAATCCCCCGCCCTGGGGCCAATTGCACGCGGTCGATATGCATGACGGGCGCGTGCTGTGGTCGGTGCCGCTGGGCACGACGGAGGATTTGGCGCGGTTCTCCGAATATCTGCTCGGCAAGACAGGCACACCCAATTTCGGCGGGCCGATTGCGACGGCGGGCGGGCTTGTTTTCATCGGGGCCGCGCTCGACAATTATCTGCGCGCATTCGACGCCAAGACCGGCAAGGAATTGTGGCGCGGACGGTTGCCCGCAGGCGGGCAGGCCACGCCCATGACCTATGTCTGGAAGGGCCGCCAATATGTGGTGATCGCGGCGGGCGGGCACGCGAAGTCCAACACCAAGCGCGGCGATCAGATGATCGCCTTCGCGCTGCCAAGCTGAACCCGGCTCATATTGTGCTTCTATTTGAGGGCACGCGGCTTGCAGCGCGCGCAGGCTTGAAGAACAATCGGCGCGATCTGTTTGGGGTACCGTCATGCGTTCGATCGACAATGCGATTGCTTCTCCCGCGACATATGGCGACGAGAAAGAACTGCACGCGATACTGACCGATCTCAGACAAAACGATCCGGTGCATTGGACGCAGCCCGATGGCGTGCGCCCCTATTGGGCGGTGACGAAATACACCGACATCCTGGAAATCGAAAAACTCAACGACAAATTCCACAACGAGCCGCGTTCGGTCTTGATGGATATCGAAGCCGAGAAAAGTTTGGCCGCGATGTGGGGCGGGCCCGACCCGAAGACCGGGCGCGTGTCGCCGCTGCGCACGCTGATCGATATGGACGGCGCCGATCACAGAGCCTATCGCGGGCTGACGCAGCCGTGGTTCATGCCCGGTAATCTGAAAAAGCTCGAAGCGCGCACGGCCGAACTTTCCAAACGCTATGTCGACAAGATGATGGAGCTGGGGCCGGAATGCGATTTCGTGAAATCGATCTCGGTTTACTATCCACTGCATGTCATCATGTCGATCATGGGCGTGCCGGAAACCGACGAGCCGCGCATGCTCAAGCTGACGCAGGAATTGTTTGGCGGCACCGACCCGGACATGAAGCGCCCCGATCAGACCGAAACCAGCAACGCGATTTTCGACTTCTTCCAATATTTCCAGTCCATCACGGCGGAGCGCCGCGCCCATCCCGGCGAAGATCTGGCGAGCGTCATCGCCAACGGCAAGGTGAACGGCTGTCCGCTCGGCGATATCGAAACCGCATCGTATTACATCATCGTGGCGACGGCGGGACACGACACCACAAGTTCGACCATCGCGGGCGGCTTGCAGGCCCTGATAGACAATCCCGATCAGATGAAACGGCTGAAGGAAAATCCCGCGCTGCTCAATTCGGCGGTCGACGAGATGTTCCGCTGGGTGACGCCGGTGCAGCACTTCATGCGCACCGCGATGGAAGACCATGTGCTGCGCGGGCAGCAGATCAAGGCGGGGCAGGCGCTGTCGCTGCTCTATCTCTCCGGCAACCGCGATGAAGAGGTGTTCGCCGATCCCTTCAGCTTCAAGATCGACCGCGAACCCAACCGCCACGCCGCCTTCGGCTACGGCGCGCATGTGTGCCTGGGCCAGCATCTGGCGAAGATGGAGATCAAGGCATTCTTCAGCGAACTGCTGAAACGCCTCGACCACATCGAACAGGTGGGCGAAGCCAAGCGCGTGCAATCGGTGTTCGTCAGCGGGCTGAAGACGCTGCCCGTGCGCTATTCGATCCGGCCGAGTTGAGCGCACAATAAAAACCCTCCCTCCATGCGGAGAGAGGGTCTTTGCACGCCCCAGTAAGCTTATTCGCGAAATTTATTTCCGGCGGCGGCGCGAGAAGGCGAGGCCGGAAAGGCCCGCGCCGAACAGCGCGATGGAGAAGGGTTCGGGGGCCCCTGTGGCGTCGACCGCTTCGAAATCGTAGGTGGTCGATTCGCTGTCCACGCCGATGGTGAAGTTATCGACATTGCCGTTGAACACGTCGGTGTCGCTGGCGAAGCCGACGGTGAACTGGATGCCGCCCACGCCTATCAGAGCATCCGGCACGCCACGGTCGTTGACGATGACGGCATTCTGAAGCGCGGCCGTACAGTTGGAGAAGGAAACAACGCCCGAACCCGGCGAGCCGCAAAGACCGGCATTGTCCCACCAGCCACCGGCGAGCGCGTCCCACGTTTGCCAGCTGTTCAGCACCGACGCGCCCTGATCGGGCAGCGCCGGGTTGCCGCTTGTGGGCGTCTGATAGGGCGGTTCGAAGAAGATCTGGTCGAACAGGCCGTTTCCGTAGCTCACTTCGAGACGCAGATAAGGCATCTGCTGGGTGTTGTTCGATGTGGCGAAAGTGGAATAGCTCAGCGCCGTGATCGAGCTGAGGGCCACGCCCGCATAGCCGCTGCTGGCGAGGATTTCCGCGCCGTCGCCGCCCGTGGTGCCGTTGCCGGTGGCGAGGTTCGCGCTGCCGGTGCCGGCCGGGGGCGTCGCCGGGCCATTGACCATCGATCCGTTGCCGGTCGGATTGTTGCCGACGAGGCTGTTACCATCTGCATTCGTGAAGGCCCAATCGCCCATGGATGACGGCGTAACGGTGACGACACCTGCGCTAGCGGGCATCGCAAACATCGCGCTCATTCCCAGCGCGAATCCAAACAAACCGATCTTCATGGGGTCCCCTGTTTGTAAATGAAGCCGGTTTGGCGCACGCAATTCGCGTGCCGATTGAGTCGGATCAAACGGTTGCAATATATCGTGGCGCGACGTGTAAGCCGGACGGACTAATTCATTTGAACTGCCGGACGCCGGAACAGGAAAATCGCATCGGCGATCAGGAAGATCACCCAGCTTATGGTAACGCCGCCCGAGGCGTAGCGGCCATAAGTGTGCGGGTCGATCATGGCCAGCGTTACAGCGGCGAAACCTGCCAGACACAATGCGGCGATCAACCAGCGCACACCACCGGCGCGCGAAAGAATGATGCCGCCGAGTGCGCCCGCGATGGCGAGCCCCATCCATTTGACGCCCGTGGCCCAGGGCAACAGCGATAGTGCGCCGCCATGCACGTCTGGATTGGCAGCGATGGCGAACAGGCAGGTGTTCTCCACGTAATCCGCCAAACAGGCCGCCAGAATGAGGACGGCACCGAGGCGCGCCAGTTTCTCGTCGCGTGCGCGGATGGCGCGAAAGAAGAAGAACAGGAAGATGCCGTAAAGCGGAATGAACAGATAATTGTCCGCCGTGTTGATGAAGGCGAAGCGCGCGGTAACGGCTTGGCGGCACGCACCGGGCGCATCGCCGAAGATCGCGTGCAGATCGGGCACGGAGCGGGCGAGTTCGAAGGCGATGATTGGCTGGTAAGCGGGATCGAGATTGCCGCAGATCGTCATCGGCGGCTGGAACAGGTTGTAGGCGACGATGGCGATAAGCAGCAGCGCCGCGATCAGGCTGATGCGTGTGGCGAATTTGGCGGTGACAGTCATGCGTGAGCCCCCGAATGCCCGATAGCATCCTAACATAACTGTCATGGCCCGCGAATGCGGGCCACCCAGTTGCCGTTTGGCAAAACTGTGCAGAACAGTGCTGAGCAAAATCTGAAGAAGCGGAGAAATATCACCTGGGTGGCCCGCATTCGCGGGCCATGACAAGTTTGTTTTGCTTGTTCAGGCGTTTCCGAACACGCGCTTGAAAATCGTGTCGACGTGTTTGAGGTGGTAGCCGAGGTCGAACAGGCTTTCGAGCTTCGCCACCGGCAGGGCTTTGGTCACGTCCGCATCGGCTTTCAGCAGATCCAGCAAGGCGCCTTCGCCGTTCCAGGCACGCATCGCGTTGCGCTGAACCAACCGATACGAATCTTCGCGGCTGACGCCGGCTTGGGTGAGCGCGAGCAGGATGCGCTGGCTGTGAACCAGCCCGCGGGTGCGGTCGAGGTTTTCCTGCATGCGTTCGGGATAGACGATCAGCTTTTCGACCACGCCGGTGGTGCGGGCGAGTGCGAAATCGAGCGTGATCGTGGCGTCGGGGCCGATATAGCGTTCGACCGAGGAATGGCTGATGTCGCGTTCGTGCCACAGCGCCACGTCTTCCATCGCGGGCATCGCATAGGCGCGCACCATGCGGGCAAGGCCGGTGAGGTTTTCGGTCAGCACCGGGTTGCGCTTGTGCGGCATCGCCGAAGAACCCTTTTGGCCGGTGGAGAAATATTCCTCCGCTTCCAGAACTTCGGTGCGCTGCAGGTGGCGGACTTCGGTGGCCAGCCGTTCGATGGAGCTTGCGACCACGCCGAGTGCCGCGAAATACGCCGCATGGCGGTCGCGCGGGATCACCTGGCTGGAAACCGGCTCGATCTGAAGGCCGAGTTTGGCGGCGACATGTTCTTCAACACGCGGGTCGATATTGGCGAAGGTGCCGACGGCGCCGGAAATCGCGCAGACCGAAATCTCTTCACGCGCGGCGACAAGGCGGGCACGCGCGCGCACGAACTCCGCATAGAAGCCCGCAAGCTTCACGCCGAACGTCGTGGGTTCGGCGTGAATACCGTGGCTGCGGCCGATGGTGACGGTGTTCTTGTATTCGAAGGCGCGTTTCTTGAGCGCGGCCAGCAATTGATCGACATCCGCGATCAGGATGTCGGCGGCGCGCTTCATCTGGATCGACAGGCAAGTGTCGAGCACATCCGACGACGTCATGCCCTGATGCACAAAGCGCGCTTCGGGGCCGACGATTTCAGAAAGGTGCGTGAGGAAGGCGATGACGTCGTGCTTGACCTCGCGCTCGATCTCGTCGATGCGCGCCACGTCGAAATTCGCCTTGGAGCCCAAGTCCCAGACTTTTTGGGCCGCGTCTTTCGGGATCACGCCCAGTTCGGCCAATGCGTCGGCGGCATGCGCCTCGATTTCGAACCAGATGCGGAATTTCGTCTCCGGCGACCAGATCGCCGTCATTTCGGGGCGTGCGTAACGCGGAATCATTCAATACCTCTTGTCATTCCCGGCCGAGCGACAGCGAGGGGAAGGGAACCCAGGCGTCGAAACATCATCGGTATTGGTCACCTGGGTCCCCTTCCCCTCGCGAAGCTGACGCTTCGCTCAGCCGGGGATGACAAAGGAGTGTTATTTCCCCAGTCCACCCAACGCCAAATACTTTATCTCCAAAAAATCCTCGATGCCGTATTTCGACCCTTCGCGGCCTATACCCGATTCCTTCATGCCGCCAAAAGGTGCGACTTCGGTGGAGATGATACCCTCGTTGATGCCGACGATGCCATATTCCAGGGCCTCCGCCACCCGCCAGATGCGCCCGATGTCGCGGGCATAGAAATAGGCGGCAAGGCCGTATTCCGTGTCGTTGGCCATGCGAATGGCCTCGGCCTCGTCCTTGAAGCGGAACAGGGTGGCGACGGGGCCGAAAATCTCCTCGCGGGCGAATTCCATTTCGGTCGTGGCGTTTTCCATCACGGTCGGTTCGAAGAAGGTGCCGCCAAGCGCGTGGCGTTTGCCGCCGACGGCGATCTTCGCACCTTTGGCCACGCCATCGGCGATCAGTTTTTCCACCTTCTCGATCGCTTTCATGGTGATGAGCGGACCTTGCGTCACGCCGTCATCCGCACCGTTGCCGACTTTCATCTGGCGCACGCGGTCTTCCAGTTTCTTCGCGAAAGCGTCGTAGACCTTGTCCTGCACCAGAAGCCGGTTCGCGCAGACGCAGGTCTGGCCCATGTTGCGGTATTTGGAAGCCATCGCCCCTTCGACCGCCGCATCCAGATCGGCGTCGTCGAACACGATGAACGGCGCGTTGCCGCCCAATTCGAGACTGACCTTCTTCACCGTGCTCGCGCATTGCGCCATCAGCTTCTTGCCGATGGGCGTGGAGCCGGTGAAGGAGAATTTGCGGATCAGCGGATGCTGCGTGAGTTCAAGCCCCACTTCGGCCGCCTTCTGCGACGTGACGACATTGAACACGCCCTTGGGAATGCCCGCGCGATGCGCAAGTTCGGCAAGTGCGGTCGCCGAAAGCGGTGTTTCGGCGGCGGGCTTGATCAGGAAGGTGCAACCGGCGGCAAGCGCAGGCGCGCATTTCCTCGTGATCATCGCGTTGGGAAAATTCCACGGCGTGATCGCGGCCACCACGCCGATGGGCTCTTTCGTCACGATGATGCGGCGGTTGGGTGCGTTGGTGGGGATCACATCGCCATAGACACGCTTTCCTTCTTCGGCGAACCATTCGATGAACGACGCGCCGTAAGCCACTTCGCCGCGCGTTTCGGCGAGCGGCTTTCCCTGTTCGGCAGTCATGATCTGCGCCAGGTCTTCTTGCGCGGCCATGATCAGCTCGAACCATTTGCGCATCAGGACGCTGCGTTCCTTCGCGGTCTTCGCGCGCCAGGCGGGAAGCGCGTCGTGTGCGGCTTGGATGGCCGCGCGCGTGTCGACGCCGTTCAGATCCGCAACCTCGGCGAGGGTTTCGCCGGTCGCGGGATTGGTGACGGAAAAGCGCGCATTGGCGCTCGCGGTTGTCCACGCGCCGTTCACATAGGCGTCGGCGCGCAGAAGGGTTTTGTCGGAAAGTTTCAGCATGGGGGTGTTTTATCTCTGTGGGGCGGAATTGTCATGCACGATCAAGCAACGCGAAGAAGGAGTTATTTCATATGCCCAATCACGTGGCTTAGAAAAATTCCCATTCCAATCAACATGCATAGACCGGCAACGATACGTAATCCCTCTTTGCGAAAGCTGCCAACCGGCGATTTGCTCCCACGCGACTGAAGCCAAAGGGCAAATCCAAAGAAAAACAGAAACAAGCTCATTACATAAGCCCCAATGCCTTGAAACTCGCGTGTCCGCTTCTGCCGATCACAAGATGATCGTGAACTGCGACATGCAGTGCCTTGGCGGCTTCTGCGATCTGGCGTGTCATTTCGATGTCGGCACGCGATGGGGTTGGATCGCCGCTCGGGTGGTTATGCACCAATATGATCGCGGAGGCGCCCAGTTCCAGCGCACGCTTCACGATCTCGCGCGGATAGACCGGCGTGTGATCGACAGTGCCTTTGTTCTGCACTTCGTCGGCGATCAGAATGTTCTTGCGGTCGAGGAACAGGATACGGAATTCCTCGTTCGGATTGCGCGCCATCGCGGCGGTGCAATAGTCGATCAGCGCCGTCCACGAACTGAGCGCGGGCTTGCCGAGCAGTTTGGTTTTCGAAAGCCGCAAGGCGGCCGCTTCCACGATCTTCAGATGCGCGGCCACACTTTCGCCCACACCATCGACTTCCATCAAACGGTCGATGGGGGCGGCAATCGCTTCGGCGAAACTTCCGAAATGGGCGATCAGTTGCTTGGCGAGCGGTTTGACATCGCGGCGCGGGATCGCTGCGAACAACACCAATTCCATGATCTCGTAATCGGGCATCGCGTTGGGCCCGCCGTCGAGAAAGCGGGAGCGCAAACGCTGGCGGTGATCGAGATAATGCGGCGCGGGTTCGAAGATGCGGCCAGCATCTTCAACACCGTTCGCTTTGTCAGATGTTGTAGGGAGGCTTGTCCCAGCCTTTTGGCGAGCGCGTGAAGATTTCGACGCCATCCTCTGTCACCCCCACGGAATGTTCGAACTGTGCCGATAGCGAGCGGTCGCGTGTCACTGCCGTCCAGCCGTCGTTCAACACCTTCACGCCATAACCGCCGAGATTGATCATCGGTTCGATGGTGAAGAACATGCCGGGCTTGAGCGCGAGCCCGTGGCCTTCGCGGCCGTAATGCACGATGTTGGGAAGCGAATGGAACACGCGGCCCAATCCGTGCCCGCAGAAATCGCGCACCACGGAGCAGCGTTCTTCCTCTTCCGCATAAGACTGAATGGCATAGCCGATGTCGCCGGTCGTCTTGCCGGGCTTCACCATGGCGATGCCGCGCATCATCGCATCGTAGGTGATGTCGACAAGGCGCGCGGCTTTGCGCTTCACATCGCCCACCAGATACATGCGGCTCGTATCGCCGTGCCAGCCGTCCACGATCACGGTGACATCGATGTTGATGATCTCGCCATCGCGCAAAGGTTTGTCGTTCGGGATGCCGTGGCAGACGACATGGTTGAGCGAGGTGCAGAGCGTGTGGCGATAGCCGCGATAGCCCAAGCATGCGGGGATCGCGTCGTGGCTCACGATGTAATCGTAGGCGACCTTGTCCAGTTCGGCGGTCGTCACGCCGGGCTTCACCAGCGGCACCATCAGGTCGAGCACTTCGGCGGCCAGCCGGCCGGCCTTGCGCATGCCTTCGAAACCGTCGGCATTGTGCAACGTCACCGCGAAACTGGCGCGGCGGGCGGCTTCGAACGTGCTGGCTTCCGGCAAAAACGTCATCTGGCGCCTTATATGGGGTTCTTGGAGCGGAACTCCACCCGTGCTTAGCTTGGAAAACTATCCTGAATTACTTGGACAATCCTTACACCAACCGATGAGCGAAACCAAAGCCGTGACCGCTGCCGTCCTCGTGATCGGGGACGAGATCCTGTCCGGGCGCACGCAGGACACCAACACCAATTACATCGCCAAATTCCTGGGCGCGCTGGGCATCGACCTCAAGGAAGCCCGCGTCGTGCCGGATGTGGAAGACGAGATCGTGGCGGCGCTGAACGCGCTTCGGGCCCGCTACACTTACGTTTTCACCACCGGCGGCATCGGCCCCACCCATGACGACATCACGGCCGATGCCATCGCCAAGGCGTTCGGAGTGGGGATCGATTACCACCCGGAAGCGCTGGCCATGCTGGCCGCGCGCTACAAGAACCCGGCCGACTTCAACGATATGCGCAAGCGCATGGCGCGGGTGCCGCTGGGCGGCGTGCTGGTGAAGAACGCGGTCTCGACCGCGCCGGGCTTCCGAGTCGGTAATGTTTACACCATGGCGGGCGTGCCGATGATCATGCGGGCGATGCTCGAGAACATCGCGCCTGAGCTTCAGCGCGGTGCGGTGGTTCACGCCATCACCATCTCCACCCGGCTGGGGGAGGGCAGAATCGCTGCGGCATTGGCGCACATCCAGAACGACCATCCCGACCTCTCTATCGGCTCCTACCCCTACTTCCGGGAGGACGGATTCGGGGTGCAGCTGGTGGCCCGAGGCCGGGATTTGACTGGGGTTCAGAGGGCGGCCGACGCCATCGAGGCCATGATCCGGGCCGAGGGCGATAAACCCGAACGCATCGGGAACTAAACGCAATTTTATGTAAGAGTCTGTTCCTGTTCGGGAAAAATGCTCGACAAGCCAGCGATTGTTACATAGCGTTACAGGTGCGTGAAGAACGGCTCCAGCCGTCGATGCGCGGGTTGGGAGCTAACCGTCCAAATTTCGTTCGTACCGGGCCCGGAAAGCCCATCGGTGGCTGTCGCAGGTATGCGTGTTTCGCAACACTGCTAGGGAGCAAGAAGCATGATGAAGAGACGGATTTTGGGAGCAGTGGTTTGCGGCGTGATCGTCGCGGCGGCGGGAGTCGCAACAGCTACGAGCCTCACCTATTCCAGACAGTCGGATTTCGTCGCTCCGGGCAACCACGAGTTCTACGTGTGGTGCGCGGGCGGATCGGATTACATGGCGGAGCAATCGGGCACGAACGCGGAAGACGCGCAGCTCAAGCTCTACAACGCCGTGAAAGCGGGCGGCAAAACCAATTGCTGGCCCGTCTGGCAGGGACGCGTTTCGTAATCGAGGGGAAGCGCCCGGGGGAAAAGAACGGCGGCTGCAAAGCCGCCGTTTTTTATTGTGCGATCGCTTTATCCCGAAATCATACCTAGCTCGTCATCGCCCGCTTTATGCGGGCGACCCAATTTTTTTTTAACGCGAAAATGGGTTGCCCGGACAAGCCGGGCAATGACGAAAGAAAGAGGTTATGGAAATTGTGGTTCAGCGCTTTGAGCCACGCTCGCGTTTTTTCCTGCTCGGCATATCGGGAAAACGCATTTCTTCAATGCTTATCGTTGGACCTGAATATGGTACGGAGCCGAACACGTCTTCTGGGCGTGTAGGCGCAAAGAATGCTGATTTCTCCAGCCGTTTGAGCAACGAAGGCTGGCCCTTTGCAGACTTGGCTTTCCGCTCGGTCATACGCAACGATACTTCAAAGGCAGCTATTTATCGAGCTTGCGATCCTTGGCTTCCGCATCGAGGGCGGCCAGTGCAGAGGGGTTTTTCGCCATGGCTTTACGGGCGTCTGCCAGTGCGGCCTTGGCCTTTTCCGTGTCACCCAGAACCGAATAGGCGCGGACCAAGCGTTGCCAGCCTTCGGGATCGTTGGGTTCGGTTTTGAGGCGGGCGGCCAGGCCCGCGACCATGGCGGAGATATCCGGAGCGCCGCCGCCGGTGCGGGCTTTGAGGCCGGCGACTCTGTCCACCAGTTCGGAGCGCAGCGGCGAGGGCGGCAGATCGGCGAGCAGGCTTTCCCATAGCGATAGTGCCTGCGGGGCCTGTCCGCGTGCGGCGTAAGCCAGGCCCAGATAATAGCGTGCGGCGGGATCACGCGGATCGAGGGTGAGCGCGCTGCGGAAGGCATTTTCGGCATCCGGTGTCACCGCACCTGCGGCGGCGCGCGTCAGCGCTTCGCCATAAGCCGAATAGAGACCGGGTTCGATCTTCCTCTGCCGCTGTTCGAGGGTGAGCGCGCGCGCGAAAGCTTTCGCCGCCATGTCGGGATCGTTCAGCGTGAGATAGCCGCGGCCCAGAAACACGAAGCCGCGCGGATCGTCCGGCGTGTCGCGCACCTTCTCAGCCAGCAACGCCACCAGCCCGCGCACATCGTGGCCTTTCAGCGCGTCCTGATTGTTGCGCAGTGCAAGGTCGGGGCGGCCGAGCACGAGATAAAGCCCACCGCCAATGCCCAGGATCAACAGAACAAGCGCCGCCGCCATCGCCACCCGCGCATTTCGCGGCTTGTCCTTCAGGCGCAGCACCGGCCACGCGACGAAGGCCGCGGCGAGGAGGAGCAGAAGAGTGAAGACAATGATGGGAAGCATCGAGGCAGGCGTTAGCACAGTTCCCTTATTTCGTCGCGTCGGTCTTGCGGTGTTTGCCGCGCGTCAGCGCCACGATCATACCGCGTAAAGTACGCACCTCCTGATCGGTGAAATCGCCGCGTGTGAGCATGGCGCGGATGTTGCGCATCATCGCTTCGGCCTTGTCCGACGGATAGAGAAAGCCCGATTTCAGCAATTCGTCTTCCAGATGCGCGAACAGGTGCTGCATCTCTTCGACAGTCGCCGCTTTGGCAAGCGGGCCGTGCTCGAGCTGGACGGATGGCGTTTGATCGGCCGCCTTGAACCATTCGTAACCAACCAGCAACACGGCTTGGCCGAGGTTGAGCGATGCGAAGGCCGCGGTCGGAATGGTGACGATGGCGGTGGCGAGCGAGACCTCTTCATTGTCGAGGCCGGAACGTTCCCCGCCGAACAGCAATCCCGTTTTGTGTCCCGAAGCCGTCGCTTCGCGCAGGCGCGTGGCTGCGGCTGGCGGTGTCAGCACCGGTTTGGCGAACCCGCGTTCCCGCGCGGTGGTGGCGAGCACAAGCTGCAGATCGGCAAGCGCGTCCGCCGTCGATTCGAAAACACGGGCGGCCTCCACGATGTCGGCGGCGCCGGCTGCCATGGCAGTGGCTTTTTCGTTGGGCCAGCCGTCGCGGGGCGCGACCAGACGCAGGTCCGCGAGCCCGAAATTCTTCATGGCGCGGGCCGCAGCGCCTATGTTTTCGCCCAGTTGCGGGCGGGACAGGATGACGGCGGGAGCGGTCATTTGATGCTTTGACGGCGCAATTTTGCCTCGTTAAGACACATCCAGCTCCCCACCCTTTCGAGGATTTCCATGGACAAGATCAAGGTAGCCAATCCGGTCGTCGAACTCGATGGCGACGAGATGACCCGCATTATCTGGGATCTCATCAAGAAGAAACTGATCCTGCCCTATCTGGACATCAAACTCGAATATTACGACCTCGGCGTCGAGCATCGCGATGCGACCGGCGACAAAGTGACGGTCGATGCGGCGGAAGCCATCAAGAAGCATGGCGTCGGCGTGAAATGCGCCACCATCACGCCGGACGAAGCGCGCGTGAAGGAATTCAACCTCAAGGAAATGTGGAAGTCGCCCAACGGCACCATCCGCAACATCCTGGGCGGGGTGATCTTCCGCGAGCCGATCATCTGCAAGAACGTGCCGCGCCTGGTGCCGGGCTGGACCAAGCCGATCGTCGTCGGCCGTCATGCGTTCGGCGATCAGTATCGCGCCACCGACTTCCGCTATCCGGGCAAGGGCACGCTGACGATCAAGTTCGTCGGCGAAGACGGCACCGTGATCGAGAAGGAAGTGTTCAAGGCGCCGGGTTCGGGCGTCGCCATGGCGATGTACAATCTCGACGACAGCATCCGCGATTTTGCGCGCGCGTCGATGAATTTCGGTCTGGCACGCAACTATCCGGTGTATCTCTCGACCAAGAACACCATCCTCAAAGCCTATGACGGCCGCTTCAAGGATATCTTCCAGGAAATCTTCGACAAGGAATTCGCCGACAAGTTCAAGGCGGCGGGCATCGTTTATGAACACCGCCTGATCGACGACATGGTGGCCTCCGCGCTGAAATGGGAAGGCGGCTATGTGTGGGCGTGCAAGAACTATGACGGCGATGTGCAGTCCGACACGGTGGCGCAAGGGTTCGGTTCGCTGGGCCTGATGACCTCCGTGCTGACGACGCCGGACGGCAAGATCGTGGAAGCAGAAGCTGCCCACGGCACGGTGACGCGCCATTATCGCGAACACCAGAAGGGCAAATCGACCTCCACCAATTCCATCGCCTCGATCTTCGCGTGGACGCGCGGGCTCGCCCACCGCGCCAAGCTCGACAACAATCCAGCGCTCGACAAGTTCGCGCACACGCTGGAGAAGGTTTGCGTCGATACGGTGGAAGCGGGCTTCATGACCAAGGATCTGGCGCTATTGGTCGGCCCCGATCAGAAGTGGCTGACGACCGAAGGCTTCCTCGACAAGGTCGATGAGAACCTGAAGAAGGCGATGGCCTGAGCGTGGCCGACGTCGCCTCGCTCAATCCGCGCTGGCGGGGCACGCTGCCCGATCATCTGGGCATGGTGCATGAAGTGGTTGCACCCGGTCATGTGACCGGCCATTTCAAGGTCGAAAAGCATCATATGGCCGCCAACGGCTATCTGCATGCGGCCAGCATCATCGCGCTTGTGGATTCCGCTTGCGGCATCGGATCGATGACGGCGCTGCCCGAAGGCGCGACCGGCTTCACCACCCTCGAGCTCAAGACCAACTATCTCGGCAGCGCGCAGGATGGAACCGTAACCTGCGAAGCGCGATTGACCCATGGCGGGCGCACCACGCAGGTGTGGGATGCCACCGCCACCCATGTGGAAAGCGGGAAGGTGCTGGCGCTTTTTCGGTGTACCCAGATGATCCTCTATCCGCGCTAGGATGCGGATATGAATTCGCTGAACACCGACACCAAACTGAAGGCGCTGCTCGAACGCCTGCATGTTGAGAGCGATGCACAAACGCCCGCGCTGATGGCTTTCGTGCAGGATCACGGACTTCGCAGCGTTTCCGGCACGGATGCAGACGTCGCGAAGGGCCGCGACTTCTGGGCCGACAAGATGGTGGCGCTGGAACCGGTCAAGGCCGAGTTCTGTTACGCGCTCTGCCGGGCGTTGAATGCCAAACGCATCGTGGAGTGCGGAACTTCGTTCGGCGTTTCGACGCTTTATCTCGCGGCCGCGGTTCGCGACAATGGGGGCGGCGTGGTGATCGGCACCGAATATGAATCCGGTAAGGCCGCCATCGCGCGCGGCCACTTTGCGCAAGCCGGGCTTTCCGAATTCATCGATCTGCGCGAAGGCGATTTGCGCGAAACGCTGAAGACGCTAGACGCACCAGTCGATTTTCTTCTAGTGGATATCTGGACGCCGCTGGCCCGCCCCGTGATGGAACTGGTCGGGCCGCGCTTGCGCAAGGGTGCCATCGTCATTGCGGACAACACCGATACCTATCGCATCGCCTATGGCGATTATTTCGCCTACATCAACGATCCCGCGAACGGTTTTTCGACCATGACCTTGCCGTTCGACGGCGGTCTCGAAATGTCGGTGAAAACCAGCTAGTCGATACCCGACACGTAAGGATAATCGTCCACCGCGCTGACGCCCATCTGGGCGATGCGCGGTTTGGGCATTGGCAGCGTCTGGCAGCCGCCGGGGCGGCGCATCACTTCCACATCGCCAAATTTGGCGACCGCGCGATAACCGGAGCGGGCCTGCAATTTCGTGCGTTCCGATGCGCTTGCGGGCGCATAGATCATCACGTTGAAGGCTTGGGCTTTCTTCATCACCAACCAGGATTTCTTGTTCACCCAATAAAGCGGAACCTCCTGATCGAGAAAGGTGTAACCGCCCATTTCATAATTGCCGACGCGATTGAGCGCGATGCCGCAGACATCGCGCATCTGCGAGACGTAGAGCGCGGCTTCGACGCTGTCATGCGCGCGATCCCAGTTGCGGTCGTAATCGCGGCCGATGGTGTTGACGTAGACGAGCAGCGCCCACCACATCACGCACAATGCAACGATGGCGGGCTTCGCCGCCGCTTGCATATGATCGCGCCAGCCGTTCGAGATGAGGCGCACGGCATCTGCCGCGCCGATACCGGCGGCGATGCTGAAAAGAAGGATCGCAGGGTAGATAAAACGGTATTCCTTGTGCGCGATGAAGGAATGGGCGAACACGATGACGAAGGCGGAGACCAGCACGAACGGCACGCGCCGCCCGCCCAGGAACGCCAGCGGAAAGAACAGCGCGATGGTGCCGCCCCAATTGCAGCCCATCAGATAGAAATAATACCACCACGGATCGGTGCCGTAATATTTGCTGCCGTTTTGCACGATGTTGAATTGGATGTTCCGCCACAAGGGCTCGAACGGGTAATGCCAGGTGAGCGCATCGAACGCGCCGTCGCAAACGATGATGGCGAGCGCGCCGAGCGAGAGAAACTGCAGGCGGCGCCAATCGCGCCCGCGCCATATCCATAAAAGCGCAACGGCTGGCGCCAGATGAATGCGGAAGACAAGGGTGGCGCCCGCCAGAAGCCCCGCCGCGAAAAGCCTGCCGCGATGTTCGACGCGATAACCGGGCTCGGCGAGATAGATCGCGATCACGAACAGATTGGCGGCGATGGCTTCCGTCATCGAACGGCCGCCGAAGAACATGTTGTCGACCCAGCTTGCGGAAATCAGCGCCGCGCCAATGCCCGCCGCCGTGCCGATGAACCGGCGCGCCCACAAAAAGGTGCAAAGCGTCGTCACCGCGCCGAGTAGCGACAGCAGCCCTGCGATCAGCGGCAGATAGATCTGCGGGCCGCCGCCGAAAATATCCGAAAGGCGCATCGCACCGGCGGCGATATATCCCAGAAGCCAGGATCGCGCGGCGTAATCGAATTCCCACGGCACAAGGCCGTAGCCATAGGCAAGGCGATGGCCCTGTTCGACGGATTGGAAGATTTCATCCGGATGCGAAATCGACGGCCACAGAACAAGCGGCAGGAAACGGAACAGAAATCCCGCGGCGAGAACCGCGGCAACAATCACACGAGATTGCGTATCGGTAACGCGCCGATCGAAGCCAATCATCCATCCCCAATAGGCTATCGCGCGCGCCTATACGAGTGCGCGAAACGCAGGAGCGATCAAATGCGTGTCATGTGGTTTTGTTCAGGTTCCATTCAGGAACTTGCGAACCGCATCGGCGCTTTGATCGGGAACTTCTTCCATCGGGATATGGCCCGTTGCGGGATAGACGATCAGCTTCGATCCCGGAATGGCGTCCGCGTATCTGTGTGCGGCTGCAACCGGAATGAGATGATCCTGCTCGCCCCACAGAATGAGCGTGGGCGTTTTGATCTTGCCGATATTGTTTTCGACATCGCGATTGATGGGCAATGAAAAACGCTTCAGCGTGGCCGCACGCGTATCTTTCATGCGCGCGAAATCCCAATAAAGATCGACCATGCGGTCGTTGATGATCTCCTTGTGCACGATGGCGTCGTTGAGGCCCTCGCTCACGATGGAACGCGGCGTGATGTAGAGCATGATCCGGTTGACGACCGGCGTGCGCGCGATGCGGAAGGCGAGCGGAGTTTTGTCTCCCGATGCGACCTGCATGCCCGCCGCATCGACGAGGATCAGATGCGTCAGCCGGTCGGGATGTTCCTCGGCGAAACGCGCGGCCACGCCGCCGCCCATCGAATTGCCCGCAATGGCGAATTTGGCGAGATGCAGTTTGTCGGCGACTTCGAGCGTGAACGCCACCATGCCTTCCTGCGAATAATCGCCGTTCGGCACCGCGCCGGTAAGACCGTGGCCCGGCAGATCGAGCGAAACGACGCGGAAGGTTTTGTCCAGACGGTTCACCCACGGCACCCAGGTGAAGAGCGACGCGTTGGAGCCGTGCACCAGCACGAGCACAGGCGCATCCTTGGGCCCCTGATCGCGCACATGGGCGCGCGCACCATCGGGCAGCGCAATGAATTGTGACGGAGGCTTTGCGTATTTCGCTTCAAGATCGCCGCGCGGAATATCCGGCACGCTGAACAACCACACCGCGCCGATAACAAGCGCTGCCAGGATCACGAGACCGACAAGAAGTTTGCGCATGGTGCCCCCACTGTTCGAAAGTTGGGCAGAGCATCACCCGCCATGCGGAATCCGCAATACCGTCCTGGCGGAATCGTTCTTGTTTCGTTCGTGCGGTTGGCTACTATGCAAATCCATTGAGAGGGAAGAATTCGATGATCGGTTACGTGACCATCGGCGCCTTGGATAGCGAGGCGTCGGGCAAATTCTATGATGCGGTGTTCACGCCGCTCGGCTCGGAACGCAAATTCGCCGACGGCGGCTGGATCGGCTACGGCAAGGAAGGCCCGGGAAAGACGTTCATGGAGTGCCACTCCGCCGTCTGCCCGCCGCAAAACGGCAAGGCGGCACACGCCGGCAACGGAATCATGATCGCCTATGCCGCACCAACGCCTGAAGCAGTGAAAGCAGCTTACGATGCCGGCATGAAAAACGGCGGCAGCGACGAAGGCCCGCCCGGTTTCCGCCCGCCGGATGCGCAGAAGGGATTCTATGGCGCGTATTTGCGCGATCCGACCGGCAACAAGATCTGCCTGTTCTGCGTGACGCCGTAACAGGTTTAAGCGGGCGCGAGTTCGCTCAAGTGTTTCTCGATGGCGGCAAGCGCTTCGTTCGCTTTGCTGCCATCGGGGCCACCGGCCTGGGCCATGTCGGGACGACCACCGCCCCCTTTGCCGCCGAGCTGCTCCGCGCCGATCTTCACCAGGTCGACAGCGTTGATCTTGCCTTTCAGATCGTCGGTAACGCCGACAACCAGTGACGCCTTGCCATCCGACACGGCCACGAAGGCAACAACACCGGAACCGATCTTGGCTTTGGCATCGTCGGCAAGACCTTTGAGGTCTTTGCCGGAAACGCCCTCGACCGCGCGCAACACGGCTTTGACGCCGTTGATCTCTTTCGCCGCATCGCCTTCGTCGGCGCGCGCAGGGCCTGCAAGCGCAAGCGCGCGCTTGGCATCGTTCAATTCGCGTTCAAGCTTGCGGCGTTCATCTGCAAGTTGCGCCACACGCGCGGGCAGTTCCGCAGGAGAGGTTTTCAGTGTGCCCGCTGCTTCGCGCGCGAGTTCGGCCTGGCCCGCGAGATAAAGCCGCGCGCCTTCGCTCGTCAGCGCTTCGATGCGGCGCACGCCGGAAGCAACCGCACTTTCCGATAGGATCGTGAAGAGGCCGATATCGCCCAGTCGGCGCACATGGGTGCCGCCGCAGAGTTCGACCGAATAAGGTTTCACCTCGTCGGTGTCGTCACCCATGGTGAGCACGCGCACTTCGTCGCCGTATTTCTCGCCGAACAACGCTTCGGCGCCCGCCTTGATCGCCTGATCGGTCGGCATCAAGCGCGTGGAGACATCGGAATTCTGGCGGATGATCGTGTTGACGTTGCGCTCGATCTGCATCAGTTCGTCATGGCTCACGGCCTTGGGATGGCTGAAATCGAAACGCAGACGGTCGGGCCCGACCATCGAACCCTTCTGCGAAACATGCGCGCCCAGAATGCGCTTGAGGGCGGCGTGCAGCAGATGTGTCGCGGAATGGTTGGCGCGCGTGGCGCGGCGGCGTTCGCCATCGACTTTCAGATCGACGGAGTCGCCGATCTTGAATTCGCCGGACTCCGCTTTCACCAGATGGGCGTGCAGCGCGCCGAGTTTCTTTTCGGTGTCGGTGACGACGGCACGCGCGTCTTTCGCAGACATCGCGCCCTGATCGCCGATCTGGCCGCCGGATTCGGCATAGAACGGCGTCTGGTTGGTGAGGATGAAACCGGTTTCGCCCGCCTTCAGCGCATTCACGCGTGCGCCGTCCTTCACGATGGCGACGATGTTGCCTTCGGCGTTTTCGGTGTCGTAGCCCAGGAATTCGGTGGCGCCCACTTCGTCGCGCAACGCGAACCACAACGTGTCCGTGGCCGCTTCCCCCGAACCGCTCCACGCCTTGCGCGCATCTTCGCGCTGCTTCTGCATCGCGGCCTTGAAGCCGTCGGTATCCACCGCGATGCCGCGCGCACGCAGCGCGTCTTCGGTGAGGTCCAGCGGGAAACCGTAAGTGTCATAAAGCTTGAACGCGACGTCGCCTTTCAAGGTGGCGCCCTTGCTCATGCTGTCGGTCGCTTCGTCAAGCAGCTTGAGCCCGCGCACCAGCGTTTCGCGGAAACGGGTTTCTTCGAGCTTCAGCGTTTCGGTGATCAGCGCCTGCGCGCGCACCAGCTCGGGATACGCCGTGCCCATTTCGGCGACGAGCGCGGGCACCAGGCGATACATCAACGGATCGCGGCTGCCGATCAGATGCGCATGGCGCATGGCGCGGCGCATGATGCGGCGAAGAACGTAACCACGGCCTTCGTTCGACGGCAGCACGCCATCGGCGATGAGGAACGAGGTGGAACGCAAATGATCGGCGATCACGCGGTGGCTGAACTTGGCTTCGCCTTCCGCTTTCGCGCCGCTCGCTTCCACCGACGCTGCGATCAGATGACGGAAAAGATCGGTGTCGTAATTGTCGTGCACGCCTTGCAACACGGCGGCGATGCGTTCCAGCCCCATGCCGGTGTCGATGGAGGGGCGGGGCAGGTTGGTGCGTGCGCCGCCCGCCTGCTGGTCGAACTGCATGAAGACGAGATTCCAGATCTCGACGAAGCGGTCGCCGTCTTCATCCGGGCTGCCGGGCGGGCCGCCGGCAATCTTGTCGCCGTGGTCGTAGAAGATTTCCGAACACGGGCCGCACGGGCCGGTGTCGCCCATCGACCAGAAATTGGCCGACGATGCGATGCGGATGATCTTCGATTCCGGCAGGCCTGCAATCTTCTTCCACAGATCGAACGCCACATCGTCTTCGGCATAGACGGTGGCGAGCAGGCGGTCTTTGGAGAGGCCGAAATCCTTGGTGATCAATTCCCAGGCGTAAGAGATCGCCTCTTCCTTGAAATAATCGCCGAAGGAGAAATTCCCCAGCATCTCGAAGAAGGTGTGGTGGCGGGAGGTGTAGCCGACATTGTCCAGATCGTTGTGCTTGCCGCCCGCGCGGACGCATTTCTGCGAACTGGCCGCACGCACGTAAGGGCGCTTTTCCTGCCCGGTGAAGACGTTCTTGAACTGGACCATGCCCGCATTGGTGAACAGCAGCGACGGATCGTTGCGGGGCACAAGCGGGGAGGACGGCACGGGCGTGTGGCCGCGCGCGGCGAAATAATCCAGGAAATTCGAGCGGACGTCGGAGAGGCTTTTCATAAGGAAGGCTTGTAGCGGGGGGGGATTTGGTTGTCATCCAGACAACTTTCCCTCTCCCCCAGCGGCAGGACCATTGCCCAGAAATTCAAGAACCTCTCCCTCTCCCCCATCGGGGGAGAGGGCCGGGGTGAGGG